>Ga0070741_10001241_pt1 | contig 80100 bp, 79 predicted proteins | sample Coa_R1_4_FD_66440 | JGI IMG/M metagenome (GOLD analysis project Ga0070741, IMG submission 66440) | Surface soil microbial communities from Centralia Pennsylvania, which are recovering from an underground coalmine fire - Coalmine... | ecosystem: Environmental > Terrestrial > Soil > Unclassified ...
CACTGGACCAGCCGCCTCAAGGGCGGCGAAGGCGCGGCGCGCGACGCCGCCGACCTGATCCTGCGCGCCCAGGGCAAGGACGAGGCGCGCGAGGAGGCCCGCTCGTGAAATGGGCGCGGCTGATCCCGCTGCTGCTGATCCCGCTGCTGGGCGGGCTGTTCTACACCTTCCAGCGCATGGACAACTCCATCGTCGAGACGCCGGAGCAGCCGGTCGCGCTGCCGCGCTACACGCTCAGCGACGCCGAGCTGACCCGCTACGACGCCGACGGCCAGCCGAGCCTGCACGGCCTGGCCGACACCATCGATTACTTCGACGACCAGTCCGGCCACGCCCACAACCTGCGGGTGGACCTGGTGGCCGACGACGACCGCACCTGGCACCTGACCGCGCCCACCGCCACCTTGCCGCCCCACCAGCACCGCTTCATGCTGGACGGGCCGGTGCTGGCCCAGGGCGAATGGCCGGACAACGGCGAGGACCTGGCGCTGCACACCGACCGGCTGTGGGTCGATCCCGACCGCCGCGAGATCGACACCGACGCGCCGGTGCAGGTGAGCAGCGCCTCGCGCAGCGGCAGCGCCGTCGGGCTGCGCTCCGACTGGACCGGCCAGTCGATCCAGCTCCAGCACAATGTGAAAATGACCTATCAGACGCCCAGCCATGAAGCGCAACACTGAACGGAACGCGGCGGCCCTGCTGCTGACGCTGCTGCCGGCGCTGGCCTGGGCGCAGGCCGGCACGGTGGCGGCGAACACCGCCGCCCAGCCCAGCCGGATCGACCAGACCAAGGACCAGCTGACCAGGCTGCCGTCCGCCGCCGACCTCAAGCCGAGCGGCCCGGTGACCATCAACGCCAACAAGGCCGAGCTGGTGCAGGGCAACTCGGCGGTCTATGTCGGCAACGTCACGCTCGACTCCGACACGCTGAAGATGGACGGCGACCGCCTGGAGCTGAAGCGCGCCGCCGACGGCCAGTACACCGCCAAGATCACCGGCGCCCCGGCGCACATGTCCCACGCCGGCAACGGCCCGGACAATCCGCCGGTGACCGCCCGCGCCAAGACCATGACCTATGACTCGCGCAGCGGCGTCATCGACCTGGCCGGCGACGCGCTGATGACCCGCGGCGACGACAAGACCACCGCGGAAACCATCCGCTACCACGTGCTGGAGCAGCGCTACGAGGCCTCCGGCGGCGGCGACGGCAACGGCCGCGTCACCATCGTCATCCCGCAGGTGAACGCGCCGGCGCCGGCCGGCGCGCCCCCCGCGCCCGGCGCCGCGGCCCCGGCCAATCCGCCGCCGCCCGCCAAGCCGCCCGAGACGCCGAAGTGAACAGCCTGCGCGAGGGCGAGCGGCGCGAGCCGCGGCTGGAGGCGGTCGGCGGCAGCGAGGCGCCGCGGACGGCGCGCCAGGCCGTGCTGAAGGCGCGCGGGCTGGTCAAGCGCTACCGCCGCCGCACCGTGGTCAGCGACGTCTCGCTCAACGTCAAGGCGGGCGAGATCGTCGGCCTGCTCGGTCCCAATGGCGCCGGCAAGACCACCTCGTTCTACATGATGGTGGGCCTGGTCAAGCCGGACGGCGGCGTCATCGAGCTGGACGGCGAGGACATCACGCGCCTGCCGATGCACGCGCGCGCGCGGCTGGGCATCGGCTACCTGCCGCAGGAAGCCTCGGTGTTCCGCAAGCTGTCGGTGGCGGACAACGTCATGGCGATCCTCGAGCTGCGCGAGGACCTCACCGCGGAGGGCCGCAAGTCGGAGCTGCAGCGCCTGCTGACCGAGCTGCACATCGGCCACGTGCGCGAGGGCCTGGGCATGTCCCTGTCCGGCGGCGAGCGCCGCCGCACCGAGATCGCCCGCGCCCTGGCGGCGAACCCCCGCTTCATCCTGCTCGACGAGCCGTTCGCCGGCGTCGACCCGATCGCGGTGCTGGATATCCAGCAGATCGTGCGCCACCTCGCCGCGCGCGGCATCGGCGTGCTGATCACCGACCACAACGTGCGCGAGACGCTGGGCATCTGCGACCGCGCCTACATCCTCAACGAGGGCCTGGTGATCGCCGACGGCTCGCCCGGCAACGTGCTGGAAAACGAAACCGTGCGCCGCGTCTACCTCGGCGAGCAGTTCAAGATGTGACGCCGTCGGCGCTGCCTCGGCGAAAAGCGCCGCGATTGAGCTTTGCTCAGCGGGGGCGGACAGGGATGCACGGCGGCCGCTGGCGAAGCAGGGCCGGGGGGACAGGGCGGGGGGGTGCTCCGGGCGCGGCGGCCGGGAGGAAATTTTTCCGATCATACCCCTTTCGTTTGAATCCTGTGCAAGTAGAATGCCAAGCATGGATAAGTTGAAGATGGCGCCATGAAGCAGTCGCTGGCGCTACGTACCGGCCTGAGCCTGACCATGACGCCTGCCCTGCAGCAGGCGATCCGCTTGTTGCAGCTGTCCAGCCTCGACCTGCAGCAGGAAATCCGCCAGGCGCTGGAATCCAACGTGATGCTGGAAGCCGACGGCGAGGAGACCGAGAGCGGCGGCGAGGAAGCCGTGGCGGAAGCCGCCCAGAGCGCCGACGAGGCCGCCCAGGCCGGCGAAAGCTCGCTCGACCTGTCCGGCACCCGGGAAATCCCCGAGGAAATGCCGGTCGACGCCGACTGGGGCGACATCTACGACAGCGCGGTCGCGGGCAGCGGCAGCTCCTCCGGCAGCGGCGACGACGACGGCCTGCACGACTACCTGCAGGCCAACCTGCACGGCAGCGCCAGCCTGCGCGAGCACCTGGTGTGGCAGGCCAGCATCGCGCCGTTCGACGCGGTCGACGGCGAGATCGCCCTGAACCTGGTCGACGCCATCAACGACGACGGCTACCTCGAGGACTGGGAAGGCCTCAGCACCCGCCTGGCCGAATCGCTGCAGGTGCCGGCGGAGCGCGTCGAAAAGGTGCTCAAGGCGGTGCAGGACTTCGATCCGCCCGGCGTCGGCGCGCGCGACCTGGCCGAGTGCCTGCGCCTGCAGCTGGAGCAATTTCCGCCGGAAACCCCGGGGCTGGACGACGCGCTGAAGGTGCTGCAGGCGCCGATGGCGCTGCTGGCGCGGCGCGACGAAAACCAGCTGGCGCGCGCCACCGGCCTGGAGCCCGAGGCGATCCGCGTCGCGCTGGAGCTGATCCAGTCGCTGCAGCCGCATCCGGGCCGCCCCTACCAGGCGCACGAGAGCGAGTACGTGGCACCGGACGTGTTCGTGGCCAAGCACCAGGGCCGCTGGCGCGTGGCGCTGAACCCCGAGCACACGCCGCGGCTGCGCATCAATTCCTTCTACCAGGGCATGATCAAGCGCGCCGACACCTCGCGCGACCAGCTGACCCTGAAGCAGCACCTGCAGGAGGCGCGCTACTTCATCAACAGCCTGGAGGCGCGCAACGAAACCCTGCTGAAAGTCGCGCAGTGCATCATCGAGGAGCAGCGCGCCTTCCTCGAGTACGGCGAGGAGGCGATGCGCCCGCTGGTGCTGCGCGACGTGGCCGAGCGCCTGGGCGTGCACGAATCCACCGTCTCGCGCGCCACCGCCAACAAGTACATGCTGACGCCGCGCGGCCTGTACGAACTGAAATTTTTCTTTTCCAGCCATGTCCAAACCACCGAGGGAGGTACCTGCTCCGCAACCGCCATCCAGGCCATGATCAAGCGCCTCATCGCACAGGAGGACGCAGCCCGCCCCTTGTCCGACTCGACGCTCGCCGAGATGCTGCTGAAGGAAGGCATCCAGGTCGCGCGCCGCACCGTCGCCAAGTACCGCGAGGCCATGCGCATTCCCCCGTCGCACGAGCGCCGTCCGGCGGGCTGAAACGCCCGCGGGGCCGGTCAGGCCCGGTTTTCGCATCACCGGTTTACCCGGTCTTTCCGACCGGTCCTTGAAGGAGTCGATGAATGAACCTGAACATCTGCGGCCACCATCTCGATCTGACCCCGCCGTTGCGCGACTACGTGACGGACAAGCTCAAGCGAGTGGAGCGACATTTCGATCACCTGATCGACGCCTCGGTGATCCTCTCTGTCGACAAGCTGCAGCACAAGGCCGAAGCGACCCTGCACACCCGAGGAGCCAATCTCCACGCCGAATCCGTCGATGGGGACATGTACGCCGCCATCGACCGCCTGATCGACAAGCTCGATCAGCAGACGCGCAAGTTCAAGGACAAGCTGCGCAACCACAACGACCGCGACACGATCAAGCACCAGCCGGTCTAGACCTGGCGGCCGCGCCGCCGGAGTCGCAACGTCGCTTCACCTGAGTCGAACAGGGCCCGGCCGCACAGCCGGGCCTTGTTTTTTGAGGCGGGCGGACGAGCGAGCCGCCGCGCTTCCGCCCAAAACCGCGCCGGGCAAGGCGCAGCCCGCCGCGCCATGAACCGTGCGGCCGCGGCCGGCGACGCGCCATGGCGCGACTTCCGGCGGCAGGCCGGGCCTGGCGGCCGTTCCCACGCAGCGCCGCGGCGGTCGCCGCTCGTGTACATTCAGTACACTACGCTCCTCTTTCGTTGCGCCGGGCGAGAACAGCGGTCGGCGCAGCGACTAAAATGGTCGTCAGTAGGCCAAAGAGTCGAAAAATCATGAAACTCGCAGACATCCTCAGCGCCAGCCGCGTCGCCTCGGGCGTCACGGTGACCAGCAAGAAGCGCGCCCTGGAGGAGATCGCCAAGCTGCTGGCGCAGGGCGCCCCCAGCGTCAGCCACGTCGACATCCTCAACAGCCTCGCCAACCGCGAGAAGCTGGGCAGCACCGGCCTCGGCCATGGCGTGGCGATTCCGCACGGCCGCATGGCCGGCATCAGCGGCAGCGTCGGCGCCTTCGTCCGCCTGAAGCACCCGGTGGACTACGAGACCCACGACGGCCAGCCGGTGGACCTGGTGTTCGGCCTGCTGGTGCCGCAGAACGCGACCGGCGAACACCTGCAGCACCTCGCCGCCATCGCCGAGAAGTTTTCCGACGACGCCTTCTGCACCCAGGTGCGCGAGGCCGCCGACGAGGCGGCGCTGCACGCGCTGCTGACGCGCTAAGGCGCATTCACCGGGGCTTCCGCCACGCCTGCCCAGCCTCAGCCGCCGCAAGCCAGCGCTCACGGCGTCTTCCTCGAGGTCGAAGGGCTCGGCGTGTTCCTGCGCGGCGCCAGCGGCGCCGGCAAGAGCGAAATCGGCCTGGAGCTGCTCAGCCGCGGCCACAAGCTGGTCGCCGACGACATCGTCGAGTGGCGGCGCGGCGCCGACGGCCGCGTGCGCGGCCACTGCCCGCCGCTGCTGGAGGGCTTCATCGAGGTGCGCGGCCTGGGCATCCTCAACGCGCGGCGGCTCTACGGCGAGGCTGCCGTCACCGCCTCGGCGGCCCTGGACCTGGTGATCGACCTGGGCGTCAGCGGCGAGGCGACGCCGGACGAGCGCCTGCACGGCCGCCGCGGCACGCTGACCGTGCTCGGCGCGGCGGTGCCGGAAATCTCGCTGCCGCGCCGCGTCGGGCATAATCTCGCTGTACTGGTCGAGGCGGCCTGCCGCGACCACCGGCTGCGCCTGTCGGGCTATTGCGCCGACGACGACCTGGTGGAGCGGCAGCGGCGCCAGTTGGATCAGCCCGGCTCCTAACCAACCTCGCGCCATGCGCCTCGTCATCGTCAGCGGACTGTCCGGCACCGGCAAGACCGTGGCCCTCAAGCTTTACGAGGACCTCGGCTACTACTGCATCGACAACATACCGCTGGACCTGGCGCTGCCGCTGATCGCGCACGCGGTCAGCCACCCCGATCCGCGCTACAGCGAGTTCGCCATCGGCGTCGATGCGCGGGCCAGCCCGTCGGAGATCAAGAATTTCCCCGAGGTGCTGAAGGCGCTGCGCGAGCAGGGCGTGCACGTGCACGTGCTGTTCCTCACCGCCGACGATCAGGTGATCCTGCGCCGCTACAACGAGACGCGGCGCAAGCATCCGCTGTCCGGGCCGGAGGTTTCGCTGGCCGAGGCGATGCGCCTGGAGCGCAAGCTGCTGGAGCCGATCGCGGCGCTGGCCGACGACCTGCTCGACACCTCGTCGATGAACCTGCACGACCTGCGCAGCGCCATCCACCAACGCCAGCCGGAAGCCGGCAGCGGCCGCCTGGCGGTGCTGTTCCAGTCGTTCGGCTTCAAGAACGGCCTGCCCGACGGCGCCGACTTCGTCTTCGACGTGCGCAACCTGCCCAACCCGCACTGGGTGCCGGAGCTGCGCCCGCTCACCGGCCGCGACGAGGCGGTGGCGAAGTACCTGGAGGAGCACGCCGAGACCACGGCGATGCTCGACGACATCCGCACGTTCCTGGCGCACTGGCTGCCCTCGTTCCAGCAGCAGGACCGCAGCTACGTCACGGTGGCCATCGGCTGCACCGGCGGCCAGCACCGCTCGGTCTATCTCGTCGAGCAGCTGGCGGCCTCCTTCCAGGGCCGCTTCGGCCAGGTCATCGCCAAGCACCGGGAACTGGGCCTGTGACGCAGCCGCTCGGAGGCGCCGGGCGGGTCGGCGTGCTGCTGGTGACGCACGGCAAGCTCGGCCACTTCCTGCTCGACACCATGGCCGACATGATCGGCCCGCTGCCGCTGGCCTCGGACGTGCTGGAGGTGCGGCGGGTCCAGGCCACCGACGTGCTGCTGCTGCAGGGGCGCCGCATGATCGAGCGGCTCGACCGCGGCGCCGGCGTGCTGCTGCTCACCGACGCCTTCGGCTCCACGCCCAGCAACATCGCCAACCGCCTGGCCGAGGCGCCGCGCACCGCGGTGGTGGCCGGCGTCAACCTGCCGATGCTGGTCAAGGTCTTCAATTATCCGCTGCTCGACCTGGACGCGATGAGCCGCGCCGCGGTCGAGGGCGGACAGCGCGGCGTGGTGATCTGCCCGCCGCCGGACAAGGGATAGGGATGGACAAGAACCACGAGCACAAGCCGATCGAGAAGACGGTGACCATCGTCAACCGCCTGGGCCTGCACGCGCGCGCCGCCGCCAAGCTGGTGACCCTGGCGGCCAAGTATCAAAGCGCGGTGCAGGTGCGCAAGGACGGCCGCGAGGTCAGCGGCAAGAGCATCATGGGCGTGATGATGCTGGCCGCCGCCCAGGGCAGCCACATCACCCTGGTGGCGCAGGGCCCGGACGCCGCCGAGGCGATCGAGGCGCTGGCGGCGCTGGTCGCCAACCGGTTCGAAGAGGAAGCGTGACGACGGCGGCTGCCAGCGGTCGGTGGTCCGTGGCCGGTTCGCCGCCGGCGCAGGAAGCGCGCCGGCCCGGCTTCGGCTTTAGCCGGCGCGCGGCCGCCGGCGGCCGGCCGCTGAAACGTTCCGCGGAGCGCGCCGCATGAGCCTGTGGCTGAGCGGCATCGGGGTGTCCAGGGGCATCGGCATCGGCCGCGTGCAGCGCCTGCACGGCGACCTGGAGATTCCCGAATACAGCGTGCCGGAGTCGGAGATCGAGCACGAGGTGACGCGCTTCTTCGGCGCGCAGCGCCGGGCCAAGGAGCAGCTGCGCCAGATCCGCGCCCGCATCCCCGGCGGCGCGCCGGGCGAAATCGCGGCCTTCATCGACACCCACCTGCTGATGCTCGACGACCGCTCGCTGACCGAGGCGGTGGTGGCGCTGATCCGCAGCACGCTGTGCAACGCCGAGGCGGCGCTGAAGAAGCAGCGCGACGCGCTGACCGCGGTGTTCGAGCAGATGGAGGACCCCTACCTGCGCTCGCGCAAGGACGACGTGCAGCACGTCTCCGCGCGCATCCTGCGCATCCTCACCCGGCAGGAGCAGGACCGCTCCGCGTCCGCCGCCCGCGCCGAAGGCGGCGAGCCGCCGGTGATCGTCGCCGACGACATCACGCCCGCCGACATCATCCTGCTGTCGCAGCAGGGGGTGGCGGCCTTCATCACCGAGTACGGCGGACCGCTGTCGCACACCGCGATCCTGGCGCGCAGCTTCGGCATCCCGGCCATCGTCGGCCTGCACGGCGCGCGCCGCCTGCTGCGCGAGAACGAGACGGTCATCGTCGACGGCGCCCTCGGCCATGCCCTGGCCGACCCGGACCACCAGGCGCAGGACTTCTTCCAGGCCAAGCGCCGGCGCCAGCAGGCCGACCGCGCCGCGCTCAACCAGCTGCGCGACAAGCCGGCGATCTCGCGCGACGGCGTGCACATCACCCTGCTCGCCAACATCGAGATGAGCGAGGACGCGCAGCACGCCGCCGAGCTGGGCGCCTCCGGCGTGGGCCTTTACCGCACCGAGTTCCTCTACATGAACCGGCGCGACCTGCCGGGCGAGGAGGAGCAGTACCAGGCCTATGCGCGGGTGGTGGCGGCGGTGCAGGGGCCGATCACCATCCGCACCCTCGACCTGGGCGCCGACAAGCAGGTCGACTCCGGCAGCCGCCAGGGACCGACGCCGAACAACCCGGCGCTGGGCCTGCGCGCCATCCGCCTGTGCCTGAAGGAGCCGGAGCTGTTCCGCACCCAGGTGCGCGCCCTGCTGCGCGCCTCGGCCCACGGCGCGATGCAGATCATGCTGCCGATGATCTCCAGCGTGCAGGAGTTCCGCCAGGCGCAGCAGATCATCGCCGCGGCGCGCGAGCAGCTGCGCGCCGAGGGCCATGCGCTGGCGGACGAGGTTCCGGTCGGCGCCATGATCGAGGTGCCGGCCGCCGCCCTCGCCGCGCCGCTGCTGGCGCGGCACGCCCGCTTCTTCTCGATCGGCACCAATGACCTGATCCAGTACACCCTGGCGATCGACCGCGTCGACGAGGAGGTCAACTACCTCTACGACCCGCTGCACCCGGCGGTGCTGCGCCTGATCCGCATGACCATCGAAGCCGGCGAGCGCGCCGGCGTGCCGGTGGCGATGTGCGGCGAGATGGCCGGCGACCCGCGCTATACCCGCCTGCTGCTGGGCCTGGGGCTGACCGAATTCTCGATGCACCCGGCCAGCGTGCTGGAGGTCAAGCGCATCATCATCGAATCCGACGTCGGCCAGCTGCGCCGCCTGGCCCAGCGCGCGCTGGAAGCCGGCAGCGTGCGCGAATTCCAGGACTTGGTGGCGGCGTTCGGCCACGCCTAGCCGGCCGCGCCGGACCATCCTCGCGGCAGCCGGCCTGCCGGCGAAGAAACAATTATTGCAGCGCGGTGTCCATCCGGCCGGCCGCCGCCGGCCCGGCTCCTACAAGAACCGGGTTTGAATTACAGTAGGCAGACCAAGAACCAATGCTGCGGCGGCCGTCGAGAGCGCCGGCCGTCGCGGCGCAGAAACCTCGGAGCGCCTTCACGCGCAATTCTTCGCAGCCCGCGTCCCGGGATGCGCCCCGCCGGCCAGATCCGGCTGCGGGCTGCGTTCGCGGCGCGGGCATGCAGCCAAAGGTCCAGGAGACCGACCATGAGTACCCAACAGCCGACCATCATCTACACCCTGACCGATGAGGCTCCGCTGCTCGCAACCTACGCCTTCCTGCCGGTGATCCGCACGTTCGCGGCCCCGGCCGGCATCAAGATCACCACCAGCGACATCTCGGTGGCGGCGCGCATCCTCGGCGAATTCCCCGACTTCCTCACCGAGGAGCAGCGCGTTCCCGACAACCTGGCCGAGCTGGGCCGCCTGACCCTGCTGCCGGACACCAACATCATCAAGCTGCCCAACATCAGCGCCTCGGTGCCGCAGCTGACCAGCGCCATCCGCGAGCTGCAGGCCAAGGGCTACAAGGTGCCGGACTATCCCGAGGACCCGAAGACCGAGCAGGAGATCGCGATCCGCAAGCGCTACTCCAAGTGCCTGGGCAGCGCCGTCAACCCGGTGCTGCGCGAGGGCAACTCCGACCGCCGCGCGCCCAAGGCGGTGAAGGACTATGCCCGCCGCCATCCGCACAGCATGGGCGAGTGGAGCATGGCCTCGCGCACCCACGTGGCGCACATGAAGCACGGCGACTTCTACCATGGCGAGAAGTCGATGACCCTGGACCGCGCCCGCAACGTCAAGATGGAGCTGCTGACCAGGAGCGGCAAGTCCATCGTGCTCAAGCCCCGGGTCGAGCTGCTCGACGGCGAGGTCATCGACAGCATGTTCATGAGCAAGAAGGCGCTCTGCGCCTTCTACGAGGAGCAGATGGAGGATGCGCGCAAGACCGGCGTGATGTTCTCGCTGCACGTCAAGGCGACGATGATGAAGGTGTCGCACCCGATCGTCTTCGGCCATGCCGTGCGGATCTTCTACAAGGAGGCCTTCGCCAAGCACGGCAAGCTGTTCGACGAGCTGGGCGTCAACGTCAACAACGGCCTGGTCAGCCTGTTCGAGAAGATCGAATCCCTGCCCACCAGCCAGCGCGAGGAGATCATCCGCGACCTGCACGCCTGCCACGAGCACCGCCCGGAGCTGGCGATGGTCGACTCGGCCAAGGGCATCTCCAACCTGCACGCGCCGAACGACGTCATCGTCGACGCCTCGATGCCGGCGATGATCCGCCTCGGCGGCAAGATGTACGGCGCCGACGGCCGCCCCAAGGACACCAAGGCGGTGATCCCGGAGAGCACCTTCGCCCGCATCTACCAGGAGATCATCAACTTCTGCAAGACCAACGGCGCCTTCGATCCGGTGACCATGGGCACGGTGCCCAACGTCGGCCTGATGGCGCAGCAGGCCGAGGAGTACGGCTCGCACGACAAGACCTTCGAGATCCCCGAGGACGGCGAGGCGCGCATCACCGACCTCGACACCGGCGAGGTGCTGCTGGTGCAGCACGTCGAAACCGGCGACATCTGGCGCATGTGCCAGGTGAAGGACGCGCCGATCCAGGACTGGGTCAAGCTGGCCGTGACCCGCGCGCGCAACTCCGGCATGCCGGTGGTGTTCTGGCTCGACCCGTACCGCCCGCACGAGGCCGAGCTGATCAAGAAGGTGCACAAGTACCTGGCCGACCACGACACCAGCGGCCTGGACATCCAGATCATGTCGCAGGTGCGCGCCATGCGTTACACCCTGGAGCGCGTGATCCGCGGCCTCGACACCATCTCCGCCACCGGCAACATCCTGCGCGACTACCTCACCGACCTGTTCCCGATCATGGAGCTGGGCACCAGCGCCAAGATGCTGTCGATCGTGCCGCTGATGGCCGGCGGCGGCATGTACGAGACCGGCGCCGGCGGCTCGGCGCCGAAGCACGTCAAGCAGCTGGTCGAGGAAAACCACCTGCGCTGGGATTCGCTCGGCGAGTTCATGGCCCTGGCGGTGAGCCTGGAGGATCTCGGCATCAAGAGCGGCAACGCCCAGGCCAAGATCCTGGCGCGGACGCTCGACGCCGCCACCGGCCGGCTGCTGGAGAACAACAAGAGCCCCTCGCCCAAGACCGGGCAGCTCGACAACCGCGGCAGCCAGTTCTACCTGACCCTGTACTGGGCGCAGGAGCTGGCGGCGCAGACCGAGGACCCCGCCCTGCAGGCGAAATTCGAGCCGCTGGCCAAGACCCTCGCCGCGCAGGAGCAGGCCATCCTCGCCGAGCTGACCGCGGTGCAGGGCCAGCCGGCCGACATCGGCGGCTACTACATGGCCGACCCGCAGAAGCTGAACGCGGTGATGCGTCCGAGCGCGACCTTCAACGCGGTGCTGGAGTCGCTGGCGGCCTGAAGCCGCCGCGCCGGCGCTGTCCGTCCAGGGTGTCCGCGGCCTTGTCCGCGGACACCTTTTTTATCGGCCGCGCCGCCGAATACTGAGCAAAAACAAGCGTCAGGCGGCTGGCACCGGCCTTGCTCCGCCCGTTCCGGGATTCCCACCGGAGCGGCGGATGCACAAGCGGTACTGGAGCGGACTGATCGCGCTGGCCTGGACCGGCGCGGCGCAGGCCAACGACCTGCTTGACGCCTATCACCAGGCCCAGGCGCAGGACACCACCCTGCAGGCGGCGCTGTACCAGCGCGGCGCGGCGGTCGAGGCGCGGCCGCAGGCGCTGGCCGCCTTCCTGCCGCAGCTGGACGCCAACGCGCAGTACGCGCGCGACAAGATCAGCAGCGGCGGCAGCTCGCCCAATGTTCCCGGCACCACCGCGCCCGGCGGCTCGAGCCAGGGCGTGAGCTTCGGCAACACCGGCACCTACGCCCTGAGCCTGAACCAGCAGCTGTGGAGCTTCCAGTCCTTCCACAAGCTGGCCGAGGCCAGCCTGCAGGCGGCGCAGGCGGAGGCGGCGTACCGCGACGCCCGGCAGAGCCTGATCCTGCGCGTGGCCAAGGCCTATTTCGCGGTGCTCGCCGCCGGCGACACCCTGCGCACCAACCAGCTCGAGCGCGAGGCCTACGCCGGGCTGCTGGCGCAGGCGCGCAAGCGCGTCGACCACGGCCTGTCGCCGCAGAGCGACGTCAAGGAGGCGCAGTCGTTCTACGACGTCACCGCCGCCAGCGTGATCGACGCCGGGTCGGCGCTGGACGACGCGCAGCGCGCGCTGGCCGAGCTGACCGCCCATCCGGCCGCCGCCACGGCGCCGCTGCGCGAGGAGATCCCGCTGGCGCCGCCGCAGCCGGCCAGCGCCGGCGACTGGGTGCAGGCCGCGCTGCGCGACAATTACGCGCTGAACGCGGCGGACCTGCAGGCCCAGGCGGCGCAGCGCGAGATCGGCGCCAGCCGGGCCAAGGCCTTCCCCACCCTCAACCTGCAGGCCTCGCTCAACCGCTACGACTACTCGCAGCAGCTCGGCAGCGACCAGCGCGACGACCGCATCGGCCTGGTGGTGGACTGGCCGCTGTTCCAGGGCGGCGCGGTGGCCTCGCAGGTGCGGCAGGCGCGCAACACCTGGCAGCAGCTGCGGGCGCAGTATGAAGGCAGCCGCCGCGAGGTCGAGCGCCAGACCCATGCGGCCTACCGCGGCGTGGTCGCCGGCGCCGAGAAGATCCGCAGCAACCAGCAGGCGGTGCGCTCCAACCGTGAGGCGGTGGAGGCCAGCCGCGTCGGCCTGGAAGCCGGCACGCGCAGCGAGTTTCAGTTGCTGCAGGCACAGACCAATTACTACGACGCGCTGCGCGGCTACTACCAGTCGCGTTACGACTACCTGACCAGCTCCCTGACCCTGAAGCAGCTGGCCGGCCGCCTGGGCGAGGCCGACCTCGCCGCCGTCGACACCCTGCTGCAGGCCGGCGGAGCCACGCCGTCCGCACTGTCCGGCGGGCTGTCCGCGGACACTGCCGGCAGCCCGGACGGGAATTAAACATGAACTGCATCAATGGCTTGAACACGACGCATGGCCGGCACGGCGCTTGCGCCCCTTTGCTCCGTACAGCGTTCACCACGGCCCGGAGGCCCGCCCATGTTTCGTGACACCTCGGCGCAGGATGTGCCCCTGAGCGGCGGCCCGGCCCGGCGCCGCCGCCTGCCCTGGGTCGCCGCGGCCGCCGCCGTGGCGCTGGCTGCGGCCGTGGCGGCGCCGGGGCTGGCCCGGCTGTTCTCGGCGCAGTCCTCGGTGAGCGCGGCGCGGCTGGCCTTCGCCACGGTGGAGCGCGGCGATTTCAACCGCGACATCACCGCCGAGGCGCGGGTGGTGGCGGCGGTGAGCCCGACCCTGTACGCGCCCAACCCCGGCACGGTGAGCCTCAAGGTGCACGCCGGCGATCAGGTGCAGAGCGGCCAGGTGCTGGCCAGCCTCGACAGCCCGGACCTGAGCAGCCGCCTGGCGCAGGAGCAGGCGGCGCTGGCCGGCCTGGAAGTCGACTACCAGGGCGCGCAGCTGGAGGCGCGCAAGCAGCAGCTGGCGGTGCAGGAAGCCTACGACAAGGCGCAGGTGGACGCGCAGACCGCCTCGCGCGAGGTGGAGCGCAGCCAGAAGGCCTACGACGAGGGCGCCTATTCCGAGCTGGCCTACCTGCGCGCCAAGGATGCCGCCGAGAAAGCGCGCTTCGACCTCGAGCACGCGCGCAAGCAGCTGGCGCTGGAGCCGGAGCAGATCCGCTTCAGCGTGCAGAGCCGGAAGCTGGCGCGTGACCGCCAGCAGCTGCTGGTAGCGGACCTGCAGCGCCAGGTCGACGGCTTGAGCCTGCGCTCGCCGGTGACCGGCCAGGTCGGCCAGGTCATCACGACCGAGCGCGCCAGCGTGGCCCGCGACGCGCCGCTGCTGACGGTGGTGGACCTGAGCGCGCTGGAACTGGAGCTGAAGGTGATCGAGAGCCAGGCGCGCGACCTGGCGGTGGGCATGCCGGCGCGGATCAGCGGCGCCGGCCGCGACTGGGACGGCCAGGTCAGCGCCGTCTCGCCCGAGGTGGTCAACGGCGAGGTGGCGGCGCGGGTCCGCTTCAGCGGCGCGGTGCCGGAAGGCCTGCGCCAGAACCAGCGCATGCAGGTGCAGGTGGTGCTGGACCGGCGCAAGGACGTGCTGACGGTGGCGCGCGGCTCCTGGCTCGATACCGAGGGCGGCCACTACGCCTACGTGGTGCACGACGGCATCGCCGAGCGGCGCCCGGTCAGCACCGGCGCCAGCAGCCTCGACAAGGTGGAAATCCTCGACGGCCTGCAGCCGGGCGACCGCATCGTCTCTTCCGGCACCGACATCTTCAACAACGCGCCGCGCGTGTTCATCAGCCGATGAGCGCGGCATTCCCGATCAACGATGGACCGCAGTGCATGTTACGCAAGGAGGTTGTCATGAGCAGCAAGACCCTGTTGATCCGCGGCGGCGGCCTGGCCGCCGCAATCACCGCCCACGCCCTGTTCGCCGGCGTCCTGCTGGCGGCGCAGCCCCTGCCCGACGGCTACCTGGCGCGGCTGGCCCCGCCGGCCGCGTCGCCGGCTGGGGAAGCGCAGTTCGCCGGGGGCGCCGCGCCGGCCGTGCGCGGCGCCGAGCTGCCCACCGCGCGCGTCGTGCGCCGCCTCAGCAAAGGACTGATCGAATGCTGAAGATGATCCATCTGGCCAAGGTCTACCGCACCGAGGTGGTGGAGACCTACGCGCTGCGCGACCTGTCGATCCACGTCCGCGAGGGCGAGTTCGTCGCCGTCACCGGGCCGTCCGGCTCGGGCAAGACCACCTTCCTCAACGTGGCCGGCATGCTGGAGACGCCGAGCCGCGGCCAGTACCTGCTGGACGGCGAGGACGTGAGCCGCCTGAGCGACGACGCGCGCTCGCGCATCCGCAACGAGAAGATCGGCTTCATCTTCCAGGCCTTCAACCTGATCCCGGACCTCAACGTGTTCGACAACGTCGACGTGCCGCTGCGCTACCGCCGCATGAGCGGCGCCGAGCGCAAGAAGCGCATCGGCGAGGCGCTGGAGCGGGTCGGCCTGTCGGCGCGCGCGCGGCACTACCCGGCCGAGCTGTCCGGCGGCCAGCAGCAGCGCGTCGCCATCGCCCGCGCCCTCGCCGGCAGCCCGCGCCTGCTGCTGGCGGACGAGCCCACCGGCAACCTCGACACGCAGATGGCGCGCGGCGTGATGGAGCTGCTCGAAGGCATCCACCGCGACGGCGCCACCATCGTCATGGTGACGCACGACCCGGAGCTGGCGGTGCGCGCGCAGCGCAACGTGCACATCATCGACGGCCAGGTGGTGGACCTCGCCGAGGAGCCGCGCTTCCACGGCGTGCACGGCGCACGGGCGCAGAGCGCGGCCTGAACCCTCCCGCTGCGCCCGCCGCGCGGGCGCAGCGGGCGAACGGACCCGATCGAACGACAGGACCAGACCATGTTCCGCTATTACCTGTGGCTGGCGGTGCGCAGCCTGCGCCGCAACCCGGTGCTGACGGCCCTGATGGTGACGGCCATCGGCCTGGGCATCGGCGCCTCGATGACCACCCTGACCATGTTCCGCGCCATGTCGGGCGACCCGATCCCGGACAAGTCCTCGCGCCTGTTCGCGCCGCAGATCGACAACTGGGGCCCCGACCACCGCGAGAAGGCCGGCGAGCCGCCGCAGGTGCAGCTGAGCTACACCGACGCCCACGCCCTGCTGGAGGCGCACCGCGGCCTGCGCCAGACCGCGATGTACGCCACCGCGTTCGCGCTGACCCCGGCCGATCCGCAGATGCGGCCGTTCCATGCCACCGGGCGCGCCGCCTATGCCGATTTCTTCGCCATGTTCGAGGCACCGTTCCGCTGGGGCGGGCCCTGGGGCAAGGCGGAGGACGACGGCCGCGCCGACGTGGTGGTGATCAGCAAGCCGCTCAACGACAAGCTGTTCGGCGGCGGCAACAGCGTCGGCAAGACGCTGCGCCTGGAGCAGCGCGACTACCGCATCGTCGGCGTGCTCGATCACTGGCAGCCGCAGCCGCGCGTCTACGACGTGGTCAACAGCACCTTCGGCGACACCGAGGACGTGTTCCTGCCCTTCACCACCGCCATCGACGAGCAGCTTGCCTACCACGGCAACAACAGCTGCATCGCCGCCAGCACCGCCGGCTGGGAGGGCCATCTGCGCTCGGAGTGCACCTGGACCCAGTTCTGGGTGGAGCTGGCCAGCGCCGACGACGCGCCGGCCTACCGCAGGTTCCTCGACGACTATGCCGCCGAGCAGCAGCGCAACGGCCGCTTCCACTGGGCGCCGCTGACGCGGCTGAGCAACGTGGCGCAGTGGATGAAGCTCAACCACGTCGTCTCCGACGAGTCGCGCATCATGGTGGCGGTGTCGTTCGGCTTCCTCTTCGTCTGCCTGGTCAACGCGGTGGGCCTGATGCTGGCCAAGTTCATGAGCCGCGCCGGCGAGACCGGCGTGCGCCGCGCCCTCGGCGCGACGCGCCGCGCCATCTTCCTGCAATGCCTGGTGGAGACCGGCGTGATCGGCCTGGGCGGCGCCGCGCTCGGGCTGGCGCTGACCGCGCTGGGGCTGGCCGGCATGCGCGCCAGCTTCAGCGAGGACCTGGTGCACCTGCTGCAGCTGGATCCGGTGGACGTGGCGCTGGCGGTGCTGCTGGCGGTGAGCTCGGCCCTGCTCGCCGGCCTGTACCCCAACTGGCGCGCCACCCAGGTGCAGCCGGCCTGGCAGCTCAAGTCCAACTAGGGCCTCCTGGGAGATCGCCATGCAGATCCGTCCGATCGTTTCCGCCATGCGCCGCAACAAGGTCGGCGCCGTCCTCATCGCGCTGCAGATGGCCGTGACCCTGGCGATCCTGTGCAACGCGCTGTTCATCATCACCCAGCGCCTGGCGCTGATGGCGCGGCCCAGCGGCCTGGACGAGGCCGACATCCTGACCCTGCGCAGCGACTGGATCGGCCAGCCCGACGACCTGCTGGCGCGCCAGCAGGCGGACCTGGCGGCGCTGCGGGCGCTGCCGGACGTGGCCGACGCCTACATCACCAACAGCGTGCCGCTGGGCACCAGCGGCTGGCTCGACGGCATCGACCTCAAGCCGGGGCAGAAGCACTCCACCGCCGATTCCACCATCTACATGGTGGACGAGCACGCGCTCGACACCCTCGGCGTCAGGCTGGTGGCCGGGCGCAACTTCACCGCGGAGGACGTGAAGAGCTACAACTTCGGCGACAACATCGACGCCGGGGTGGTCATCGTCACCAAGGCGCTTGCCGACAAGCTGTTCCCCGGCGCCGATCCGCTGGGCCGCGCCGTCTACCTCGAGGACCACATGGCGACCATCGTCGGCGTGATCGAGCGCCTGCAGACGCCGTGGGTGTCGGGCAGCGACAGCCAGAAGTTCGTCGAGCACTCGCTGCTGGCCCCGCTGCATCCGCTCGGGCCCAGCGTGCGCTTCGTCGTCCGCGCCCGGCCCGGCCGCGCCGCGGCGCTGCTGCAGCAGGTGCAGCAGGCGCTGCTGCAGGTCAACCACGCCCGCGTGCTGAGCCTGGTCAAGCCGTTCTCGCAGGTACGCGCCGAGGCCTACCGCGACGACCGCGGCCTGGCCATCATCCTCGGCGTGGTCTGCGTCTCCCTGCTCGGCATCACCGTGTTCGGCATCGTCGGCCTGACCAGCTTCTGGGTCACGCAGCGGCGCCGCCAGATCGGCGTGCGCCGCGCCCTGGGCGCGACGCGCCGGGCCATCCTCGGCTACTTCCAGACCGAGAACCTGCTGATCGCCGCCGCCGGCACCCTGCTGGGCGCGGCCTTGGCGGTGGGCCTCAACCTGTGGATGGTCTCGGCCTTCGAGATGCAGCGCATGCAGGCAGGCTACGTCGTCGGCGCCGTCGCGGCCATCCTCCTGCTCGGCCAGTTCGCGGTGCTGTGGCCGGCGCTGCGCGCCGCCTCGATCCCGCCGGCGCTGGCGACCCGCGCCACCTAGCCTGCAACGGATATGGATAGGAGCGGGCCTCGGTAAACTGGCCCTTGCCAGCCCTGTCCCGATTCCCGCAACCCGCCATGCGCACCATCCTGGTCATCGACGACAACCCCGCCGTAGGCGAAGCGCTGTCGCTGCTGTTTTCGCTGCGCGACATCCGCACGGTGGTGGCGCAGACCCCGGCCGAGGGACTGGAGCGGCTGGCGCAGGAGCCGGTCGACCTGGTGGTGCAGGACATGAACTTCAGCGCCGACACCACCTCCGGCGCCGAGGGCGCCGAGCTGTTCCGCGCCATCCGCGCGGCGCACCCCGACCTGCCGGTGATCCTGCTCACCGCCTGGACCCACCTGGAAACGGCGGTGGAGCTGGTCAAGGCCGGCGCCGCCGACTACCTGGCCAAGCCCTGGGACGACCGCCGCCTGGCGGCGACGGTGGAAAACCTGCTGGAGCTGGCGGAGAGCGCGCGCGAGGCGGCGCGCTACCGGCAGGAGCGCCGCCGCCGCCGCGAGCAGCTGGCCGGCCGCTACGACCTGCGCGGCCTGGTCTACGGCTCCACCGCGATGGAGCGCGTGGTGGAGCTGGCCTGCCAGGTGGCGCGGGCCGAGGCGCCGGTGCTGATCACCGGGCCCAACGGCGCCGGCAAGGAGCTGATCGCCGGCATCGTCCACGCCAACTCGGCGGTGAAGCAGGGCCCGTTCGTCGCGGTGAACTGCGGCGCCCTGCCCAACGACCTGGTCGAGGCCGAGCTGTTCGGCGCCGAGGCCGGCGCCTACACCGGCGCCAACCGCGGGCGCGAGGGCCGCTTCGAGCTGGCCCACGGCGGCACCCTGTTTCTCGACGAGATCGGCAACCTGCCGCTGGCCAGCCAGGTCAAGCTGCTGCGCGTGCTGGAGACCGGCGAGTTCGAGCGGCTCGGCTCGCCGCGCACGCGCAAGGTCAAGGTGCGCCTGCTCAGCGCCACCAATGCCAGGCTGGCGCAGATGGTGGCGGAAGGCACGTTCCGCGAGGATCTCTACTACCGCCTCAACGTGATCGAGATCGCGCTGCCGCCGCTGGCCGAGCGGCCCGACGACATCCTGCCGCTGGCCGAACACTTCCTCGGCGGCATGGCGCGGCTGTCGGAGGAGGCGCGCGAGGCGCTGCTGGCCCACAGCTGGCCGGGCAACGTGCGCGAGCTGAAGAACGCGATCGAGCGCGCGCGCCTGCTGTGCCGCGACGGCGTGATCGACCCGGCCGACCTCAGCCTGGCGGCGCGGCGCGTCGCCCACGGCGCCGCCGCCGAGCCGGACCGCGAGCAGATCGAGGCGGCGCTGAAGGCGGCCGGCGGCGTGGTCAGCCGCGCCGCCCAGGCGCTGGGCCTGAGCCGCCAGGCGCTGTACCGGCGGCTGGAGAAGTTCGGCCTGTCCGCGCCGCCTTGATCCGCCCGTTTCGCCCGGTGCCGCCGAAGCGGCCGCATGGTGAAGCTATTCGGCATGAACCGGTGCCGGCGCCGTATTCGCTACCACCGGCCCGGCGCCCGCGCGGCCGAGGCAGCGCTCGTAGCGCCCCTCCACCCGCTCGGCGTACCAGGCGGTGGTGAGGTGGCGCGTGATCTTGGGTCCCTTCAGGTCGATGCGCGGCAGCTGGGCGCGCGGCGGCGGCGTGCCGCCGCTCCCGGCCAGCGCGTAGACGCGCCGGTACAGCTCGGTGTCGGCGAAGTCCGGCTCCCCGGCGCGCTCCAGGTCGCGGTGGATGTCGTCCGCGTCCAGGCCCAGGCGCCGCGACAGCGCGCGCGCCGCCAGCTCGGTGTGGTCCAGGCCGGCGGTGCCGTCGGTGCGCAGCAGCGCGCCGTCCGGGGTCAGCGGCACGCCGCTGGCGACGGCGAGCGCGTGCTGGAACGCGGCATTGCGGCTGGCGTACTGGCCGGCGTTGTAGTCGGCGAAGCGGTACAGCATGCGGTCGTAGTCCGCCGCGTAGTCCAGCAGGTGGGCGGTGCCGAAGTACAGGCTGCCGCGCCGACTGAACACTTCGCGGCGCAGGCCGCGCTCCACCGGGTAGGGATAGGTGTGCCTGGCGGCGTAGCGCTCGGCATAGGCGACGCTGACCTGCATCGGACCGGCGGTGCGGATCGGGTTGCGGTCCTCCAGGAACAGCCGGCCCAGCGGCACGGAGCCGACCAGGTCCTCGTAGAGGTCGCTCAGGTCCAGCTCGGTGCGCGCCGCGGCAATGCGCTCCTGGTAGCTGCGGCCGTCCGGCGAGGGCAGGTGCAGCGCGGCGTGCACCATCAGCGCCGGCACGCCGGCGTGCGCGGCGCGCCGGTCGATCTCCTTGGCGGCGATCGCCGGCAGGCCGGGGATCACCGGGTTGGCGACGAAGCCGGACTCCTGCTCCGCCACCGCCAGCACGGCGCAGACCTGCGGCGGCGCCACCTCGAGGTTCAGCGTGGCGAAGGCGGTGTAGACATCGCCGGCCCAGCCGGCGCGGTCGGGCAGCTGCGCCGGCAGCAGGCGCAGGATCAAGGCGCGGGCCTGGTCCGGACGCAGCGGCTCCGGCCCCGGCTTCAGCTCGGGGCCGCAGGCGGCGAGCAGGGCGGCGAGCGCCAGGCAGCACCGGGCGATTGTTCGGTTCATGCCGCCATCTGAGCACAGCCGTGGGGAGCGCAGCCAGGGCCCGGGCGCCGCGCCGCGGCTTGCGCCACAATCCCGGCACTGACCCTCACCGGATCGCGATGCGCCTCTTCTCGCTGGAAGGCAAGCTGGTCCTGCTGCTCGGCGCCACCGCCGTGGCCGGCGCCGTGCTCGGCGCCACGCTCGACCACCTCGTCGAGGAGCCCTACATCGCCGTGCCGCTGGCCGGCGCGCTGCTGCTGCCGGCGGCGCTGTGGCTGGGGCAGCGCGTCAGCCAGCCGGTGACCAGCCTGCTGCGCGCGCTGGAGGGCGCGGTGGCGAGCTACCGCGACAGCGACTTCAGCTTCTCGCTGTCGGCCATCCGCCGCGACGAGTTCGGCGACCTGGCGCGGGCCCACAACCTGCTCAGCCAGGTGCTGCGCGAGCAGCGGCAGCACCTGGTGCAGCGCGAACTGCTGCTCGATACCGTGGTGCAGAACACGCCGGTGGCGCTGGTGCTGGTCGACAGCGGCGGGCACGTGGCCTACGCCAACCTCGCCGCGCGCCACCTGTTCAACGAGGGCCGCAGCCTCGCCGGCCTGGATTTCGCCGGGGTGCTGGCCGCCTCGCCGCCGCAGCTGGGCGAGGCGTTCCGGCGCAACGAGGACAGCCTGTTCTCGCTGGAGCTGGAGGGCCTGGAGGAGACCTTCCACGTGTCGCAGCGCGGCTTCCGCTTGCAGGGCCGGCCGCACCGGCTCTACCTGGTGCGGCGCATGACCCGCGAGCTGTCGCGCCAGGAAGTGGGCACCTGGAAAAAGGTGATCCGCGTCATCAGCCACGAGCTGAACAACTCGCTGGCGCCGATCTCCTCGATGGCCCACTCCGGCGGCGAGCTGGCGCGGCGCGGCGAGCTGGCGCGCCTGCCCGGCGTGTTCGCCACCATCGGCGAGCGGGCCCGGCACCTGCACCGGTTCATCGACGGCTACGCCAGCTTCGCCAAGCTGCCGGCGCCGGCGCCGGAGCGCGTGGCGCTGCGCCCCTTCCTCGACGCCCTGCAGCAGCAGCGCACCTTCCGCCTCGCCGGCGCGGCCGAGGGCGAAGGCTGGTTCGACCGCGCGCAGATCGAGCAGGTGCTGATCAACCTGCTGAAGAACGCGCACGAGGCCGGCGGCGCGGCGGAGGAAGTGGAGCTGGAGGCGGCGCGCAGCGCTGCCGAGCTGCGCCTGGAGGTGCGCGACCGCGGCAGCGGCATGAGCGAGCAGGTGCTGGCCAATGCCCTGCTGCCGTTCTACTCGACCAAGCGCAGCGGCACCGGCCTGGGCCTGGCGCTGGCGCGCGAGATCGTGGAGGCGCACGGCGGCCGCATCGCGCTGGCCAACCGCGAGGGCGGCGGGCTGCGGGTGAGCCTGAGCCTGCCGGCCCGCGCATAATGCCCCCACGGTCACGAGGGAACGACATGGAACTGGGCATGGTGGGCTTGGGCCGCATGGGCTACAACATGGCGGTGCGCCTGCTGCGCGGCGGCCATCGCGTCAGCGGCTTCGATCCGGTGGCGGACGCGCGCAAGGCGCTGGAAGCGCAGGGCGCCGCCTCGGCGCCGTCCCTGCCGGCGCTGGTGCAGGTCCTGCCGGCGCCGCGCGTGCTGTGGCTGATGCTGCCGGCCGGGCAGGTCACCGAAGACACCCTGGCGGAGCTGCTCAAGCTGCTTGGCGCCGGCGACACCGTGGTCGACGGCGGCAACTCCAACTTCCATGACACGCAGCGCCGCGCCAGGCTCTGCGCCGGACAAGGCATCGCCTTCGTCGACTGCGGCACCAGCGGCGGCATCTGGGGCCTGAAGGAAGGCTACAGCCTGATGGTCGGCGGCGAGGAGCAGGCGGTGGCGCGCCTGCGGCCGCTGTTCGAAACCCTGGCGCCGGCGCCGGACCGCGGCTGGGGCCGGGTCGGTCCGGCCGGCTCCGGCCACTACACCAAGATGGTCCACAACGGCATCGAGTACGGCCTGATGCAGGCCTACGCCGAGGGCCTGGCGATCCTGCACCGCAAGACCGAGTTCGGACTGGACCTGCACCAGATCGGCAAGATCTGGGGGCACGGCAGCGTGGTCCGCTCCTGGCTGCTGGAACTGCTCACCGAGGCCCTGGGCAGGAACCCCGGCATGCAGGGCATCGCGCCATTCGTGCCCGACTCCGGCGAGGGCCGCTGGACCGTGGACGAGGCGATCCGGCTCGACGTGGCGGCGCCGGTGATCACCCTGTCGCTGCTGGAGCGCCTGCGCTCGCGCGACGCCGACTCCTTCACCGACAAGCTGCTGTCGGTGATGCGCGGGCAGTTCGGCGGCCATCCGGTGAAGCCGGAGACCTCGCCGTCCTGAACCCGGGGGGGCCGGCCTCCAGGCCAGCAACAACCGCGATCAGCCCTGCTCCTGCCACTGCCGCGCGCCCAGAAAAATCACGCGCAGCTGCCGCACGAAGTTCTCCACCAGCTCCTGCTCCAGGTCCGGGCGCTTCGGCGGCAGGTCGAGGATGTCGATGGCGGCGTTGAGCATGGAGTTCACCACCAGGCCGCAGATCATCTGCAGCGTGGCGGTGGACAGGCCCGGCAGGGCGTTGAGGGCGCGCAGGTCCTGCGCCATCTCGTTGGTGAAGTGCGTCACCTCGCGGCGGATCGCCTCGCGGATCACCGGCGAGCCGCCGGCACGCTCGCCGGCGACGAACAGGAACTGCAGGCGGTTGTCCTCGACGTAGCGCTTGTAGGCCAGCACCGAGCTGCGGATCATGTCGGTGAAGTCGACCGGCCCGCGCCGCGCCTCGCGCAGCAGCCGGCGCAGGGTCACGCCGCCTTCCTCCACCAGGGCCAGGCCCAGCTCGTCCATGCCGCGGAAGTGGCGGTAGAACGCGGTGGGCACCACGCCGGCCTCGCGCGCCACCTCGCGCAGGCTCAGGCCGGTGAAGCTGCTGCCCTCGCGCATCAGGCGCAGGGCGGCCTCCAGCAAGGCCTCGCGGGTGCGCTGCTTGCGCGAACCGCGCGATTCCACCTCGTCCCGGGCGGACGGCTCCTGGCCTGTGGCATCCCCTCGAATGGGCACTTCAAACCCTGTGTTCAGTACGTCTGTGACCATGATACACCCATTGATATCGCTGTGTTTTCTGACATTCCAGGAACCATTCATGGAATTTCAGTGTACAAGTGTTGACATTCTATCCTGAAATCCAGATACTGTGCACACTTGTTCACAAACGAGACGGACATGAGTACTTTCAGCCCCGGCCTGCGCCGCATCCTGACCTCCCGCGTGGTGACCACCCTGGCCACCCCGCACGGCGTGGACCGCTACCTGGAACTGTTCAAGCCGACCTGGTCGGTGCAGGAAGTGCGCGCCGAAGTGGTCGAGGTGCGCCACCCCACCGCGGACAGCGTGACCCTGCTGCTGCAGCCGAACGGCAACTGGCAGGGCTTTCGCGCCGGCCAGTTCGTGCGCCTGACGGTGGAGATCGACGGCGTGCGCCGCACCCGCTGCTACTCGCCGGCCAATTCGGCGCACGCCGGGGGCCGCATCGAGCTGACGGTGAAGGCCCATGCCACCGGCTTCGTTTCGAAGCACCTGAAGCGGCAGGCGCGTCCCGGCCTGGTGCTGACCCTGTCGCAGGCCGAGGGCGTCTTCGCGCTGCCCGAGCAGCGGCCGGAACGCATCCTGCTGATCAGCGGCGGCAGCGGCATCACGCCGGTGATGGCGATGCTGCGCACGCTCTGCGACGAAGGCCACGCCGGCCCGATCACCTTCCTGCATTACTGCCGCTCGGCAGCCGACCTGATCTACGCCGCCGAACTGGCCGCGATTGCGCAGCGCCACGGCAACGTGAAACTGCTGCGCTGCTACGCCGAGGCCGGGCCCGCCGGCGAACTGCAGGGCCTGTTCAGCCGCCAGCAGCTGGCGGCGGCGATGCCGGACTACGCGCAGGCCCAGACCTTCCTGTGCGGCCCGCCGGGCATGATGCAGGCGGTGCAGCAGGTGTGGCAGCAGGACGGCATTGCCGGCCAGCTGCACCTGGAGCGCTTCACCGCCGCGCCGGCGGCGATCGAGGCCGGCGAAGCCGGCGGCGAGCTGCGCTTCGTCCGCAGCGAGCGCCTGGCCGCCAACAACGGCGCCACCCTGCTCGACCAGGCCGAAGGCGCCGGCCTCAAGCCGGAGTCCGGCTGCCGCATGGGCATCTGCCACACCTGCACCTGCCGCAAGCTGTCCGGCCGCGTGCGCGACACCCGCACCGGCCGGCTCAGCGAGGCCGGCGAGGAAGACATCCAGATCTGCGTCAGCGTGCCGGTGGGCACGGTGACGATGGACCTGTAAGCCACCTTTTTCACTTGTCATTCCGGGCGCGGCGAAGAATCCGCCCAGGTTCCGCCAGGTCCGGATGACAGCCCCAGAGGAAATCACCATGAGCAACTTCCAGAAGCTGTCCCCCGAGCAGTTCGAAGCCATCGGCCGCGAATTCGACGCCATCCGCAACCGCGTGCTGGCCGACCTCGGCGAGCGCGACGCGCGGTACATCCGCGGCATGGTCAAGCGCCAGCGCACGCTCGAGGTGAGCGGACGCATCATGCTGATGCTGCCGCCGGCCTGGCCGCTGGGCGTGGCCGCGCTGTCCGCCTCCAAGATCCTCGACAACATGGAGATCGGCCACAACGTGATGCACGGCCAGTACGACTGGATGGGCGACCCGGCGCTGAACTCGAAGAACTTCGACTGGGACACCGCCGACACGGCCAGGAACTGGAAGCAGACCCACAACGTCGAGCACCACACCTACACCAACGTGCTCGGCCGCGACCACGACGTCGGCTACGGCCTGCTGCGCATGTCCGAGCAGCAGGAATGGGAGCCGCGCTTCCTGGCCAACGCGCCGCTGACGGTGCTGCTGCACCTGTTCTTCCAGCACTTCGTGGCGGTGCAGAACCTGAAGCTGGAGGACTACCTGGTCTACAAGACCAAGACCCGCGCGCAGCTGAAGGAGGAGTTCAAGCCGGTGTGGAAGAAGATGCGCAAGCAGCTGGCCAAGGACTACGTGGTGTTCCCGCTGCTGGCCGGGCCGTTCGCGCCGCTGGTGTTCGCCGGCAACCTCGCCGCCAACCTGGCGCGCAACGTCTGGGCCTGCGCGGTGATCTTCAACGGCCACTTCCCCGAGGAAGTGGAGCAATACCCGGAATCGGTGCTGCAGCACGAGACCCGCGGCCAGTGGTACGTGCGCCAGCTGCTCGGCTCCGCCAACTTCCGCGGCGGCCGCCTGATGCACGTCATGAGCGGGAACCTCAGCTTCCAGATCGAGCACCACCTGTTCCCGGACCTGCCGGCGCACCGCTACGCCGAGATCGCCCCGGAAGTGCGGGCGGTCTGCGAGAAGTACGGCCTGCCGTACAACACCGGCTCGTTCCTGCGCCAGAGCCTGAGCACCTGGCGGCGCATCCTGCGGCTGTCGCTGCCGTCGCGGCGCAAGCCGCGCGCGGGCAGCGGCGGCAGTGCCGCCAACGACCACAGCTTGCCGCTGGCCGCCTGAACCAGCGTCTTCATCGTGCTGGCGGCGGACATCCAGTTTTGGCTTTTCGCCGGGCCGTGCAAAACTGGATCCCCGCCTTCGCGGGGATGACGAATCACAGCAGGAGCGCGTGATGAAAGCCGTACAGAGACTGGAGCTGCTCAAAGACTTCATTCAGGAAGCCGTCGACCGCGGCGCGACCTCGGTGGAGCAGATCCACCAGTACATCGCCGACCTGCCGTTCGAGGCCCTGGAAAAGACCGGCCTGCTGGAGCACGATAAGCTGCGCCTGCGCGAGAAGAAGCGCCGCAGCATCGGCATGGTCTACGACGCCATCCGCCGCATCAACCGCGAGATCGGCCAGCTGATTTCCGACCAGTTCGAGAACCTGGAGGAAACCGGCCACGTCGGCGCGGTGCTGAACGAGAAGGCGGCGACGCAAGCCCCGCCGAAAAAGAAGCCGGCGGCCAGGAAGAAGCGCGCGCCCAAAGCCGCGCGCTGAGCCGGTTTGGCGCCGGGCGGCCTCCCGGCGCGGACCTGCGCCCGGTTAAACTGTGCCGCCGGCGCAGTGCCGGCGCGGCCTTTCAATCCCAGACCCATGACCGGCATTTCCCTGACCCGCTTCCTGATCGAAGAACAGCGCGCCAAGGCGCAGATCGGCGCCGACCTTCGCCTGCTGATCGAGGTGGTGGCGCGCGCCTGCAAGATGATCTCCATCGCCGTGGGCAAGGGCGCGCTGGGCGGGGTGCTCGGCGAAGCCGGCACCGGCAACATCCAGGGCGAGGCGCAGAAGAAGCTGGACGTGCTGTCCAACGACATCCTGCTCGAAGCCAACGAATGGGGCGGCCACGTCGCCGGCCTGGCGTCGGAGGAGATGGACCACCCCCACCCGATTCCGCACGATTTCCCCAAGGGCGGCTACCTGCTGGTGTTCGACCCGCTCGACGGCAGCAGCAACATCGACGTCAACGTCTCGGTCGGCACCATCTTCTCGGTGCTGCGCTGCCCGGAAGGCATGGAAGGCCATGAAGACGAGGCCTTCCTGCAGCCCGGCACCAGGCAGGTCGCCGCCGGCTACTGCGTCTACGGCCCCTCGACCATCCTGGTGCTGACCCTGGGCGACGGCACCCACAGCTTCACGCTCGACCGCGAGCTGGGCAGCTTCCTGCTCACCAGCCGCAACCTGCAGATTCCGCCCGACACCAAGGAGTTCGCCATCAACATGTCGAACGCGCGCTTCTGGGAAGCCCCGGTCAGGCGCTATGTCGACGAGATGGTGGCCGGCAAGGAAGGCCCGCGCGGCAAGGACTTCAACATGCGCTGGGTCGCCTCGATGGTGGCCGACGTGCACCGCATCATCACCCGCGGCGGGGTGTTCATGTACCCGCTGGACAGCAAGACCATGGCCCAGGGCGGCAAGCTGCGCCTGCTCTACGAGGCCAATCCGATGGCCTTCATCGTCGAGCAGGCCGGCGGCGCCGCCACCACCGGCCGCGAGCGAATCCTCGACCTCGAGCCGGCGAAGCTGCACCAGCGCGTGCCGGTCATCCTCGGCTCGCGCAACGAGGTGGAGCGGGTTACCGGCTACCACCGCGAGGGCTGAGCCGCACCTCGCGGGCCGCGCTCAGGCGGCCTCTCGCCTGGCCCGGAGAAAGAGGGACGGCTAGGACGCTTCGCCGGCCACCGTCATCGCCTCGACCAGCACCGAGCCGACGCGCACGCCGCCGCGCCGGTCGACATCGCTGCCGATCGCCTGGATGCCGCGGAACATCGCGGCCAGGTTGGCGGCGATGGTGACTTCCTCCACCGGGTAGGCGATGACGCCGTTCTCGACCCAGAAGCCGGACGCGCCGCGCGAATAGTCGCCGGTGACGAGATTGACGCCCTGCCCCATCAGGTCGGTGACGATCAGGCCCTTGCCCATTTCCCGGGCCAGCGCTTCGAGCCCGCCGTCGTGGGTGGAATCGACCATCAGGTTGAACACGCCGCCGGCGTTGCCGGTGCTGGCCAGGCCGAGCTTGCGCGCGCTGTAGCTGCCGAGCAGGTAGCCGCCGAGGCGGCCGTGGTCGATCAGGGTCCGCTCGCGCGTGCCCACGCCTTCCTGGTCGTAGGCGGCGCTGCCGGCGGCACGCGGGATGAACGGCAGCTGGCGCGCGTGCACCCGCTCGGCGAACACCGGCTCGCCCAGCTTGTCGAGCAGGAAGCTGGCGCGGCGGTACAGCGCGCCGCCCGAAATGGCGCCGAGAAAATGGCCGAACAGGCCGCGCGCCACCTCGGCCGGGAACAGCACCGGCGCGGTGCAGGTGGCGATGCCGCGCGCGCCGAGGCGCGCGGCGGCGCGCTCGCCGGCGCGGCGGCCGACGGCGCTGCCGGCCTCGAGGTCGGCGGCGCGGCGCGCGCTGCTGTACCAGTGGCCGAGCTGCATCGCCTCGTCCTGCACCGCGATGGCGGCGCAGGCCAGGCTGTGGTCGGTGCTCTCGCGGGCGCCGAAGAAGCCGTGGGTGTTGGCGTAGAGATGCAGCGAATGGCGGGTGTCGACCCCGGCGCCTTCGGACTGCTTGACCCGCGGATCGACGGCGAACGCCGCGGCCTCGGTCTGGCGCGCCAGCTCGATCGCCTGCTCGGCGCTCAGCTCCCACGGATGGCTCAGGTCCAGGTCCGGGAATTCCGTGGCCATCAGCGCCGCGTCGGCCAGGCCCATGCAGGGGTCCTCGCCGCCGGCGCGGGCAATGGCGCAGGCCGCCTCGACCGTGCGCCGCAGCGCGTCCTCGGACAGGTCGGTGGTGCTGGCCGAGCCGGTGCGGTAGCCGAAGTAGACGGTGACGGAAAGGTCGCGGTCGCGCTGGAACTGCACCGACTCTACCTCGCCCATGCGCACGTTGACCGACAGGCCGCGGCTGGCGCCGAGATGGCCCTCGGCGCCGCTGGCGCCGGCTTTTTTCGCCAGTTCCAGCGCCTGGGCCAGGCGCGGCTGCAGTTCGGAAACGGAGGGAAGGCTTTGGGCGGGAGGCTGGCTGCTCATGATGGGGCGAGGATAAGCAAAAGGGCCGGTCTTTGCGACCGGCCCTTTTGTGCGGGCGTCCCGCCGGACTTCAACCGTCCGGCCGCAGCAACCTCAGCTATCGAGGCCGGGGCGGATCGCCAGGCCCGACACCTTCTCCTTGCCGCCGATGGTGCCCAGGCTCTTCACCGAGCCGGCGCTGAGCTTGACCAGGTAGAGCTTGGAGGAGGAGGCGTCCGGCGCCGCGGTGGCGGCGTAGGCCACGCCGGCGGCCTCGTTGCCGCGGATGTCGAAGCCGGCCGGCTTGCCGATGTCCGAGCCGATCGCGCCCACCGTCATCAGCTTGCCGCTGGACGGGGCGATGCTGGAGGAGATCTCGGCGCCCTTGCTGTTGATCACGTACAGCGTGGTGGCGAAGGGACCGTTCGGCTGGGTGGTGTAGGCGGCGGCGACGGCGCTGACCTTGGCGCTGTCGAAGCCGGACTCGGCCTGGGCGGCGCCGCTGTCGGCGTCGACCACGAGGTTCTGGCCGGCATCGGACAGCACGCGCAGCTTGCCGTCGACCGGGTTGAAGCTGAGGCCGAAGGCGCTGCCGTCGAGGGCGGTGCTGAGCCTGGCCTTGGGCGTGGCGGCGCCGCTGCGCAGGTCGAGCAGGTACAGCTCGCCGCTGCTGCCGAGGCCATAGAGCTTGCCGTCGGCGGGGCGGTAATCGATGCCGACCACGTTCTCGCCCGGCTGCAGGCCGGAGATCGCCACCGAGCTGTCGAGCGTGCCGGGGCTGCCGTGGTTGAAGGTGATCAGCTTGTTCGAGGCGGTGACGGCGACGAGATCCGGGCCCCACGACGGGATCTCATTGCCCATCCCGGCGCAGGCGCCGAGCAGCAGGGCGGCGGGTGCCGCCAGCAGCGGCCGGTACTTCTTCATCATGTGACGATCTCCCAATGGGCGCGCGGCAACTCTGCGGTGCCGGCGCATGCGGTGGCGCAAACGAAAGGAGATCGTAAGGAATGAAGGTTAACGGCTTGTTACAAGCGTAACCCCAGTGAAAATAACCAGTTGCCGCCGGCCCGCCGGTTAACCGGCGAGAGCGGCGAGCAGCCGCTCGTGGACGCCGCCGAAATCGCCGTTGCTCATCACCAGCAGGCGGTCGCCGGGGCGGGCCCGGGCCACGGCGTCCGCCACCAGGCTGTCGAGGCCGGCGTGCACGCGCAGGCGCTCGCCCAGGCCGCCCAGTGCGTCCTGCGCGTCCCATTTCAGGTCGGGCCGGGCGTAGACGAAGCTCAGCGCCGCGCCGCCCAGGCTGTCGGCCAGCGTCTGGGCGTGGCCGCCCAGGCGCATGGTGTTGGAGCGCGGCTCCAGGATCGCCAGGATGCGGCCCTCGCCCTCGCCGATCTGTTCGCGCAGGGCGGCGATGGTCACCGCGATGGCGGTGGGATGGTGGGCGAAGTCGTCATAGACCTGCACGCCGCGCGCCTCGCCGCGCAGCTCCAGCCGGCGCTTCACGCCGCGGAAGCCCTCCAGCCCCGCCAGCGCCGTGGTCGCCGGCACGCCCACGTGCGCCGCCGCGGCGATGGCGGCGAGCGCGTTGGAGCGGTTGTGCGCCCCGGCCATCGGCGTGCGCGCGCTGCCCTGCGCCGCGCCGCGCAGCGCCACCGCGATGCCCTGCCCCTGGCGCTGCGCGGTCCAGCCGCGGGCGTCGTCGAAATACTCCACGCCGCTCCAGCAGCCCATCTCCAGCACGCGCTGCAGGTTGGCGTCGGCGCCGTTGACCACCAGCAGGCCCTGGCCCGGCACCGTGCGCACCAGGTGATGGAACTGGCGCTCGATCGCGGCCAGGTCCGGGAAGATGTCGGCGTGGTCGTATTCGAGGTTGTTGAGGACCGCCGTGCGCGGGCGGTAGTGCACGAACTTGCTGCGCTTGTCGAAGAAGGCGGTGTCGTACTCGTCCGCCTCGATCACGAAATGCCGGCCCTTGCCCAGCCGCGCCGAGACGCCGAAGTTCACCGGCACGCCGCCGACCAGGAAGCCCGGCTCGAGGCCGGCGTGCTCCAGCAGCCAGGCCAGCACGCTGGTGGTGGTGGTCTTGCCGTGGGTGCCGGCCACCGCCAGCACGTGGCGGCCGCGCAGCACGTTTTCGGCCAGCCACTGCGGGCCGGAGACGTAGGGCAGGCCGGCATTGAGCACGTGCTCCATCGCCGGGTTGCCGCGGGTGACGACGTTGCCGACCACCACCACGTCCGGCGCCGGATCGAGGTGCCGGGGGTCGTAGCCGGACAGCACCGGGATGCCGAGCGCCTCCAGCTGGGTCGACATCGGCGGCCAGGCGTTGGCGTCGGAGCCGCTGACGCTGTGGCCGGCCTCGCGCGCCAGGGCCGCGATGCCGGCCATGAAGGTGCCGCAGATGCCGAGGATGTGCAGGCGCATGGAGGGCTCAGGAGAACAGGGTGGCGAACAGGGCCTTGAAGCTGGCGATGCTGAGCAGGCACAGCAGGGCGATGAGGATGCCGCCGCCGGTCTGCACGTTGGCGGCCCGGCGGTAGATGAAGGTGGTGACGGCGAACTGCCAGATCAGCAGCCAGGGCAGCAGCAGGGTCACCAGCAGCGACCAGGGCGGCAGCGCCGACAACGTCGCCGGATCGTTGGCCAGCTCCGGATGCGCCTCCAGCCTGGCGCGCAGCTGCTCGGCCACGCCGAGCAGCGGGATCAGCACGCGGATCGGCGGCACCATCACCAGGCTGAGGATCGAGCTGGTCACCAGCAGGGCGTTGAAGGTTTGCTGGAAGCGGTTGTCGAGCTGGCGCGCCTGCAGCGCCAGGCGGGTGAACAGCCCCATCGCCAGCACCGCCGCGGTGCCCACGGCGAGCATGAACAGCAGCGAGGGCATCGCCGGCAGCGCGTGCATCTCCAGCGCCGCCTGCGCCGAGACCATCGCCACGGCGGCGTTGACCAGCACGCCGAAGGCGATGCAGGCGGTGCTCAGCGCCCGGCCCTTGTCGTAGGGAAAGTCCTCCGGACCGGAGCGGAAGAACAGGATGCGGAGGCTGATCCAGAAGGCTTGCGGCAGCATGATCGGGGCAACGGTGTCAGGGCTGTTATTCTAGGGCTTCAAGACAATCCAGTTTTGGCCGCGGCGGACGCTGCGTCCCGATCCGCACCGCGCATGACCCACGCTCCTTCCCCTCTGCTGGCCGACCCCGCTCAACTCGAACAGGCCTGCAGCCGCTGGCGCGAGGCGCCCTGGCTGGCGCTCGACACCGAGTTCCTGCGCGAGGACACCTACTATCCCAAGCTGTGCCTGGTGCAGGTCGGCGACGGCCGCGACAACGTCTGCATCGACACCCTGGCCCTGGGCGCCGCCGGCCTGCGCCCGCTGTTCGAGCTGCTGCGCGACAGCGCCAGCCCCAAGGTGTTCCACGCCGCCTCGCAGGACCTGGAGATCTTCGTCCAGCTCGAGGGCCGCACGCCGCAGCCGCTGTTCGATACGCAGATCGCCGCCGCCCTGCTCGGCTACGGCGACCAGCTCGGCTACGCCGCCCTGGTGGAGAAGCTGCTGGCGGTGAAGCTGGACAAGAGCCTGACCCGCACCGACTGGTCGCGCCGGCCGCTGAGCGCCGCCGAGCTGGCGTATGCGGCCTACGACGTGCTCTACCTGGGCGAGATTTACCCGCGCCTGCGCCAGGAGCTGGAGGCGCACGGGCGCCTGGCGTGGCTGGAGGAGGACTGCGCGCGCCTGGGCGACCCGGCGCGCTACCGCAATCCGCCGGAAACCGCCTGGCGCCGCCTCAAGGGCCTGCCGCGCCTGCCGCCGGCGGCCCAGGCCGCCGCCGCGGCGCTGGCCGCCTGGCGCGAGCAGCTGGCGCAGCAGCGCAACCGCCCGCGCAAGTGGATCCTCGACGACGAGCCGCTGTACCGCTTGGCCGAGCGCCGGCCGCAGGACCTGGCGCAGCTGGAGAACCTGCGCGCGCTGCCTCCCAAGACGCTGGAGCGCCACGGCGAGGCCCTGCTGGAAGTGCTGGCGGTGGCCGGCGCAGGGGCCGCGCCGCTGCCGCTGGCGCTGGACGAGGCGCCGCTGGACGAGGCGCAGAAAGCGCGGCTGAAGAGGCTGCTGGAGCGCCTGCGTGGCCTGGGCGAGAGCCTGGGCGTGCCGCCGACCCTGCTGGCGCCGCGCGGCGACGTGGAGGCGGTGCTGCGCCTGGGCACGGCCGCCGACGTGCCGCTGCTGCGCGGCTGGCGGCGCGAGGTGGCGGGGGAAGAGCTGCTGAAGCTGCTGTAGGCCGGCTCGGCCGCGCGGCGCGCCCGGACCGGCCGGCGGACCCGCTGCGTCAGGCGCCCAGCGCCTGGACGATGCGCTGGAAGATCTCGTCGACAGTGCCCACGCCCCGCAGCGTGGTCAGCTTGCCCTGCGCCTGGTAGTAATCGAGCAGGGGGTGGGTCTCTTCGTTGTAGACCTCGATGCGGTGGCGGATCACTTCCGGCTTGTCGTCGTGCCGGCCTTCCTTGACCGCGCGGTCGTGCAGGCGGTGGATGATCTCCTCGTCGTCGACGGCGAGGTGGATGGCCTTGTCGATGGGGTGCTGGCCATGGCCTTCCAGCAGCTTGTCCAGCACCTGGGCCTGGGCGGTGTTGCGCGGGAAGCCGTCGAGGATGAAGCCGGGCTTGGCGTCGGCCTGCTCCAGGCGCTCCTCGACGATGCCGATGACGATGTCGTTGGCCACCAGCTTGCCGGCGTCCATCGCCGCCTTGGCTTTCTTGCCGAGATCGGTGCCGGCGGCCACGGCGGCGCGCAGCGCGTCGCCGGTGGAAATCTTGGGAATGCCGTAGTGCGCGCCCAGCCTTTCGCCTTGCGTGCCTTTGCCGGAGCCGGGCGCGCCCAGCAGAACGATTCTCATAGGTAGTTGATACAGCCCCAGTATTGTAGAAACCCGCGTCGAAAAACCGTTGTGGACCGGGGATGGGCGCCGGCCGACACAATCCTGAAGCCAGGTGGGTGTTAACGGTACCCGTTCGCCGCTCACCCCGTCAACGCGTGCGGCCGCCATCGCTGGCTATAATGCGCCAAAATGCGCCAGGAAGGCGCTCCGGGCCCATCCACGATCACCGGTAAGGCAATGCCACGCAACGCTTTTTATGCTCAGTCCGGCGGCGTCACCGCCGTCATCAACGCCTCCGCCGCCGGCGTGATCGAAACGGCGCGCAAATACGCGGACAAGATCGGCAAGGTTTACGCCGGCCGCAACGGCATCATCGGCGCGCTGACCGAAGACCTGATCGACACCTCGCAGGAGTCCCCGGCGGCCATCGCCGCGCTGCGCCACACGCCCTCGGGCGCCTTCGGCTCGTGCCGCTACAAGCTCAAGGGCTTCGACAAGAACCAGGCCGAGTACGAGCGCCTGATCGACGTCTTCAAGGCCCACGACATCGGCTACTTCTTCTACAACGGCGGCGGCGACTCGGCCGACACCTGCCTCAAGGTGAGCCAGCTCGGCGAGAAGCTGGGCTACCCGATCCAGGCCATCCACGTGCCCAAGACGGTGGACAACGACCTGCCGATCACCGACACCTGCCCGGGCTTCGGCTCGGTGGCCAAGTATGTGGCGGTGTCGATCCGCGAGGCCGGCTACGACGTGGCCTCGATGGCCAAGACCTCGACCAAGGTCTTCATCCTCGAAGTGATGGGCCGCCACGCCGGCTGGATCGCGGCGGCCGGCGGCCTCGCCGCGGAGAAGGACGGCGAGGCGCCGCAGCTGATCCTGTTCCCGGAAATCCCCTTCGACGAGGCGGCGTTCCTGGCGCGGGTCGACGAGTCGGTGAGCCGGCACGGCTTCTGCGCCATCGTCGCCAGCGAGGGCCTGCACCTGCCGGACGGCCGCTTCATGTCCGAGGCCGGCGGCACCGACGCCTTCGGCCATGCCCAGCTCGGCGGCCTGGCGCCGCTGCTGGCCCGGCTGGTCAAGGACAAGCTCAAGCTCAAGTATCACTGGGCGGTGTCGGACTACCTGCAGCGCGCCGCGCGCCACATCGCCTCCAGGACCGACGTCGAGCAGGCCTATGCGGTGGGCAAGGCCGCGGTCGAGCTGGCGGTGGCCGGCAAGTCCGGCGTGATGGCGACCATCGTGCGCCAGTCCGACGAGCCGTATCAGTGGGGCGTCGGCGAGGCGCCGTTGAGCCAGGTGGCCAACGTCGAGAAGAAGATGCCGCGCGAGTTCATCAGCGCCGACGGCTTCCACATCACCCCGGCCTGCCGCGCCTACCTGGCGCCGCTGATCCAGGGCGAGGACTACCCGCCCTACCGCAACGGCCTGCCGCAGTACGTGACCCTGAAGAACGCGGCGGTGCCGAAGAAGCTGCGGCCGTTCGAGCTGAAGTAAGGCCCGCGCGGCCGGCGGCGGCGCAATACGGCACCGCATCCCGGCGGCGCGCCGCCCCGAATGGACAGCGCCCCGGATGCTGTTATGATCCAACCGTTACCGCTTCAGGACACGGCTCAACCACAACGTCAGCAGCACAAAATAAAAGCGCGCCACCAAGCGCGCTCACGGCCGTGAGGCGGGTGAGACCCTAACTACACGTTCGCAATGCTTTGAGGAGGAGGCGCCTCAATGTTAGTCGAGTACGGTTTGTGGATTTCCCTGGGCTGCGCAGTCGCAGCGGTCGTCTACGGCATCCTGTCGGTGCAATGGATCCTGGCCAAGCCGGCCGGCAACGAGCGAATGCGCAGCATCGCCGCGGCCGTGCAGGAAGGCGCCATGGCCTATCTCAACCGCCAGTACACCACCATCGGCATCGTCGGGGCGATCCTGTTCGTGGTGCTGGGCCTGGCGCTGCACAACTGGTACACCGCGGTCGGCTTCCTGATCGGCGCGGTGCTGTCCGGGGCCACCGGCTACATCGGCATGAACATCTCGGTCCGCGCCAACGTGCGCACCGCCGAGGCGGCGCGCGGCGGCATCGGTCCGGCGCTGGACGTGGCGTTCCGCGGCGGCTCGATCACCGGCATGCTGGTGGTGGGCCTGGGCCTGATCGGCGTCGCCGGCTACTACGCCGTGGTGTCGCGCATGGCCGGGCAGGAAACCGCGCTGCACTCGCTGGTCGGCCTGGCCTTCGGCGGCTCGCTGATCTCCATCTTCGCCCGACTCGGCGGCGGCATCTTCACCAAGGGCGCCGACGTCGGCGCCGACCTGGTGGGCAAGGTCGAGGCCGGCATTCCCGAGGATGACCCGCGCAACCCGGCGGTGATCGCCGACAACGTCGGCGACAACGTCGGCGACTGCGCCGGCATGGCGGCGGACCTGTTCGAGACCTACGCGGTGACCATCGTCGCCACCATGGTGCTGGGCGGCCTGCTGGCGGCGGACTTCGGCGCCAACGCCGTGCTCTACCCGCTGCTGCTCGGCGGCGTGTCGATCCCGGCTTCGATCATCGGCAGCTTCTTCGTCAAGACCAACGACGGCGCCAAGATCATGAAGGCGCTGTACATCGGCACGGCGGTGTCCGGCCTGATCGCCGCGGTGGCGTTCTACCCGGTGACCACGGCGCTGATGGGCGCGGCGGCGATGCCGCTGTTCGGCTGCGCCCTGATCGGCCTGGCGCTGACCGGCGTGATCATGTGGATCACCGAGTACTACACCGGCACGCAGTATGCGCCGGTGCGGCACATCGCGGCGGCCTCGCAGACCGGCCACGGCACCAACATCATCGCCGGCCTGGGCGTGTCGATGAAGTCCACCGCCTGGCCGGTGCTGGCGGTGTGCGCCAGCATCTGGGGCGCGTTCCACCTGGCGGGCCTGTACGGCATCGCCATCGCGGCGACCTCGATGCTGTCGATGGCCGGCATGATCGTGGCCCTGGACGCCTACGGCCCGATCACCGACAACGCCGGCGGCATCGCCGAGATGGCCGACCTGCCGCACGAGGTGCGCGACATCACCGACCCGCTCGACGCGGTGGGCAACACCACCAAGGCGGTGACCAAGGGCTACGCCATCGGCTCGGCCGCGCTGGCGGCGCTGGTGCTGTTCGCCGACTACACCCATGCCCTGGCCTCGGCCAACAAGCTGGTCAGCTTCGACCTGTCCGACCACATGGTGATCATCGGCCTGTTCATCGGCGGCATGGTCCCCTACCTGTTCGGCGCCATGGCGATGGAGGCGGTGGGCCGCGCCGCCGGCGCGGTGGTGGTGGAAGTGCGCCGCCAGTTCCGCGAGATCAAGGGCATTATGGAAGGCACCGCCAAGCCGCAGTACGGCGTGGCGGTCGACATGCTGACCAAGGCGGCGATCAAGGAAATGATCGTGCCCTCGCTGCTGCCGATCCTGGTGCCGGTGCTGGTGGGACTGCTGCTCGGCGCCAAGGCGCTGGGCGGCGTGCTGATCGGGACCATCGTCACCGGCCTGTTCGTGGCCATTTCGATGACCACCGGCGGCGGCGCCTGGGACAATGCCAAGAAGTATATCGAGCTGGGCAACTTCGGCGGCAAGGGCTCGGAAACGCACAAGGCGGCGGTCACCGGCGACACCGTCGGCGACCCCTACAAGGATACCGCCGGCCCGGCGGTCAACCCGCTGATCAAGATCATCAATATCGTGGCCCTGCTGCTGGTCACCCTGCTCTAGGACAGGCTTGTGGGGGTTTGAAAGGCGCCCCGAGGGGCGCCTTTTCTTTTTGGGAATCCGCCTTTCCGGCCCGTATAATCCGCGTCCCACGGCTTTTCCCCCCGAAACCGGAGCTTTGCGATGTCCTTTCAGCTGATCCCCGCCGGCAAGAACGTCCCCGAGGACGTCAATGTCATCATCGAGATCCCGATGGACAGCGAGCCGGTTAAATACGAGGTGGACAAGGACACCGGCGCGATCTTCGTCGACCGCCTGCTGACCACGCCGATGCGCTATCCCTGCAACTACGGCTACGTGCCGCAGACCCTCGGCGGCGACGGCGACCCGCTCGACGCCCTGGTGATGATGCCGATGCGCCTGATCCCCGGTTCGGTCATCAACTGCCGCCCGATCGGCTACCTGCAGATGACCGACGAATCCGGCCAGGACGAGAAGCTGATCGTGGTGCCGAACAACAAGATCAGCCCGCTGTACAAGGACGTGGAGACGGTGCGCGCGCTGCCCAACCTGATCCGCGACCAGATCGCCCACTTCTTCGAGCACTACAAGGATCTCGAGAAGGGCAAGTGGGTGAAGATCGACGGCTGGCACGGCCCCAAGGATGCGATGAAGTGCATCAGCGAGGGCACGCAGCGCTACCAGGACTCGCTCAAGAAGAAGAAGTAGGTGTGACCCCGCCGCCCGCCACCTTGACCCGGCTGGCCGAGAAGCTGGCCGGGGATGTGGCGCGCGGCACGCCCGAGCAGGGCCGGCCGGCGCGGCTGGCGGTGAAGCGTTATCTCGATCCGGCGCGGCTGGCGGCAGAGCTGGACGTGATGCGGCGCGGCCCGGTGATCCTCGGCCACGCTTCCGAGCTGCCGCGCGGCAGCCGCATCGCGGTGGAACGCCTGAACCTGCCGCTGCTGCTGAGCCGGGATGCGCAGGGCCGGGCGCACGGCCATTACAACGTCTGCCGCCACCGCGGCATGCGCCTGGCCGAGGCCGGCGCGGCGGCCTGCCGCAACTTCGTCTGTCCCTACCACGGCTGGACCTACGGCCTGGACGGCCGCCTCACCGGGCTGCCGCACCGCGAAGCCTTCGACGAGCTGCCCGGCGGCCTGCGGGCGTTTCCGCTGGTCGAGCGTCACGGCCTGCTGTGGGGCTGGCCGGCGCTCGACGGCCGCGAGCCGCCGCAGGACCTCGATCCCTGGCTCGGCGGCATCGGCGCGGAACTGGACTGGTTCGGCCTGCCCGAGGCGGCGCTGTTCCGCCGCGCCGAGATGGACAAGCGCTGCAACTGGAAGCTGGTGGTCGAGGCCTTCCTCGAGGGCTACCACATCCGCACCCTGCACCGGGACACGATCAACCCGTTCTTCCTCGACGCCAGCGCGGTGTCGGAAGCGGCGGGACCACATTTCCGCTCGGCCGCGGCGCGCCGGCGCCTGGCCGAGCGCGCACCGGGCGCGGCCCTGGACCTGCGGCTGGACTGCACCTTCACCCACTACCTGTTTCCCAACACCATCCTGATCTTCCACCCCGACTACGCCAGCCTGATCACGCTGTGGCCGCAGGCTCCGGACCGGGTCACCTGGTCGCACGCGCTGCTGGTGCCGGCGGCGGACCTGACCGCGGAGCTGCGCCCGCACTGGGAGAAGAGCTTCGAGCTGATCGAGCAGGGCGTGTTCCAGGGTGAGGATCTGTACGCCTGCGAGGGCATCCAGGCCGGGCTGGCGAGCGGCGCCAACACGCACCTGAACGCCGGACGCCTCGAATACGTGCTGGGCCAGCTGCATGCGGAGTGGGACCGCCGGCTGGCTTAGGGACCGTCCGATGAACTCCGCACCCAGCCGCCCGCAGGGCCGTGGCCGTTCTGCGCCCTGCGCCGTGGCCCGCTCGTCCTGCAGCGCCCTTGGCATCGTCGCGGGCGCCTGGCCTGGCGCAAAATGGGCCGCGCATGGGGTTCAGCTGCGATTCCCCGCATCAACGAAGGAGCTGTGACTTGAAAGTACTGGTGATCGGCGGCGGCGGCCGCGAGCATGCCCTGGCCTGGAAGCTGGCGCAGTCCACGCGGGTGAGCGAGGTGCTGGTGGCGCCGGGCAATGCCGGCACCGCCACCGAAGCGCGCTGCCGCAACGTGGCGGTCGCGGCAGAAGACGTGCCGGCGCTGCTCAAGCTGGCCCAGCACGAGAAGGTCGGCTTCACCGTGGTGGGGCCGGAAGGTCCGCTCGCCGCCGGCGTGGTCGATACCTTCACTGCCGCCGGCCTGCGCGTGTTCGGCCCGACCCGGGCGGCGGCGCAGCTCGAGTCCAGCAAGGCTTTCACCAAGGACTTCCTGGCGCGGCACCACATCCCGACCGCGCAATACCGCGTCTTCACCGAAGCGCAGCCGGCGCTGGACTACGTCGCCCGGCGCGGCGCGCCGATCGTGGTCAAGGCCGACGGCCTGGCCGCCGGCAAGGGCGTGGTGGTGGCGGAAACCGTGGCGCAGGCGCAGGACGCCATCCGCATGATGCTGGCCGGCAGCATGGGCCAGGCCGGCGCGCGCGTCGTCATCGAGGACTTCCTGGTCGGCGAGGAGGCGAGCTACATCGTCGTCGCCGCCGGCACGCGCTACGTGCCGCTGGCCTCGGCCCAGGACCACAAGCGCGTGTTCGACCACGACCAGGGCCCGAACACCGGCGGCATGGGCGCCTACTCGCCGGCGCCGGTGGTGACGCCGGAAGTGGATGCGCGGGCCCGCGCCGAAGTGATCGAGCCGACCCTGCGCGCCATGGCCGCCGAGGGCCGGCCCTTCACCGGCTTCCTCTACGCCGGGCTGATGATCGCCCCCGACGGCAGCCCCAGCGTGGTGGAATTCAACGCCCGCCTCGGCGACCCGGAAACACAGCCGATCCTGATGCGCCTGGACTCCGACCTGCTGGCGCTGCTGGAGGCGGCGGTGGACGGCGATCCGAACACGGCGCCGCCGCGCTGGAAGCCGCAGGCGGCCCTGGGCGTGGTGATGGCGGCCGGCGGCTATCCCGGCACGATCCGCAAGAACGATCCGATCCGCGGGCTCGACGCGGCGTTCGGCGCCGACGCCAAGGTATTCCATGCCGGCACCGCGCTGCGCGACGGCCAGGTGGTGACCAGCGGCGGCCGCGTGCTCTGCGTCTGCGGCCTGGGCGCGGACGTCGGCACGGCGCAGCGGGCCGCTTACACCGCGGCGGCCAAGATCGACTGGGAGGGCGCGCACTTCCGCCGCGATATCGGCTATCGTGCGATCGAACGGGAAAGAAAGGGAGCCTGAACCATGCAGATGCGACTCGCTGTGACCCTGGCCGCGGGCCTGGCCGCGCTTGCGGCGCAGGCCGATCCGGCCGCCCCTGCCGCGCCGCCGGCGCCGGCGGCGCACGTCTACGGCCACCTCGAGCGGGCCCAGGTGACGGGCGGGCAGAACATCGAGATCCAGGCCCAGCTCGACGCCGGCGGCCCGATCACGGTGCTGCAGGCCGAGGAGATCAAATACGCCCACGGCGAGGGCGGCATGTTCGTGCACTTCACCATCGACAACGGCCGGGTCATGCCGGGCCGCATGGTCAGCCTCTCGCTGCCGGTGTTGCAGGACCAGCACATTCGCGACCGCAGCGGCGCGATCGATCACCGCCCGATCGTGTCGATGAGCTTCTGCATCGGCGACCACGCCTTCACCACCAAGGTGGCGCTGCAGACCCGCGACAACTTCAACCCGCAGCTGCTGCTGAGCAAGGCCGACGCCGCCCAGTTCGGCACGCTCGATCCGCAGAAGAAGAACACCATCGACCCGGGCTGCACGGCGGCGGCGCCGACGCCCCCGCCGGCGCCGAAGCCCGCCGCGCAGTAAGCGCGGCGCACCTGGAAACGCGGCGGCCCGGCGGCCGCAGCGCGAGCGCCGCGGGTTTTGCCCCGCGAGAGCCCCCTACAGCCTGTAAGCCGCCCGCACCAGGCGCGCCAGGCGGCGCTCGCCGCCGGTGACCGGACGATCCAGTTCGAGATGTCGCAGCGCCGCGGCGACTTCCGGCTGCGCGGCCGGCGCCGGCGCCGCCAGCGCGCGCAGCAGGCGCAGCCGCCCGCCCCAGCCCGCCCCCGCCGCCTTGAGCTTGTTCAGGCGCGCCATCAGGGCGCGATCGGACTCGCTCAGGTCGCAGCCGAACGGCAATGCCGGCAGGCGGCCCGACTGCTGGTGCGGCGCCAGCGCCGCGGCGATGCGCGAAGGCAGGTTGTGCCGCTGCGCCTCGGGAATGCGGTAATCCGCCGGCATCTTGCCGGCGCGCTGGGCCTGCTCCAGCAGCGGCTGCTGGAAGCGGCTGTCGGCGATGGCCAGCAGCGCGGCGATGCACTCCGCGTCGGTCTTGCCGCGCAGGTCGGCGGCGCCGTATTCGGTGACGAAGATGTCGCGCAGGTGCCGCGGCACGGTGGCGTGCGGGAATTCCCAGACGATGTTCGACTCCAGCCCGGCGCCGCTGCCGCGGGTGGCGCGCAGCAGCAGGGCCGAGCGCCCCTCCGGCAGCTGGTGCGCCATGCTGACGAAGTCGTACTGGCCGCCGACGCCGGACACCAGCTGGCCGTCGCCGACCTGGTCGGAGATGGCGGCGCCGAGCAGGGTCGCCTTCATGGTGATGTTGATGAAGCGCGGATGGCGCCGCTTGGCGCGCTCCAGCTCGAAGTCGTGGACGACGCTGTTGACCTCGCCGACGCTGGTCATGTCGATCAGGGCGCGGCGCTCCTGCGGCAGCTCGCGCAGGCGCCGGTAGAAATCGGCCGGGCCGACGAAAAAGGCGCCCTCCATGGCGATGCCACCGGCCGCGGGCGGCTCGCCCTGGTCGGCGCGCCGCTGCGCCGCCAGCTCGTCCCAGACGCGGCGGCGCACGATGCCGTCCTCGAACAGGGCGAACAGCGGGTTGGAGATCAGCTCGCTGGCGACATAGAGGCCGCGCTCGAACGGCGCCCGCCCGCCCACCGCCTCGGCCGCCGGATCGGCGCCGAGCGCGTCGAGCACCTGCTGGTAGCCGGCGTTGTCCTTCTGGCGCAGGCGCAGGGCGTGGCAGGCGGCGTCGCCGAGGGCGCCGATGCCCACCTGCAGGGTGCCGCAGTCGCGCACCAGGGTGCTGGCGCGCAGGCCGATGGCCCAGTCGACGGCGTTGACCGGCTCGTGCGGCACCGCGAACGGCGCGTGGTCCAGCGCCGGGTTGTCGACCACGGCATGGAAGAAATCCTCCCCCACCTCGGCGTGGTTGCCCATCCACGGCAGCTCGCGGTTGACCTGGGCGCAGGCCATCCACGGGCGATCCACCTGGTGCAGCAGCGGCACCAGCTGCAGGGTGATGTCCGGATTGCTCGACAGGCTCAGGCGCCGGCGGCCGCCTTCCTCGCGCAGCGACACCGCCTGCAGCAGCAGGTTGACGCCGCGCAGCATCATGTCGTGCGCCACCTGGCTGTAGTTGCTGCTGATGTAGTTCTGCTGCGCGGCGGCATTGTGCAGCAGGGCGCCGGACTGCATGTAGAACTCGATCACCCGCACGTTCGGCGGCACCCGGCCGGCGGCGCGGTCGTCGACGAACTCCAGCCGCGGATAGCCGGGCCAGACGCGGGCGCGCACCGGCTTGAGGTAGCGCTCCTCCAGCTCCGACTTGCCCAGCGGCGGATTCAGCGACAGCGCGGTGACCAGGTCGAGCCGGATCGAGGAGTCGGCCTTGGCGCGCCGATACAGCGCGTTGAGCAGCGCATTGGGCTTGCCGATGCCCAGCGGCGTGCCCAGCACGATGCGCTTGCCCAGGCGCTCGAGAATGGCGTCGACGCAGGCTTCACAATCGGTATACGTGCGCATCAGGGCTCCCCCGGCCTGGTTTCATTGTAGCCGTCGAGCAGCTCGAGAAAGGCGCCGAGCGAGGGACTGAGCCGCGCCTTCTTCAGCCGCATGCGGAACAGCGGCCGCTCGATGCCGAGGCCGCGCACCTTGAGCACGACCAGGGTGCCGGCCTCCACCTCGTTGCGCACCGCCACCGAGGACAGGAAGGCCAGGCCGGCGCCGGTGGCCACGGTCTGCTTGATCGCCTCCGAGCTGGCCAGCACCATCACCGGCCGGATCTTCAGCTTCTTCTCGGCCAGCGCGGCCTCGGTGACGGCGCGGGTGCCGGAGCCATCCTCGTGCATCAGCAGCTCCTCGCCGGCCAGCGCCGCCAGCGACAGCGGCGCGCGGGCGCAGGCCGGATGGCCGGGCGCGGCGACCAGGACCAGCTGGTCGCGCGCGAAGACGCGGTAGTCGAGCTCCTCGCTGCTGGGCATGCCCTCGGCGAAGCCGATGTCGATCTCGCCGGCCACCAGCTTGGCCTCGATCGCCTTGGTGTTTTCCACCTGCAGCGACAGCTCGATCGCCGGATGGCGGCGGTGAAAGCGGGCCAGCACCGGCGGCAGCATGTAGGTGCCCACGGTGCGGCTGGCGCCCAGGGCGATGCGGCCGCGCCCGAGCTGCTTGAGCTCGGCCAGGGCGCGCTCGGCCTCGCTCTCCACCGCGAACAGGCGCCGCGAGTAGTCGAGCAGGACGCCGCCGGCCTCGGTCGGGCGCACGCCCCGCGGCAGGCGCTCGAACAGCGGCAGCTCCAGCGCCGCTTCCAGCTCGCTCAGCTGCTTGGAAACGGCGGACTGGCTGATGTGCAGGCGCCGCGCCCCGCCGCTGACGCTGCCGGCCAGGGCGACGGCGTGGAAGATGGCGAGATGGTTGAGGTTCAATGTATGAGTAAAAGAGATGGATGACGTGTAGATATTATATTTTTCTTAAAGCTTTGGGGGCCCTACAATGCGCCTCCACCACCGCTACCGACGCATCCGCGATGAGCGCCACCGCCGCCGTGACCCTGACGCACCTGCAGAGGCTCGAAGCCGAGTCGATCCACATCATGCGCGAGGTGGTGGCGGAGTCGGAGAAGCCGGTGATGCTCTACTCGGTGGGCAAGGACAGCGCGGTGATGCTGCACCTGGCGCGCAAGGCGTTCCATCCGGCGCCGCCGCCGTTCCCGCTGCTGCACGTCGACACCACCTGGAAGTTCAAGGCGATGTACGAGCTGCGCGACAAGATGGCGCGCGAGAGTGGCATGGAGCTGCTGGTCTACCAGAACCCGGAGGCCAAGGCCAAGGGCATCAACCCGTTCGACCACGGCTCCCTGCACACCGACATGTGGAAGACCGAGGGGCTGAAGCAGGCGCTGACCCTGCACGGTTTCGACGTCGCCTTCGGCGGCGCCCGCCGCGACGAGGAGAAGTCCCGCGCCAAGGAGCGCATCTTCTCGTTCCGCTCGGCCTCCCACCGCTGGGACGGCAAGAACCAGCGCCCGGAGCTGTGGAACCTGTACAACGCGCGCAAGGCCAAGGGCGAAAGCATCCGCGTGTTTCCGATTTCCAACTGGACCGAGCTCGACATCTGGCAGTACATCCACCTGGAGAACATTCCCATCGTGCCGCTGTACCTGGCGGCGATGCGGCCGACGGTGGAGCGCGACGGGTTGATCCTGATGGTGGACGACGAGCGCTTCCGCCTGAAGCCGGGCGAAGTGCCGGTGCCGCGCTCGATCCGCTTCCGCACGCTGGGCTGCTACCCGCTGACCGGCGCGGTGGAAAGCACGGCGGACACGCTGCCGGCGGTGATCCAGGAAATGCTGCTGACCACCACCTCCGAGCGCCAGGGCCGCGTCATCGACAAGGATGCCGGTTCGGCCAGCATGGAGAAGAAGAAGCAGGAGGGGTATTTCTGATGGCCGCCGAGACGAAGGACGTGGTCTACAGGACCGACGAGCTGATCGCCCGCGACATCGACGCCTACCTCGAGCGCCACCAGCACAAGAGCCTGCTGCGCTTCATCACCTGCGGCAGCGTCGACGACGGCAAGTCCACCCTGATCGGCCGCCTGCTGTACGACTCGAAGATGATCTTCGAGGACCAGCTGGCGGCGCTGGAAGCCGACTCCAAGCGCGTCGGCACCCAGGGCCAGGAGATCGATTTCGCGCTGCTGGTCGACGGCCTCGCCGCGGAGCGCGAGCAGGGCATCACCATCGACGTCGCCTACCGCTTCTTCGCCACCGAGAAACGCAAGTTCATCGTCGCCGACACTCCCGGCCACGAGCAGTACACGCGCAACATGGTGACCGGCGCCTCCACCGCCGACCTCGCCATCATCCTGATCGACGCGCGCAAGGGCGTGCTGACGCAGACGCGCCGGCACAGCTATCTCGCCCACCTGATCGGCATCCGCAACCTGGTGCTGGCGGTCAACAAGATGGACCTGATCGGCTACGACCGGGCCCGCTACGAGGCGATCGTCGAGGACTACCGCGCCTTCGCCGCAAGCATCGGCATCGGGGCGTTCACGCCGCTGCCGATCTCCGGCTTCAAGGGCGACAACATCACCGCGCTTTCGGCCAACACGCCCTGGTACCGGGGCCCGACCCTGATGGAGCACCTGGAAACGGTGGAGCTGGACGCCACGCGCGACCAGGCCAAGGCGTTCCGCCTGCCGGTGCAGTGGGTCAACCGCCCGAACCTCGACTTCCGCGGCTTCGCCGGCCTCATCGCCAGCGGCGTCATCGCCAGGGGCGACGCGGTGCGGGTGCTGCCCAGCGGCAAGACCAGCACGGTCAGCCGCATCGTCACCTTCGACGGCGACCTCGACCGCGCCGTCGCCGGCCAGTCGATCACGCTGTGCTTCGCCGACGAGATCGACTGCTCGCGCGGCGACGTCATCACCCGCGCCGACGAGCCGACCCAGGTGGCCGACCAGTTCGAGGCCACCCTGGTGTGGATGAACGACGAGGCCCTGGTGCCGGGCCGGCCGTACTGGCTGAAGATCGGCACCCGCACCGTCACCGCCACCATCGCCGCGCCGAAGTACCAGATCAACGTCAACACCCTGGAGCACGTCGCGGCGAAGACGCTGGACCTCAACGCCATCGGCGTCGCGGTGGTGACCCTGGACCGCGCGATCCCGTTCGAGGCCTACGCCGACAACCACACGCTCGGCGGCTTCATCCTGATCGACAAGTTCAGCAACGCCACCGTCGCCGCCGGCATGCTGCAGTTCTCCCTGCGCCGCGCGCAGAACGTGCACTGGCAGGCGCTGGACGTGACGCGCAAGGTCCGCGCCGGACTCAAGCAGCAGAAGCCGGCGGTGCTGTGGTTCACCGGCCTGTCCGGCTCCGGCAAGTCGACCATCGCCAACCTGGTCGAGAAGAAGCTGGTCTCGCTGGGCCGCCACACCTTCCTGCTCGACGGCGACAACATCCGCCACGGCCTCAACAAGGACCTGGGCTTCACCCAGGCCGACCGCGTCGAGAACATCCGCCGCATCGGCGAAGTGGCGAAGCTGATGACCGACGCCGGCCTGATCGTCCTCACCGCCTTCATCTCGCCGTTCCGCGCCGAGCGCGAGCTGGTGCGCGCCATGCTGCCGGCCGGCGAGTTCGTCGAGGTGTTCGTCGACACGCCGCTGGCCGAGGCCGAGAAGCGCGACGTCAAGGGCCTCTACAAGAAGGCGCGCAGCGGCGAGCTGAAGAACTTCACCGGCATCGACTCGCCGTACGAAGCGCCGGAGGCGCCGGAGATCCGCATCGACACGACGCAGCTGACGGCGGAGCAGGCGGCGGACCTGATCGTGCAGAAGCTGCTCGGCTGAGGCCGGCCTCCCGGAGGGCGGCGACCGCGGGGCGGGAGCCTGGTTCGCGCGGCGGCGTCGCGGCCGCCAGCCCCTGTCCCGCTAGCCCCCTTCCGCAACCGGAGGCGGGATCGAGGTGCCCGCGGCCTCGGCGTGCAGCCACTCCGCGAACTGCCGCACCTCCGGCCGCGCCGCCGCGCCCGGCTCCAGCACCACGTAGTAGGCCAGCGAGGTGCGCGGCGGGCGGTTCTTGAAGCGCGACAGCTCGAACGGCGCCACCAGCTGCTTGCGCCGCAGCTGCGCCTCCATCAGCGGCAGCCGCCCCAGGGCCACGCCGTGGCCGTCGACAGCGGCGTGGATCAGCTGGTCGTAGTGGCTGAAGCGCAGCACCCCGGCCGGCTCCAGCTCCGGCAGGCCCATCGCCTCCAGCCAGTTCTGCCAGTCGAGGATGGCCAGGCGCGGCGCGGTGTCGTCGAAGTGCAGCAGCACCTGGTGGCGCAGGTCGGCCGGCTCGCGCAGTGGCCGTGCCGGGTCCTTGAGCAGTTCCGGGCTGCACATCGGCAGCACCTCTTCGCCGAACAGGCGCGGCGCATTGGCCGGGGCCCTCTCCGGCGGGCAGTAGCGGATCGCCACGTCGATGCGGCTGCGCGTCAGGTCCACCACCGAGCTGTTGGCCGAGATGCGCACGTCGACCCCCGGCCAGGCGCGTCGGAACGAGGGCAGGCGCGGCACCAGCCACAGCGAGGCGAAGCTGACCGTGGTGGTGACGGTGACCAGGTGCGAACGCTCGGCGGCGATGCGGTCGAGGGTGGCGTGCAGCTCGGCCAGCATGGCCGCGGCGGTCTGCTGCAGCAGCTGGCCGGCTTCGGTCAGCAGCAGGGCGCGGTGGCGGCGCTGGAACAGGGGCTGGCCGATGTGCTGCTCCAGGGCCTGCACCTGGCGGCTGACCGCCGACTGGGTCAGGTGCAGCTCCTCCGCCGCCCGGGTGAAGCTCAGGTGGCGCGCGGCGGCCTCGAAGCCGCGGATCAGGTCAAGCGGGGGCAGGCGTTTTTGCATGCGTATGGCTCATGCGAGAACTTCGCAATGATCGTTTGAAGGGGACCCCGGAGAGGCGCAAGATGCGCCCGCTGCAAGGCTCCGCCGCCATCATTGCATACGACAGGCGCATGCGACAGGCGCGGAGCCGCCGCCAGGAGCGCACCATGAGCCCAGCCCACCTCGTCCACCCCGTCACCCTGCCGCTGCGCAGCCGCCGCGGCGCCCGCCCGCGCCTGCGGCGCTGGCTGGAGCGGCTGAGCCGTGTCTATGGCCGGGCCGGCATGCTGGAGCTGCACCGGTGAGCGCGCGTCCGCTGCCGCCGCGGCCCGGCTTTCCCCTGGCCGAGCTGGCCTGGCTGGGGCTGGTCGCCTGCGCCGTGGTGGGCATGCTGCTGCTGTCGCTGCGCCTGCAGCAAGGCTTGCCGCAGGACCGCGCCGGCGCGCCCGGGCCGGCCGAGCCGGTGCGGCTGGCCCAGGGCCAGGTGCTGGCTTCCGCCGAGCGGCGCACGCCGCCCTGGCACGTGGCGGCGCAGCAGTAGGCGGAAAGGGCAACGCGGGAAAAGAAAAAGCCGGGCAGTGCCCGGCTTTTTCGCTTTTCCGCTTGGCCGGCGGGGGATCCTTCGACCCGCCGCGGCCCGCTCAGCTTGACGGTGCCTGCGGCGCCGTCAATTGCGCTTCATCGAGTCGAAAAACTCGGCATTGGTCTTGGTGCCGCGCATGCGGTCGAACAGCAGCTCCATCGCCGCCAGCTCGTCCATCTGGTGCAGCAGCTTGCGCAGGATCCAGACCTTCTGCAGCTCGTTCGGCTCCAGCATCAGCTCTTCCTTGCGGGTGCCGGAGCGGTTGATGTTGATGGCTGGGAACACGCGCTTCTCGGCGATGCGGCGCTCCAGGTGCAGCTCCATGTTGCCGGTGCCCTTGAACTCCTCGTAGATCACCTCGTCCATCTTCGAGCCGGTGTCGATCAGCGCGGTGGCGATGATGGTCAGCGAGCCGCCTTCCTCGATGTTGCGCGCGGCGCCGAAGAAGCGCTTGGGCTTCTGCAGGGCGTTGGCGTCGACACCGCCGGTGAGCACCTTGCCGGAGGACGGCGCCACGGTGTTGTAGGCGCGCGCCAGGCGGGTGATGGAGTCGAGCAGGATCACCACGTCGCGCTTGTGCTCGACCAGGCGCTTGGCCTTCTCGATCACCATTTCCGCGACCTGCACGTGGCGGGTGGCCGGCTCGTCGAAGGTCGAGCTGATGACCTCGCCGCGCACGGTGCGCTGCATGTCGGTCACTTCCTCAGGGCGCTCGTCGATCAACAGCACGATCAGGTAGACGTCCGGATAGTTGGCCGCCAGCGACTGGGCGATGTTCTGCATCAGCATGGTCTTGCCGGCCTTCGGCGGCGAGACGATCAGGCCGCGCTGGCCCTTGCCGAACGGCGCCACGATGTCGATGACGCGGGCGGTGATGTCCTCGGTGGTGCCGTTGCCGCGCTCCATGGTGTAGCGCTCGTCGGCGAACAGCGGGGTCAGGTTTTCGAAGTTGACCTTCTTCTTGCTGACTTCGGGCGGCTCGTAGTTGATCGTGTCGACCTTGAGCAGGGCGAAGTAGCGCTCGTTGTCCTTGGGCGGGCGGATGCGGCCGGCGACGGTGTCGCCGGTGCGCAGCGCGAAGCGCCGGATCTGGCTGGGCGAGATGTAGACGTCGTCCGGGCCGGCCAGGTAGGAGCTGTCCGGGCCGCGCAGGAAGCCGTAGCCGTCGGACATGATTTCCAGCACGCCCTCGGCGTAGACGTGGTCGCCGCGGCGCGCGGCGTGGCGCAGCAGCTGGAACACCACGTCCTGCTTGCGGGCGCGGGCGATGTTCTCGATGCCCATCGCCTCGGCCGTCTCGAGCAGCTCGGCCGCGGTCTTGCGCTTGAGCTCGGCGATGTGCAGGACCTTGGGCGGCTCCTGCGGCCGCTGTTCCGCCGGCGCGCCGGCGGAACTTTCCTCGTCCTCGACCACGACCGGGTTGCCATCCTCGCCGATCTGCACCTCGCGCCGCCGCGGCGGCGCCGCGGTGGCTACACCGCCGCCATCGCCGGCTTCCAGCTCGGTGTAATCCTCGTCGAGGTCGACGGGGGGACGGCCATTGCCGTTGTAATTTCCGCTCTGGTTGCCGTGATTACCGTTCTGGTTGCCGTTGTTTCCATTGTTCCCGTTGTCACGGTTGGAATACTGCGGCCGGCGACGATGCTTGATCATGAAGTCACTAGATGGGTGAGCCCCGGTCTTTCCGGGGATGGATTAGGCCGCTGCCGAGGCCAGGTGCGGCTGCACGAACGCAGCGAGCTGCTGCTTGTGCACCGCGCCGACCTGGGTGGCGGCCACTTGGCCGTTCTTGAAGAGAATCATGGTGGGAATGCCGCGGATCGAGAATTTCGGCGGAGTTTGCGGATTTTCGTCGACGTTGAGCTTCACCACCTTCAACTTGCCGGCGGATTCCGCGGCGATCTGCTCCAGCACCGGGGCGAGCATGCGGCAGGGGCCACACCATTCCGCCCAGAAGTCCACCAGAACGGGGACGGGCGACTTCAGGACGTCCTGCTCAAAGGAGGCGTCGGTGACGGGCGAGATGTGTTCACTCATTTCTGTACTCCGGTATGACCCGAATGGGATATTCCAAATCAGGAGCGGCGGCCTGCCGCATGCCGTCGAGAGTGGGGCGGACGCGCGACAATTCAATGCGCGTTCCGGAATGATCTGATTTAAGATACTGGAAGAATTTCCGCGAATCGGCTGTTTGCACACGCTTTCCGAATCTAAGGAAGGCGGCAGCCGTTGTGATTAAGCCTATTTCAATCCAAACCTAGAGCAAATGCAAGCCTCCGACGGCACCGACGCTCCACAAACTGTTAGACCCCAGCACCTGAGCGAGGTTTCGTTCGACAGCCTGCCGCTGCATCCCAGCCTGAAGTCCGGGCTGGCCGCGCTGGGCTTCACCCACTGCACCCCGATCCAGGCCGCCACCCTGCCGCTGGCGCTGCAGGGCCAGGACCTCGCCGGCCAGGCGCAGACCGGCACCGGCAAGACCGCCGCCTTCCTGCTCGCCACCATGAACCTGCTGCTGACCCAGCCGCGGGTCGGCGAGGACGGGCAGCCGCGGGCCTACATCGTCGCGCCGACGCGCGAGCTGGCGCTGCAGATCTACAACGACGCCCTGCAGCTGGGCGCGCACACCGGCCTGCGCATGACGGTGGTCTACGGCGGCACCGGCTACGAGTCGCAGAAGCAGGCCCTGGCCGCCGGCGTCGACATCCTGATCGGCACGCCCGGCCGCCTGATCGACTACTTCAAGCAGGGCCTGTACGCGCTCAAGGGCATCGAGGTGCTGGTGCTCGACGAGGCCGACCGCATGTTCGACCTCGGCTTCATCGACGACATCCGCTACATGATGCGGCGCATGCCCAAGCCCGGTGCGCGCCAGAACTACCTGTTCTCGGCCACCCTCTCGCACCGCGTGCTGGAACTGGCGTACGAGCACATGAACAACCCGACGCGGATCGAGATCGAGCCGGAGCAGGTCACGGCCGAGCGCGTCAAGCAGACCCTGATCCACGTCGCCAACGAGGACAAGCTGCCGTTGCTGATCGGCCTGATGCGCCGCCACCAGCCGTTCCGCACCCTGGTGTTCGTCAACACCAAGCGTTTCGCCGAGGAAGTGGAGGCCGCGCTCAAGGCCAACGGCTACGAGGCCGGGGTGCTGTCCGGCGACGTGCCGCAGAACAAGCGCGAACGCCTGCTCGGCGAATTCAAGCTGGGCCAGCTGCCGGTGCTGGTGGCCACCGACGTGGCGGCGCGCGGCCTGCACATCCCCGACGTGACCCACGTCATCAATTTCGACCTGCCGCAGGACCCGGAGGACTACGTCCACCGCATCGGCCGCACCGCGCGCGCCGGCGCCTCCGGCGACGCCATCTCGATGTGCTGCGAAACCTATGTCTACTCGCTGCCGGACATCGAGAAGCTGATCGGCAAGCGCATCCCGCAGATGCCCTACGATCCGGCGCTGATTCCGCCGGACTACGTCACCCCGCCACGGGTGCACCGCGAGCGTTCCGGCCGGCCGCCGCGGCGCGGCGGTGGCGGACGTCCGGGCGGGGGTGGTGGCGGGCGCAGCGGCGGTCGCTCCGGCGGCAGCGGCCGCGGCCGGCGCTGAAAGCGGCCGTTCCCTCCGCGGCGCCAGCGGCCGGAACCCCGGCCCTTCGGCTCAGCCGACCGGCAGCAGCTCCTCCAGCCGGTCCACCGCCTGGAATTCCTCGATGACCCGCTTCGGCTGCGAGGAATCCGGGTGGCGGATGGCGCGGATGGCCCCGACGCCGTAGGCGCGCGCCGAACGCAGCACGGCGAGGCTGTCGTCGACGAACAGGGCCCGCGCCGGATTGAAGGCGTGCCGCGCCCGCAGCGCCGGCCAGAAACGCGCATCCTCCTTCGGCGCACCGAAATCGTGCGCGCAGACGATGCGGTCGAAGTGGCCGCCCAGGCCGGTCTGCGCCATTTTCAGCCGCCAGCTGTCGTGGTGCGCATTGGTCACCAGCCACAGGCTGCGGCCGCTGGCACGCACGGCATCGAGAAACGCCACGCTGCCGGGCAGCACGGCGATGCGCTCGCGCACCTCGGCTTTCATCTCCGCCAGGTTCAGGCCGGTGAGGCTGCTCCAGTGGTCCAGGCAATACCATTGCAGGCGGCCCTGCAGGCCGGTGAAGTGCGGCTCCAGCCGCTGCCGTGCCTGTTCCACGCTCAGGCCATGCAGCCGCGCATAGCGCGCGGGCACCAGTTCCAGCCAGAAGTGGGTGTCGAAAGCCAGGTCGAGGACGGTGCCGTCCATGTCCAGCAGGACGTGATCGATGCGGTCCCACTCCAGCCGGGGTCCCGGCTGGGATGTCGCGGCGGTGCTGCGTTCCATAGCCGCTATGATACGCCCTGCCCGACCGCGCCCCGCCCCCCATGACCCCGCCCGAGACCCCGCGCCAGACCATCCGCCGCAAGGCGGAGCAGGCCCTGCGCGAGCTGGGTGCCGATCCGGCGCTGCTGCGCGCGCGGCGCCTGCCCCTGTTCGCCGACGCGCGCAGCCTGCACTGCGTCGGCCTGGGCACCGATGGCCGCGACAAGTTCCTGGCGCCGGCCGCGGCGCAGGCCTGGACGGCGATGCGCGCGGCGGCGGCGGCCGACGGCGTGGAGCTGCTGCTGATCTCGGCGTTCCGCAGTTTCGACTTCCAGCTGGCGCTGATCCGCGGCAAGCAGGCCAAGGGCCGCCTGATCGGGGAGATCCTCACCGTCAACGCCCCGCCCGGCTGCAGCGAGCACCACAGCGGCCGCGCCGTGGACATCGGGGCGCGCGACACGCCGGCGCTGGAGGAGGACTTCGAGCACACCCCGCAGTTCGCCTGGCTGCAGCGCCATGCCGGCCGCCACGGCTTCGGCCTGTCCTACCCGCGGGGCAACCGCTACGGCTATCTCTACGAGCCCTGGCACTGGTGCTTTAAACAGCCCGCGTGAAAAAGGCGGCCTGTGAACGGACCTGCCATCCGGGCAGGGAGGCGTTCACCCGGCTACGGCGTCGCCTGCAAGGCGAGCTCCAGCCTCAGGCGACTTTCACTTCCGAAAAGTCCCGCGCCTGCGGATGGGCCGGGAACGGCCTGGCCTTGTCGTCGCGGATCAGCTGGCAGGTGTGCAGGCCGGCGGCGCGCGCCGCGTCCAGCTCCTCGCCGACGTCGGACAGGAACAGCACCGCCTCGCCCGGCAGCTTCAGCTCCGCCAGGATGGCGCGGTAGGAGGCTTCCTCGCGCTTGCCGCCGATGCGGGTATCGAAGTAGCCGGAGAACAGCGGCCTCAGGTCGCCGGCGTCGGAGTGGCCGAAGATCAGCTGCTGCGCCTCGACCGAGCCGGAAGAGTAGATGTAGAGGCGCTTGCCGGCGGCGTGCCATTGCCGCAGGTAGACCGGCGTATCCGCATAGACATGGCCCTTGAGTTCGCCGGCGGCGTAGCCCTGGGCCCAGATCATGCCCTGCAACGCCTTGAGCGGCGTGATCTTGCGATCCTCGTCGATCCAGCGCTCCAGCACCTCGGCGGCGGCCTCCGCCGTCAAGGGCCGGCCCGCCAGCCGCGCCGTCTCCTCCAGCTGCGCCGCCACCGCCGCGTCGCCGGCATGGGTCCGCAGGAACTCGCGCAGGTGCGCGCGGGCGTAGGGGAACAGGGACCGATGCACGAAGTCGATCGACGACGTGGTGCCTTCGATATCAGTGACGATGGCCTGGATCATGGCGAGCCGGTTCCATGGGTGATGCGCCATCCCCGCGCAAGCGGAATGGCGGAGGGAATTTTTTCGGATCCGCACCCTAGCGCGAATCCGGCCCCTTGAAAACACAACGGCCGCCTTGCGGCGGCCATTGCTCCTGCGGCGCGAAGCCTCAGGCCGCCTTCTGCAGGTGGTAGTGCGGCTCTTCCAGGCGCGGGAAGCGGTCGGCGATCTTGTCGCCGGTGTAGTTCGCCACCCAGCCTTCCGGCGTGGTGAACAGGCGGATGCACTTGAAGTGCGGCGCCGCGCCCATGTCGAACCAGTGGCGCACCATCGAGGGCACCGAGATCAGGTCGCCCTGGCTGCACAGCACGCCATGGATGCGGCCGGCGTCGCGGATGTAGAACAGCGCCTCGCCGTCGACGAAGAAGCGCACCTCGAACTCGTCGTGGGTGTGCTCGGACAGGAACTTCTGGCGCCAGGCTTCCTTCTGCGGATTGTCGGGCTGCATGTTGATCACGTCGACCGACTTGAAGCCGTACTGGTTCATCAGGCGGTTGACCGAGGTGCGATAGGCCTCGATCACCTCGTCCTGGGTGGCATGGGCGTCGAGCTGGCGGCTGGCTTCCCAGCGCTCGAACTGCACGCCGATCCGCTCCAGTTGCGCGCGGATGTCCTCGAACTCGGTGTACGTCGCGACCGGCTTGCCGGACTCCTCGTAGATACGCAGCTCACTCATTGCTCAATCTCCCACTCCATAACTCGCACTCAAACATGAATTCCAGCGCTTCGACGCGGTGCCGCGCCTGCGCCACGTTATCGCCCCAGGCGTAAAGCCCGTGGCCGGCGATTAAGTACGCCGGTACTTCCATCTCCTCCCTCATATGGGCGTCGACCCGGGCGCTCAAGCGCGCGATGTCCTGGTCGTTCCCGAACACCGGGACCTCCACCCTGGACTCAGGGTCGGGAGCGCCCGGCAACAGCTTCAACAACTCGTAGCCGGTGAGGACGATACGGTCCAGCCGGCGTGACAGCACGGTATTGGCGATGGTGTGCACGTGCAACACCGCGCCGACGGATGGGTGGGACCGGTAGATCTGCATGTGCAGACCGGTTTCGTAGGAGGACTTGCGTCCCGCCTCCAGCGGCCGGCCATCCATGTCCGCCACCAGAAAGTCGCTGCGCTTCAGTTCGCCCTTGTGGACGCCCGAGGCGGTGATCAGCACGCGTTCAGACGACAGGCGCGCGGAAAAGTTTCCGCCCGTGGCGGGAACCCAGCCGCGGCGGTGGAACATCGCCCCGGCCTCGATCATGGCCTGCGCCAGCGTGTCCTGCAAAAGGGTTCCAGACTCCATCAGCCGATCCCTAAAGCGCGAACTGGACCACTAATTTACTCCTCCACGGTGACCGTTTTGATACGGTTCCCCGATGCGGCGCCGCATTCATTTGCAAAGACCACGCCGTTCTAGGTGACGGCTGGGTCAAATATGGCGCTTGCCAAAAAAAGCTAAGGCCCGCCTCGCGGCGGGCCCCTGGACCCCGGCTGGCGCCGGGATGACCTTCAGCCCTTACGGGCCGGAAGTCACTTGATCTTCGCTTCCTTGAACACCACGTGCTTGCGCACGACCGGATCGTACTTCTTGAACTCGAACTTGTCCGGGGTGTTCTTCTTGTTCTTGGTGGTGGTGTAGTAGAAGCCGGTGTCGGCGGTCGACACCAGCTTGATCTTCTCGCGTTCCTTCTTCTTGGCCATGCTTACACCTTCTCGCCGCGGGCGCGGATCTCGGCCACGATGGCCTCGACGCCCTTCTTGTCGATGATGCGCATGCCGTTGGCGGAAACGCGCAGGCTCACGAAGCGCTTCTCGGACTCGAGCCAGAAACGGTGCGTGTGCAGATTGGGCAGGAAGCGGCGACGACGCTTGTTGTTGGCATGTGACACCGTGTTACCAACAATCGGCTTCTTGCCGGTGACTTGGCAGACTCTGGACATGGGAAAACCCAAGGGACGCGGATCGCGAAAGGGCGCAGATGATAGCCGCACGGGCCGCAGGAAGCAAGTTCCGGCGGCCGGGCCGGGGATTCGCGGCGGGAATCCGTAACTGCCGCACGCAGCAGGCTTTTCTCCCGGTGGCCGGATCCATCCCGGCCGCCCGCAGGGCGGCTACAGCCAGCCGCGCTCGGCGAAGGAGACCGGCTCGCCCTCGCCCACCACGAAATGGTCGAGCACGCGGATGTCGACCAGGCCCAGGGCGTCCTTGAGGCGCCGCGTCAGGCTGCGGTCGGCCTCGCTCGGCTCGGCCACCCCGGAGGGATGGTTGTGGGCGAAGATCAGCGCCCCGGCATTATGCCGCAGCGCGGTCTTGACCACCTCGCGCGGGTAGACGCTGGCGGCGTTGAGCGTGCCCTGGGCCAGCACCTCGAAGCTCAGCACGCGGTGCTGGCTGTCGAGGAACAAGGCGGCGAACACTTCATGCTCCAGGTCGCGCAGGCGGGCGCGCAGGAAATCCCGCGCCTGGCGCGGATCCTTCAGCCCGGCCGGCTCGGCCAGGGTCTCGCCCAGATGGCGGCGGGCGATTTCCAGCACCGCCTGCAGCTGCACGTACTTGGCCTGGCCCAGGCCCTTGGCTTCGCAGAAGCGGGCCTGGTCGGCGCGCAGCAGGCCGCGCAGCCCGCCGAAGCGGGCCACCAGCTCGCGCGCCAGGTCCACCGCGCTTTTGCCGGCCACGCCGGTGCGCAGGAAGATGGCCAGCAGCTCGGCGTCGGACAGGGCCTGGGCTCCGCGCGCCAGCAGCTTTTCGCGGGGGCGCTCGCCTTCGGGCCAGTGCTTGATGCTCACGCCGCCGCCCAGGCTCTCAGGCCGCGTCCGCCAGCAGCGGCGGCAGCGGGCAGTGCAGGCCGGCGCAGACGGCGCGCAGCAGCTCGGCCTCCTCCAGCGTGACCTTGCCGTCGGCGGCGATGCTGGCGCCCAGCGCCTCCAGCAGCTGCGCCTTGGCCGGCGGCTCCAGCTCGTCCAGGGTGCGCAAGGCCTGGTCCAGCACGGCCGGCCAGTTCACCGGGTCGGCGGCCTCGTAAGCCGGGGCCGGGCGCAGGGGCAGCTTCTCCATGCCGCTGGCGAAGGCGCGCCGCGCCGCGGCCTCGTCGGCCTGGCCGAAGCCGGCGACCGTGGACAGCAGCACCGCGGCTTCGGCCGCGCCCTGTTCCAGGCGGCGCCGGCCCGGCGCGCCGGCCCTGGACGGTTGCAGGATCTCGCCGAGGTGCATGCGCAGCACCCGGCCCAGGCACCACTCGAACACCGCCACCTGGCCGTCGGCATAGGTCAGCGCCACCACCGTGCGCACCAGCTGCAGCAGGCGGTCGCGCGGCAGCCGCCGCAGGCTGGGCATGGCGATGTCGGCCAGCGGCAGGCGCTGCGCCGGGTGCAGCGCCGCCAGCTGCGCCCACAGCGCGGCCGCGGCCTCGGCGCAGGCGGCGCCGAAGTCGCGCGCCACCGCCTGCAGTTGCTGGGCGCGCACCGCTTCGGCTTCCCGGTCCAGCAGCAGGGCGCACAGCAGCGGCACGGCGCGGTCCTGGTCATGGGCCGCCTCCAGCAGGGCCGGCGGCAAAGCCTGGTGCAGGGCCGCGGCGCAGTCGTAGTGGGCGTCGCGCGGCTGCCCCACCTGCGCGGCCAGCGCCGCCGGCGCCAGGCCCATCGCCGCGCCGGCACGCGGCAGCGGCGGCGGTGGCCGGGCGGGCGCGGCCGCCGCCGGGGCGCCGGCGAAATCCGCCATCAGCGGGCGCTCCTGGTCCCCTTCCTGGCCGCCGTCGGGAACGTAGTCGGGGGCGTTCCAGCTGCGCGCCAGGGTGGCCAGCTGCAGCGGGTTGAAGTCCGGGTCCAGCAGCTTGATGCGCTTGAGCAGCGGCGGGTGGGTGGCGAACAGCGCCGAATAGCCGACCCCGTCGCCGAACAGCATGTGCGCTACTTCCTCGCCGTGGGTGTTGGCGAGCCTGGAGCCCTCGGCCACGCCGGCGACCTTCTTCAGGGCCCCGGCGATGCCGCCGGCCTGCCGCGTGAACTGCACCGCGGAGGCGTCGGCGAGGTATTCGCGCTGGCGCGAGATGCCGGCCTTGATCAGGCGGCCGAAGAACACGCCGATATAGCCTATGGCGAACACGCCCAGCGCCACGATCATGATCGCGCCGCCGCCCTTGCGGTCGCCGCGCGGGCCGTATTGCAGCACCTTGCCGCCGATGATGCCCAGCGCCAGGATGCCGAACAGCAGTCCCATCAGGCGGATGTTGAGCCGCATGTCGCCGTTGAGGATGTGGCTGAACTCGTGGGCGATGACGCCCTGCAGCTCGTCGCGGCCGAGCTTGTCGAGCGCGCCGCGGGTGACGGTGACCGCCGCGTCGGCGCTGGAGTAGCCGGCGGCGAAGGCGTTGATGCCGGACTCCTGCTCCAGCACGAAGATCTGCGGCACCGGCACGCCGGAGGCGATGGCGATCTCCTCCACCACGTTGCGCAGGCGCCGGTGCGCCGGGTTGCGCGTGTCAGGCGAGACCAGCGAGCCGCCCAGCTCCTGCGCCACCTTGGCGCCGCCGCCGTCGAGCGAGACCAGGCGATACAGGGTGGACAGGGCGATCACCGCCAGCACCGCCACCGAGGTGGCGAAGAGGACCGGCGGCAGGTCCAGCGGCGGATCGTGCGGCCCCTGGGCGTAGAGCAGCGCCGCCGCCACCACCGCATCGATGGCGCCGACGATGCCCAGCACCGCCAGCAGGAACAGCAGGAGCAGGCCGGTCGAACGGCCGCGCACCTTCGCCTGCTGTTGGAAAAAGTCCATGGTCAGCCGCCAGTGGTGGGTGGTGGGTCGTCAGTTGCAGGCCGCGTGCAGGACCGCGCCGGCTGCGCCGGCAACCAGGAACCGGCTACTGAAAACTGACCTTCGGCGCGGCGCGCATTTCGGCCTTCTCGATTTCCAGCGGCTGCGCCGCGACGAAGCCGAACATGTTCGCCACCACGCTGTTGGGGAACACCTCGCGCCGGTTGTTGTAGCCCATCACCGCGTCGTTGTAGGCCTGGCGGGCGAAGGACACGCGGTTCTCGGTGGAGGTCAGCTCCTCGGAGAGCTGCATCATGGTGGTGTTGGCCTTCAGGTCCGGGTAGGACTCGGACAGGGCGAACAGCTTGCCCAGCGACTGCGTCAGCACCGTCTCGGCGCCGGACAGCTGCTGCATCGCCCCGGCGTCGCCGGGGCTGGCCTTGGCCGCCTGCAGACCGGACACGGCGCTGTTGCGCGCGGCGATCACCGCCTCCAGCGTCTCGCGCTCGTGCTTGAGATAGCCCTTGGCGGTTTCCACCAGGTTGGGGATCAGGTCGTAGCGGCGGGTCAGCTGCACGTCGATCTGCGAGAAAGCGTTCTTGTAGCCGTTGCGCGCCGTCACCAGGCCGTTGTAGACCGAGATGAAGAAGAACACCAGGACGACAATCACCGCCAGCACGATCCAGCCCATGGCCGCCTCCCTGTTTGGTTTGAACCCAAAATAGCATCAAATCAGGCCCGGATACGGGCATCCGTCACGTCCGGGGCCCCGCAGGATAGAATTTGCACATGTCAGAAACCCCATCGCCCGCCGCCGTGGCGGGATTGCGCATCCTGCTCGGCGTGACCGGCGGCATCGCCGCCTACAAGGCCGCCGAGCTGGCGCGCCAGTTCATGAAGGCCGGCGCCCAGGTGCAGGTGGTGATGACCGCCGGGGCGCAGCGCTTCATCACCGCCCAGACCTTCCAGGCCCTGACCGGCCGCACCGTGCGCAGCAGCCTGTGGGACGAGCAGGCCGAGGCGGCGATGGGACATATCGAGCTGGCGCGCTGGGCCGATGCCATCGTCATCGCCCCGGCCTCGGCCAACTTCCTGGCGCGGCTGGCGCAGGGCCTGGCCGACGACCTGCTCAGCACCCTGTGCCTGGCGACCGACCGGCCGATCTACGCCGCCCCGGCGATGAACCGCCTGATGTGGGCCAACGCCGCCACCCGGGACAATCTGGACACCCTGCGCCGCCGCGGCCTCAAGCTCATCGGCCCCGGCAGCGGCTTCCAGGCCTGCGGCGAGGTCGGCGACGGCCGCATGAGCGAGCCGGCCGAAATCACGGCGCTGGTGCTGGGCGATTTCCGCCGCGCCGGCCCCCTCGCCGGCCTGCATGCGGTGGTCACCGCCGGCCCGACGCGCGAGCCGATCGACCCGGTGCGCTTCATCACCAACCGCTCCTCCGGCAAGCAGGGCTATGCCCTGGCCGAGGCCCTGACCCGGCTCGGCGCCGAGGTCACCCTGGTCAGCGGGCCGGTGCACCTGGACACGCCCGCCGGCGTGCGCCGGGTCGACGTCGAAACGGCGCAGCAGATGCTCGAGGCGACCCTGGCCGCCTGCCGCCAGGCGCAGATCCTGGTCGGCGCCGCCGCGGTGGCCGACTACCGTCCGGCCGCGGCGGCCGGGCAGAAGATCAAGAAGAACGCCGACACGCTGGACCTGGCGCTGACCAAAAATGCCGACATCCTGGCCACGGTGCGCGCGGCGCAGCCGGGCCTGTTCATCGCCGGCTTCGCCGCCGAGACCGAGAAACTGGCCGAGCACGCGCGCGGCAAGCTGGAGCGCAAGAAGCTGGACCTGGTGGCCGCCAACTGGGTCGGCGAGGGCAAGGCCTTCGACCGCGACGACAACGCGCTGGAGGTGTTCTGGAACGGCGGCGAGCGCCGGCTCGGCCCGGCCGCCAAGACCGAGGTGGCGCGCCAGCTCGCGGCGCTGATCGCCGAGCGCTACGCCGCCGGGCATCCCGCTTGAAGAAGAACGGCGCTTGAACAAGATCCAGCTGAAGATCCTCGACCCGCGGCTGGGCCGCGAGCTGCCGCTGCCGGCCTATGCCACCGAGGGCAGCGCCGGCATGGACCTGCGCGCCCTGCTCGACGCGCCGCTGGAGCTGGCCCCCGGCGCCAGCAGCCTGATCCGCACCGGCCTGGCCATCCACGTCGCCGACCCGGGACTGGCGGCGGTGATCCTGCCGCGCTCCGGACTGGGCCACAAGCACGGCATCGTGCTCGGCAACCTGGTCGGCCTGATCGATTCCGACTACCAGGGCGAGCTGATGGTGTCGTGCTGGAACCGCGGCCAGGCCGCGTTCACCGTCGTTCCCGGCGAGCGCATCGCGCAGCTGGTGATCGTGCCGGTGGTGCGCGCCGCCTTCGAGGTGGTCGACGAGTTCCAGGCGACCCGGCGCGGCGCCGGCGGCTTCGGCCATACCGGCCGTCACTGAGCGCCGCCCGCCTCCCCATGCGATTACTGCCCAGCAACATCCGCGTCCAAATGCCGATCGACCACGAAAAAGCGATCAACATCGCCCACGTCCTCACCGAGGCCCTCCCCTACATCCGCCGCTTCGCCGGCAAGACCTTCGTCGTCAAGTATGGCGGCAACGCCATGGGCGACGACGACATGATCGACAGCTTCGCCCGCGACATCGTGCTGATGAAGGCGGTGGGCATGGACCCGGTGGTGGTGCACGGCGGCGGCCCGCAGATCGGCCGGCACCTGGAGAAGCTCGGCAAGAAGAGCGAGTTCATCGAGGGCATGCGCGTCACCGACGGCGAGACCATGGACGTGGTCGAGATGATGCTCGGCGGCCTGGTCAACAAGGCGGTGGTCAACGCCATCGCCAAGCAGGGCGGCCGCGCCGTCGGCCTCACCGGCAAGGACGGCGGCCTGATCCGCGCGCGCAAGCTGCTGGTCAAGAACCAGGACATCGGCCAGGTCGGCGAAGTGGAGAGCATCGACCCGCGGATCATCGACAATCTCGAAAGCGGCGGCTTCATCCCGGTGATCGCGCCGATCGGCGTCGGCGCCGAGGGCGAGGCCTACAACATCAACGCCGACCTGGTCGCCGGCAAGCTAGCCAGCGTGCTGCAGGCCGAGAAGCTGATGCTGCTGACCAACGTGCAGGGCCTGATGGACAAGCAGAACCAGGTGCTGACCGGCCTGACCGTGGCCCAGGTCGAAGCGCTGATCGCCGACGGCACCGTCTACGGCGGCATGCTGCCCAAGGTGACCTGCGCGCTCGACGCGGTGCGCTCGGGCGTGAAGAGCTCGGTCATCATCGACGGCCGCGTGCAGCACGCGGTGCTGCTGGAGCTGTTCACCGACGAGGGCATCGGCACGCTGATCCGCGGCTAGAGAAGCCCGGCCTGGCGGCCGGGCTCAAATCCTCGACCCGCCTCCCCGCGCCACACGGCCGCGACCGCCGCCGCGGCGCGGCGCGGCTTTCAACGGATGCTGGCCGCCAGGCGCTGCTCGCGCATCAGCGCGGCCTGGGCCTCGCTGCCGGGCAGCCACTCCTCGCGCCATTTGATGGCGCCGCCGCTGCTGGGCTTCTGCTCGCCGCTGACCGGAGTGCCGGCGAGCAGGGCATTCAGCGCCACGCGCAGGTCGCGACCGGTGACCGGCACGCCGTTGCCGGGGCGGGAATCGTCGAACTGGCCGCGATACGCCAGGCGCAGCTGCGTGTCGAAGACGAAGAAGTCCGGCGTGCAGGCAGCCTCGTAGGCGCGGGCCACCGCCTGGGTCTCGTCGCACAGGTAGGGGAAGGGGAAGCCGAGGCGCTGCCCCACCACGCGCATGCGGTCGGGCGAGTCCTCCGGGTAAGTTTCGGCGTCGCTGCTGCACACGGCGATGAAGCCCACGCCCTTGCCGCGGTAGTCCAGCGCCAGCTTGACCAGCGCCTCCTGCAGGTGGCGCACGTAGGAGCAGTGGTTGCTGAGGAACATCACCACCGTGGCCCGGACGCCCTTGAGGTGCTCCAGGCAGCGCGCGCGCTCGGTGAGGGTGTCGAACAGCTCGAAGTCCGGTGCGGACATGCCCAGGGCGGGCATGGTGGATGGCGTCGCTGCCATTGAAGCTCCCTTTCGTGTCGTGATGCCGCCGGTCCGCTACCCCGATCGCGTACACGGACCTGCAATGTGCGGTGGGGCATTGTAGCCCCCGCGGCGCAGAAAGCCAGCGAGGGCCTGGCGCGACAGCGGCGGGCGCGCAAGGCCGGGCTTTTTGCCTTAAACTAATCCGCCTATCCGTATAAACAGATGACGAGGTTTGACCCAGTGAGCGAATACCTGTTTACGTCCGAGTCCGTATCCGAAGGCCACCCGGACAAGGTCGCCGACCAGATCTCCGATGCGGTGCTCGACGCCATCCTGACCCAGGACAAGCGCGCCCGCGTGGCCTGCGAGACCCTGGTGAAGACCGGCGTGGCGATCGTCGCCGGCGAGGTCACCACCAGCGCCTGGGTCGACCTGGAACAGCTGGTGCGCAAGGTCATCACCGACATCGGCTACGACAGCTCCTACGTCGGCTTCGACGGCGCCACCTGCGGCATCCTCAACATCATCGGCAAGCAGTCGCCCGACATCAACATGGGCGTCGACCGCAAGAACCCGGAGGAACAGGGCGCCGGCGACCAGGGCCTGATGTTCGGCTACGCCTGCGACGAAACCGCCGAGCTAATGCCGGCTCCGATCTACTACTCGCACCGCCTGGTCGAGCAGCAGGCCAAGGTGCGCAAGGCGAAGAAGCCCAAGCTGCCCTGGCTGCGCCCGGACGCCAAGTCCCAGGTCACGCTGCGCTACCGCGACGGCGTCGCCGTCGGCGTCGACGCGGTGGTGCTCTCCACCCAGCACGACCCCACCGTCAAGCTCAAGCAGCTGCGCGAGGGCGTGATGGAGGAGATCATCAAGCCGGTGATCCCCGCCAAGTGGGTGACCAAGGCCACCAAGTTCCACATCAACCCGACCGGCAACTTCGTCATCGGCGGCCCGGTGGGCGACTGCGGCCTGACCGGCCGCAAGATCATCGTCGACAGCTACGGCGGCTGGGCCCGCCACGGCGGCGGCGCGTTCTCCGGCAAGGACCCGTCCAAGGTCGACCGCAGCGCCGCCTACGCCGCCCGCTACGTCGCCAAGAACATCGTCGCCGCCGGCCTGGCCAAGCGCTGCGAAGTGCAGGTCAGCTACGCCATCGGCGTGGCCGAGCCGACCTCGATCTTCGTCACCACCTTCGGCACCGGCACCATCGGCGACGACAAGCTGGAGAAGCTGGTGCGCAAGCACTTCGACCTGCGCCCCTACGGCATCATCAAGATGCTCGACCTGATCCACCCGATGTACCAGGCCACCGCCTCCTACGGCCACTTCGGCCGCAAGCCCTACGACGTCACCCTGCCGAACGGCGAGAAGTTCACCGCCTTCTCCTGGGAAAAGACCGACAAGGCCGAGGCGCTGCAGGCCGACGCCAAGACCATCAAGTAAGCCGTCGCTGCAAGCAAAAGGCCGCCCGCGGGCGGCCTTTTGCGTTGGACGGCCCGGCGCCGCCGCACTTGCCGCCGGCCGGGGATGCGGCCTCAGCCGGGAATCTCGGGCTCGACCAGCCGCGCCAGGTTGCCGAGCGACTGCTGCCAGCCGAGGTAGCAGCCGTCGAGCGGGATCATCGCCGGGATGCCTTCCTGCACGATGTGCAGCTCACAGCCGCAGGGCGCTTCCTTCAGCTCGATCGTCGTGCGCATTTCCCCCGGCAGGTTCGGATCGTCGAACTTGTTGGTGTAGCGGATGCGCTGGTTCGGCACCAGCTCGATGTAGCTGCCGCCGAAGTCGTGGCCGTGGCCGGTGCTGAAATTGGTGAACGACATGCGGTAGCCGCCGCCAACCCTGGCGTCGAGGCTGTGGACACGCCCGGTGTAGCCGTCCGGCGGCAGCCAGCGGGCCATGGCGTCGGCGTCGAGGAAGGCGCGGTAGATTTTTTCGGGCTTGGCACGCAGCACGCGGTGCAGCCGGACGGTATTGCCGCTCATGTCTGGATCTCCTTGATTCTCAAGTGAATGAACCCGGGGAAATTCCCGGCTCTCACAGGTACGTCGAACGGCCTCGCCGGTTTTCGACAACCGCCCTGCGCTTTTCCGGGTATCCTTTTATCCGCATAAGCGGATATACTGAAATCCTCTAGAAGCCCCGCCGAGGGGCGCTGCGAGCCGCCAGGATTGCATCCGCGCGGACCAGGCTCGGCGGCCGGACTTTTCCGAACGAACCGCGCCCTGAAAACCTTCGAGAGAGAGCAACACATGAACGCCGTCGTCAAATCCGTGGAACACGACTACAAGGTTCGCGACATCAAGCTGGCCGACGCCGGCCGCAAGCAGATCGACATCGCCGAGGCGGAGATGCCGGGCCTGATGTCGATCCGCAAAAAGTACGCGGCGGGCAAGCCGCTCAAGGGCGTGCGCATCACCGGCTCGCTGCACATGACCACCCAGACCGCGGTGCTGATCGAGACCCTGGTCGACCTCGGCGCCTCGGTGCGCTGGGCCTCGTGCAACATCTTCTCGACCCAGGACGAAGCAGCGGCCGCGATCGCCGCCGCCGGCGTGCCGGTGTTCGCCTGGAAGGGCGAGACCCTGGAAGAGTACTGGGACTGCACCCTGGACGCGGTCACCCACCCGGACGGCAAGGGCCCCGAGCTGGTGGTGGACGACGGCGGCGACGTGACGCTGCTGATCCACAAGGGCTACGAGCTGGAGAACGGCGACAAGTGGGTCGACAGCGCTTCCGGCAACCACGAGGAGCAGGTGATCAAGAACCTGCTCAAGCGCGTGGCCAAGGAGCGCCCGGGCTTCTGGCACAAGCTGGTGGCCGAATGGCGCGGCGTGTCGGAAGAGACCACCACGGGCGTGCACCGCCTGTACCAGATGCTGGAGGCGGGCAAGCTGCTGGTGCCGGCGATCAACGTCAACGACTCGGTGACCAAGTCCAAGTTCGACAACCTCTACGGCTGCCGCGAGTCGCTGGCCGACGGCATCAAGCGCGCCACCGACGTGATGGTGGCGGGCAAGGTGGCGGTGGTGTGCGGCTACGGCGACGTGGGCAAGGGCTCGGCGCACTCGCTACGCGGCTTCGGCGCGCGCGTGATCGTCACCGAGATCGACCCGATCAACGCCCTGCAGGCGGCGATGGAAGGCTTCGAGGTCACCACCATCGAGGAAACCCTCGGCCGCGGCGACATCTACGTGACGACCACCGGCAACCGCGACGTCATCACGCTCGAGCACATGCAGAAGATGAAGGACCAGGCCATCGTCTGCAACATCGGCCACTTCGACAACGAGATCCAGGTCGACCGGCTGGTCAAGGCCGCCAAGCACGTCAACATCAAGCCGCAGGTGGACAAGTACACCCTGCCCGGCGGCAACAGCCTGTACCTGCTGGCCGAAGGCCGCCTGGTGAACCTGGGCTGCGCCCACGGCCACCCGAGCTTCGTCATGTCCAACTCGTTCAGCAACCAGACCCTGGCGCAGCTCGACCTGTGGGCGCACCGCGACAGCTACGAGAAGAAGGTGTACCGCCTGCCCAAGCACCTCGACGAGGAAGTGGCGCGCCTGCACCTGGAAAAGATCGGGGTGAAGCTGACCCGTCTGACTCCGGAACAGGCCGCCTACCTCGGCGTCTCGGTGGACGGTCCCTACAAGCCCGAGCATTACCGCTACTAGGCGGGCGCCTGGCAAAGCGACAAGCGGGGGCCGCGCAAGCGGCCCCTTTTTTCTCAAGGGGCTGATTGATGGCTACGCCATTGAGCTTTTCTTTCGAATTGTTCCCGCCGCGCACGCCCGAGGGCGTGGCGAAGCTGCCGGCCGTGGTCAAGCAGCTGGCCACGGTGAAGCCGGATTTCTTCTCCGTCACCTTCGGCGCCGGCGGCTCCAACCAGGACGGCACCTACGACACGGTGGTCGGCGTGGTCGAGCACACCGGCATCGAGGCGGCGCCGCACCTGACCTGCGTCGGCTCGACCCGCGCCAACATCGCCGCCCTGCTGGAGCGCTACAAGAAGTGCGGCGTGAAGCGCATCGTGGCGCTGCGCGGCGACCTGCCGGCGACGGCGTTGAGCGCGTCCGCGCCGGGCGAGTTCCACTACGCCAACGAACTGGTCAGCTTCATCCGCGAGACCCAGGGCGACGCCTTCAAGATCGAGGTCGCGGCCTATCCGGAGATGCACCCGCAGGGCAGCGGCCCGCAAGCCGACTTCGAGCACTTCCGCCGCAAGGTGCAGGCCGGCGCCGACGCCGCCATCACCCAGCTGTTCTACAACGCCGACGCCTACTTCGACTTCGTCGAGCGCTCGCGCCGCGCCGGCCTGGACATCCCGGTGATCCCCGGCATCATGCCGATCACCGGCTTCGCCAACATCGTGCGCTTTTGCGCCAGCTGCGGCGCCGACCTGCCGCGCTGGGTGCGCCTGCGCCTGGAGGAGCTGCAGGACGACAAGCCGGCCCTGCTCGATTTCGGCCTGGACGTGGTGACGCGCCTGTGCGAAACCCTGCTGAAGAACGGCGCGCCGGGCCTGCACTTCTACACCATCAACCAGGCCGAGCCGACCCTGCGGCTGTGGAAGAACCTGGCGCTGCCCGTGCCGGTCTGAGCGGGACCGGCGCAGTCCGGCGAGGGGGGTCGGCGAAGCGCAGAGGCCCGAGGGGATGGCCGCGCTGTTACGATTTGCCGAAGCCCGATCCCGTCTCCCGCCCCCTGTGACCATCCTGCAGATCCTGGACTACGCCGGCGTCGCGGTGTTCGCGGTGAGCGGCGCCATCGCCGCCGGCCGCAGGAGCTTCGATCTGCTGGGAGTGGTGGTGATCGCCCTGGTCACCTCGGTCGGCGGCGGCACGGTGCGCGACCTGCTGCTCGACCGCCACCCGGTGTTCTGGATCGGCAATCCCACCTACCTCGTGGTGATCGTGGCGGCGGCGCTGCTGACGGTGCCGTACACGCGCCACTTCCGCACTCCCTTGCAGACCCTGCTGTGGGCCGACGCCCTGGGCCTGGCCTTCTTCGGCGTCAGCGGCGCGCAGGTCGCCGAGAATTTCCAGCACTCCGGCCTGATCCTGGTGGTGATGGGCACCATCACCGGCGTGTTCGGCGGCGTGCTGCGCGACGTGCTGTGCAACGAGGTGCCGATGATCCTGCGCAAGGGCAACATCTACGCCACCGCGGTGATCGCCGGGGTCAGCCTCTACGTCATCGCCGGCGGCCTCGGCGCCTCGCGCCTGACCGCCTCGCTGCTGGGCATGGGCGTGATCGCCGGGCTGCGCTTCGCCGCCATCGCGTGGAACCTCACCTTGCCGGTGTACGAGCTGCCGCCGGACGAGGAACCGCCGCGCGCATGAGGCGCCTGCTGCGGTGGCTGCTGCTGGCGCCGCTGTCGCTGCTGGCCTTCGACCTGCTGCTGGTGCTGCTGCTGCGCTGGGTGCCGCCGCCGACCACGGCGTTCATGCTGTCCGCCGACATCCGCCCGGTGCACCAGCAGTGGGTGCCGTGGGAGCGCATCGCGCCGGCGATGCGGCTGGCGGTGGTGGCCTCCGAGGACCAGAAATTCCCCGACCACCACGGCTTCGACTTCGAGGCCATCGACAAGGCGCTGGAGCAGAACCAGCGGCGCCGCGGCCGCCACCTCCATGGCGCCAGCACCATCAGCCAGCAGACCGCCAAGAACCTGTTCCTGTGGTCCGGGCGCAGCTGGCTGCGCAAGGGCCTGGAGGCCTGCTTCACGGTGCAGCTGGAAGCGCTCTGGCCCAAGCGCCGCATCCTGGAGGTCTACCTCAACGTGGCCCGCTTCGGTCCCGACGTATACGGCGTCGAGGAGGCGGCGCGGCGCTATTTCGGCAAGCCGGCGGCGCGGCTGGACGCGCACGAGGCGGCGCTGCTGGCGGCGGTATTGCCCAGTCCGGAGCGGATGCACGCCGGCCGCCCCTCCGCCTACGTCCAGGACCGCGCCGACGCCGTGGAAGAGCAGATGCGCCTGCTCGGCGCCGACTACCTCGACGACCTGCGCTAAGGCCTCAAGGGAACCGAAACGCGGATGAGCCGGCCCAAGACCTTGTGGATCGCCCGGGCAGCGACCCTCCGGTAAGCCCCCGAACAAGCCCGAACCCTGGAACGAGCCGCTGGCGAGCACGCAAGCGGATCCAAGGATTTACTTTAAAAATATCAGCTAAGCCGTTGCCATTAATAACAAAGCCCGGTTCGCGCACAAATCTTGTTGATAAACCTGTGAACAAGGGGTCGGGCAAACCTCCAATCGCACGCTGTGATGCGGGTTTCCGCCATTCAGGCGATTTTCTCGTCATCCTGGTTAACTTAGCTGAAACAATGACTTATAGAACTATTACTGCATTTTTGCAGAAATATGTCGTAACCACGGGCCTTGCAGCCGTTTGCTGCACTGCAATGTGCATAAGTAAATGCGCAAAGCAAGGGGGCGCCGGGCTTTTTTCGGGACCGGCCGGGTCCTGGCTTCGTTAAAATTTGCCCATGCCCTCCCCTCCCCTGGTGCTCTGCCTGTCCGGCCTCGACCCCGGCGGCGGCGCCGGCCTGCAGGCCGATATCGAAACCGTGGCCGCGCTCGGCGGCCACGCGCTGGGGCTGGCGACCTGCCTCACCGTGCAGGACAGCCGCGACGTCGCCCGGGTGGTCCCGGTCGAGCCGGGCCTGCTGGCCGAGCAGCTCGAGGTGCTGCTGGCGGACATGACGCCGCAGGCGGTGAAGCTGGGCCTGCTCGGCGACGCCGCGCAGCTGCCCCTGATCGTCCGCGTCCTGCGCCGCTGCGGCGTGCCGGTGGTGTGCGACCCGGTGCTGCGCGCCGGCGGCGGTGCCCTGCTGCACGGCGACGCGACGCTCGACGCTTTGCGGCGCGAACTGCTGGCCCACGTCACGGTGCTGACTCCCAACGCCGCCGAGGCAAGGCGGCTGTGCCCGGGCGCGGCCGACCTGGACGCCTGCGGCGCCGCGCTGCTGGCGGCCGGCTGCGCGCGGGTGCTGATCACCGGCGGCGACGAGCCGGGAACCGAGGTGAGCAACAGCGCGTATGCTCCCGGCGCCGCGCCGCGGCGCTATCGCTGGGCGCGGCTGCCGGAGACCTTCCATGGCGCCGGCTGCACCCTGGCGGCGGCGGTGGCCGTCCTGCTCGCCGGCGGCGCCGACCTCGACGAGGCCCTGGGGCAGGCCCAGGAATGGACCCAGGGTGCGCTGCGGCGGGCCTTCGCCGTCGGCCGTGGCCGGCGCATCCCCGGACGCATCGCATGAGCGCCCCGCGGCGGCTCCTGCGCGGGCTTTACGCCATCACGCCGGTGGCGCTGTGCGCCGACCCCGCGCGCCTGCTGGCGGCCGCGGCGGCGGCCCTGCGCGGCGGCGCGGCACTGCTGCAGCTGCGCGACAAGCACGGCACCGCGCAGGCGCGCCGCGCCAATGCGCTGGCCCTGGCGGCGCTGTGCCGCGAGCATGGCGCGCGCCTGATCGTCAACGACGACGTGGCGCTGGCGCTGGACTGCGGCGCCGACGGCGTGCATCTGGGCGCGGCCGACCCGCCGCTGGCGCAGGCCCGCGCGGCGCTCGGCCCGCGGGCGATCCTCGGCGCCACCTGCGGCCCCTCGCTGGACCGCGCCCGCGCCGCGGCGGCGGCGGGCGCGGACTACCTCGCCTTCGGCCGCTTCTTCGCCTCGCGCACCAAGCCGGACGCGCCGCCGGCGCCGCCGGACCTGCTGCGCCGCGCACGCGGCGAGTTCGGCGTGCCGCTCTGCGCCATCGGCGGCATCACGCCGGACAACGCGGCGCCGCTGATCGCCGACGGCGCCGACCTGATCGCTGCGGTCGAAGGCGTGTTCGGCGACGGCACGCCGACGGCGGTGGAGGCCGCGGCGCGGCGCTATGCGCGCCTGTTCGGGGAATTTGACCGATAATCCCGCCGAGCCGCAGGCTGGCCGTGCCGGCTGCGCCTTTCCACCGCGGCTCATGGCGGGCGCGGCCCGCCCTACATCTGGAAACGCTTGAGTCATGGATCGTTCCGAAGAACTCTTCAACCGCGCCCAGCGCAGCATCCCCGGCGGCGTGAACTCGCCGGTGCGCGCCTTCCGCGCCGTCGGCGGCGTGCCGCGCTTCATCGAACGCGCCGAAGGCGCCTATCTCTACGACGCCGACGGCAAGGCCTACGTCGATTACGTCGGCTCCTGGGGGCCGATGCTGCTCGGCCACCAGAACCCGGCGGTGCGCGAGGCGATCCTGCGCCAGGCGCAGATCGGCGTCTCCTACGGCGCGCCGACCGAGCTGGAGATCGAGATGGCGGAGCTGCTCTGCGCCCGCGTGCCGGGCCTGGAGCAGGTGCGGCTGTGCAACTCCGGCACCGAGGCCACCATGTCGGCGCTGCGCCTGGCGCGCGGCTTCACCGGCCGCGACTACATCCTGAAGTTCGAGGGCTGCTACCACGGCCACGGCGACGCGCTGCTGGTGAAGGCCGGCTCCGGCGCCCTGACCTTCGGCGTGCCGACTTCGCCGGGCGTGCCGGCCGACTTCGCCAAGTACACGCTGACCGCCCAGTACAACGACCTCGACTCGGTGGAGCGCCTGTTCAAGGCCCATCCGGGCCAGATCGCCGCGATCATCGTCGAGCCGATCGCCGGCAACATGAACTGCATCCCCCCGGCGCCGGGCTTCCTCGAAGGCCTGCGCCACCTCTGCTCGGCCACCGGCGCCCTGCTGATCTTCGACGAGGTGATGACCGGCTTCCGCGTCCACCCGCGCGGCGCCGCCGGGCTTTACGGCATCACGCCGGACCTGGTGACCCTGGGCAAGGTCATCGGCGCCGGCCTGCCGGTGGGCGCCTTCGGCGGCCGCCTCGAGATCATGCAGAAGCTGGCCCCGGTCGGGCCGGTGTACCAGGCCGGGACCCTGTCCGGCAATCCGCTGGCGATGGCGGCGGGCCTGGCGCTGCTGCGCCAGCTCGACGACGCAGCGCTCTACGCCCGCCTCGCCGGCGCCACCTCCAGCCTGCTCGAGGGCCTGCGCCGGGCCGCCGCCGCGGCCGGCGTGCCGTTCACCACCGCCCAGGTCGGCAGCATGTTCGGCCTGTTCTTCACCCGCGCCGAAACGGTGAAGAGCTACGCCGAGGTCATGGCCTGCGACGTGGCGGCGTTCAAGCGCTTCTTCCACGCCATGCTCGCGCGCGGCGTCTACCTGGCGCCCTCCGCCTACGAGGCCGGCTTCGTCTCGGCGGCGCATGGCGCCAGGGAGATTGCGCTGACGGTGGAGGCGGCGCAGGCGGCGTTCGCGGAGTCCAGGGCGTGAGCGAGGACCAGCAGGGCTTCATCGCCAAGTTCCGCAAGACCATCAACCGCGGCGACTCCTGGCTCACCTACGACCTCGGCCGCCTGTTCACCGCCGAGGCGCTGAAGGAAGACGCCATCGACGAGCTGGGCGACCGCCTGCTGCTGGCCGACGCCGGCGTCGAAGCCACCACCTGGCTCACCGACCGCCTCGGCGCCGACCTGCGCGCCGGCCGCATCAAGAACGAGCAGCAGCTGCGCGCGGCGCTGAGGAAGGCGCTGCTCGAACTGCTGCAGCCGATCGCCAAGCCGCTGGTCATCCCCGACTACATCAAGCCCTACGTGCTGTTCGTCGCCGGCGTCAACGGCGTCGGCAAGACCACCACCATCGGCAAGCTCGCGGCGCGCTTCAAGAGCCAGGGCCGCCACGTGCTGCTGGCCGCCGGCGACACCTTCCGCGCCGCCGCGGTGGAGCAGCTCGGCACCTGGGCGCAGCGCGCGCAGGTGCCGCTGATCTCGCAGGGCGCCGGCGCCGACTCGGCCTCGGTGATCTACGACGCGGTGCAGTCGGCCAAAAGCCGCGGCGCCGACCTGGTCATCGCCGACACCGCCGGGCGCCTGCACACGCAGAGCCACCTGATGGACGAGCTGCGCAAGATCAAGCGCGTGGTGCAGAAGCACGACCCGTTCGCGCCGCACGAGGTGATGCTGGTGGTGGACGCCACCACCGGCCAGAACGCCCTCAACCAGGCGGTGCAGTTCCACGAGGCGATCGGCCTGACCGGCATCACCATCACCAAGCTCGACGGCACCGCCAAGGGCGGTGTGCTGCTGGCGATCGCGCGGCGCCTGGCGCTGCCGATCCGCTTCGTCGGCCTGGGCGAGGCGATCGACGACCTGGAGCCGTTCGACGCCGAAGCCTACGTCGAGGCGCTGATCGGAGAGGACCCGGAGGCGGGAGGCGGGAGGCGGGGGGTGTGAACTGCGAAAAGCCTTGCTTCGGTCCGGGCTTTCGGCAACGATTCTCCACGTCCCTACCGCTTTTCCGCATCAGCCACGAAAACATGCTGAAGGCAACGACCCGCAGCGGCTGCTCCTGCGCCTCCCGCCTCGCGCTTCCCGCCTCCGGCAATGGCTGACATCATCCACTTCCATCGCGTCAGCCACCGCTATGGCGACGGCCCGGAGATCATCTCCGACGTCAGCTTCACGCTGGGCAAGGGCGAGATGGCCTTCCTCACCGGCCCCTCCGGCGCCGGCAAGAGCACCCTGCTGCGCCTGACCGCCCTGCTGGCGCGGCCGACGCGCGGCCAGGTGATCGTCGAGGGGCGCAATACCGCGGAGGTGAAGCGCCGCGAGATTCCGGCGTTCCGCCGCCAGATCGGCGTGATCTTCCAGAACCCGAGCCTGCTCCACGAGCGCAGCGTGTTCGACAACGTCGCCCTGCCGCTGCTGATCCGCGGCCACAGCGGCGACGACATCGGCCGCCGCGTCCGCGCCGCGCTCGACGCGGTGGGCCTGCTCGGCAAGGAGAAGGCCTACCCGCTGACCCTGTCCGGCGGCGAGCAGCAGCGCGTCGGCATTGCCCGCGCGGTGGTGGCCAAGCCGCCGCTGCTGCTGGCCGACGAGCCGACCGGCAACCTCGACCCGCAGCTGGCGATGGATGTGATGACCCTGTTCATGCGCTTCAACGAGGTCGGCGTCAGCGTGCTGGTGGCGACCCATGCCATCAGCCTGGTCAGCCGCCTGCCGCACCGCGTGATCCATATCGACAAGGGCAGCCTGGAGGAGCGACGCAAGGCGGCGCTGCTGGAGAGGACGCATGACTTTGGCTAGCAAGGCCGCCAAGCCCGCGCCCAAGCGCGTCGCCCACCAGCCGACCTGGCTGGAGCGGATGAGCCAGGACCACGTCCGCGCCATCAGCGCCACCCTGGCGGCGCTGCTGCGCCGGCCGGTCGGCACCCTGCTCACCGCCTTCGTCATCGGCATCACCCTGGCGCTGCCGGCCGGGCTCAGCACCCTGGTCGCCAATGTCGGCCGCGCCGGCGACGGCCTGGAAGGCTCGCTGCGCGCCTCGCTGTTCCTCAAGGACGAGGTCGGCGCCGACCGCGGCCAGCAGCTGGCGCGGGAGCTGGCCCGGCGCCCCGGCATCAAGGAGGCCCGGTACATCTCGCGCGAGCAGGCGCTGGAGGAGTTCCGCAGCTATTCCGGCTTTGGCGAGGCGCTGGACATCCTCAAGGACAACCCCCTCCCCGCCACCATCGTGGTCACTCCCAGCGCCCGCCAGGCCGAGGCCAGCGCCCAGGCCCTGCTGCAGGAGCTGAGCGGCCTGCCCGAGGTTGCCGACGCCCGGCTCGACGAGAAATGGCTGCAGCGGCTCTATGCCATCCTGGCCCTGGTGCAGCGGGCGGTGCTGATGATCGCCGCGGCCCTGGCGGTGGCGGTGCTGATCGTGGTCGGCAACACCATCCGCCTGGACATCGAGAACCGCCGCGACGAGATCGAGGTGATGAAGCTGATCGGGGCTCCCGGCAGCTACATCCGCCGGCCCTTCCTTTATACCGGCCTGTGGTACGGCCTGAGCGGCGGCATCCTGGCCTGCCTGCTGGTCGAGGCGGGGGTGCTGTCCCTGGTCGAGCCGGCGCGCAAGCTGGCCGGCCTGTACGACAGCCAGGTCAGCCTGCAGGGCCTGTCCTTCGACGCCGGCCTGGCCGTGTTCGCGGCCGGCCTCGGATTGGGCTGGCTCGGCGCTTTCTGGTCTGTTTCCAGGCACTTACGACATATCGAGCCGGCCTCTTGAAGGGCCGCCAAGCGCCCCCATCTCATCCGCCCTGGGGTGAACTTTTCAAGGCCTTAGCACTCTAATCAGCCGAGTGCCAAAGCCCTGAGGCACACCTGCTAGAATGGGGGTATGAAAGAGATGAGCCACACCGCCCTTGCCGTCCGCGCCAACAGCCTGCCGATGCCGCTGTCCGGCAGCCTGGACGCCTACATCCAGAGCGTCAGCCAGGTGCCCCTGCTGACCCCGGAGGAGGAGTCGCGGCTGGCCCACAAGCTGCACGACGAGCACGACCTCGGCGCGGCGCAGCAGCTGGTGCTCTCCAACCTGCGCTTCGTGGTGCACATCGCCCGCGGCTACATGGGGTACGGGCTGCAGCTGGCCGACCTGATCCAGGAAGGCAACATCGGCCTGATGAAGGCGGTGAAGCGCTTCGATCCGAACGTCGGCGTGCGCCTGATCTCCTTCGCCGTGCACTGGGTCAAGGCCGAGATCCACGAATACATCCTGAAGAACTGGCGCATCGTCAAGATCGCCACGACCAAGGCGCAGCGCAAGCTGTTCTTCAACCTGCGCAAGTCCAAGAACCACCTGGGCTGGATGACGCAGAGCGAGGTCGAGGCGCTGGCCCGCGAGCTGAAGGTCAAGCCGGAGGAAGTGATGCAGATGGAAGCCCGCCTCGGCGGCGCCGACGTCTCCTTCAACGCCACCCCGGAAGACAACGAGGACGGCGGCAGCTTCATGCCGGAGGATTACCTGGCCGCGTCGGACGATCCCAGCAGCGAGCTCGAGCGCGAGGACTGGAACGACCGCCGCGAGACGCGCATGCACGCGGCCCTGGCCCGGCTGGATGACCGCTCGCGCGACATCCTGCAGCGCCGCTGGCTCAACGACGGCGACAAGGCCGGGCTGCAGGAGCTGGGCGACGAGTACGGCGTCTCGGCCGAGCGCATCCGCCAGATCGAGGCCGCGGCGATGAAGAAGCTGCGCAAGGCGATCGAGGAAGAGGACGCGGTCGCGGCCTGAGGCATCGGCGGCACCCGAAAAGCCCGGCTCCGCCGGGCTTTTCTTTTTGCGCCCGGTTGCGGTCGCCCTGCGGGCGCCCCGCGCGCCGGATCGAGCATCCCCGCGGCGGCCGCCCGCGGGCGCGGCGGTTGCGGAACATCGCAGCGCTGACTAGAGTCGAAAGACTCCCCGCACAGGAACGCCGCCATGGAAAGGTTTGCCCTCAAGGTGCCCGGCAGCAAGAGCGCTTCCCCGGACCTCACCGTGGTGGCCCCGTTCGACCGCAAGCCGATCGGCACCGTCGCCACGGCCGACGCCGCGGCGGTGGAGCACGCCCTCGCCACCGCCCACAGGCTGTACCGCGACCGCGACGCCTGGCTGCCGCTGGCCAGGCGCATCGACATCCTCGAGCGCACCGCCGGCCTGCTCAAGGCCCGCGCCGAGTCCCTCGCGGTGGAAGCGGCGCGCGAAGGCGGCAAGCCGCTGATGGATTCCCGGGTCGAGGTGTCGCGCGCCATCGACTCGGTGCGCATCGCCGTCGAGCACCTGCGCACCCAGCAGGGCGAGGTGGTGCCGATGAACGTCGGCGCCTCCAGCGCCGGCCGCTTCGCGTTCACCCAGGTCGAGCCGATCGGCGTGGTGGCGGCGGTCTCGGCCTTCAACCACCCGCTCAACCTGATCGCCCACCAGGTCGGCCCGGCGGTCGCCGCCGGCTGCCCGGTGCTGGTCAAGCCGGCCAAGGCCACGCCGCTGTCCTGCTTCCGCTTCGTCGAGGCGCTGCGCGAGGCCGGGCTGCCGGAGGAATGGTGCATTCCGCTGGTGCCGGAGAACAACGACCTCACCACCAGGCTGGTCTGCGACCCGCGCGTCGCCTTCTTCAGCTTCATCGGCAGCGCCCGCGTCGGCTGGAAGCTGCGCTCGCAGCTCGCCCCCGGCACCCGCTGCGCGCTGGAACACGGCGGCGTGGCGCCGGTGATCGTCGCCGCCGACGCCGATCCCAAGGTGGCGGTGCCGGCCATCGCCAAGGGCGGCTTCTACCATGCCGGCCAGGTCTGCGTCTCGGTGCAGCGCGTCTATGTCGACCGCAGCCACGCCGAGGGATTCGCCAAGGCCCTCGCCGAAGCGGCGCAGAAGCTGAAGGTGGGCGATCCGACCCTGGCCGAAACCGAAGTCGGGCCGATGATCGAGCCGGAGGAGACCACCCGTGTCGGCGAGTGGGTCGACGAGGCGGTGGCCAAGGGCGCCAGGCTGCTGTGCGGCGGCAAGAAGATTTCCGACACCCTGTATGCGCCGACCGTGCTGCTCGATCCACCCGACGACGTGCGCATCTCCACCCAGGAGGTGTTCGGCCCGGTGGTCTGCGTCTACGGCTACGACCAGATCGACGAGGCCATCGCCCGCGCCAACAACCTGCCGGTGTCGTTCCAGGCGGCGGTGTTCACCCAGTCGATCGACACCGCGCTGCGCTGCTACCAGCGCCTCGACGCCTCGGCGGTGATGGTGAATGACCACACTGCCTTCCGCGTCGACTGGATGCCCTTCGCCGGCCTGCGCGTCTCCGGCCACGGCGTCGGCGGCGTGCCCTACACGCTGCACGACATGCAGGTGCGCAAGATGATGGTGATGAAGTCGCCGGAGATCAGGCGCTAGGCGGAAGCGCAGGCGGAGGCAGAGGCGGAGGCGGAAAGTGGCCGCCTACTTCATCCCCATCATCGCCCGGTAGGTCTCGCGGTCCGCCGCCATGGCGGCGTCGAGGTCCTTCAGCAGCTGCTCGCGCGCCAGCAGCTTGGTCGCGGCATGGGCCTTCATCATCAGCCTGGACAGCCGCGCCGCCGCGGCCTGCGCCGCGCCCGGCAGCTGGTCCTCCGCCACCACCTGATCGAGGAACCCGGCCGCCACGGCATCCGCCGGCCCGTAAATCTCCGCATTGATCAGCGCCCGGCCGTAGTGCGGGGGCGCCAGGCGCGCCTTGCAGATCTCGATGGCGGCGCGCGGCAGGACCATGCTGATGGCCACCTCGTTGGCGCCGATCTTGTAGGCGCCCGCGGCGCCGATGCGGTAGTCGGCCGAGGCGGCGAGGAACACCCCCATCGCCAGGGCGTGGCCGGTGCAGGCCGCCACCACCGGCGTCGGGAACGCCAGCAGGCGCCGCGCCAGCTCGAAGCCGCCGTTGAGCATCTTCAGCGCGGGCTCGCCGCCGGCGCCCAGCACCGGCAGGTCGAAGCCGGCCGAGAACACGCCCTTGCGACCGGCCAGCAGCACGGTGGCGCGATCGGCCTGGGCGCGGTCCAGCGCCTGGTTCAGCTCGGCCTGCATCTGCAGCGACATGGCGTTGACCTTGCCGTCGTCCATGGCGATGGTGGCGACGCCGCCATCCAGGGAGTAGCTGACGAGTCTGTCCACGGCCGTCTCCCGGCTCAGACGGTGATGAAAGCCAGGAGCCAGACCAGCACGCCGCCGGCGGCGGAGACCGCGGCCAGGCCGAACAGCCATTTCTTGCGCGTCAGCGCGGTGATCGAGGCGGCGGAGATGGCGATCTGGATCAGGGTCATGGCCAATGCCAGCTTCTCGTGCGGATGCAGGGCGTGCTCGGAGTGGACGTTGGCTTCCTCGGCTTTGCGGTCGAACTCCTCGGCCTTCTTCTTGATGTCTTCCTTTTCGGCGGCGTACTTCTGCGCCTTGTCCTTGAAGAAGGCGGCGCGCGACGGGTCGGCGGCGTTCTCCGCCTGGGCCTCGGCCATCTGCTCCTTGATGCCCTTGGCCTGGTAGTAGGCCCACTGGTCGGCGGCGAGCGAGCGGTTCAGCACCGCGTCGTTCTTGTAGTACAGCGCCTCGTTCTGGGTATGGCCGCCCTGGTAGGAGATGATGGCGCCGAGGGTGGCGAGGATCGCGGTGAAGATGGCGATCTGCTGGCTCAGGCCGGGGCCGTGGTGCGCCTCGTGCTCGAGGTGCTGCTCGTGGTGCGCCGGGACTTCGTATTCTTCGGCCATGTCGTTCTCCCTTGTCTTGCAGCCCGGCCCTCGGGCCGGCGCTGTTCCGCAAAGCGCTGCCGGTGTGGCTGCCGGCGTGAAGGCCCGCAACGACCTCTCAGCGCAGGTAGTGGTCGGCGAACAGCAGCGTGAAGATGCCCATCAGGTAGACGATGGAATAGCCGAAGGTGCGCATCGGCAGGCCCGGACGCGGCTTCCACTTCAGCAGCACGGCGTAGTACAGGAACACCGCGCCGAGCAGCAGCGCGCCGGCGAGGTAGAGCGGGCCGCTCATGCCGAAGACGAAGGGCAGCA
>Ga0070741_10001242_pt1 | contig 79959 bp, 69 predicted proteins | sample Coa_R1_4_FD_66440 | JGI IMG/M metagenome (GOLD analysis project Ga0070741, IMG submission 66440) | Surface soil microbial communities from Centralia Pennsylvania, which are recovering from an underground coalmine fire - Coalmine... | ecosystem: Environmental > Terrestrial > Soil > Unclassified ...
GGCTGATGATGTAGGGAGTCCCTAAGAGGCCGGTCCTGGCAACAGGGCCGGCCTGCTTCTTTTGGCGTGAAGATTTTTGAAAGATTGGGGGGCGCGGCTACGTATAAGAGAGTAGGAGGGGCTGATGGGTCGCAACAGGGTAGTTCCGGGCCGGCCTCTGCCGTGAGGCCGGCCTTCTCCATTTTGGGGGCAGGACAGAGGGGGCTGGAGGAAATCAGAGAGGTGGTGCCCGCGACAGGACTTGAACCTGTACGATGTTACTCACTAGAACCTGAATCTAGCGCGTCTGCCAATTCCGCCACGCGGGCTTGCCGTCGGCGTGCATAAGCTAGCACGCCCTGAAGCGACGGGCAAAGTAACATAAGGCTTTGACGGGGCGCAAGCGTGGATTCGGGTGTGGGTTTCGGTGGGCGAGCGCGAACACGGCCAGTACCGTGTAGGCAGCGGAAGGAATCCCCGCACCCTTGCTCTCCCTCCCAAGGGGCGAGGGAATAACTGACCGTACGCGGGTTTCCCGGTTGCGGAGGTTCGGGGTGGTGGATAATCTTGGGCCAGATGGTCAGGCTGGTTTTGTTTGATATTGACGGAACTTTGGTTCGGACGCACGGAGCGGGAGTGACGGCGTTTGGGAAGGCGCTGGCCATGCAATTTGGAGTTCCGGAGGATACAAGCTTCGTGAGTTTTGCGGGGCGGACGGACTCGGGGCTGGCGCGGGAATTCTTCCTGAAGTACAACATCGAACCGGTAGAGGAGAACTTCCGGTTGTTCTTCGATTGTTATGTGCACTGGCTGGACCATTTGATGGCGCGGAGCAACGGCGTGGTCTGTCCGGGAGCGTGGAGGTTGATCCGGGATATGCAGCGTTTGCGGCGGCCGCCGATGATTGGATTGCTGACCGGGAATATCCGGCTGGGCGCGGAGATCAAGATGCGCCGATTCGAAATGTGGGAAGTTTTCGAGATGGGCGCGTTCGGCGACGATCACGAGGACCGGAACGAAATGGCGGTGATTGCGCGCGAGCGGGCGGCGCGGTTGCTGCGCGAAGATTTGCGCGGGGAAGAGATTCTGGTGGTGGGCGACACGCCGGCGGACATTCGGTGCGGTCGCGCAATCGGCGCGAAGGTGCTGGCGGTGGCGACGGGCGGAGCGACGTTGAGTCAATTGCGCGCGCACGACCCGGAGTGGGCGGTGTCGGATATGGGAAAAGTCAGCGCGATTGAGCTCTGCGCCTGACGGCTGGTCAATGCGAATGAGGCCGGCCCGTGCCGCACATGCCGCAGGAGCGGGGATTGCCGCTGCAGGAGGCGTCAGGAGCGGGACTGGAACCGCCCGCACTCGAAGCGAAGACGGAGAACTTCTTGGTCAATTTCTTTGAGCCGCAATGGGGACAGGGTGTTCCCTGCCAGTCGCTGGAGCGAACGAGGATTTCGCTGTCCTGGCTGCACTTTTCGCAATGAAACTCGTAAATCGGCATGGAGGAATCATAAGGCACGGGGCAGAGAAGCTCAATACCGGAGAGTTGGACAAAGGGCCGAAGTGGGATGCTGACCCCGCCTACTTGTGGCCTTGCGGAGCACTTTGGGCAGGCTTTGCGGAGGCGGCGTTGGTGGCGAGCTCTTTTTTGAAGGTGTGGCGGAAGAGCCAGAAGTGTTTGAGTCCCTGCACGAATTGATCGCTGTGCACAACCATGGTTGAAACCTCGCTGAGAATGTTGCTGTTGACCTGGACTTGATAGTTCAAATTGCTGGTGATGTCGGCAAGATTGTCGATGGTGCGGCCGAGTCCTTCGGAGAGGGCGGCGAGGTTGGTGTTGGCATTGGTCAGGGTGACGTTGGCGTTTTGGAGGGTGGTCTCCAATTGCGTTTTGATGTTGGTGGGGAAGGCCCATTCGCCGAGGGAACCGTGGGGGTCGCGGAGGTTGGCGCTGATGGCGGCGAAATTGGTGATCATAGGGCGGGCGCTGTCGACGACATCATTGAGATTGCTGGTCAGGCGGGTGCTGTTGGCGAGCACGGTGTTGAGTTGGTTCGTGAGTTCAAGGAAATGCGGAAGGGCGGTTTCGATCTGGGAGGCGACGGCCTGAAGGCGGGTGGTGAGCGGCGGTGATTCGTCCTGGGGCAGCCAGACGGGTCTATTCGTCCTGGTGACGGCGAAGTATTGATGGGCGTCGCGATCCCAGAATGCGGTGACGCGCTTGTGGTCGACGGAGGTATCGAAAGCGGGGAAATTGGTCTGGCCGAGTTGGGCGATGCGCTGTAGCACGTCGGAGGAGAGCGGCTGCCAGGCTTTCAAGATGCGATTGGTGCCGTCGAAGACATCCTCGGCTAGGCGCCATTGGCTGAGGTTGGGAAGCTGGCCGGCGTCGGCGATGGACAACAGCCGGAAGAGCCGCGTGACGTAGAGCGCGTAACCGTTGGTGCCCTTGGTAAGATTGAGCTGGCGCTTGCCGAGCAGGCTGGCCTCGCTCAATTGTGCGACGGATCCTTCAGTCCAGAGATAGCCGTAGTAAGGTTCGACCACTTCGAAGCCGATGAAGACATTCGATTTGGAGCTGAGTCCCCAGCGGGGTTCCTCGGCGGTGACCTGGGTGATCTGGCCGGCGGGGAATCCCATGAGTTTTATGGGATCACCGACGAGGATGCCGTCGCCACTTTCGGCGTAGGTGTAGAAGGCGCCCTTCGATTTGAACCAGCCCTTGCTTTCGGCGGTGGTGTAAATGTAGTAGCCGAAGCCAAGGATCAGGAGAACCGTGGCCAGCAGCACGAACCAGCCGACGGCGCGTTCCATGCGGCTGAGCCGGGTGCGTAATTGCGGCGTGAGATCCTGAAGGGCCATCGGTTAAGTCATTCTACGAACCAGGAGGCGGTTCTGCCAACAATTCCTTCACGAGAACATCCGTATTGCCGGACAACTCGGATTCCCTGCCGAGAAAAGTGAAGCGTTTGTTTTGCAAGAGCGCGAAATGGGTTGCGTGACGCCGCCACGGGCGAAGGTCCTCCGCGGTGGCGACCAGTGTCACGCGCCGGCCCTCGAGGAAGGGATGGCCCTTCCAGAGCTGGTCCATAAGATTGAGCCACCAGGCGGACTGGCGGAAATCGAGGCCGCCGAGCGGATTGTCGAGCAGCAGCACCTCGGGCTGAAGCACGAGCGCGCGGGCGAGACCGACCCGCTTTTGGAGATTGCGGCCGAGATTGCCGGGCGTGGATTCGGTCCAGTCGGTCAATTCCATCAATTGCAGCGCGGCATCGACGCGCCGGGCGGATTCGGCTGGGGGAAACTTTTCGTGATATTGCAGGGGCAACGCGATGTTCTGCCGGACGGTGAGGTCGTGAAACAATCGTCCGCCGTCGAAGACCAGCCCGAGGCGGAGCCGCTCCGCGAGCAGGTGGCCTTCAAAGATCGGCATTTCGTTGCCGAACAGATGATAGGTCCCGCCCTGCGGCGGCATAAGACCGGCGGTCATGGCAAGCAGATCGCTTTTGCCGGTGTTGTGCATGCCCGCGATCACCCAGAAGTCGCCGGCGTGAACCTTCCAGCTCAAGCCTTCGAGCACAACCGCCTGGAAATCGCGCAGGGCGCCGACGGCGACGCCGTGCATTTCGATGATGGGAGGATGCTCGCCGGCGGTGTCCATCAGATGGCGAGGTAAACGAGGACGAAGATGGCGTCGAGGATGACGCAGGCGATGACGCTTTGGGCGATGGCGCCGACGGTGGCGCGGGAGACTTCCTCGAGGCGGAGCGGTTGGGCGAGGCCGTGGTAACAGGTGATCACGGCGATGGCCACGCCGAAGAGGCAGGATTTGACCGCGAGAATGGCGAAGTCGAGCCAGGTGAGGGAATGGGCGAGTTCGCGGAAGTAATCGCCGGGTTGCAGCGGGACATCGCGCAGGAATGCCCAGAGATAACCGCTGACCAGCGAACAGATGATGAAATAGACCGTGAGCGAAAAGACGCTGAGGGCCATGCCGACCACGCGCGGCAGGACGAGGTAGTGGATGGGGTCGATGCCGAGCGCTTCGAGGGCCTCGATTTCGCCGAGTGCGCGGGAGGTGCCGAGTTCGATGACGTTCGCCGTGCCGGATCGGGAAAGCACGAGCAGGGCGGTGAGGAGAGGGCCGAGTTCACGAACGACCACCAGCACCATGATGGAGCCGAGGAAACCGGTGGCGTTGACGCGCGAGAGCCAGGAAACGGCCTGGCCGATCACGACCAACCCGAGCGCCAGGGACATGAACAAAAACATGGGCAGCATTCGGACGCCGGAACGGGAGAGTTCGCGGACGATTTGCGGGAAGGTGACCTCGCGGGCGTTGCGCAACTTGGTGAAGACCACGGCAAGCGTGATGAGCGTGAATGCGCCGATGCCCTGGATCGTGAGCAGGAGGCGTAAGACTTTGCGTCCGATGAAATTCGCGTAAGCCGGCGGAGCGGGCGCGTGCAGAATAAAACGCGCCTGCGGGGCTTCGTATGCCCTGGTACTGCCATCGTCCACGACGTGAAAGTACGAGCTTTGAGGAGGTCGGTCAAAGGGGTTTTTGGAGGATGGGGGCGGGATTGGTGCGCGCGAGATGCTTCGGCGCTGCTTCGCCAGCTGGCGGAGGACTCCCGCGCACCGGGACAATGGAAACGGCGTTTGACTTGGGGGCGGGGCGGACATTTAATCGCAGGGTCTCGCGATGAAGAACATTGTTTATTTCGACCTCGAAACGCAGAAGTCGGCGGACGAGGTGGGCGGGTGGAACAGGATCAGCGACATGCGCATGAGCGTGGGCGTGACCTACAGCACCACGCGGGGCGATTACCGGATCTACGACGAGAAACACGTGGACGACTTGCTGACCGAACTGCAGCGCGCCGATCTGGTGGTGGGGTTCAATCACCTGCGTTTCGATTACGAGGTGCTGCACGGTTACACTTCGATGGATTTGCGCCAGCTTCCGACGCTGGACATGCTGGTGGAATTGCAAAACACGCTGCAGCATCGGCTGTCGCTGGATTCGATCGCAACCGCGACGTTCGGTGTGGAAAAAACGGCGGAGGGTTTGCAGGCGATCCAGTGGTTTCGCGAGGGGAAGCTGTTGGAGATCGCGGAGTATTGCTGCTACGACGTGAAGCTCACGAAAATGGTGTATGAGTACGGCGCGAACAACCGGCAGCTTCACTACAACAATCGCTTCGGGAAGAAATTGACTGTGGCGGTGAAGTGGTAGGGAAGTTTGAAGCTGCCGATTCGGAAGTCCGTGCGGGCGCCGTACGAAAGCGGGAGCAAGCTCCCGCAGTCCAAACGCTTCGCGAGTTACGCAGGCACGCCGGCCTGCCGAGGGTCCTTCCGGCTCGGGAACGAGCACTGCAAAATTATTTCCCGATCTGCCCGCGGGTGACGCCGAGTTGGTTGAGGAGTTTCAATTCCCGCCAGAGTTGCGAGCCGTCGATTTCGCCACGCAACAATTGTCGGTACTTGGCGATGGTTTGCTTCACCTGCCCGGGTGTTTCGGTGAGGAATTCAATGCGGAAATGGCGCGCCCCGAGGGCAATCATCCGCGAAACGTATTCGGCGCCGGTCTGAGCGAGGGCATTGAAGACGGTGTTGCGGCAGCCGATGTCGGCTTTGAGCGGGTGCTCAGCGCCGACACGGTCGCGGAGGCGGACCTGGTGTTTGTCGCAGGGGCGGCCGCAGTTGGTGTAATCGGTGCCATTGGAGAGAAAGGCGCAGAAGACGCAGTGCTCCATGTGAAACATGGGCATGTGCTGATGGATGGTGATCTCGAGCCAGTCGGGCGGCGCGGATTGCAGGAGCGCCTCGAGTTGCGTGAAGTTGAGATCGTAGGAGGCGGTGATGCGTTCCAGGCCGAAACGATTCTTGAAGTAATCCGCGGTGAGCGGATTCGCGACGTTCAACGAGAAGTCACCGATGCGCCGGCAGTCGGCGAAGAATGTCAGGTGATCGTAGTTGCGGATTAAATAGCCGTCGGCGTTGCTGGAGCGGACCTGTTTGAGAATCCACTCCTCGCCCATTTTGAATATGCGAGGCGGCGCGACCCAGATGGAGCGGGCGGGCGAGGCACAGCCGCTCGCGCAATGGACCATGTTGACGGCTTCGCGGTATTTCCTGGGATCCTCGAGCTCGCAATAGAGCGTCTGGATGCCGCAGTCGAGGGCGGCTTGGAGTTGCGGCAGCGTCCGGGTGAGGACGATTAGCTCGCAGGATTGCGCGCTCGAAGACGAGGATGGAAGATGGACGATGGAGGACGGCGCGGAAGAGGTTAATGTCCAGCGCCGGGGCTGAGCGCGGAGGGACTCGAGCTTGGCGACGGCGTCGCGGCGGAGGCGGTTGAGTTCGCTGACAGGAAGCATCACTTCCCCTTCGAGGAGGTTCTTGAGTTCGCCGAGTTGGAATGGTGTGCCGCCGAGACGTCCGAATTGTTCGCGGAGTTTGGCGGTCTGCAGCGGCTGCTTTTCGGCGCGGGCCAGGGGCATGGAGGAAGCGACCTGAACGATGTTGCCGGCTTCGTCGCGCACGATCACGGTCATGGGTTTGCCGGCGAGGCCGTGCACTTCGATGGTGACCGAACGCTGGAATCGCGGTTGATCGCCTTCAAAGCTTTGGCGCAGGCGGCGGTCGAGCTCGGGATCGCTGGTCTTCCAGAGACGGTCGCCGATCTGGATGCGGGCGAAGTTCAAATCGCCGTGGCCGAAACCGACGAGCGTTTCCGCGCCCCGGGATTCCAGCGTATAAACGCGGCCACCCTCCTCGTCCTGGTCGGGGTGCCCGGAATCGAAGACCACGCCATCGCCGGGCTTGAGCGGACTTTCAAGTTTCAGTGAGATTTTCTCGCCGTGAATGCGGCTGACCTGACCGAGATAGACGCCACGTTTCTTGCCGAACCGGGCGTGGACCAGCTTTTGGTTGTTGTTGCCGCCGAACCAGCCGGTGTAGAGGCCGCGCGAGAAGGCCATTTCCATGTCGTAACGCGATCGCGCGTCAGGATTCTCTCCTGATTTTTCAGGGGGAGAATCAACGCCCCACCTCTCCCCCGCTCCGCGGCGGAGAGGGAGATCGGAGGTGGCCGTTGTGGAAGTCTGCTCTTTCTGAGTCTGCTGGACGGTCGGGCTGGCGGTTTGAGCCGAAGTGTCAAGCGCATGACGATAGATGCGGGTGATATTGGCGACGTATTCAGGGCTCTTTAGGCGGCCTTCAATTTTGAGCGAGGCCATGCCGAGGCGGATCAGGTCGGGCAGAACGTCGAGGCCGGCGAGGTCTTGCGGGCTGAGGAGGTAACGGCGGTCGCCGAGCGGGACGAGTTTATCGTCGGAGATGAGTTCGTAGGGCATGCGGCAGGCCTGCGCGCATTCGCCGCGATTCGCGGAACGGCCGCCGAGGGCTTCGCTGGTGAGGCATTGGCCGGAGTAGGCGACGCAGAGGGCGCCGTGGACAAAAACCTCGAGCGGAAAGGCTGAAGCGGACGACAAAAAAGCCGCCTGCATTTTCTCAATCTCCTTCAGAGAGCATTCGCGGGCGAGGACGACGAGGTTGCAGCCGAGTTCGCGGGCGAAGTCGATGCCGCCCGCGCTGCTGATGGTCATCTGCGTCGAGGCGTGAATGGGGAAATCGGGCGAGAGCCGGCGGATGAGGCGGCAAATGCCGACGTCCTGGACAATGGCGGCGTCAACGCCCGCGGCGATGATCGAGCGGAGGTAATGCTCGGCGTCGGGGAGTTCGTTGGCGAACACGAGGGTGTTGAACGTGACATAGCCTTTGACACCGCGCCGGTGCAGGAACGCCATGAGTTCGGGGAGATCGGCCTCGGTAAAATTATTGGCGCGCATGCGCGCGTTGAAACGTTCGAGACCGAAATAAATCGCATCGGCGCCGTTCTCGACCGCGGCGCGGGCGCAATCCCAATCGCCTGCCGGAGCAAGGAGTTCGGGCAAAGCGCGGTTGGTTTCGGAGACGGTCATCTGCAAGTTCCAAGCTAACCGGGAAAGAGAGAACGCACAAAGGAAAAGCCAAAAGGGACAAATCAGCGGATGGGAATGGGAACTACAAGAGATGGCGGTCGTTCGCCGTAGGTCGAAAGCCCGTAAATTTGAAATGGGAAGGTTGCGACGTCCACCGCGAGCGTCACAGGAACAAATATCAGGAGAGGATAGCGCCGGGGCGTGCGTACGTCTCTTCCGTCGAGGTAAATGTCCAGACGTTGCGGAGGCCCGTTTGTCGTGATGTAAAACAACGACGTCCGCACATCAGGCGCCCGATAGCGGATCAGATACAGGGTGCGTTTGGCTCCCGGTAATACGGGAAGTTGTTCCTGATGAAATTTGATGGAGTGGTACGCCGGAAGGACTACGGGAGCCGCGAGAGCAACTGGCAACGCGTTCGCCGATTGGAATTCATTTGTATTCCATCCTTCAGTGACTCCCTCGCGCTCCACGTAGACGCCATCCTCGTTTGTGGGCAATGGGACCGTGATGGTGAGTGGCCTTTGGCGTGTTGATTCGGCCGTGCAGCCTTGGACCTGAACAACCAACTTGCCATCGGGGGTTGCCACGGCTCGTTCGATGTGCCGGACAGTATCGAAGCGGTGGGTGTGAGTGGCGTAGTCGGTTGTCAGCCAGGTGCAGCAGCCTGGTGTCAGCGCCACAAAAAGCAACGGCAGCAGGGAGCATAGCGGGCGCAGGCGCATGGGGATTTGTAGTCTTCCTGTCGACCTGGCGGCAATTGGTTTCTGGCACCGCCTCTTGGGGGTGAAAAATTAGGGACCAGACTACCTGGCCACAGTATAATCTCCCAGGGCGGACAAAGTATCATGGGCCGGTGGGAAAGCGGCGTCAAGCCGCGCGCACTCCGAGACGCTGGCGCGAGGGTTGTTGAGGTGCCGCGGGACAGGGCCGTCCTGCGCGCCGCAAGCCCGAGTGGAAGAGAGGGGGACGTGCACAGCAACGGTATTGACCTTGGGGAGCGTGTTTGGTTTGGTAGCGGCATGAAACCCGGACTCTTCCTTGGCGGCATTCTTTCACTCTCAATCTTCTCAACATTGCTCCCGGCGCAGACGTTGACGCGTGAGCAATGGGGAGGCGTGCCGGTGACGGTTTCGCAGGAGAAGTCCGCCTGGACGATCGCGGGGAAGAAGAATCACGTGATGCTGAATGCGGATACCCTGGCGATCAAGGTGGATGCGGGGGCGGCGCAATGGGCAATGGCGCCGTCGAAGGAAGGCGATCTGATGGTGAGGTCGGGCGGCGAGGAGTTTCCGTTGCGACTGGCGGACGCGAAGAAGATCGAGGTGACGCCTTATGACGCGGGATTCAAGAAAGGCGTCAAGATCATCTTGAGCGACTGGGCGCACAAGAACATGAAACGGACAAATCTGACGCTCTATTTGACCGTCTGCCTGGAGGGACGCGACGAGGAGTTGGTGTTTGACGTGGCGGCGGACGAGCACGCGACGGAAGTGCGGCAGTTGGACTGGCCGGAGGCGATGGATGCAAGCGAGGTGGATTACACGATCCTGAGCAACAACCGGGGCAACCTGCTGCCGCGGAATTGGCCGAAGGAATATTATCCGATCCGCACTGTCACCAAGGAAGGGAAGATTGCGCCGACCGATCACAGCGTGTTGCAGAGCCACGTGATTGAATCGTGGAGCATGTCGTGGTGGGGATTTCAGAAGGGTAAATCGGCGATGATGGTGATCGTCGAGACGCCGGATGACGCGTCGTATCAATTCAGCCATCCGGCGGGTGGGCCGACGGTGATCGGGCCGCGGTGGCTGACGTCGCTTGGACGGTTGGGTTACATGCGGTCAGCGCGGATGTGCTTTTACGATGATGCGAGCTACGTGACGCTGGCCAAGCGGTATCGGAAGTATGCGATGGACACGGGGTTGTTTGTGTCGCTCAAGGAAAAGGTCGCACGCACGCCGGTGGTGGCGGATCTGATCGGGACGCCGCAAACGCGGGTGCGGATTTTGCGGAACATGAGCAAGGAGAGCGACCGGTGGGACTCGGTGAACCCGACAAACAATTACAATGTGACCACGTTTGACGAGCGGGCGAGGCAGCTTCGGGATTTGAAGGCGAGCGGAGTGGACAAGACGCTGGTGTTCATCACGGCGTGGCCGCACCTGGGTTATGACCGGCAGCATCCGGATCCATTGCCGCCGCCGGAAGTGGCGGGGGGTTGGGAGGGATTGAAGCGGCTGGCGGACACGTGCAAGGAACTGGGCTATCCCTACATTTTCCACGATCAATACCGGGATTACTACGCGGACGCGCCATCGTATGATCCGCAGTTTGCGATCCATGAGGAGACTTCGGGAGGAATGGCGCATGCGTTCGCGGGGTCGCGGTTCGGCGATTGGAAGGAAGGGCAGATTCCGTGGATGCGGCATTGGGACGGCGGGAAGCAGACGTATCTGAACGCGCGCTATCAGGCAGGGCACCTGCGGAAGAACTATGATTTGTTCTTCGAACACGATATCCGGCCGCAGGGCATTTACATCGACGTGGTGGGCTACGTGCCGCCGGACGAGGATTACAATCCGGAACACCCGACCACGCGGAGCGACGCGATGCGCGGGCAGATTGCGTGCCTGGATTGGGCACATCACAATCTGGGAGCGGTGGCGACGGAGGCGGGATCGGATTGGGTGGTGCCGTACGTGGACATCATTAATCAATCGGGCGGCATCGGGAAGACCATTCCCGTTCCGCTGTACAATCTCGTGTATCACGACGCGGTGATGATTTCGTTTGGAGGTCGCGGCGACGACAAAAAGAACCTGCTGTTGGGCATTTTGTGCGCCGGCGTGCCCGAGTTGCCGCTGGCCAGGGAGGAGACGGACGCGAAGCGGATGGCGTTGATCCACGAGATGGCGGCGCTGCACAAGCGGCTGGCGTATGTGGAGATGACCAACCATGAGTTCCTGGATGACGAACGGAGGCAGGAACGGACGACTTATGCGGACGGGACGACTGTGATGGTGGATTGGGATGCGGAGACGGTGAAGGTGAGTCCGGAGGTGGAGTGAAGAGAATCGGACAGAATTAGACGAACGATCGCCCTTACCCTTACCCTCCCCAGGAGAGGGACAGGGTGCGAACGTCTCCTTGTTGTCAGTACGCTATAGAGTACGTCCGCGATTGATTTCCGAGTCGGCGGCTTCGCGTCGGACAAGAAGGTCTGATTATGACAGCGCCTTGGGCCGTTGGGCGAGCCGGACTTTGGGGTATTTGGATTTGGTGCGGGCGCGGATGCGGGTGGGGCTTTGTTCCTGGCGGGTGCGTTCGATGAATTCCATCTGGCTGCGATGCGGCGTTTCGCCGCGCGGCAGTGGGGCGCGCACGTAGGTTCCGTCGGGTTGCATGAGCCGGGCCTTGACGTTGTCCTGGAGGGGGAAGGCCAGCAGTTCGCTGATGAGGCGCTCGCGGATGTTGCCGTCCTCGATGGGGAACACGAGTTCGATGCGGCGGAAGAAATTGCGCGGCATCCAATCAGCGCTGCCAACGAACACCTCGGGCTGGCAGGCGTTCTCGAAATAAAATATCCGGCTGTGCTCGAGGAAGCGATCGACAATGCTGCGGACGGTGATGTTCTCGCTGACGCCCCGCAGGCCGGGACGCAGGCAGCAGATGCCGCGAACGACGAGTTCAATCTTCACGCCGGAGCGGGAAGCTTCGTAGAGCGCTTCGATCAAGCCTGGGTCCACGAGGGCGTTCATCTTGGCGATGATGCGGGCAGGCAGGCCGCGCAGGGCGTTGTTGGTTTCGCGCTGGATCAGGGCGAGGATGCGGTCGCGGAGTTCGAAGGGTGCGACGAGGAATTTCTCGGTGCCCTGGAATTGCGAGATGCCGGTGAGGAGATTGAAAAGGTTGGTGGCATCCTCGCCGAAACTGGGACGGCAGGTGAGCAGGCCGAGGTCGGTGTAGAGGCGCGCGGTGGTGGGATTGTAGTTGCCGGTGCCGAGATGGAGGTAGCGGCGGATGGTGTCCTCATCGCGGCGGACAACGAGGCACATCTTGGCGTGGATTTTGTAGCCGACGAGGCCGTAAACCACATGGACGCCAGCTTCCTCAAGCTGACGCGCCCACTGGATGTTGTTGGCTTCGTCGAAGCGCGCGCGAAGTTCGACGACCGCGGTGACCTGTTTGCCATTGCGGACGGCGTTCATGAGAGCGCCGATGATGCGGAGGTCTCCGCCGGTGCGGTAGAGCGTCTGTTTGATAGCGAGCACCTTGGGATCGGCGGATGCGACTTCGAGAAATCTGACGACCGCGTCGAAGTTCTCATAAGGATGGTGCAGGAGGACGTCGCGCTCGCGAACGGCTGCGAAAATGTCAGGATTCTCCTGCAATAAGAGCGGCATCGGCGCGACGAAGGGCGGGTCGCGAAGTTCGGGAGAGTGGTCGCCTTCGTAAAGCGCCATGAGGCGGGTGGGATTGAGCGGGCCATCAATAATGTAGAGGTCCTCGTCCGTAAGCTTGAGCGTGCCAAGCAGCGCGGCGCGCAGATCGGCCGGACAATCCTTCTCGACCTCGAGCCGGACGGCGTCGCCCTTGCGGCGATTGTGAAGTTCGTTTTCGACCGCCTTGAGGAGGTTGGCGGCTTCCTCCTCGTCGATGTAGAGCTCGCTGTTGCGCGTGACGCGAAAGCTCCAGTAGCCGAGGATTTTTGTTCCCGGAAAAAGGTCGGCGAGGAAATGGCCGAGCAGATGGCCGAGGAACATGAAATCGTGGCGGCCATCCTCGCGGGGAAGCCGGACCAGCCGCGGGAGGACGCGCGGGACCTGAACCACGGCGAGGTGGCGCAAGGTCTGGCTCCCTTGCTGCATCTCGAGCCGCACGATCAGATTGAGAGATTTGTTCAGGAGTTGCGGAAAGGGATGCGCGGGATCGAGAGCCAGCGGAGTGACGACCGGCCGGACCTGGGCGCGATAATACTCCTCAACCCAGGCGCGGTCGGAAGCCTCAAGGTCGGGGTAATTGAGAAAACGGAAGCCGCTACTGTCGAGTTCGGGGCGGAGATGCTTCTGCCAGCACTCGTATTGCTGCTCGATCATCCGGCGGACACGGCGCGTGATGGCGCGGAAGGTTTCAGTGGCGGTGAGACCGTCAATGCTCCGTTCGACCACCTGGCTTTCCATCTGCTGCTTGAGCCCGGCGACGCGGACTTCGAAAAATTCGTCGAGATTGGAACTGGTGATGCAGAAGAACTTGACGCGTTCCAGCAGGGGATTGTTGGGATCCAGCGCCTCGTCGAGCACGCGCTGATTGAATTCCAGCCAGCCCAATTCGCGATTGATGAAATGGGCGGGGTTGCTGTTTTTGGGAACGTCGCCAGCCATTACACCCAAAGCCTAGCAACAAACCTGCGAAAGGCCAGTAACAAGTCTGTGGCGGGGACGAGTTATAAAGGAGCGCCGACGGGCGGGTTTTGACATTTGTTGGGGCATCTTTTAGCCTCAAGGCGATGAATATTATCCGGCATACGGATGGGGATTTCGCGGCAAAGTTGGCGCAATTGAAGGCGGCATCGAGCCTGTTCGACCCGGTGATCGAAGAGCGGACGCGGGCGATCGTGAAGGACGTGCGGGATCGTGGGGACGCGGCGTTGACCGAATTGACCGATCGCTTCGATGGAGCGCGGCTGGGCGTGGAGCAGTTGCAGGTGACGCAGGCGGAGTTGCTGGCGGCGGGGTTGAAGGCGGACGAGACTTTGAGGTCGGCGGTGGCGGCGGCGAGCCGGAACATTGAGACCTTCAGCAAGCGTTCGCGGCGCAAGAACTGGTCGGCACGCAACGCGCACGGGGCGAAGGTGGGCGAGAAGTTCGATCCATTTCAACGGGTGGGAATTTACATTCCGGGCGGGACGGCGCCGCTGGTGTCGACGGCGTTGATGACGGTCCTGCTGGCGCGGGTGGCGGGGTGCCCGGAGATCGTGGTATGCACGCCGTGCGCGCGGGATGGATCGATCAATCCGGCGCTGCTCTATGCGGCGCGCGCGGCGGGGGCGACGGAGATTTATCGCGTGGGCGGAGCGCAGGCGATTGCGGCAATGGCGTATGGAACGCCGACGATCAAGCGGGTGCAAAAGATTTTTGGTCCTGGCAATGCGTATGTGGTGACGGCCAAGCGGCTGTTGTTCGGGCAGGTGGCGGTGGATTTGCTGCCCGGGCCGAGCGAGGTGCTGGTGCTGGCTGACGACACGGCGGAGGCGCGTTTCGTGTCGGCGGACTTGCTGGCGCAGGCCGAACACGGATCGGGGCACGAACGCGTCTGGCTGGTGACGACGTCGGGGAAGTTGCTGAAGGCGGTGGAGGCGGAGATGGCCAGGCAAATTCCCGGATTGAAGCGGCGCGAGTTTATCGAGCGCGACCTGGCGCAAAACGGCTGGCTGATCCAGGTGAAGGATCTGGAGGAAGGCATTCGGCTCGCGAACGAACTGGCTCCGGAGCATTGCGAGGTAATGACACGCGGGGCGCGGAGCGTGGCGGAAAGGATTTTGACGGCGGGCGCCATCTTCATCGGATCGTTCTCGCCAACTGTGCTCGGTGATTACGTGGCGGGTCCGAGCCACACGCTTCCCACCGGCGGTGCGGGCGCGTCATTCGCGGGTTTGACGGTTGACCAGTTCCAACGCCGGACGAGCATTGTTGAATACGACAAGACTTCGTTGCGCAAGGCATTGCCGGCGCTGCAGAAATTTGCGTCGGTCGAGGGACTGGATGCGCACGGGCGGTCGGCGGTGATTCGCACCGAGGGCAGGGCCGCCGGAAAACGACGGAGCCGGTCGTGAAGCGGCGGTGGTCCATGGTGCGCAATCCGGAACTGCTCGTCCGCCCGTTGGTGCGGGAACTGCATGCTTACGTGCCGGGCGAACAACCGAAGATCAAGGGGCTGATCAAACTCAACACAAACGAAAATCCGTATCCGCCGTCGCCGAAGGTGCTGGGGGCGATCCAGGCGGCGACGGACGGGCGATTGCGGCTGTATCCGAACCCGACGGCGCAGGCGTTGCGGGAAAAGCTGGCGCGGCTGCATGGGTGTGGCGCCGAGAACATCATCGTGGGCAACGGCTCGGATGAGTTGCTGGCGATGGCGACGCGGGCGTTTGTAGAGCCGGCGACCAGTGGTCGGTCCGGACAGCACGCGAGCACCGTGCAATTTTTCTCGCCGAGTTATTCGCTGTATCCGGTGCTGGCGGCAATCCACGGGGCGCGGACGAATGTCGTCGCGCTCGAAAGGGATTTCGGGATTCCGCCGATGGAGGTGTTGCGCAAATCGCGAACGTGGGATTTCCGGGCGGCGCTGACCTACGTCACCACGCCGAATGCGCCGAGCGGACGGGGTTATCGGGCGGCGGAACTCGAGGAGCTTTGCCGGATGCAGCAGGGCGTGGTGGTGCTGGACGAGGCGTATGTCGATTTCGCCGCGGAGAACGCGATGGAACTGGCGCTGCGAAATCCGAACGTGCTGGTTGCGCGGACATTCTCGAAGGCTTACGCATTGTGCTTCCAGCGCGTGGGATATTTTGTGGGTCATCCGGCGCTCATCGCCGGACTGGACAAGATCCGCGACAGCTACAACGTGAACGGGCTGGGGCAGATTGCCGCGCTGGCCACGCTGGCGAATCTGGACTACTACCGGGCCGGCTTTCGGAAGGTGATCGCAACGCGCGAGCGGCTGAGTCAGGAACTGCGGGGCATGGGCTTTGCGGTTCTGCCGAGCCAGACAAATTTCATTCTGGCGCGACCGCCGCGTTTTCCGGCGGAGGCATGGCTGGAGAAATTGCGGAGGAGGAAGATTCTGGTGCGCTGGTTCCGCCAGGCGGCAGTGAAGGATTATCTGCGGATCACCGTTGGAACCGACGCGGAAGCCGAGGCGCTGCTGCGAGCGGGCAGAACGATTCTGAAAGGTTGATATCCGGCGTGTGAACGGGGTTTTCTCCCCTTCACAGGGCGGAGTTATTGGGTTAGAGAGATAGGTTGTGTATCTGGAATATTACGGTCTGATCGAGCCGCCATTTGCGATCACACCGAACCCGCGATTCCTGTTTTACAGTCCGAAGCATCGCGAAGCGTTCAATCATCTCCTGTACGGAATCAAGGAGCGGAAGGGTTTTGTACAGCTCACGGGAGAGGTCGGCGCGGGCAAGACCACGTTGTGCCGGGCGCTGCTGGAGCAATTGCCGGAGACGTTTTCGACGGCGCTGATCCTGAACCCGGTGCTGAACGCGGACCAGTTGGTGAAAGCGGTGGCGATGGAGTTCGGGCTGGAGGTGAAGGGCGCGGACCGGCTGGAAACGGTGGCGATCATCAACGATTTTCTGCTGCGGCAAATGGCCGAGGGCCGCGAGTCGGTGCTGATCATCGACGAGGCGCAGGACCTCACGAACGAGCTGCTCGAACAGGTGAGACTACTGTCCAATCTGGAGACAGACGACCGGAAGCTGTTGCAGATCGTGCTGATGGGGCAGCCGGAATTGCGGGATCGCCTGAACGACCATGGGTTGCGGCAATTACGGCAGCGGATCACTGTGCGCTATCATCTCAACCCCTTGAGCCGCTTTGAAATGGCACAGTACGTGCAGCATCGATTGCAGGTCTCCGGCGCGCAGGGTGCGCCGTATTTTACGCGCCCGGCGCTGTGGCGGGTTTACAATTACACCCGGGGGATTCCGAGGCTGGTGAACGCGGTGTGCGACAAGGCGCTGCTGGCGGGATTTGTCCATGCCCGGGACCGGATAGATTTCCGGCTCGTCGGACGCGCATTGCGGGAGCTGGAAGGAAATATTGAAGCATGAGTTTGATCAATGAAGCATTGCGGCGGGCGAATCGAAATTCCGCCGGCGCAACCCCGGCGGGCGGACCGCCCATGCGGGCGACCGAACCGCCAAGCCAACCGGAAGGCGGCGTGGGATTCGTGTTGCCGGTGCTGCTGGTGATTGCGGTGGCGCTGGGAACGGCGCTGCTCTGGCAGGGCTTGCGCGCAGAGAGCGAAATGCACGTGCGGGCGCGAACGCGAGTGGACGCACCGGTGGAGGCAAAGGCCGAGGCGGCAAAACCGCCGCAAGTGGCGATGCAAGAGAAGGCGCAGGAATCTGTGCAGACCGCCGGTCAGCCTGTCGCCACGAACGTGCCGGCTGTCCGGCCGATGGCGACGCACGCGACCAATACTCAAATGGCGGTTGCCGAGCAGCCGAAGCCGCTGCCGATCACTTACAAATTGCAGGGTATATTCTTTCGTCCCGAAAGGCCGGTGGCGGTGATCAATGGCAAAACAGTGCTCGTGGGGGACCGGGTGGGGGACGCGCGCGTGATTTCCATCGAACCGAATGCTGCCGCGATCGTGACTGCGTCCGGACAAACCAATCTGCTCGAGCTGCCCTGAGCAGCTTTTAGCTTGGCTCGGAGCACAGGGCGATGGTTATCCTCTCCGCGTGAATTCACAGGCCAGGAGATGGCAAAGTTCTCCCGCTCTCGCGCGTGTGGCGCCGTTTGCGGCGTTTTTATTTTTGACGTATTGCCAGGGAAAGTTTGGCGAGGCGGGGCGCTATTGGATTTACCTTCTGAAAACGCTGGTCGGCGCGGCGATGCTTTGGAGCGTGTGGCCAGCGGTTGCGGAGATGCGCTGGGCGCTGAGCTGGGAGGGAATCGTGGCGGGCGTGGCTGTGTTCGGGATCTGGGTGGGACTGGATGGGTATTATCCCTCGGTCAGCGAGATTGGGCAGAAATACTTTTGTCCCGTGCTGAAGACGGCGGGGTTGGGGAGTTGGTGCGGGCCGGAGAAATTGGATTCGGCGTGGAATCCGCATCGCCAATTCGGCGAGGGAACGGCGCTCGCGTGGTTTTTTGTGGTGGTGCGAATTGCAGGATCGTCGATCGTCGTTCCGCCGCTCGAGGAGTCGTTCTACCGGTCGTTTTTGTATCGATACATTGCCAGGCCGGACTTTCAATCGGTGCCGCTGGGAAAGTTTTTGTGGGCGCCATTTTTGCTGACAGGCCTTGTGTTTGGGTTCGGTCATTACGAATGGCTGGCGGGGATACTGTGCGCGTTTGTCTATCAGGGGCTGGTCTGCTGGAAGAAACGGCTGGGCGACGCCATGACCGCGCATGCGATCACAAACTGTCTACTGGGCTTCTGGATTGTGTGGAAGGGCGCCTGGCACTTTTGGTGAGGAGAAAAAATCCTGTGACGCCCTGCGTCATTCACGAGGATGAACATCTGCTGGTGGTCAACAAACCGGCGGGCATGAACACCCACGCGCCTGGCCCGTACGCGGGCGAGGGCATTTACGAGTGGTTGAAAAATCGCGAGCCACGATACGCGGAACTGGCAATCATTCACCGGCTGGACAAGGATACTTCGGGCTTGATGGTTTTCGGGAAGACCAGATTGGCGAACCGCTCGCTGACGGAACAATTCACGGAGCGGAAGGTTCGAAAGGAGTACCGCCTGGTGACGGATCGGCCGGTAAAGGAGGGGGCGATCACTGCCGTGTCTTCGCTGGTGCGGGCTGGAGAAAAATATCTGAGCCGACCATTGCATGCAGGGGGCGAACGGGCGGAAACCCGGTTTCGCGTCCTGGAACATCGGAATGGAAGAACGGTTTTGATGGCCGAACCGCTGACCGGTCGGACGCATCAAATTCGTGTTCATGCCGCAGCAGAAGGATTTCCGATTCTGGGAGACGTTCTTTATGGGGGCACGGTCGGAGGTCGGGTTTGTCTGCATGCCGAGAAATTGACAATCAAACATCCCGCGACGGAACAGGAGATGAGCTTCAGCGCGGCGGTGGATTTCGAGGCCGACACTCGATTGGCTTTGCGGGAGGCGCTGATCGATGCGAATGAAACCAATGCCTGGCGCGTGGTGCACGGAGCCGCCGATCGCCACCCGGGCTGGTATGTAGAAAGACTAGGAGATTTCCTGCTCTCGCAGGCGGAAGACGAACTGGATGAAGCGTGGGCCGAGAAGCTATCCGAATTGATGAAGCGTTGTGCGGCGCGCGGCGCGTACCACAAAGTCCTGACGAGGCGCGTGCGACAGACTTCCGCGCGCGAAGCTTCGCCACGGCCGGCATTGGGAGAAGCCGCGCCGGCAGCGTTCAAAATCAGGGAGAACGGAATCAACTTCGAACTCAGTTTCAGCGAGGGTTACTCGGTGGGATTATTTCTGGACCAGCGGGACAATCGGCGGCGATTTCTGAACAACCACATTGCGCCCGGGTTTCCGCTGTTTAAACCAGAGGCGCACGGCATGGAAGTGTTGAACGCCTTTGCCTACACGTGCGGATTCTCGGTTTGCGCGGCAATGGCGGGCGCGCGGGCGACCAGCCTGGATCTTTCAAAAAAATATCTGGAATGGGGCCGGCGCAACTTCGCCCTCAACGGACTCGATCCCGCAGGACACGATTTCATCTACGGCGACGCCTTTGAATGGCTCCGCAGGCTCGCCAGAAAGCAACGCCGTTTTCACGCCGTTATTTTGGATCCGCCGACTTTCTCACAATCGAAGGAGCACGGAACATTTCAGGCGGAAAAGGATTACGGCAAGCTGATCAGCGCGGCGCTCCCCGTGCTCGAACGAGGCGGGGTTTTGCTCGCTTCCACCAACGCGGCGCGACTGGATCCGGAACGGTTCGCCGCCATGATCGAGGAGTCGGTGAAGTCTGCGCGCCGGAAAATTGTCCAGCGACAGTACGTGCCGCAGCCGCCGGATTTTCCCATCACTCGCGAAGAGCCGTCGTATCTGAAAACCATCTGGCTGCGAATTGATTAAGCAGCGAAGCGTTCGTCCGGCTCACGGCGCGAGGCGGGAGATGGCCCAGGAATTGTCGGCCTGGCGCGAGTAGAGGAACCGGTCATGCAACCGGCTCGCGCGGCCCTGCCAGAATTCGATCTCGCGCGGGATGACGCGGTAACCACCCCACCACGAAGGCAGCGGAACTTCGCCCTCGCCGAATTTGCGTTTCATCTCCTCCCATTTTGCCTCGAGCAGCTTGCGGGTGGTGATGATGGAACTCTGCTGCGAGACCCACGCGCCCAACTGGCTGCCGCGCGGACGCGTGATGAAGTAGGCCAGCGTTTCAGCCGTTGAGACCTTTTCCGCATGGCCCGTGATGATCACCTGCCGCTCGAGCGCCAGCCACGGGAACAGCAGGCACACGTTTGCGTTCTCCGCCATCTGGCGCGCCTTGCGACTCTCGAGATTCGTATAGAAGACGAACCCGCGGTCGTCGTAGCTCTTCAACAAAACCGTGCGCGCGAGCGGTCGGCCGTCGGATCCAACCGTCGCCAGGCTCATCGCGTTCGGCTCGATGACCTTCCCCTGGCAGGCCTGGTCGAACCACACCGCGAACTGCTCGAACGGGCCGGGTTTGAGGTCGGCCCGGTGCAGTTCATTCTGGGTGTATTCAGAGCGCGATTCGATCTTCATGCACCCTTTCTCCCGGGCTAGAGCAGTTTGGTCTGCAGTTCCTCGCGGGTGAGATCGTCACCGAGGCCCTGCGCCTTCACGCCGCGCCGTTCCATGATGTGCTTGTCGATCATGGGATCGTAGCGGACGGGGTAACGCCCGTCGTAGCATGCCAGGCAAAAGCTGTTCTGCGGCAGGCCGGTGGCCTTGACCATTCCGTCCTTGGAAAGATAGTGCAGCGAATCGGCGTTCAAGTAGCGCCGGATTTCCTCGAGACTGTGATTGGCCGCCATCAATTTGCTGCGATCGGGGAAATCAATCCCATACACGCACGGATGCATGTGCGGCGGGCAACTCACCATCACGTGAACTTCCTTCGCGCCGGCTTCCTTCAGATTATTCACGCGCGACTTGCTGGTGGTGCCGCGCACGATGGAATCATCCACCACGATCACGCGCTTGCCCTTCACCAGATCGTTGATCAGGTTCAGCTTCACGCGCACGTCAAAGTCGCGGATCAACTGCGACGGCTGCAGAAAACTCCGTCCGACATAGTGATTGCGCACGAACGCCATCTCATAAGGGATGCCAGACTCGAGCGAATAGCCGAGCGCCGCGCAATTGCCGCTGTCCGGCACGGGAATCACGAGGTCGGCCTCGATCGGATGTTCGCGCGCGAGTTGCCGGCCCATCTCCACGCGCACCTTGTAGACATTCCGGTTCGCGATGGTGCTGTCCGGGCGCGCGAAATAAACGTATTCAAAAATGCAGAACGCCCGCTTCTCGTGCTCGGGAAAGGCCTGGATGCTTCGCAATCCCTTGCGGTCAATGATCACGATCTCTCCCGGTTCCACGTCGCGAATGAACTCCGCGTGGATCAGGTCAAACGCGCAGGTCTCGCTCGCCAGCACCCAGGCGTCGTCCACCTTGCCGATCGAGAGCGGACGGAATCCGTAAGGATCGCGCACGCCAATGAGTTCGCGTTCGGTGAGGATCGCCAGGGAATAAGCGCCCTCGATGCGCCGCACGGTCTCGACGAGATTGTTGTCCTGGCCGCCGCCGAGCGACGGTTGCGCCAGCAGGTTCAGGATGATCTCGCTGTCAACGGTGGTCTGGAACATGAGCCCCTTGGCCTCGAGTTGATCCCGGACCAACGCGGCGTTTGTCAGGTTTCCGTTGTGCGCGATCGCGATTTGCCCCAACCGGCAATTGCCCGTGAGCGGCTGGGCGTTGCGGAGGTGCGACGAACCGGTCGTCGAATACCGCGTGTGGCCGATGGCCGACGTGCCTTCCAGGTGACTCAGCGCGGTCGAATTGAAAATCTGCGACACCAATCCCATCCCGCGATGCTCGTGGAACTGCCCGCGGTCGCAGGTGACGATGCCCGCGCTCTCCTGGCCGCGATGTTGCAGCGCGTAGAGACCGTAATAGGTCAGTTGCGCGGCGTTCGGATGGCCGTAAATGCCGAAGACACCGCAGTAATGTTTGGGATAGTAATTTGTCATTGGCTCATCGCGCGCGCGATCGCATTCCACCACTGGTCATGCAATTCGCGCAGGTCACAAGTCAAACTGGTTCCGCCCGCCGTGACTTTCAATGTCGCCCCGCCCACGACGCCGATCTGCGCCGCCGGCACGCCCAGAATTTTCGCCTGCGCCAGCACCTTGCCCGCCTGCACCGCCGGCACCGTGATCACCACGCGCGCCTGGCTCTCGCCGAAAAGCAGCGCATCCAGCCGCACGTCCTTGAATGCCGACAAATCGATCTCCGCGCCGATCAATCGCGGCGTCTCGCGGCCCGCAAGCTGCGAAAGGCAACTTTCAGCGACCGCCACGGCCAGCCCGCCCTCGCTGCAATCGTGCGCGCTCTTCACCACGCCCGAGTGGATCAACGAGCGCAGGGCCAGGTGCAGTTCCGCCTCGCGCGCGAGATCACACCGCGGCGGCGTGCCGGTCTTCAATCCATGCACGCGCTGCAGATACGCCGATCCGCCCAGGCCCAGCAGCGGATCGTTCCGATCCACGACTTCGCCCAGCAACAATATGACATCGCCCTCGTCCTTGAACCATTGCGTGGTGATGTGTTCGGGCTTTTCGATCTGCCCGACCATTGCCACGGTCGGCGTCGGATCGATGGGCCCGTTCGGGCTCTGGTTGTAGAGACTGACGTTTCCGCCGGTCACCGGCGCGTTGAACGCGCGGCAGGCCTCGGCCAGCCCGCGCACGGACTCGCGCAACTGCCAGAAAAGCTCCGGATTATGAGGGTTGCCAAAATTCAAATTGTCCGTCGAGCCGAGCGGCACCGCGCCTGAGCAGGCCAGGTTGCGCGCGGCTTCGGCCACCACCGTCTTTGCGCCTTCGTAGGGATCGAGATAAACATAGGTCCCATTCCCGTCCACCGTCACCGCGATGAATTTTTCGCAGACCGGCGCATCAGGCTGCTTGTCGGTGATGTCCTGCGGCAATGAATCCGCCTTGATCCGCAGCACCGCCGCGTCCGATCCCGGGCACACCACCGAGCCGTCGCGGACCATGTGATCGTATTGGCGATACACCCAGTTCTTCGACGCAATCGTCGGCCAGCCGAGCAGCGCCTTCAAATCCGCCGCCGCGTCCTTCGTATCGGGCACACCCGCCAGCGTGAATGCACGCACGGCCTTCAAATATTCCGGCTCGCGGGCATCGCGCTGATACACCGGGGCCTCGTCGGCGAGTTTTTTGGCGGGAATGTCCGCGACCACTTCGCCGCGATTCTTCACCACCATGCGTCCGGAATCGGTCACATGCCCGACTTCTGCCCAGGGCAGGTCCCACTTTTCGAAAATCCGTTTCACCTCGGCCTCGCGTCCGCGGTGCACGATGATCAGCATGCGTTCCTGCGACTCGCTGAGCATGATCTCGTAGGGCGACATGTTTGGCGCCCGTTGCGGCACCCGCGCAAGGTCGATTTCGATTCCCGTGCCCGCGCGTGCCGCGGTTTCGCACGTGGAGCAGGTCAGGCCCGCCGCGCCCATGTCCTGGATGCCCGCGACCGCGCCAGTAGCGAGCAATTCGAGGCAGGCCTCCATGACCAGCTTCTCCATGAATGGGTCGCCCACCTGCACCGCGCCGCGCTGTTGCTCGGCGGATTCCTCAGTCAAATCCTGTGACGCAAACGCCGCGCCCGCCAAGCCGTCGCGGCCGGTCGCCGGCCCGACGTAAAACACCGGGTTGCCGATGCCCTTTGCGGCGCCGCGCGCGATCTGTTCATGCCGGAGCACGCCCAGGCAGAACGCGTTCACCAGCGGATTGCCTTCATAACTCTTATCGAAATAGACCTCGCCCGCGATTGTTGGGATGCCGAAGCAATTGCCGTAATGCGCAATCCCCGCCACCACGCCGCCGAACAGCCGCCGCGCTTCCGCCGATGTCAATTCCCCGAAGCGCAGCGAGTTCACCGAGCAGATCGGCCGCGCGCCCATCGTGAAGATGTCGCGGATGATTCCGCCCACGCCGGTGGCCGCGCCCTGGAAAGGTTCCACCGCGCTGGGATGATTGTGCGATTCGATCTTGAAAGCGATCGCCAGCCCATCGCCGACGTCGATGATCCCGGCGTTTTCCTCGCCCGCGCCCACGAGGATGCGTGGCGACTTGGCCGGGAAGGTCTTCAGCAGCGGCCGGCTGTTCTTGTAGGAGCAATGCTCGCTCCACATCACCGAGAAGATGCCCAGCTCGGTATAGTTCGGCTCCCGCCCGAGAATGCCCTTGATGCGGTCATATTCCTCGAGCGTCAAGCCATGCTGCTTGATGAGTTCCGGTGTGATGGCGGGATCGGACATCAAATGTTGTTCAGTTCAGGTTCAAGCAAAAGTGTAACATCGCCGCGGCGACCGGTTCGATCAAGCGGCTTTCGCGAGAGATTTGCTCTCCAGCGCGCGAACCAGGCTCTCGAAAATCAAACGTCCATCGGCGCTTCCCAGCAACGCCTCGCAGGCCCGCTCCGGATGCGGCATAAGGCCGCCGACATTGCGGCGTTCGTTGCAGACACCGGCGATGTTGTCCAGCGAGCCGTTCGGATTCGCGTCGTCCGTCAATTCGCCGGTCGCGCTCACGTAGCGCCACAGGATTTGGTCGTTCGCCTTCAGCCGCGCGATGGTTTCGGCGTCAGCAAAATAACAGCCCTCGCCATGCGCGATTGGGATTCTCAGCAGCTTGCCGTCGGGAATCGTGCCGGTGAACGGCGAGTTTTTGGTGACCGTCTTGAGAAAAACGTGCTCGCAGCGGAATTGGAGCGAACGATTTCGTATCAAGGCTCCCGGCAGCAGGCCGGCCTCGCAGAGGATTTGGAACCCGTTGCAAATGCCCAGCACCGGGCCGCCTTTGGCGGCAAATTCCTGCACCGCCGCCATCACCGGGCTGAAGCGCGCTATCGCGCCCGTGCGCAGGTAATCCCCGTAGCTGAATCCGCCGGGCACGATCACCGCATCGGCGTTGCCCAGCGACGTTTCCTTGTGCCAGACGAACCGCGCCGACTGGCCGAGCACATGGCGCAACGCGTGCACCGCGTCCTGGTCGCAGTTCGAGGCGGGAAATTGGAGGACGGCGAAGTTCATTCGAGCTCGAATTTATAATCCTCGATCACCGGGTTGCTCAGGAACCGATGGCAGGCTTCGTCGATCTGCTTGCGAACGGTCTCCTGGTCGCCGCTGACTTCGATCTCCAGGTACTTGCCCACGTGCACCGCGCCGATGCCCCGGTAGCCCATGTGCTCGAGCGCGTTCTGGACCGTCTTGCCCTGCGGATCGAGCACGGCCTTCTTGGGAGTAATGATGATCTTTGCTTTCATTTCAGTGTGACGGCACAGCGAACAATTCGCCGAGATGTTGGGGAAAGCAAGCCGCCGACGCTAGAATTTTTTTCGCGTTCCCTTTCCCGGCGACTCCTTCATTTCAAAGATCAGAAACAGTGGAAACCAGCCCAAACTTTTTCGCCGCCGCCCGCTCATTCAGCGCGGCCGTTCCACGCTGCATTCGCCAAAATCGCCGCCCCGGCGGGCTGCCCTGGCCACCCCCATTTCTCCAATCAACTCCCGATGTTATTCCGTTTTCACACGTCCGGCATGTGATCGGAGGTAGGGCAACCGTGGGGCAACGCCCTCTCCATTTCGGAAAAGTTATTCACAGGTCAAAAATAGCCATAAAACATTGTACACGAGTCAATTGCGTTATGCAATGCCGCCCAAATCGTGCAAAATTCACATTTAACTCCAGATCTTGCTGTCCCCTCCGCAATTCGCGTCCATTCGTGCTGATTCTCCGAATCCCCTCTCAAAACGCGCGACTTGGAGCACGCAACAGTTCTTCCCATTTCCCTCTTGTCAAACCCCTCTGTCCTGTTACGTTATCCAGCCTTTGTTATGAAAGCTGACATTCATCCTCGATACCAGGAAGCGGAACTCCGCTGCGCCTGCGGGAACATTATCAAGACCCGCTCGACCAAGCCGACCATCCTTCTTGGTATTTGCAACGTCTGCCACCCCTTTTACACCGGCACGCAGAAGTTCGTTGATACGGCTGGCCGCGTGGATAAATTCCAGCAGCGCCTGGCCAAGACGCAGGCCGCGCAGGCCGCTGCCGCCACCAAGAAAAAGCGCAAGTAGCCCCGGTTTCAGCTTCCGCCCGTCCGGCCTCATCGCCTGGCGGGCGGATTCTTTTTACGGGATGCGCCCGCCTCCCGGACCATTTGAAACCGGCTTTATCCTTGCATGGATTTACGACCCCACATTGACCGTTTTGCCCGGCGATTGGCCGAAGTCGAGGCCGCCCTCAGCGACCCCAAGGTCTTCGAGAACAATCAGCGCGCGCAGGAATTGTCGCGCGAATACTCGCGGCTCAAGGACCTCGTCGCCAGCGGCCGCGCCTATCTCAAGACCATCGTCGATCTCGACGAGAACCGCGCGCTCGCCCAATCCGAACCCGCCGATTCCGAGCTCGGACGCATGGCTCGTGAGGATGTCGCGCGCCTGGAAACCGACCTCCAACGCCTCGGCCACGAAGTTCAGATGGGGATCATCCCTCCCGATCCCACGGATTCCCGCAACACCATCATGGAAATCCGCGCCGGCGCCGGTGGTTCCGAGTCTGCGCTCTTTGCCGCAGATCTCTACCGGATGTATACGCGCTACTCCGAAGGTCGCGGTTGGAAGGTGGAGACGCTCGATTCCAGCCCGTCCGATCTGGGCGGTTTGAAGGAAGTGATATTCAGCATCACGGGCGCCGATGTCTTCAAGCGCCTCAAATACGAGAGCGGTGTGCATCGCGTCCAACGCGTTCCTGCCACGGAAGCTCAGGGACGGATTCACACCAGCACCTGCACAGTGGCCGTGCTGCCCGAAGCCGAGGAAGTGGACATCGAGATCAAACCCGATGACCTGGAAATAACCGTCTGCCGCGCCTCCGGTCCCGGTGGCCAGGGTGTCAACACCACCGATTCCGCCGTCCAGATCGTGCACAAACCGTCGGGTGTCACTGTCCGTTGCGCCGACCAGCGTTCCCAGCTCAAGAACAAGGCCCGCGCCATGACCGTGCTCCGCTCGCGCCTGCTGGAAAAAAAGATCGCCGACGAGAACGCCAAGTACGCCGCCCAGCGCAAAGCCCAGGTGGGTACAGGCGAACGCAACGAACGCATCCGCACCTATAATTTCCCCCAGAACCGCGTCACCGATCACCGTATCGAGGTGACGCTCTACAATCTTCCCGCGTTCATCGAAGGCGACATCGATCCGCTCATCGACCCGCTGATGGCCAACGATCTGGAAGACAAGATGGCGGCTTTGCAATTGTGAAGCGCCGCGATTTCCAGCCGCAGGGGATCATTTTTGATTGCGACGGCACGCTCGCCGACACCATGCCGCTGCATTGGCGCGCCTGGCAGGTCATCGCCCGGCGGCACAAACTCCTCTTTCCCGAGGACCGCTTCTATTCCCTCGGCGGCGTCCCTTCGCGGGACATCCTCAAAATGCTCGGCGAGGAACAGAATGTGGTGCTTGATCATCTCGCCGTCGCCCGCGAAAAGGAGGCCGAGTACCGCCCGCTGATTGCGCAGGTGGAACCGATCAATACCGTGGTCGGCATCGCCCGCGAGAATTACGGCCGCATACCCATGGCCGTCGCTTCTGGCGGCACCCATCACATCATCGAGGAAGTCCTGCGCCACCTCGGCATCCGGAATCTATTTGTTGCCGTTGTCACCAGCGAGGACGTCGTTAACCAGAAGCCCGCCCCCGACATCTTCCTTGAAGCCGCCCGCCGCATCGGTGTCGCGCCCCAGTTCTGCCGCGCCTATGAGGACACCGACCTCGGCATGCAAGCCATCCGCGATGCCGGCATGGACGCTGTGGATGTCCGACTGCTGCTCAGGAACAGGTTAAAATAATCGGATTGGTCTCCGGTTCATCCAAGCGCCCGCCTCGCGTTACGCGCCATCCGTACAAACAAAATGCGCGCAAGCAGGTCCCCGCTTGCGCGCGAAAGCAAATCCTCGGATCAGGCCTTCCGACTGCGGCGCAGCCACCGCAGGGCAGGGAACCCGATTCCCAAGCCGCACAAGGCCAGAACCGAAGGCTCCGGCACAGGCGCATACTCCAATCCGCGGAAAGCTTCATTGTTGGCGGCGGTATCCAGCGTCGTGTCGGTTGCACTCGAACCGGTGTCTGTCACATCAAACAGCGTCGTTCCATCGCCTGACGTGGCATAAATGATCGGGTTGGCTCCGCTGAAATCCACCACCAGGGCGTTGGCGCCCGAGCCGCCTGCCGACTTCAGGGAATACTGAAAGCTCCATGTGATTCCGTCGGTGGAGGTCCACTTCTCAATGCCTCCCAATCCGGTGGCCGAGGTATAGGCGTCCGTGTCGGCGACGTACGCCACTGTCATGCTGGAATTGAACGCGAAGTCGGACGTATTGGCAGTTCCCAGGGTGCTGGCGTTGATAAGCTGAACGGCGGTGCTGGAGCCGCTGGTTGGGTTGCCGGTGATCTTGTAAACGCCGCGAGCGGTTCCCGAGGCCGTTGAAAAATAGAGATTCCCGCCAACGTTCTGGATAACCCGGTTGTTTAAGGAGGTGGTCGAAACGATGTTGGTGGGTCCCGTGCCCATGTAAGCGATGCCGGAGTTCGCGCCGACTGCCCAGAAATTACCATTTCCGTCGGTGGTGCCGGAGCGGATGTTGTTGCCACTGAAAGCCGTGGAGGTGGTGGCCACCAGGCTGTAATTCCCGTTATAATCCACCGTGGCGATTCCGCGCCGGAGCGTCGCGTCGCTTGATCCGGAAACGCCAGTTGTGCCGGCATTCGTATTGTACCCAGCCACCACCAGATAGCGTCCGTCGCTGGACAATGACAACTGCCCTTCGGACGTAGCGGTTCCGCTGTCGACCAAGGCGGACAGGCCGGTCGACGGAATCGTGGTGGTGCTGACGAAGCCGCCGGGGCTGGTGGTGTATTGATCCAGGAAAATGGCCGTTCCGGCGCTGCTGAGCGCCGAGCTCCCGGTTCCATCTCTGAGGACCACGAGGTCGCCAGCTGTGAATTGAGCCTGCGCGGCGCAAATGGAAATGCCTAAAAGGCCGGTAATTTTGGTCAGTAGTTTGTGGTTCATGTCACTTCTGCTGTTGAATCCAGGATTAAATCGTCTCGTGTGTTCGTCCGCTCCGGAAAGCGCGCCTAGCTTTTGAGGTGGGGATGTTACGAACGAGTGGGCTGCGTGTCACAATCATGCAACAAATAGCCCAACTATACGCTGAGGCCCTTATTGAAATTTGAAGTCACTCCTCCCAGTTCCCAAATCCACAATCGCTAATCCGCAATCCGTCCGGTCTCCGCTCCTTTTGTGATTGGCCGTCCCGATTGCCTGTCAACTCCCCTAAACGGGGGTATATGAGGTTTTCAGCGCAGGTGATAGCCTGTTCGCGACTCTCCCGGCTCTTTGTCGTAACTAACAACAACCACCGGGACATGTCATGCACCAAGAACAAGAACAAACCTATCGAAAGACAACATGAAAAAAACTGTATCAATCCTCGCCGCGATGGCTGTCGCCGCCGGCCTTTCCCTCACTGCACAAGCCCAGATCGGCTCCGGCTGGTCTTCGGTCAGCGAGAGTTTTAAAATCCAGACCTCCGGCAGCGGCAGCGTGAGCGGCAATGTGTTCAAGCTCACCTCCACCAGCTCCGGCACGAAGGACCGCGCCGAGCGCGAATACTCCACCTGGTCCACCGGCCAGCACCAGTTCCAGGGCGACGTCGTGGTCAACAGCCTGGGCGGTGACCGTATCTGCCTCAAGCAAACCTTCCAGAAGGACAACGGTCCCTGGAACATGATCGCCGTTGCCAAGGCCGGCAACCTCTACGAAGTCTCCAACGGCAAGACGCTCGCCTCGTACAAGGTCGGCACCAGCGTGAGGATCAATACCATCCTCAACACCAGCGCCAAGACCGTGGCCGTGTACATCAACGGTTCCCTCAAGGAAACCCTCACCGGCGGCAAGGTGCCGATTTACGACAAGTGCGGCACCTACCGGACCGACAGCGGCAAAGCCCCCATCACCGCCACCTGGACCGGCGTCCAGTTCTGGCAGAAATAAGTTTATCCGGCCTCTTTCATCAGAAGGATTGGCAATCATCCCGGCCTCGCTAAAATGCGGCGCCGGGATTCCTTTTTAGAGGCGTGGTTCGGGGCCATTCCCGGTATCCGAGCGTTGGCTAGGGGCGCGAGTTGGCGGAGACGGCGGCGCCGAATAGGAGTTTGCGTTTTTCGCCGGTCGGGGTCTCGAGCATCACGCTTTGCTTTTCAATGACGGCGACTTTGCAGCCTTCCACCGTGTCGCCGACCATGACGAACTGATTGTTGATGACCGCGCTGGGGTTTTTCGGCGCGAACATGATGCTCTGCAGTTTCAAACTGCCGGGTGCGGGAGCGGCGCTGGCGACCGTTGCGTTTGCCTCGATTGCCGGGGTCGCGGCGATATTGGAGGTCGGCGTGGTGGCGTTAGGCGATCCCCGCCAGGCGCGGTATTCCGGGGAGGCAACGAATCGTCGGTAGCCGGCTTTCGATTCAACGATCTGGGCAAGCTTATCGTGTGAGATGGCTTTCGCGGTTTGGAGGCGGGTGAGCATTTCGACTGCTGAGCTGTAATTTCTTTCGAAAGTGACATCAAGGTCGAGGATGAGGTCGTAGGCCCTGGTGAGGGTGGGTTCGCGATCGATGGCGCGGTAGCCGTCGGCCTTGGCCTTGTCGTAATCCTTCATCAGGAGATGGAGCAGCCCGCGATAGTAATCAAGATAGGGATCACCGCCCACTGACTTGTCGAGGCGATCGATATCCGCCAGGGCCTCAGGAAATTGTTTGCGGAGAACGAAGGCGTCGATGGTCAGGAGGTCGATCGAAGGATCCTTCGGGTAGGTTTTCTGCCAGAGGTCGATGGCCGCGAGGTAGCGCTGGTTATCGGATTGTTCGGCGCACTTGAGATATAGCGCCAGGATGAACTTCTCGTGTTGCAGCGACGCGGGCAGGCGATCGTAGACAGCGAAGCCTTCGCGGTATTTGCCGGACTGGGTGAGCGTGGAGAGTTCGTGGAAATCGTCCATGTGGTCGAGCAATTCGGATTTCTCGCCGAACATGCGGAGGAGGAGCGGCTTGTCCTTCTCCGCCAGGATCGGGACCATGATGCGCTTTAAAATCTCGCTCTGCTTTTCGCCGGTGGTGTATGAGAATTCATCCACAATGCGGATTCGCCCGGATGTGCCGCGGGCGGGGATGAATTCCAGGTAACCGAAGCCGCCCTGGCGCATGACCCGGCGCATGAGAATGCGCCGTTCGCCGTCCACCGTGTGGGTGCGAAGAAACTTCAGTTCGACGCCGGTATCCGCGGCGGCGTGGGACGTTTCGTAGCCTTGCTTGAAGTTCTGCCAGAAGGCGTCGTCAATCTGTTGTTCCCCGGTGGCCCGGCGGAGCAGTGCCCTGAGGTCCATCGCCTTTTCGTAGACGCTGTGATCGCCGGCGTTCCAGTGGGTCTCGACGTCCCTGCCGAACTGATCGCAATCCGCATCCGTGAGTGGCCGCACAAATGGAGCCGCGGTTTGGGCGAAAGCGGGGAATGCCAGCAGCACGAGTACAATGCTGAGGCGCAAGCCGGGGGCAACAAGGGATTTCATGGTCTTCTGCTATTTCTGCCGCCTGAAAGTCAGCAGGTTGTGTGCCGAAAGAATACAAACCGGGAGCGCCTTTCGGTTGGAAGACAACCAATGGATTTGGGTTGAAACGGCCGCGCATCAACGCGACACCCACCCGCTTATCGGCTCAGTCTTTGGACTTTTTCAGCAGCCGATAGCTGTGTGTCCACGGGTCGAGGCGGCACACGGCGCGGTAGTCGCATTGATCGCAGGCGGTGATGCGGCCCTTGCGAAACGGGTCGACCTTCACGACGCCCGAATAAATCGAACGGCCCATCTGCGTGAGGAACGATTCGATGCTGTCGAGAATCGCGACGAACGCGGCGCTGTCCAGGGCTTCGCGCGACGCGCCGGAAAGCGAGCCGTCCTTGTTGCGACGGTAATTGAACTGGTCGCCCTCGGTCGCATCGGGACGCTGGTCCAGGTGGGCGAGGACGCCGGCGTCGAAACGACCGGTGTGACGGTAGGCGAGCTTGCGGGCGCGGTCGGTGTCGGCGAGGGCTTCGTCGCGCGTGGAGCCGCGATCATATCGGCCGCGCAGATTGACATAGAACATGCCGGCGGGGATCAGGCGGCTGACGCCGAAGCGCGCGCGGGGATCGGGCCAGTGGCGCAGCGCGTTCAGATACGCGGCAAGCTGCAGTTGCAGGCCGTGCTCCATGAGGATTGGATCGAGTTGCTTCTGGCTCGACTTGTAATCGACGATCACGCAGAGCGCTTCATCGGCGTTGTTGGTCCGGCAGAGATCAATGCGATCGATCCGGCCGTGCAGCAGGAGACGGTGGTCTTCGCCGAGATCAATTTCCCAGGCGGGAAACGGATCGCTTTCGTCACCGAAGGGCAGTTCGACTTCGGCGGGATCGAAGGCGTATTGCCGTCGCGTCCAGGTGATCAGCGTCTCGACAAAATCCTGCAGCGACTCGGCGAGAACGCGCGCGGTGAAGCGGCTTTGCTCGCTCGATTGCAGGAGGCCGTCGCGGAACTCGATCGTCTGGCTCGCGGCGATGCGCCCGATCCGGTCGCGCGCCTCGGCGGGCGTGAGGTCGCGCCAGCGTTTGTTTTCCGCGCGGAGTTCGTCGTGGAACATGGCGAGGACTTCGTGCTGGAAATTGCCCTGGTCGCGGATGTCGAGTTCGAATCGTTTGCGTTCCTCCGCGCGCAGTCCGGAGTGGACGAAGAACTTGAACGGGCACGCCGCGAATTGCTCCATGCGGCTCACCGAAGTGCGCAGCGCGGGGCCGTAAAGCTGGCCGGCGAGATCGGGCGAAAGCGACTCATCGGTGGCCGCGCCGGTGAAATGTCGGAAACTCTCGCGCAATGGCTGGAGCGCGGGAAGTTTCTCCAGCCGCGACAGCGCCGAAGCGCCGGTGGACCGGAGTTGCTCGCGGAGCAACGGCGCGATCAGTTCCGAGGCGTGCTCGCTATCGCGCCAATCGAGTTCGCGGGGGAAGACCTCGGATTGCAGCGCCGGGAAAAGCTTTTGCAGATGCGCCAGGAACGGGGAGGGATTGAGCGGCTTGCCGTCGGCGTCGTTGACCGAGTGAGTGAGCACCAGCCGTTCGCGCGCGCGGGTGCAGGCCACGTAACCCAGATGACGCTCGTAACCGAGTTGCTGGCGCGTGCGGGAGCCAAGAGCGATTCCAAGGCCCTCGAGTTCCTTGCGATCATCCTCGGTGAGGAGCACCGAGGGACGCGGCGGCGCGGGGAAGACGGTCTCGTTCATCCCCAGCACGAGCGCGAGGCGGATCTCCGGGTTGCGCGAGCGGTCCACGGCCCCAATGAGCACCTGGTCAAGCGCGGGCGGGATGACGCCCACCGTTAGATTCGCAAGCCCCGCGTCGAGGATCGGCAGCCATTCGCGCAACGGCAGCTCTTCGTCGGCGAAGGCGAGCTCCACGTTTTCGAGCCAGGCGTTCATCTGTTCCCAGACGGTCAGGTGGATTGGCTGCGGCCCGGTTTCCTGCGCGCTCCATTGGCGGAGCGTTTCCTCGACATCGAGCGCGGCCCAGAAATTCCGCAACGCCGCCGCGAGCTGCAACCCGTTGGGACGATTCTTGAGCAGGCCCATTTCCGTGTTGAGCTTCTGGAATGGCGGGACGATTTTCTTGCGCACCGGCTCGAGCGCGCGGGCGAGTTCGGCCTCATCCGGGGGAAGAACGATGGGCGAACGCCAGATCGAGCCCTTCCAACCGCGGGCCAGCGCTTCGTTCTCGAGGCGGTCGATTTCCTCCTCCGCGGCGGGGACGAGGCCGGTCTTCAGCGCGGCGAACCAATCCTCATGGACCCACGACGAAACCACCGTGCGCAGCGCGTTGCGCGTCAGCTCGGCGAGCGGATGGTGCGCGACCGATTCGCGGCGATCGAGGAAGAACGGGATTTCGTAGCGCGCGAATACGCCGGCGAGCGCGTCGTGATACGGCTCGAGCGAACGCGCGAGCACGGTGACCTCGCGGAACCGGCCGCCGCCGCGGGTGAAGCGGAGAATTTCCCGCGCGGCGAGCGTGGCTTCGGCTTCGGGGGACGGGCAGGCCGAGACTTGCAGCGTCCGGGGCAGGCCCGCACAAATCTTATCGTCCGCCAGCGGCTCCGGATTCGCCCAATGTTCCTCCAAGTGCGCGAGGATGGGATTTTTCGCGAAACGCGTTTGATCCGTCCGGCGCGGGAGAAGTTCGGTGGCGAGCTCGCAATCGGGCAGGAGCGAGACGACCGCGCGGCATTTCTTGAATGTGCGCTCGACCATCGACCAGTTCGAAAGCCAGGAAGCGTCGCCGGCGGGAATGCGATCGAGGCAGAACGTGATCGTGGCGCGCGCGGCGTGCGGCAGAACCTCGGCGAGCAACGCGAGTTCCTGCGGCGAAAATTCCGTAAAACCGTCCACCCAGATTTCGGCGATGGGCAGCGGCGGATGCGGCTGGCGGAGCGCGGCGGTGGCGAAGTCGAGGAGATGATCGGCGTCGTGCAGCGCGTGCGCGTCGAGCCAGTCGAGATAATCGCGCAACAGCGTGGCGAGATCGTGGAGCTTGAAGCTGAGGCTTTCCACCGCGGCGGTGCGGGCGGCGAGGACGTGGAGCGACTCGGGCGTGAGCTGGTGGCTTTGGAGTTCGCGCAGCGCCTCGCTCAAATGCTGGGCGAACCCGGTGAGCCGCGCGCTCGCCCGAAAAAGTTTGAGGTGGTCGCGCTTGCGGGCGAGCAGGCTGCGCAAGACCATGAGGCGGCCCTCCTCGCCGAGCATGCGCGGCGGCGGTTGATGGAGCAACTCGAACACGAACGACGCCAGCCGCTCGAAGGAAAGAATCCGCAGCCGCGTGTAACCGGCGATGTCCGGCCCGGCGAGCAACTGGCGCTCGAGCTGGTAGGTCGTCTGCTTGGGCGCGATCAGCAGCAGCGGCGGTCCGGCGGGATCGGCCGCGAGCGCCTCCCGGATTCCGGCGAGGCAGCGGAACGTCTTGCCGCTGCCCGCAGGGCCGAGAAGAAGGCGCGTAAGCATGGGTTCAAAATGCGAACTGAGTTTTCAGTAATCAAGTTTTCAGTGTTCAGTTCAACTGAAAACTGAAAACTGCCAACTGAACACTTCCCTATTTTTTTACCGGCCTTGCCGCGATTGCAGCGCGGACGGCGGTGGCGGGTCCGATCACAGGCGGGAAACCACATCTTAGCGGGCGGGCGGGCAACCATCCCATCCGTCACGATGCGACAAGCCTGCCACGATTGCGGTTCAATTTTCCAGCAATCTTCCCTTCCAAATACTCCTTGAGGGCCACGGCGTTGTTGTGCTCCCGGTCGTGAGCGCCGAAGACGAGGGTGATCTTGTGGTCGTGCGCGGCGTCCAGCAACGGCTGCCAGGCCTCCGGCTTGTCGTCGAGTTCGGCAAAGTAGCGCCGCTCGAATTCCGGCCAGCGAACGGGATTGTGCCCAAACCATTGCCGCAGCCGCGTGCTCGGGGCCACGGCTTTCTCCCAGCTTTCCAGGTGGAGCGATTCCTTCTTGAGCCCGCGCGGCCAGAGATGATCCACGAGAAATCGCGGGCCGTCGGATTTTTCCGGCGGATCATAGGCCCGCTTCAATGAAATATTGGACCCGTTATCCATGGGAAACGATAACCTCAGACCGAAAAACTGGCAAAGTGCTGGCGCCCGGAGCCTTGACGCGAATTGCGCGAATCGGCGCGAAGCGAGAGGGAGGTGTCCATTCGTGGGGCGTCCCGCCCGCCGTTACTCCGCATTCGCCACTCCGCGCTCCGCACTTCAAGATAGCTGCGATTAGCTACGCATACCCCTGCGCCCCCGTTGCAACCCCCTGAAAATCAACGCTAGCACTTTTTGAATATCTGCGCGCCGTTGCGTCTTCATATCCCGTATCCGCGCCGTCCGCGTAATCCGCGGTTAAAACCCCTCCTTCCCCTTCGCCCCCTCCGTAACGCTCTGATTCCCAATCTGATAATCTGAAAATCTGATAATCAATTTTCAATCAATTTTCATTTTATCGGAAAATGTGGACATTATCGTAGAATCCCCTCCCAACCCATTGTCCATCAACACTCCCAAATTCGCCGATATTCGCTTTGCGCATTATTTTTCCGAAAACGGAGCGCGCCCTGTGTCCGAAGGACCGGGCGCAGCACTGCCGCCCACCCACCGCGTCCACCCGAACCTCTCATACTGGATCTTGGATCTTGTGAGCTTGGATCTTGCGCCCGGTTTCCGTTTTCAATCCAGATTCCCTGCCATCCTCCATCCTCCATCATCGCGTTTTCCGATCCGCCCCTGCGGGGCGCCCCCCGGTATAAAATTTATTTCGCCAACCATTATCGGTAACGCTCCCCGGGTTATCGGCAGACACCTGGAAATAGCTGGAAAGTACTGGAATATGCTGGAAGGTGCTTGAAGGACCCTTAAGATCCCCGGAGCTCCCGTGATCCAATGGCCAGCCGCGCCATGAGCCTGGTCGCCCACGGTAGGGCGCGTCACTCCGGTTCCCATGCCGTAGCCTTGGCGAAGGTGGGTGCGCGCCGCCGAAACGCCCGCAGGTGACACCGCCCAAAGAGCTGGCTCACCCGCGGGCGTTTTCGTTGGCCATCCGATCCTGCATGGCGCATCCCGCATCGGTCGTTCACCGCAAATTGTCAAAGAACACCCAGGAGGAACAAATCTTGTGAGGTGTTGAACTGGCTGGACTTGATCCCGGATCATGCATCCTGAATCCTGCATCTTGGATCATTCAGCTCTGCTGAATCCCCTCCCTTCCGACTGCTTCCGGCATACGCTGGACTCTTATTTGTTCAGTCCTGGCGCCAAACCCGTTTGGCAGCGACTACCAACGCCAAACCCTTTAGCACACCGCCTCCCGAATTTCAAATCTCAAATCTCAGATTTCAAATTCTCCCTTGCCCCACCGGGGCGTCACAAGAAGGCTCGGGGTGGCGTCTTGGGTTCCACACAGTGACAACCGCCGCCAGAACCATTAGCCTCTCGTGCGTGGCAGATGTATTCACAAAAGCAAAGCGCAGCCGGGTTATGGCGGCAATCCGATCGCACGCTAACAAAGACACGGAGCTTAAGCTCGCTGCGATCCTGCGCGCCGGTCACATTACTGGCTGGAGACGCCATCGACGTCTGCCTGGCAAGCCCGACTTCACCTTTGACCGACAGCGCTTGGTAATTTTTGTCGACGGGTGCTTTTGGTAATTAATTGGCCAGAGACATCGTCAACGGCTTGCCTAATGCGAGTTGTCGCGAACGCTTGGCAATCGCGATAAATGCTGTCGATCTTTTCTTTGAGAACAACTTTCGCTCTTTCGTTTAGCTTAAGGTAGGGCAGGTAGTTGCTGCGAAAGGCACTGATTTTTTCCAGAGCCTCCTTCAATTTCGATTCTCGCTCCATTTGGTCCGGCCAAACACGCGCCCAATAGGCACACGAATTGCAACCGGCGCAGCAGCCGCTTAACTCGTGTGAAAGAAAGGATTCCCAGCCACTTTCGGCCAGCGTGAGCTTCGCCTGTGAATCGTCACGCCTTTTTTCCCGATTGCAGCGGGTACAAGCCAAAATCACGTTGCCCGGAACGTGAAGCCCAACCCGAAACCTATTCATCCCATCCAAATGCTCCACAGCTGCACGATCTGTTTCCAAGGCCCGGCCGCAATAGCAGCAGTTCGCACCGAATGCTTCTATAACAGCCGCAGTGTATCGTGGATCGCTCACCCGCAGTTCCAAGGACGCGCACAGTCTGCGACTCACTTCGTGCAGAAACATGCTCACAAGCTTATTCGCAACATCAGACTTCGCCCGGCCGGTGGCTCTGCGCAGATAAGCGGAAGCGTCGAAGCTCACGAGATTACCTTCCGGCTCAACGCGGAAGCATCACCATTCCCAAGGAGCCAGCCCGGGTCCACCTTGAGCACCTTCGCAAAGCCGCGAACCTCGAAGTCAAAGACGCATCGGATTCCTGTCTCGATTTTTGCGATTGCAACTCGGTCTAGATTGACACCCGCGGCTGCAAGTTTGCCCGAGAGTTCGTCCTGGGTAAGCGGGGGTGAGTGATGTCTTCGCGCCAACTTGACGCGGATGCCCACGACGTTGCGGTTGACCCGCTTTCTGGAGCCTGCTGCCACCTGAGAATAGGTAACAGAAAGCTCTCAGTGTAGTGTTCTTTAAAAGAACAATTTTGTCATGATCCTTCTCGGCAGGACAGACTATAGTATGTCATTGTTTGGCGGGATTTGCCTCGCAGTCGGCGTACGCGGACATCAAAGCCGAGCTTTCGTAGTGCCCTGACAGACCTGCTCCAATCCGTGGCAGATGCAACGGCTTTGAGCCATGTCCGCGCGACCCAACGGCCCCTCCTGGCAACGAGTAGGGTCAGCACACGCGCACGGGCACTGCTCCTTTGTACAGCCCAGGCAGACGAACATCTCGTCCGCCAAAACCGGCAATCCTCGCACATTGCCCATAGATTCTCCTCACAATTCGAGCCGCCCCACTCCACCGGAATTTTGTGGTCCACCACGAGAACGACATGGTGCTTAACTACGGTTCGCCCGCACATTTGGCAACGTCCGTGCGCCCGCCAAAGCGCGGCTGCCCTGTCCCGGATGTCGACTCGTTGTTTATGCACTGATTCTGCCAGCTCGCCTCTAAGACAATAAATCCACTCGTCACCGCACAAAGTGCGTAACGCCATTCCAAAACGTTGACAATATTCGCCCAAGCATGTGCACGCCTTTTTGCCAACAATTCCGGCAAAGGTCTAGAGACTATGGTGTTTCCTCTGGAGAACGGGTCCAGGCAAACGCCCAGATTCGTTTCGGGAGCTAGTCGCGCAAATCAATGATCTTGAATTCGGCTGCCGGAAACTGGAGGATACGCGCGCGAACTTGCCGGACCGATCACTTTATAGATTCACAAATGTGTAAAAAGTGAAGACCCGTTTGGGAAAAATGGGCGAGCATGAATCTGAAGAATTTCAAAGCCGGGGTTTTCAAACAGCAGTACCGATACAAGAGCTTTACGCCCTTTCCCATTAATCATACATGGGTCTGGGATGACCCCAAGATCAACACGCTTCTGGAGCACGCAACGCGCGCGCTGGGCGAACTGAACGCCTTCTCGCTCATAGTTCCGAACGTTGACCTTTTCATCCGGATGCACGTCATCAAGGAGGCCAACACTTCCAGTCGCATTGAGGGAACCGCGACCACAATGGATGAAGCAGTTTTGCCCAGAAAGGAGGAAATCGCGCCTGAAAAGAGGGATGACTGGGAGGAAGTTCAGAATTACGTCAAAGCGGTGAATTTTGCGATCAAGGAATTGGAGGATCTTCCACTCTCAAACCGGCTCCTGCGGAAGACACACGCGATTTTGATGCAGGGAGTTCGAGGACACCATAAGACCCCCGGAGAATTTCGGCTCAGCCAGAATTGGATCGGCGGAACGAGTATCAGTGACGCGGTCTTTATTCCTCCATCGCACGAGGAGTTACCGGAGTTGATGTCTGACCTGGAAAAATTCTGGCACAATGATCAGATTGACGTACCGCACCTTATTCGGGTGGCAATCAGCCATTATCAATTTGAAACCATCCACCCTTTCCTTGACGGCAATGGGCGCATTGGACGCCTGTTGATTACCTTGTACCTCGTCAGCCATGGATTGCTCGCCAAGCCTTCGCTTTATTTGTCGGATTATTTCGAGAAGAATAAGGGCGCCTACTACGACGCCCTGACGCAAGTGCGGGCATCCAACGATCTGGCACACTGGATCAAGCTGTTTCTAGTCGCGGTGATCGCCACGGCAGAGAGCGGCAAAAAGACTTTCCAGGAGATCCTTGCGCTTCGAGACGAGGTCGAGGCCCGTCTTTTGATCATGGGCCGACGGGCAAAAAATGGGCGTCGCCTTCTTGCCATGCTGTACCGGCAACCCACGCTGAATTCGGGCATGGTGAGCAAGGAGTTGCGAATCAGCAAGGTTGCTGCGGACAAGTTGGTGGGATGTTTCGTAAAAGCAGGAATTCTGGTTGAAATCACCGGATTCAAGCGAAATCGGCTTTTCCAATTCAAGCGTTACCTGAGGCTTTTTCGCAAGTGATTGATTGACAGCGCCATTCTATCCAAAATGCGCTTTTCTCTCTGAAAGTTAACCAAGGAAAATCATAAATAACTTTGGAGCGCAAAAGTTATTTATAAAATTTCATAGATAACTTTCAGTTTCGACGTTGGAGCCGTGTCTCCCTTGACATCCCCAACCACCTCGTCGAGTTTCTGCCCGTCCTGCCAGGAATCGAAGGAAAACCTATGAATACTAACACGACACAGACCACCGGGGAGAATCGGATGCCGACGGGCACGATTTCCAATCCAACTCTTGCCCAGCAATTGCTCGATGCGTTTGACCAGTTGCAGGGTGTGCATCCGGGCTTTCGACCGGCCCACGCGAAGGGGTTGATGTGCTCGGGCACGTTCACGCCGTCGGCGGAGGCGGCCAAGTTGACGCGCGCGCCGCATGCGAACCGGCCGTCTACGCCGGTCACGGTGCGCTACTCGGATTCGACGGGGCTGCCGACCATTCCGGACAACGATCCGGCGAAATCGGGGCCGCGGGGAATCGGCATTCGTTTCCATCTCGACGAGCATCTGCACACGGACGTCATCGGCCATTCCTATGATGGTTTCCCGGTGCGCAACGGCGAGGAGTTCCTGGAATTTCTCCGCGCTGTGGCGGCGGCCGGCGCCGGCAAGCCGGAGGTGATCGGGGCCTTCCTGGCCGCGCACCCGAACGCAAAGCGGTTCGTCGAAGCGCCAAAACCCATCCCCACGAGTTTCGCGCGCGAAGCATTCTTCGCCGGCACCGCCTTCAAGTTCACCAACTCCGGCGGCGCGAGCCGCTTCGGGCGCTTTCGCGTCCGGCCCGACGCCGGGACGGAATATCTCTCCAATGAAGCGGCGGCGGCCAAGTCGCCGAACTTTCTCTTCGACGAGATCGGCCCGCGCCTGGCGAAGGAGGCGATCAAGTTGGGCGTCTTCGTGCAGATGGCTGAGCCCGGCGACGATGTGACGGACGCGAGTACTGCGTGGCCGGCCAGCCGCACGGAAATTCCGTTCGGCGCCATCACGCTGACCGCCCGCGTGGATGAGAATTCGCCGGAACGACGCAAGATCATCTTCGACCCGCTGCCACGTGTTGATGGGATTGATGCCTCCGGTGACCCGCTCACGCAAGTGCGCGCGGATATTTATCTATTGAGCGGCCGCCGCCGCCGGGCTGCGCTCGGCGATGCGCCCAAGCACGCTTGAGACAGGTCCGAGCGGGCTTTATTTCGGAATTCGCTGCCATTCGGCCTCGAGGCCGAGTCGCACGATCCAATCGTTTAACGCGCCATGATCCAGTTGAGCGCCGGAGACCATCAGCACTCCACGAATATCGCGCAAATGCTTTTCAGAGCCTGCTTCACGAAAGAATTCCAGCTTTCGAACAATCACGTACTCCGGCGGCGCAATCGAAATCGTGGACGTGCCAAAGGGATAGCGTTTGGCATTGCGAAAGGCCCACGCGTGCAATTCATCTCGTCCGGCGAGATAGAAATCCCCTTTCAACGCGGAGCCTACGTGCACCAGATTGAAATGTCCCTGTCGCTCACGCATGATTTCCTGGAGAATCGTTGCGTCTGGTGGAACGTAGAACGCCGGACTGGGAAAAATCTCACCGAGGCGCGGCACATCGCTTGTCCGCAGAAAGACTACAAAATCAATGTCATGGGTGACCCGAGGCTCGCCATAAAGCGTGGCAGCGACGCTGCCGCTGATGAGGTATCGGATCCCAGCCTTTTCCAGCGGCCACGCGAACAGTTCGATCAAATCAGGTTCGGGCACGGGAGAAAATATCAAGCACTTCTGCTTCGACGCGCGCTTCCGGCCAGTCGGGATGCTGGCTGCGGAGGAAGGCCGTCTTGTGCCGGCGCATCGTCCAGTAAAGGCGATTGGCAGCCCGCCACCGTTCTTCCGGGGTCATCCGACGGAGCACCTCGATTTGTTCGGGGCTTGGCTGCTCGTCCGGTAGCATGCGTGCAATGTAACCAATACCAAGCTTCCGACAAGGGGATTGCTGCGCCTCCCATGAACCACCTGTCGGATTCCTCGGCCGTTCCGGAAAGAGAAGGGATTGACAGCGGAGAGGGGGTCGCTTCAATTTACAGTGCTCGGAAATGAACCCAGATTTAACTACACCAGCCCTGAACGGTGCGACGAACGGTAGTCGCAACGGCTCGGCGCATGTACCCGGGCATCCGCACGCAAATGGGAACGGCAGCGCCAATGGCGCACTGAGTTTTCCAAAGAATTTCCTCTGGGGCGCGGCCACGGCGGCCACGCAGGTGGAGGGGCACGTCCGCAATGAATGGACCGACATCACCGCGCGCGACGGCAGCAATTGCCGGCTGGCATGCGACAGTTATCACCGGTATCCCGAGGACGTCGATTGGCTGGTGCAACTGGGCGTGAAGGCGTATCGCGTGGGGATCGAGTGGTCGCGCCTGCAGGCGAGCCCACACTCGGGACTGGACCCGAAGGAACTTGCGCGCTACCGGGATTTGCTGGATCGGCTGCGCCGCGCGGGGATCGAGCCGATGGTCGTGCTGCATCATTTTTCCAATCCGCCGTGGGTGACCGCGGCGGGTGGGTGGCTGAATCGGAACACCGTGGCGGCGTTTGTGGATTACGCGGGGAAGCTGGTGTCGGCGCTCCGCGACCGCGTGCGAATCTGGAACACGTTCAACGAGCCGGACACCTACGCGAGCAACACGTATTTGCTCGGCGAATTTCCGCCGTTTTATCGCGGGCGATTCTGGTCGTTCCGGCGCGTGATCGCGAACATGGGCGAGGCGCACGCGGAGGTGTGCCGCTTGATCCGCGAGCAGGGGAGCGAGTTGGGACCGGTGGAGGCGGGCTTCTCGAAGAACTGGACGTGGTTTCAGCCGTATCGAACACTGCTGCCGTGGGATCACGCGCTGGCGGCGGCGAGCCACACGGTGTTCAACCCGCTGGTGCTCGACGCGTTCCTCGGCGGCGGGCGCGCGGGCGCGTCGACTTACCTGGGGCTGAATTATTACGGCCGCGTGCGGTTCCATCACGGTCGCGCGCTGGTGCCGGTGAACGGCTGGTGCCCGAAACGTCTCGCGGGCATGGGCGTCCTGTGCGACGACATGTTCGAGCGGCATCCGAGCGGATTGGAAGGCGCACTGGACCATTTGCAGGGACGGTATGGCCTGCCGATTTATCTGACCGAGCACGGCGCGGCGTCCGAGGACGAGCAATTCCGCGAGCGCGATCTGCGGGACAACCTGGGCGCGCTGCATCGGGCCATCGGACGCGGCGCGGACGTACGCGGATTTTTCTATTGGTCGCTGCTGGATAATTTCGAGTGGCAGTTCGGTTATTCGAAAAAGTTCGGATTGGTGTCCGTGGATTTCGCCAACGAAAAACTCCCGCGCAAGATGAAGCCGCTCGGCGAATTCTACGGAAAACTCTGCCGCGAAAACTCGCTTGTATAGCATCCCGACTTCTCGGGACTGTATCGCGGACTTGAAAGTCGGCAGCCGCGTCGTGAGTCTTGACCGCTTTTGTATATCCACGCCTCGCTTACCCGACGCGGGCGCACGCTACAAAACCGCTGGATAGAAAGCACTGTTCACACACTGTTCCCTCTCCCGGGAACGGGAGAGGGTCAGGGTGAGGGCGAAGTCTTTGCGTGCCGCGCCTTGCGCGGCTGATCCGGCTCCTCGTGCGATTGACACATTTGTCGGCCGCTTCTTTCCCTCTCTCCCCATGAGGAACGATTGGGGAGAGAGCTGGAGAGAGGGGCAGCTTTCTCCAAGAATCTGACAACACCCGGGAACAAATTTGCCGTCGTGAGTCTTGACTGCTTTTGGATATCACGCCTCGCTTACCTGGCGCGGACGCACGCTACAAAACCGCTCGATCGAGAAAGCGCTATTCGCACACTGTCCCCTCTCCCGGGAACGGGAGAGGGTCAGGGTGAGGGCGAAGTGTTCGCGTGCCGCGCCTTGCGCAGCTGATTGATAGCGAGCTCGGGAAGCCACTGGGCCAGGGTGAGGGCGAACGTTTCTCCGACTATCTTCCTAAATCTGACAATGCCCGGGAACAATATTGCCGTCGTGAGTCTTGACCGTTTTTGGATATCACGCCTCGCTTACCTGGCGCGGACGCACGCTACAAAACCGCTCGATCGAGAAAGCACTGTTCGCACACTGTCCCCTCTCCCGGGAACGGGAGAGGGTCAGGGTGAGGGCGAACGTATCTCTGACTATCTTCCTAAATCCGACAACGCCCGGGAACAAATTTGGTCGCCGCGACTCTTAGCCGGTTTTGTCTCTCCATCGCATCGAAGGCGATACTTTCTCCGGCTGATTGTCCAAATCTGACAACACCCGGGAACAAACTTCACGATCCCGACTCTCACCATTAAATAAACGCACTCCGCAGAGCCGCACGTTGCGTGACCCGAAAGTATTTTTGTCATTCGCTCCCGAAGTGGAAGTTCTGCGCGATCGTTTTAGCAGCCGCGTTTGTCGCGGGCTTTGCCGCGCGCGCCGCAACCGTTTGGACCGGCCCGCTTGTCACCTACAACCAGCCGTCGCCCGATCCCACGCAGCCGGCGAATCAGGATCGCATCACGCCGAGCATCTGGCTCACGCGCGCGGCATCGGGCGGCTTGTTCAACGCCGTGAGCGAGACGGCGGCCACCAACACCAGCCCGGCCGGCACCGAGTGGGCCTTCGGCACGCTCGCTCACTACGCCACGCTGCCCTACACGAACTGGCTCGCGTGGCTGAATGGGAAATCGCCAACCACCATGGTGGGCAGCAACATCGTGGTGCACCTCATTTCGGATGACATCTACGTCTCATTCAAGTTCAGCTTCTGGGCTTCGAAAGGCAGCGGCGGATTCACTTATCAGCGGTCCACCGCGCCGATCGTGAATTTGAGTCGCGCGCAAGTGACCGGCGACGGCCGATTCACATTCACCTACGGCACCGATCCCGGCTTCACCTACGTGGTGCAAAGCGCGTCGAGTTTTCCGGCACTGTGGGATTCTGTGGAGACCAACGTCGCGACGAACCACACCGCGGTTTTTTCCGCCTTGTTCAGTCCCGCGCCCGGGCCGGTGGTGTATCGCGTTCTTCGCCTGCCCAGCCCATGAAAAAGTGTCAACACCCGGCAGAGCACAAATTCGGGGAACATAAAATCAGTTCAACCATCAGAAATAACATGAAAGCACCGGCACCCTTTGGCGCACCGTTTTTGCGGCGAGCGCTCTTGTGTTTGTTATTGGCCCTTGCGTCCTCGGCCCTGGCGGCGCCTCCGGGAATTTTGTGGACGGGACCGCCCGTCACCATTACTCACGCCTCGCCCGGTGAACTGCAGGACCAGATCGTGGCGGGCGTCAGGATCACGCGCAGCACCAGCGGCGGGGGATTGTATAACTCTGTCACCGAGTCCGGCGCAGTTTACGGGACGAGCCCGGCGGATACCGAGTGGGCGATCGGTGCGTTGGCCAATGCCACCAACCTGATCTACGGTCCGTGCCCTCTGGAGGCCGCCCACAACCCGCCGCATTACGCAAACCCGCCGACCACCTTCGTCGTGCATCTCAAGAACGAAGGTATCTATCTGTCCCTGACCCTGACTGCATGGGGCGGTTCGTTTGGCATCGGCGACAAATCCTTCACCTACACGCGCTCCACCGCGCCGCCGCCAACGCCCACCGTGACACTCACCAATCCCGCGGACGGAGCGGTGTTCTCCGCCCCGGCGAGTTTGAAACTCGGCGCGACTGCGTCCGTGAGCAGCGGCACGGTCACGAACGTGCAATTCTTCGCGGGCAACACTTCATTGGGATCGGTAACCACCTCGCCGTTTAAACTCACGTCCAGTCCGCTGTCCGCGGGATTGTATGCGCTCACCGCGGTCGCCACGGCGGCCGGAGTCTCCGCCACCTCCGTTGTGGCAAACGTGTCTGTGATCAACGCCAGGGCGGTCAACATGTCCGGCGCGCAGGTCAGCGGCGGACAGTTCTCGTTCAGCTATGCCTCCGACCCCGGCCTCTCCTACGTGATCGCGAAGTCGTCGAACTTCTCGACCGGCTTCGCACCGGTCGTCACCAACGTCGCGTCGAATAACCCGTCGCTCTACACCACGCCCGTCAGCCCGTCGGCTGGGGCGAACTTTTATCGCGTCGGGCGTTTGCCCAATCCTTGACCAACCCCAGCCTTAGACCATCGGGCGATAAGGGGCGCAGAGCGGGACCTTGCTTGCCAGGGCCGGTGGAGCGGTGTCGCTTCGCCGCGCGCGCGCGGTGGCTGGCCGGGTTGGCGACCTGCGCGGGCGTTCTGGCGGTATTGCTCGTGGCCTGCTCGACCGATCGCGCGGTGGTTGAGCCCCTGGCGATCGAAGGCGCAACCTACGTGGGCGACAAGGCCTGCGTGGATTGTCACACCGAGATCGCGCGCGTGTTTCCGGCCAGTCCACACGCGCGCCTGCGGTTGGATCACGGAGGAATGGCCGGTCAATACGGCTGCGAATCCTGCCACGGCCCGGGCAGCAAACACATCGCGCTGGCCGGGCGCGGCGGCTTCGAGAAGTTCATCGTGAACCCGGGCAGGGACCCGGAGGCCTGCTTCCGCTGCCACGCGGAAACCCAGGTCGAGTTCAGTTTCCCGCAGCATCATCCGCTGCCCGAGGGAAAAATGAACTGCGTGCAATGCCACGACCCACACGGCGCGGAAATCATGAAACCGGCGGGCGGCCTGGCGATGGCGCGCTTGAACGAAACCTGCGGCCAATGCCATCGCGAACAAACCCGGCCGATGGTCTTCGAACATCCCGCCCTGCGCGAGGGCTGCACCGCGTGCCATAGTCCGCACGGCTCCATCAACGCGAAGATGCTCACCGTGCCCGACTCGAACCTTTGCCTCCCATGCCACGCGCAGGTGCAGGGGCCCGGCGCGAACGGCGCAATCTTCATCGGCGGCCGCGACCACACCGCCAGCGTGGCGATGGGCACTTGCTGGACCGCCGGATGCCACACGGCGGTTCACGGCTCGAACGTGCATCCCATTCTTCTCTACTGAACCCGCCTGACGCGTGCCCACCATCAGACAAATCAGCCTGTGCCTCTGGGCGTGCGGTTGTTGCGTGCCGGCAGTCGCCAGGGACGTCGACACATCCACGCGGCCTCCCGCGGCGACCAACCAGGTGGATTTCGCGCGCGACGTCCGTCCAATCCTTGAGGGGAGTTGCCTGCGCTGCCACGGACCGGAGAAACCGCGCAGCGGATTCCGGCTGGACAACCGCCAGGCGGCATTGAAGGGCGGTGACGGCGGCGTGGACATCATTCCCGGCAAGAGCGCCGCGAGCCCGTTGATCCATTACGTCGCGGGCCTGGTGGAGGACATGGAAATGCCGCCGACCGGGAAGGGCGAGCCGCTGACGAAAGAACAGATCGCCACGCTGCGCGCCTGGATCGACCAGGGAGCCGTGTGGAGCGCGACGCCGCCGAGCAACCACGTGGAGGTCGCATTTTCGCCGGTCGTCGGGGGCGCCATTGTCAGTGGCGACAAACACAAGTTCCGCGAGCAATACTGGGAGAAGGACGGTGTGAACGGCGGCGAGGAATTTGAGATGTCGCAGGCAACGGAGGACGGCACTCAATCGCTGCTGGCGGGGCACGCGTTCGTGAACGATTACCGGATCACGCTCGCGCAGGACCAGAGCGATCTGGGATTCGTCCACTCCGGCTGGGAGCAGTATCGGAAGTACTACGACGACCTCGGCGTGTATTATCCGCCGTTCATGCCGCGCCCGCTCGCGCTGGGCGAGGACCTGCATCTCGATATCGGGAAGGCGTGGATTGATTTCGGCCTGACCCTGCCCGATTGGCCGCGGATGGTGCTCGGTTACGAATACGATTACAGGCACGGCAACGAAGCGACCACGCAATGGGGCGCGGTGGCGAAGCAGGGCAAAACGGTGAACATCGCGCCCGCGAGCAAGAACATCAACGAAGCCGTCAACATCATCAAATTCGACCTCGACGCCGAAGTTCGCGGAGTGACCATCGCCGAGCAATTCCGGGGCGAGTTCTATCATTTGACGACGGGCCAGACGAACACCGTTCTGGGCGAAGTGCCGCAGCGATTGAACGAGGGCAGCAGTTATTTTCAAGGAGCGAACACGCTGCGCGCGGAACGAAAATTCAATGACTGGCTCTACGGCTCGGCGGGTTACCTCTACAGCAAACTGAACGGCGACTCGGATTTCGGCCTGCAAATGCCCACCGTTTTCCAGAGCGTGTCGGCGCCGCAGATCACTCTCGGGCGCGAGTCGCACGTGGGCAATCTCAACGCGGTGTTCGGCCCTTTCGACGGCCTGACCATCGGCGCCGGAGCGCAGGCGGAATGGACGCGCCAGCATAGTCTCGGGGCCGGCGCGCTGGAGGTGGAATTGCCACCGCCCTTTTCAATTCCCTTCGAGGTTGCCTCCGACTACGACAAGACTTCCGTCCAGGAGAACCTCTCGCTGCACTACACGAAGATTCCGTTCACGGCGCTCTTCGCCGAGGGACGTTTTGAACAACAGAAGATCGGCCAATACGACCAATTCGCTTCCGAACAGGACATCCTCAACAAGGCGGTTTTCCTGCAGAACACTGCATTCTCCGCGCGCTCGAGCGATTTGCGCGCGGGGTTCAGCACGTCGCCATGGCGGACGGTCTCGCTGACGGCGCATTACCGGCGCTACGAGGACGACAGCCATTACAACAGCGACGCGCTCGTGCAACCTGCGCCCACGGCGTATCCCACGTTCATCCGCGCGCGCGAACTGCTGACCGATGAAGTCGAGACCAGGCTGGTCGTGTCGCCATGGACCGGCTTCAAGACGAGCCTCACCTATCAGTACCGCACCACCGATTACACCGTGGACACGCGTCCGTTTGTGCTCTTTGGCACGGTCATCAGCCCGGGCGGAGAATTGAGTTCCGGCGAGTACAATTCGCAGACCTATTCCGTCAACGCCACGTTGACGCCCGCGCCCCGCGTGCGGCTTTCCACCACATTCTACTACGAGACTTCCACCACGGTCACGCCGAACGCCGGATCGCCGGCGATCGTGCCTTATCACGGTTACATCTACTCGGTCCTTGCCGGCGGCGTGTTCGTTCTCACACGGTCGAGCGATCTCAATGCCGACTACCTCTTCTCCGACGCAAATTACGGCCAGGACAATTTCGCCGGCGGCGTGCCCATGGGAGTTGAATACCAGCGGCACGTTGCACAAATCGGTCTGAGCCATCGGTTCACCAAGCGGTTATCCACGAAACTGCAGTATCGGTTTGACTACTATGAGGAGCCGAGCAGCGGTGGCGCCGCCAACTATCGCGCGCATACGGTGTTTGGCATGCTGACGTTTCAGTTCTACTGAAGCGCCTTTGATCGAAGAAAATCAGCAGGAAGGGAACAAGGTCCCTGCCTGGTGACTCTTACCAGCAGAGCTTATGCACACAATCTATCAGAAAGTCAGTCTGGTTGCCGCGGGAATCCTGTCATTCACCGCCCTTGCCGGCGCGCAGACGAACTTCGCCGTCACCGCGCCCAACTTCATTTACGCCATCAACGGATCGACCGGCGGCGGCACACCCGGATTTTTTGTCAACAACAGTCCGCCGCTGACGCTTCAGGCGGGCAACACCTACAAATTCAACGTATCCGTTTCGGCCATTCATCCGATGGTGATCGGCACCAACTTTGCCACCAGCGCCGCGCCTCCGCCCGCTTCGTTCGAATACGGCAACGCGAGTCCGCAGCTTGTGACTTCGGGAACCGTGACGCTCACGATCCCCGCCACCGGATTTCCCAGCAAGCTCTACTACCAATGCAACAACCACGGCTTCTACGGTGTCATCACGGTTGTCGCGCCGCCATCGCCTCCGCCGCCGAACCAGATCCTTTCGGTTTCAGTGATCACAAACGTGACGCTGGTTTCCACAGGCACCAACACGACCTGGGTGCTGGTGCCGGAGTTCAATTCGAACCTGGTGAGCGGCACGTGGGCCACAGTGCCGGGATACTCGAACTTCTTTGCCAACGGAACGAACACCACCACTTTCCCCCGGTTGGAGGCGATTTGCGGACCGAACGTTTACCTCCGCCTGAGGCAGAATCCCCCTTGATCGATCAAACTTCAATCGCCACGCCCGGCTGCGGTTGGACGATTTTGATCTTCGGATGACGGGCGCGGATTTGCTGCTCGAACCATTGGCGGGAGTCGTTGTCGCCGTGGCCGAGCAACACGGTGTGGGGAGCGACCTGCCCCACAAAGTTGAGGAGGTCCTCCCGGTTCGCGTGGGCGGTGAGATCGAAATCTTCTATTTCACAGCGCCGGGTCACCTCGCCCGCGGCGCCGCTGAAGATGAAGGTTTGTCCCGGTTGCGAAGCCTTGAGTCGGCCGCCGGGGGTATCGCGATCGGCGTAACCCACGAAGAAAATCGCCTGGCGCTCGTCGCCAATCATGCGCATCGCGAGATCGTGCGCGGCGGTGTTCTCGCTCATCATCCCGGCGGTAAGGACGAAGATGCGGCCGCCGGACAGTTTCATTTGCTCAGCCTGGTTTTTTTCCAGCACGACCAGGTTGAGCGCTTCCCGCAATTGCAGGCTGCTGTGCTGCCGGTGGGTGCGGTGGGCTTCAAGGTCGTAAATCTCCGTGAACACGCGGCCGAGTCCGCCGATGTAAATGGGCTGCCGGCGCAGGCGGCCCGCGCGGGTGAGCATCGCGAGCAACGCCAGAATCTCCTGCGTGCGGCCAAGCGCGAAGCAGGGAATGAGAATGCAGCCCTTGCGCTTGAGGACGCTCTCCATCGCCTGCGTGAGCCGTTCGACCTCGGCTGCGCGGGTGAAACCCGCGGGGACGGAGCGATTGCCGCGTGTCGTTTCCATAATGAGCACGTCGGCTTTGACATCCTCGAACCGCGCGGCCTTGAGGATGGTCTGGTCGTGGAAACAAACATCGCCGGTGTAAAACAGCGTCTGCTTCCCGCCGCGGACCATCATGCCGGCGGAACCGAGCGCGTGGCCGGCGTCGTAAAACTCGATTGTGGGAGACGAGAATCCGGCGCGGGTTTTCTGGAAACCCGCCCACTCGACTTCGCGATTGTATTTGAACCCCTGGAACAACGCGGCGATGTCGTCCACCTCGTCGTGTGAATACAGCGGGTATTCGCGGATGCCGAGTTCGTCCCGTTGACGGGTCATCACGTTGACCGAATTGTGGAGAACGCGCTCGATCAGGAAGTAGCTTAACTCGGACATGAGCACGTGCGCCTTCGGAAAATGGCGCACGGCCACGGGCAGCGAACCGACGTGATCATGATGACAATGGGAAAGCGCTATCGCATCCACGTCCTCGTTCTTGATGGCATCGAACATCGGCAGTCCGGCGCGCCCCTCGCGCTTGGGATGAGTCCCGGCGTCCATCAGCAGGCGATGGCCTTCGAGATCGACGAACCAGGCGCTGGCGCCGATGTCGGTGTCCGGGTTGAGATTGATGATTCTCATCGATGGCGGAACAGATCAGTGGTTGGTGTTCGCAGGGAAAAGGGGATGGGCCGTTGCCGGCAGGCGTGGCGGCAGGGCATGGAGGCAGCCAGTTATTTCGGGGTGGCGAGCGCGGTGAGCTTTTTCACCATTTGATCTTCCGTGTAACGGGTCATCCCGGCGGGCGCTTCGAACAATTTGGAATCAGGGCGCCCGAGTTTCACCTGGCTGAACGTGAGAAGAAACGTCTGGTTGGGATCGCCCATTTGTACCTGGACGGGAAACTCCTTGAGGTCGGTGGCGTACCAGACAAGCGCCTGCTGCACCTGGCCCTTGTCATCGGTGAGGAGGACGCGCTGCTTTTCGCAGGGATGGCCGCTCACGGTTTCGCTGCCCATCCCGGTTTTCTCGACCTTAAAATTCTTGAGCAACTCGGCTTCGTCCTCCTTGCTCATGGGCGTCTCGGTGTAGCCTTTGACGGCGGGGTAGATCTGGATGGTGAGCTTCTTGTCCGGGCGGATGACGGCGATCACCTGGCCGAGCGTGTGCATGAACGCCGCCCCCTCGGCGGCCATCTGGGAGCTCTTCATGCGGGTGACATCCACGTCAAAACGGGTGCGGCCATCGAGCATGCTGTAGGTGATGGGCATGCTCGTGGTCTCCTTCATGGAATGATCGAAGACGCGGAAATCCGCCTTGCCGGTGAAGGCCATGGAGTCGAAAAGTTTGTTGAGCACCGCACTCATGGCGCCGGACGGACCGGGCACGACCTGCTGGGCGGGAACGGCATCCACGCTGGCGAAAAAAACCGCAACCGCCAGCAGCCAAAGGAGAGAGCTCAATCGTTTCATGTCGTTAATGTGACAGGGAACATAATCCGGGACGCGAATTAGGCGAGTCAAAATTTGCGGAACCCAGGTTTTCAGATTTGCTTTTTGAATCGAAGAAAGGAGAATCCTGCCCGAATCCGCATGAAGCGCGCCATTTTTTTGGATAGGGATGGAACCTTGATCGAGGAGAAGGAATACCTGTATCAGCCGGAGCGGGTGGTGATTTTTCCCGGTGTGGGCGCAGCATTGCGGCGTTTGCAGGACGGCGGCTTCGGGCTGTTCATCGTCACCAATCAGTCCGGCATCGGGCGCGGTTATTACACGGTTGCGGACATGGAGGCGGTGCACCGGCATCTGTTGAAGGAACTGGCGAAGGATGGCGTAAGTTTCGAGAAAATCTATTTTGCGCCGGAAGCGCCGGACCAGCCGAGTCGCGGAAGAAAACCATCGCCCCAGATGCTTTTCGATGCCCGGGACGAATTTGGCCTGAACCTGGCGGAAAGCTACATCATCGGGGACAAGATCATCGACCTGGAGTCCGGCTGGAACGCGGGTGTGCGAAAGTCATTGCTGGTACGCACCGGGTATGGCGCTGAGCTCGAGAAAAAATATCCGGACAAGCTGAAAAACGCCGTGGTCGTTGACGACCTCACGGCGGCGGCAGATTGGGTTTTACAGCGGCGGGGATAGCCCGCCTACGGTTTCGGCACGAACCCGGCGTCGGCCAGAACCTGCTGGCCCTTGGACGAGAGAACGAACTGGAGGAAGTCCCGCGCGGGGGCGGATTCCGCGTCCTTGTTCGTGTAAAAGCGCAGGATGCGGGTGTAGGGATATTTGCCCGCGTTCACCGAGGCCGCGTTGGCCGGCACTCCGCCGATGGTAACGGCCTTGGCCCCGGGGACCCTGGACGCATTGAAGCTCGAATACCCGATGCCAATCGGGTCCTTCGCCACCGCCTCGACAATGGCGTCGTAGTTCGTGAGCAGCTTCGCGTTCAGGGCATAGGCTTTGTTCTCCATGGCGAGTTCCTGGAAGCCGAGCGCCGTTCCCGATATGGGATCCCGGGTGTAAAGGTGAATTTGATTGTCGGCGCCCCCCACTTCCTTCCAGTTCTTGATCCTGCCGGTGAAAATGTCCCGGACCTGTTCGCGGGTGAGATTGATCAGCGGGTTGGAACTGTTGATGACGACCGCGACACTGTAGGAACCGATCACATAGTCATTCAACTGGATGCCGCTGGCCTGGGCTTGTTCGACTTCCTGTGCGAGCGGCGGGCGGGAAGCGCCGGCGAGGTCGCAAATCCCGGCGCGCACCGCGGCGAAGCCGTAGCCTGTGCCCTTCGTTTCGACATCAAATGCGACGCCCGCGTGATCCTTTTGGTATGCCGTTATCAGCTTTGGGGCAAGTTCTTCGCCAATCGTATTGGAACCGCGAATCACCACCTTCTGAGACGGATTGCCGGATGGATTGGTGGCCGTTGGCTTGGAGTCCGGGCAGCCGGTGACCGCCAGGCAGATGAGCAAGGGCGCAGTCCTGCGAAAAAACCGCGGCACTTTCGAAAAAAACAATTCGGCAAAGCCGGTCAAGTTCATGGCGTTTCTTAGGTTTTGGGTACGGGCAAACGAGCTTTGCCCGATACTCCACGAGAAAGGCGAAAATTCAAGGAAAAACCGGGCAAAAGGGTTTGCCGGGGTGCGCCGGTGCGGGTAAACCAAGGCGGATGAAGATCATAGGGATCATTCCCGCGCGTTACGGGTCCACGCGATTCCCGGGCAAACCGCTGGCACTCATTGCGGGCAAGCCGCTGATTCAACACGTGGTGGAACGCTGCCAGCAGGCCCGTTCCCTGAGCGATGTGGTGGTGGCCACCGACGATACCCGGATTTGGGAGGTGGCGCAGGGGTTTTGCCGTGCTGAAATGACCTCCCCGGACCATCCCAGCGGCACGGACCGGCTGGCCGAGGTGGTGGAGCGGTGCCAATGCGATGCCGCCGTGAATATCCAGGGGGACGAGCCGATGATCGATCCCGCGGTGGTGGACGCGGTTGCCGGAGCGTTGGCGGGCAATGAGATGTCCACGGCCGCCACCCGCATCACGGACGAGGGGGAATTTGCCAGCCCCAACGTCGTAAAAGTCGTTGTCAATTCCGCCGGTCGGGCGTTATATTTTTCGCGGCACACGATCCCGTATTTGCGCGACGCCGCCAGTCGTTCGATCGCCGAGCAGATGGCGGCGTTTTCATTTTTGAAACATATTGGCATATACGGATATCGCCGTGACACGCTGCTGCGGCTGGTGAAATTCCCGGTGTCACCGCTGGAACAGGCGGAGAAACTGGAACAGTTGCGGGCGTTGGAGAATGGGATTGGGATTGCGGTCGTGAAGGTGGAATACGACAGCGTGGGGGTGGATGTGCCGGGGGATGTGGCACGCGTGGAGCGCCTTTTGAAAAAGAGCGGCTGAACGGATCAAAATCTTATTACATGAAATACATTTTTGTAACGGGCGGCGTGGTGAGTTCGCTGGGCAAGGGCCTGACGGCTGCCGCGCTGGGCACACTCCTGGAAAATCGCGGCCTCAAGGTGACGCTCCAGAAGTTCGACCCGTACCTGAATGTGGACCCGGGCACGATGAATCCCTACCAGCATGGCGAAGTGTATGTGCTGGACGACGGCGCGGAGACCGACCTGGACCTCGGGCATTACGAGCGGTTCACGAACGTGAAGCTCACACGCGTGAACAACCTGACCAGCGGACAGGTTTATCAGACGGTGCTCGACAAGGAACGCCGGGGCGATTACCTGGGCAAAACTGTGCAGGTGATCCCGCACGTGACCGACGAAATCAAAAACCGCATCCATCAGCTTGCCGAGCAATCAAAGGCGGATGTGGTCATCACGGAAATCGGTGGAACCACGGGCGATATTGAAGGCCTGCCGTTTCTGGAGGCGATCCGGGAATTCGCGCTGGAGGTGGGATACAACAACGCGATCTTCCTGCACGTCACTTACGTGCCGTTCATCAAGGCGGCCGGTGAATTGAAGACCAAGCCCACGCAGCAGTCGGTCGCGAAGCTGCGCGAGATCGGCATCACGCCGCACATCCTGGTCTGCCGTTGCGAACAGCCGCTGGACAAGGAACTGCGCAACAAGATTTCGTTGTTCTGCAACATCCCCTACGAGGCGGTCATCGAGGAGAAGGACGTGGACCACAGCATCTACGAAGTGCCGTTGATGCTGCAGCGCGAGCGCGTCGACGACCTGGTTTGCAAACTCCTCCATCTGGATGCCCCGGCGCCGAACATGGCGCACTGGCAGGAGATCATCCGCAAGCTGATCGCGCCGCAACACCGGGTGCGCATCGCGGTGGTCGGGAAATACATCGGTTTGAACGACGCCTATAAGTCCGTTTACGAGGCGATCATTCACGGCGGCATCGCGAACGATTGCGGTGTGGAAATCCAGAAGATTGACGCCGAGGCGATCGAACGCGACGGACCGGACAAGCTGCTGAAGGGCCTGGGCGGGATTCTGGTCCCGGGCGGGTTCGGCGAGCGCGGTATCGAAGGCAAAATCAAGGCCGCGAAATACGCTCGCGAGAACAAGGTGCCCTATCTAGGCCTCTGCCTGGGAATGCAGATTGCAACCATCGAGTTCGCGCGCAACGTGCTGAAGCTCGACAAGGCGCACTCGACGGAATTTGATCCTTCGACTCCGCACCCGGTAATAGCGCTGCTGGACGAGCAGAAGAAAGTCGCGAAAAAGGGCGGCACCATGCGCCTGGGCGCGCAACCTTGCCAGTTGGTGGTGGGCACCAGGGCGGCGCATCTCTACGGCGCCTTCGTCGTGAACGAGCGCCACCGCCATCGCTACGAATTCAACAATGCCTACCGCGACCGCTTCGCGAAGGCGGACTTTGTCTTCAGCGGGAATTCAGTGGACGGAAAACTGGTCGAGGTCATCGAGCTGGCAGACCATCCTTATTACCTCGCGTGCCAGTTCCATCCCGAGTTCCATAGCAAGCCGCACAAGCCCCATCCGCTGTTCCGCGGGTTCATTGCGGCGGCGCACGCGCGCATGCACCAAAAGCCCATCTAGGGCCGGTGCCGTTCCTGGCCTCCCGGGATCCTGACCGGAAGCATACGCTTACGATGACGTACTCCGATGCCATCAAGTTTTTGTACGACCTCCAGTTGTTCGGGGCGAAACTGGGGCTGGAGAACACGCGCAAGCTGGCGGCGCTGGCCGGCGATCCGCAGCAACGGCTGCGCTTCATTCATGTGGCCGGCACCAACGGGAAGGGTTCGACCTGCGCAATGCTCGAGAGCATTTATCGCGAGGCGGGTTTGCGCGTCGGACTATTCACCTCGCCGCACCTCGTGTCGTTCGGCGAACGCATCCAGGTGAATCGGCGGATGATCGGCGAAGCCGACGTGGTGCGGTTGACGCGGGAGATGCAGGCGTTACTCCGGGAATTTCCGAACGAAGCGCACCCGACCTTCTTTGAAGTCGTGACCGTGATGGCGCTGAAATATTTCGCCGGGCAGGGGTGCGACCTGGTGATCTGGGAAACCGGCCTGGGCGGGCGGTTGGATGCCACGAACATCGTCACTCCGCTGGCCAGCATCATCACGAACATCCAGTTCGACCATCAGCAGTGGCTGGGCGACACGCTGGCGCAGATCGCTCATGAGAAGGCGGGCATCATCAAGCCCGGCGTGCCGGTGCTAACGGCGGTGGACGATCGCGAGGCGTTTCGCATTTTGTTCCAGACGGCGCAGGAACGCCGCGCGCCGTTCTGGCTGGTCAGCGAAGGTCTCACGGATAACGGGGCGCTGCGGGGCCTTGAGGTTCCGCTGGCCGGGGCGCACCAGCGACTGAACGCCGCCCTGGCGGCCTACACCGTGAAGGTTCTCAACGGGACGATACCCGTGGGGGAGGAGACGGTTCGCGCCGGATTGGAAAAGGTGGAATGGCCCGGCAGATTCCAGGTGGTGGAACGGGCAAATGGAGGGAGAATCCTGCTGGACGGCGCGCACAACGTGGGTGGCGCCGCGGCGCTGCGGTCAACCTTGGAGAAACTGTTTCCCGGCCAGGAACCGGTGGTCATCACCGGTATTTTGCGGGACAAGGATTGCGGGCCGATTTGCGAAATCCTTGCCCCGGTTGCGCGGCGGATCTTTACGGCGCCCGTGAGCAGCCAGCGCACGGAACAACCGGAGGTCCTCGCGGCCGCCTGCCGATCGGCCAATCCCGAGGCGGAAGTGGAAGCCTGCGGCTCGTTGCGCGAGGCGATCGACCGCGCGTCCGACGCGCCGTTTGTGGTGATTACCGGGTCGCTTTACCTGATCGGCGAGGCTTTGGAATTGCTCGGGCTTGCGCCATCCCGGGGAATCAGCGAACGGAGCCTGAACGAATGGGGCACCGCCGTCGTCCAACGGTGAAGATGAGATCTGAACGCAAGGATTGGAAAAGGCCTGGTATCCGTGTTGGTTCCGCTGTGCTCGCTGCCGCGCTGCTGGGCGGGTGCGCGGCACCGGACCGGCGGGCGGAGGAACTGAAATATCCCGTCACCGAGAAAACCAACCAGGTGGATGATTATCACGGGACGCTCGTGGCGGACCCGTATCGCTGGCTGGAGGACGACAATTCCGCCGCGACCAGGGCCTGGGTGGAGGCGCAGAACAAGGTCACGTTCGGCTTTCTCGATGCCATTCCGCAGCGCGATGCCATCAAACAACGGCTGACGAAGCTTTGGAATTACGAACGGTTCGGCGTGCCGTTCAAGGAGGGCGGACGCTATTTCCTGACGCGCAACGACGGCCTGCAAAACCAGAGCGTGCTTTACACGATGGCGTCGCTGGACGCGGAACCGGTCCTGCTGCTGGACCCGAACAAGTTGTCGACGGACGGCACGGTGGCGTTGGCGGGTTATGAGGTGAGTGACGACGGAAACCTGCTGGCGTATGGGCTCTCGCGCGCGGGATCGGACTGGGAGGAATGGAGGGTGCGCGACGTGCGCACCGGGACCGATCTGCCGGACGAAATTCATTGGGTGAAATTTTCCTCGGCATCATGGACGAAGGACAACAAGGGATTCTTCTACAGCCGCTACGACGAGCCGTCCAAATCGGACGAACTCAAAGGAGTCAATTATTTCCACAAGCTGTATTATCACCGGCTCGGCACGCAGCAGTCGGAGGACACGCTCGTTTATCAACGGCCGGACCAGAAGGAGTGGGGCTTCGAAGGCGGCGTCACGGATGACGGCGCGTACCTGGTAATTCACGTTACGCAGGGCACCGATACGCGGAACCGGGTTTTCTATCGCGATCTTCATAAACCCGGAAGCCCGGTCGTTGAATTGCTAAATGACTTCGACGCGGCCTACTCATTCATCGGCAACGTGGGAACGGTGTTTTATTTCCGCACGGACCTGAACGCCCCGCGCGGAAAGGTCATCGCGATCGATATCACCAAACCGCAGCGGTCCGCCTGGCGGGAAATCATTCCCCAGGCCGCGGACCGGCTCGAAAACCTTTCGCTGGTGAATGACCAGTTGGTGCTCACCTATCTCAAGGACGCGCATTCGACGGTGAGGATATTCAATCGCGACGGCGCCCTGGTGCGCGAGGTGGAATTGCCCGGGTTGGGAAGCGTCAGCGGCTTCGGCGGCAGGCGCGAGGACACGGAAACGTTCTTCGCGTATACAAGCTTTACGACGCCGTCAGTCATCTATCACTACGATCTGGCGAGCGGAACAAGCAAGGTGTTCCGCCAGCCGAAGCTAAGCTTCCGGCCCGAAGACTTCGAAACCGAGCAGGTGTTCTATCACAGCAAGGACGGAACGCGCGTGCCGATGTTCATCACGCATCGCAAGGGCCTGAAGCTGGATGGAAACAAACCGACGTACCTGTATGGCTACGGCGGATTCGACATCAGCATCCTGCCGTTTTTCAGCCCGTCGAGCCTGCTCTGGATGGAGATGGGCGGTGTGCTGGCTGTGCCGAACATTCGGGGCGGAGGCGAATACGGCGAGGACTGGCACCAGGGCGGGATGAAGTTGAACAAGCAGAATGTGTTCAACGATTTCATTGCCGCCGGCGAATGGCTGGTGGCGAATCACTACACGCGGCCGGCAAAACTGGCGATTGGCGGCGGCAGCAACGGCGGTTTGCTGGTTGGCGCATGCCTGACGCAGCGGCCGGATTTGTTCGGCGCCGCCCTGCCGATGGTGGGTGTGATGGACATGCTGCGCTTTCAGAAATTCACCATTGGCTGGGCGTGGGCCTCCGATTACGGATCATCCGACGACCCGGTCCAGTTCAAGGCGCTCTACGCCTATTCGCCGCTGCACAACGTGAAGGCCGGCACACGGTATCCGGCGGTGCTGATTACCACGGGCGACCACGACGATCGCGTGGTGCCGGCGCACAGCTTCAAGTTCGCGGCTACGCTGCAGGCGGCGCAGGCGGCCAGGCGGCCGGTGCTGATTCGCGTCGAAACGCGCGCGGGCCACGGCGCCGGGAAGCCGACCACCAAGCTGATTGAGGAATCGGCGGATCGCTGGGCTTTCCTGGTGCGCGAATTGCACATGAACCCCGACCTGAAATGAGCCCATGGCGGACTGGTCGCAAATCCAGGCGGTGACCTTCGACGCGGGCGGCACGCTGATCAAACCGTGGCCCTCGGTCGGCCACGTTTATGCCGGAGTCGCGGCGAGGCACGGGGTCAAGGCGGAACCGGCGGTATTGAACCGGCAATTCGGCGCGGCCTGGCGCAACCTGAAAAATTTCAATCACGAGCGCGAACAATGGGCCGCGCTGGTGGACGCGAGCTTCGCCGGTTGCACAGATCAGCCGCCGAGCACCACGTTTTTCAACGAGATTTACGACCGCTTCACCGAGCCGGACGCATGGCACATCTTTGAGGACGTGCTTCCGACGCTGAATGCCCTCGCGGCGCGCGGGCTGAACCTGGGCATCATCTCGAACTGGGATGATCGGCTGGGGCCGCTGTTGGAACGGTTGGGGCTGCGGAAGTATTTCGAGGCGGTGATCATCTCGTGCGACGTGGGATTTACCAAGCCGTCGCCGGTCATTTTTGAGCACGCGACGAGGAAGATGGGCGTGGCGCCGGAGTTCATTCTCCACGTGGGCGACAGCCGGTCCGCGGATGTGGAAGGGGCGAAAACCGCGGGTTACGAGGCGCTGCTGTTGGAACGCGGCGACGGCGCCGTCGGGGGTGATTGCATCAGATCGCTTTGCGAGTTGGAAAAGATTTTTCCGTTGTGATCCGGCTGGTTGCCTTGATAAGTGCCCATTTTGAAGCGTTCTGGATAAGCTTGCGAAAAATGAAAGGGAGGCAGGCTAATACCGGCTTACACTGATTGACGTCCTTGGCGCGCATTAGTTAGACTAACACAGTTGGATTGTGCTGCGGGATTCCCCCAGCCCTTCCGGGTTCAATTGAATGAACATTACGACAGCACTCAGATCGTCGGTGGGCAAGAAGTTCATCATGGCGATCACCGGCGCGATTCTTTTCCTCTTTGTCTTCGGGCACATGGTCGGCAATTTGCAGGTTTTCATCGGCCCGGAATCCCTCAATCGCTACGGAACCTTCCTGCACAGTGTCGGTGAACTGCTCTGGGTGGTGCGTCTGGCGCTGCTCGCGGCGGTGGCGCTGCACATCTGGGCGGCGGTGGCCTTGACCCTCGAGAACCGCGCCGCGCGGCCGCAACCCTACGCCCAACAGGAACTTGTGGCGGCCAGCTACGCCTCCCGCACGATGATCTGGAGCGGGTTGATCATCGCGGCGTTCGTGATTTATCACCTGCTGCACTTCACGGCCGATGTGCAGGCGATCAATCTCACCGGCAGGGATTTCCACACACTGTATGACGAAGAAGGAAGGCACGACGTGTTCGCGATGGTGATCCTGGGATTTGAAAATCCCGTCGTCTCCATCTTTTACATCTTTGCGATGTTCCTGCTGTTCCTGCACCTGGGCCACGGTGTCAGCGCGATGTTCCAGTCGCTGGGGTGGAAGAATCCCTCCTACGCGCCGCTGATCGCAAAATTCGCGGTGGTGGTCTCGTGGCTGATTTTCCTGGGCTATATTTCGATTCCGATCTCGGTCCTCCTGTTCGGCTACGGCCATGATTACGTGGCGAAGTTGAAATGAATCTCGATTCAAAAATCCCGTCCGGCCCGCTGGCGCAAAAGTGGGACAAGCACAAGTTCGATCTCAAGCTGGTCAACCCGGCCAACAAGCGGAAGTTCGACGTGATCGTGGTCGGGAGCGGCCTGGCGGGGGCTTCTGCGGCGGCCACCATGTCCGAACTGGGATATCGGGTGAAGTGCTTCTGCTTCCAGGACAGCCCGCGCCGCGCGCACAGCATCGCCGCGCAGGGCGGCATTAACGCGGCCAAGAATTATCAGAACGACGGCGACAGCGTTTACCGGCTTTTCTACGACACCATCAAGGGCGGCGACTTCCGTTCGCGCGAGGCGAATGTGTATCGGCTCGCGCAGGTGAGCGTGAACATCATTGACCAATGCGTGGCGCAGGGCGTGCCGTTCGCGCGCGAATACGGCGGCCTGCTGGCGAATCGTTCCTTCGGCGGCGCGCAGGTGTCGCGCACGTTTTATGCGCGCGGCCAGACCGGCCAGCAATTGCTGCTGGGCGCCTACCAGGCCTTGAGCCGGCAGATCGGCGCCGGCGGCGTGAAGATGTATCCGCGCACCGAGATGCTGGATGTCGTGCTGGTGGACGGGCACGCCAAGGGAATCATCGTGCGCGACCTTGTGACCGGAAAAATTTCCGCGCACGCGGGCGACGCCGTGGTGCTGGCGACGGGCGGCTACGGCAATGTGTTTTTCCTGTCGACGAACGCGAAGGGTTGCAACGTTACCGCGACCTTCCGCGCCTACAAGAAGGGCGCCGTCTTCGCGAATCCCTGTTACACGCAGATTCATCCGACCTGCATCCCGGTCAGCGGCGATCATCAATCGAAGCTGACCCTGATGTCCGAGTCGCTGCGCAATGACGGGCGCGTCTGGGCGCCGAAGAAAAAGGGCGACAAACGTCCGCCGGGCCAGATTCCCGACGACGAGCGCGATTATCTGCTGGAACGGAAGTATCCCAGCTTCGGCAACCTGGCGCCGCGCGACATTTCATCGCGTGCGGCGAAGGAAGTTTGCGACGAGGGCCGCGGCGTGGGGCCGGGCGGGCTGGGTGTTTACCTCGATTTCGCCGACGCCATCAAGCGCCTGGGGCTGGAGACGGTGAAGGAGCGTTACGGAAATCTCTTCGAGATGTACGAAAAGATCACCGGCGAGGACGCTTATGAGACGCCCATGCGCATTTATCCCGCGGTGCACTACACCATGGGCGGCACATGGGTGGATTACAATTTGATGAGCTCGATCCCGGGCATGTTTGTGATTGGCGAGGCGAACTTCTCCGATCACGGCGCGAACCGGCTGGGCGCGAGCGCGCTCATGCAGGGCCTGGCAGACGGGTATTTCATCCTGCCGTACACGATCGGGAATTACTTTGCGTCAGCCAAGCAACCCAAGCCCGATCCGAACCGCGGCGAATTCAAGCAGGCGCTGGAGAACGTGGAGAAGCTCACGCAGCGATTGCTGTCCATCAACGGCAAGCGGACCGTGACGTCGTTCCATCGTGAGCTGGGCAAGTTGATGTGGGAAAAGTGCGGCATGGCGCGCAGCGCGCAGAGTTTGAAGGAGGCGCTGGCGCGGATTCCGGAATTGCGCGCCGAATTCTGGAAGAACGTGAAGGTGACCGGGGAGAACGGCAATTTGAACCAGGACCTCGAGGCGGCGGGTCGCGTGGCGGATTTCCTGGAGTTTGGCGAGTTGCTGTGCCTGGACGCGCTGACCCGCGAGGAATCGTGCGGCGGGCATTTCCGCGTCGAGCACCAGTATCCCGACGGCGAGGCCAAGCGCGACGACGAGCATTTCTCCTTCGTAGGAGCGTGGGAATACCAGGGACCGGACAAGCCGCCGGTGTTGAACAAGGAACCGCTGGTGTACGAAGAAGTGCACATGAGCACCCGCAGCTACAAATAAGATTTCCATGAATCTCACGTTAAAAGTCTGGCGGCAGAAGGACGGCAACGCTCCCGGGAAGATGGTGGAGTACCAGGCGCGGGACATCATTCCGGACATGTCGTTCCTGGAAATGCTCGACGTGGTGAATGAGGACCTGATCGCCAGGGGCGAGGAACCGATCGCGTTCGACTCCGACTGCCGCGAGGGCATCTGCGGGACTTGTTCGCTGGTGATCAACGGCATCGCGCATGGCGGCCAGCGGGGGACGACCGCGTGCCAGTTGCACATGCGCCATTTCAAGGACGGCCAGACCATCACCATCGAGCCTTGGCGCGCGCGGGGATTCCCGGTGCTGCGCGACCTCGTCACGGACCGCGGCGCGTTCGATCGCATCATCCAGGCGGGCGGGTTTGTGTCGGTGAATACCGGCGGGACTCCGGACGCAAATTCACTGCCCATTTCCAAGGTTGCGTCTGACCGTTCGATGGACGCGGCGGCGTGCATCGGCTGCGGCGCCTGCGTGGCGGCGTGCAAGAACGCGTCGGCGATGCTGTTCGTGGCCGCGAAGGTTTCGCACCTGGCGCTGCTGCCGCAGGGTCAGATCGAGCGCGAGCAACGCGTGCTCAACATGGTCCGGCAGATGGACGCGGAAGGATTTGGCAATTGCACCGTCACCGGCTCATGTGAGGCGGTGTGTCCCAAGGAAATCAGCCTGGACTTCATCGCGCGGCTGAATCGCGAATTCGGAATGGCTGTGCTCAAAGGCGCGAGAACGCATCATAAGGAGAAGGCGTAGTCCGGGCCTATCTTTTCGCGGCTGTTTGAAACGCACCCGGCGCGCCTGGTTCAGCAAAAAAAGAGAAGAACCAGTCGCAAATAGAATGCGCTGGCCTGTTTGAGGCCGGCAACAAATCCCGTCAAAGACAGGCTGCTGTTGCTACCGCCTGAGCAGGTTGTCGGATTCCTGGCTCTGGACCAGGTCTTTTTCCGCGAGCACCCAGTCTTCAAGCGTCAGAGATTCCTCCCCGGCCAGTTTGTCGCGGAAGAGTTCAAAAGCGTGCTGGCGCACCATGCCCGGCGTCACGCCCGGTGTGAAGGGTTTCGGCTGGGCAACTCTTTCGCTCTTGGATCGGGCCGGAGACTTCCTGGTTTGCTTTTTCATGGCATTCCTTTCCTTTTCCAAAAGATAGGCCTGTTTGGGCAGGTTGCAACTGATGGAAAATGCGGTTGTCGGTGTGTCCCAGCGGTCGCTGCGAAAGCGGTGCCTCCGCCAAGGCGCCGCCGCCGCAGTCCACGACGCTTCGCGAGGTACACGGCTGACGGGTTCTGCGGGTGCCGACAGGATTTACCCTATAGTGATGAATGCAAAGGCGGGCGAATATGGCTGTAAGGTGTTGGGGGTGTCTGGATGTGAGCCCGGCAACGAATGGCGCTAACCGCAAAAAAGGGGAGTTGAATATGTCTTTCATCACGACCAAGGATGGCACGCAGATTTATTACAAGGATTGGGGCGAAGGTCCGGCGATCACGTTCTCGCACGGATGGCCTCTCAATGCAGACGCCTGGGACGGGCAGATGCTTTTCCTGGCGCAACACGGGTATCGCGTGATTGCGCATGATCGCCGCGGCCATGGCCGATCCAGCCAGCCGTCCGCGGGCAATGACATGAACGGCTATGCCGACGATCTTGCGGCTGTGATCGAGGCGCTCGACCTCCGGGATGTGACAGTGGTGGGTCATTCCACGGGAGGCGGCGAGGTGGCGCGTTACATAGGGCGCCATGGCACGGACCGGGTCGCCGCTGCGGTACTTGTCTCCGCCGTGCCCCCGCTGATGCTGAAGACTGCATCGAATCCGGAGGGCCTGCCGATCGAGGTGTTCGACAAGCTGCGGACTGATATCTTCAGGGATCGCTCGCAGTTCTACAGGGAACTGGCCCTGCCGTTTTACGGCGCGAACCGGCCGGGAGCGAAGGTTTCGCAGGGATTGCTGGACCAGTTCTGGGTCTGGAGCATGCAAGCCGGCCTGATAAACGCCTACGAAAGCATCAAGGCATTCTCGGAAACGGACCAGACGGAGGATTTGAAAAAATTCGATGTGCCCACGCTGGTGTTGCACGGCGAGGACGACCAGATCGTTCCCATCAAGGACTCGGCAAAGAAATCGGTGAAGTTGATCCGGGGTGTGAAGGAGATTTATTACCCGGGCGCACCGCACGGGCTTACGGCAACGCACCAGGACCGCTTCAACGCCGACCTGCTCAACTTTTTGGAACAGGCGCGGCAGAGTTTGAAGAAGGCGGCTTGAGTCAGATCCGTTACACATATCGGATGCGGCGGCATGATTGTGACGACGGGTGAGTTCGTATCGGCCGCTGGGAAAGCGGTGTCTCCTCTGCCGTATCCAAGACGCCTCGCTCGGTGTGTTCGCGGCGGAATCGCCCCATGACGACATAGTCCCGACCTGTCGGAACGCGGCGAGCGTCCGGCTGTTTATGGGCGTTTTCCGTTGACTTCAGTATTGGTGGTCAGGCCCCGGGGAATGTGTTAGGGTGCCGGTCAACGGACTATGAAAAAACTCGGCATTGGGTGCGGGATTCTGTTGGTTCTGGGCATTATCGTGCTCATCATTATCGGAATCGCGGGGGGCGGCTACAATCGGCTCGTGAGGCTCCAACAGGGGGTCGACAAGCAATGGGCCCAGGTGCAGAACGTCTACCAACGGCGCGCGGACCTGATTCCCAACCTGGTGAACACGGTGTCGGGCGCGGCGAATTTCGAAAAATCCACGCTGGAGGCGGTGACGCAGGCGCGGGCTTCGGTGGGCAAGGTGCAGATCAATTCCAGCACCGCGCCGGATGATCCGGCGAAACTTCAGGAATTCCAGGCGGCGCAGGGGCAGTTGGGATCGGCGTTATCGCGGTTGCTGGTGGTGTCGGAGCGTTACCCGGAGTTGAAGGCGAACGCGAATTTCCGCGATTTGCAGGCGCAGCTCGAGGGCACGGAAAACCGGATCAGCGTGGAACGGGAGCGCTTCAACGAGGCGGTGCAGCAGTACGACACAGCGATCAAGTCGTTTCCGGCTGTGTTCTATGCGGGGTTCTTTGGGTTCAAGGAAAAGCCGTACTTCCAGGCCACAGCCGGCGCGGAAACGCCTCCCAAGGTGGATTTCAATTTCAGCAACCCGGCGCCCGCGCCGCAGAAGTAATGATATTGGGCGTGCGCGAGCCACGGGCGGGAAGGATTTACCTGCGTCATTTGTGAAGCGATTGCCCGTCATACTCGGCCTCCTCCTGTGTTTGTGCTGGTGCGCCACGGCTGCCGAAGTCATCCCGCCGAAGCCTGAACAATACTTCAACGACTATGCCCACGTGGTGTCGCCGGGAACCGCGCAGCGGTTGAACCATGAATTGGAGGATTTTGAAAAGCAGATGTCCAGTCAGATCGTGGTGGTGGTTTATCCGAAGATGCAGTCGGATTCCTCGATCGAAGATTACACTTTCAGAGTCGCGCAAGCCTGGCGAGTGGGACAAAAGGAGAAGGACAATGGGGCCGTCCTATTCGTATTTACTCAGGACCACCGGATGTTCATCCAGGTGGGCTATGGGCTGGAGGGCGCATTACCTGATGCGACTTGCAAGCGGATTGTCGACGAGGAGATCGCGCCTCATTTCAAGCGGGGAGATTTTGACGGAGGATTGAGCGCGGGCGTGGACGCGATGCTCGCGGCAGCGAAGGGAGAGTACAAGGGAACCGGCCAGACGGTGGCGCAAGGCAAAGCGCGGAAAAATTCCTTTCTCGCGGACAACTGGGTGATTCTGCTGATTATTGCAATCATACTGCTCGGGAATCTGACGTTACGTCGGCGTCCGCGCCGTTCGAGCGGCTGGATGATGAGCGGCGGCGGTTGGGGCGGATGGTACGGGGGCGGAGGTGGGTGGTCGGGCGGGGGCGGAGGCGGCAGTTCGGGCGGTGGTGGCAGCTTCAGTTCTGGCGGCGGGAATTTTGGTGGTGGCGGTGCAGGAGGAAGCTGGTGATATGAAGGCAAAAGAATTCCTGAACCGGCTGCAGCACGATAAAATCGTGGCGGCCATCCAAAAGGCGGAACGGACAACGTCGGGCGAAATCCGCGTATTCGTCACGAGGCGGGAACCGGAGGACCCGATCGCGGCGGCCCAGCATCAGTTCACTCACCTGGAAATGGAAAAAACGAAGGAGCGCAACGGAGTTTTGATTTTCGTCGCGCCGCGGGTGAGGAAGTTTGCCGTCATCGGCGACGCCGGCGTGCATGCGAAATGCGGCGACAGTTTTTGGAAGGAAGTGGCGGACGAGATGACCGGGCACTTCAAGCAGGAAGGATTCACTGAGGGAATCGTGCACGGCATCACGAAAGCGGGGGAATTGCTGGCGCGGCATTTTCCGCGACGGCCCGGGGACAAGAACCAGTTGCCGGATGAGATCGGGGAAGATTAACGATCCCTCGGGCGAAGACCGCATTTGGGAACATTCACGGGACATGCACCGACGATCCAAATGAACGCGGGAAAGGCAATCGTGGTGGGGGCGTCATCAGGCATTGGACGTTTCCTGGCGGCAGAACTGCATCGCAGCGGTTATACGGTCGGGTTGATGGCGCGGCGCGAGAAGCTGCTGGAGGAGTTGCGGGCGCAATTTGGGGAGCGGGTGTTCGTGAAGCCTTGCGACGCGGCGCGAACGGACGAAGCGATGGGGCGTTTGCGCGAACTGATCAGGGAGATGGGAGGCGTGGACCTGGTGGTGCTCAATTCCGGGGTCGCGCGGCTGAATCGGGAACTGAACTGGGAACCCGAGCGCGAAACGATTTTCACCAACGCGGTGGGATTCGCCGCGCTGGCAAACGTCGCGTTCCGGCATTTTGAAGAGCGCGGGCGCGGACATTTGGTGGGGATCAGTTCGGTGGCGGCCTTGATGGGAAGCGACGACGCGCCGGCGTACAACGCGAGCAAGGCCTTCGTTTCGAATTACATGGCCGGGCTGCGGCAGAGGGCGACGCAGGTTCGCCTGCCAATTGTGGTTACGGACATTCAGCCGGGCTACGTGGACACGCCGCTGGCGATCGGTGAGAAGAAATTCTGGATGGCGACTCCGGAAAAAGCGGCGCGACAGATCATGGGAGTGATCCGGCGGCGCGCCTCGCACGCCTACGTCACCCGGCGATGGAAATTCGTGGCCTGGATCGTGAAGGCGATGCCGGAACCGCTTTTTCGCAGGGCACGGCGCAGGCATTGAGGAAAGGCTTGTATCCCGGGTGCGCGGGATTATTTTCGGGCCATGCCTACAGGCGAAGAAAATCCGGCGAGCGGTTGCGGATGCACACGAACCGTCGTCGTAACGGACCTTTCCAACGAAGAATTTTTGAAGCGCTATGCCGGTGTCGGAAGGATTGGACTCTCGGGAGGCGTCACACTGATCGATAAGGCGATCGCGCGCGCGCAGCGGCACCTGGACGAGCGCGGCGCGTGGGGGGATTGGTCCCATTGTTTTCTGTTCGAGGGTGAGCGCGCGGACGGGCATCACTGGGTGGTGGAATCCGATTTGCAAATCCACCGCAAGCACATCGCTCTTGGCGCGCAGGAAAACCGGATTTCCAAGTATTACGATGAGGGGTTCTACACGACGCTGGCAGTCCTGGATTTCGGATTGGATGAAGCCCACTCGGCGATGCTGGTGCGGGAGGCGCTGGAGTTGGTGGCAAATCGCTCGCAATATTCGCTGCGAGAGTTGTTGGGCACGTTCATCGCGCTGCACGACCCGAAGTTGCGCGGGCGCGACAATCTGCTGGCGCGGCAGCAATCGATGTATTGCTCGGCGTTCGTGCAGTATTTGTATCGCAAGGCCGGCCTGGACCTGGCGCCCGGTGTGCACGGGAAGAACACGACTCCCGAGGACGTCGCGCGCACAGCCGTGCCGCACGTCGCCTATGTGCTGAGGCGCGAATTGGTCCGGAGCAAACTGGAAAAGCTCAAAGTGCGATTGCAGCGTAAGGCGCGGCTGCGGCTCAAGCGCCTGCGGGAAGTGAAGCGGAAATTCCGGCCCGCGATCTGATCGCGTCAGGCCTGCGGTTCCGAAGCCTGTTCCCGGGCTGCCTCGCGGGCGGCGACGGCTTTGGCTTCCTGGCGGGCGTAGTAAAGACCGAGATTGTGCTGGGCGGTTTTGTCGCCCTGCTTGGCGGCGCGGCAAAACCACTTGACCGCTTCGGCTTCGTCCTTTTCGACGCCGCGCCCGGTCTGGTAACAGAGGCCAAGATTGCATTGAGCCGGGGCAACTTCCTGTTCGGCGGCCGCCTTGTACCATTTCACTGCTTCCAAATAATCCCGCGGGACGACCTGGCCGGTCTCATAAAAGACGCCCAGGTTGAATTGCGCCTGCGGTTCGCCTTGTTCCGCGGCGGAGTGATACCATTTGACCGCTTCGGCGTAATTCTGCGTGACGCCCTGGCCGGTTTCATAGAGAACGCCCAAATTAAATTGCGCGGCGGGATCGTCCTGCTCGGCGGCTTCGCGGAACCACTTGGCGGCCTCGCTGAGTTCCTGGGGGACGCCCAACCCGGCCTGGTAGCAGACTCCGAGATAGCATTGGGCCGAGCGATCATTTTGTTCGGCGGCCCGGCGGAGCCATTTCACGGCCTGAACGTAATCCTGCTGCACCCCCTGGCCGGTCTGGTAGCAGATGCCCAGATAACACTGGGACGCTGCGTCTCCCGCCTCGGCGGCGTTGCGCAAATCTTCGAACGAATGCCAGGCTGGCTGTTGGTTTGACATGTGATCGTTCAGGTTCGGCGTTCTTTTACTGACTACAAATGACTACAAAGTCTATCTTAGAATTGAATGCCTGAATTTCAAGCTTCGATTTGGCAGACGCGCCCGGCGGCGGGAAGGTAACGGTCAAAATGGTGGGCGATGAGGGATTCGAACCCCCGACCCACAGCGTGTAAAGCTGCTGCGCTACCACTGCGCCAATCGCCCGCGCCAAGGGATATGTTGCGCCGAATCCGCGCCGGCGCAAGCTCATTCCCGGGTCGAGCGCCGCCATATGGGGTGAATACCCTATACGCCGTTGCGGCAGGTATCGGGACACTTCCCGGGTCCGCCCGGCAGAGGGCGGGCCAACCAGAAGCGCGGGACCCGACCATATGAGCAAGAGAATCACGGTATTGCTGGCCGACGACCACACAGTCGTGCGGCAGGGATTGAAGGCATTGCTGGCGACTGAGGACGATATCGAGATTGTGGGCGAGGCGGAAACCGGCCGCCAGGCGGTGAGCATGTCCAAGAAGCTCCTCCCGGACGTCGTCGTCATGGACATCGCCATGCCGTCGTTGAACGGTCTGGAGGCGACGCGGCAGATTGTGAAGATGGTGCCGAGCGCGCGCGTGCTGGTGCTTTCGTCGTACAACGATGACGAGTATGTCCAGCAGTTGACCGAGGCGGGCGCGGACGGCTATCTCCTGAAACACGCCGCGGCGAACGATCTGTTGAAGGCGATCCGCGAGATCCACAAGGGCAACGCATTCTTCAGCCCCACGATCGCCAAGCGCCTGAGCGACCAGTGCCGCGAGGCGTTCGTGAGCGGACAGCCGGTGAGGAGGCGCCCGGATTATCTCACGTCGCGCGAGACGGAGGTGCTCCAGTTGATCGCGGAGGGCCAGGCGAACAAGCAGATTGCGGCCGAGCTCTCCATCAGCATCAAGACCGTCGAGAAACATCGCCAGCAGGTGATGAACAAGCTCAACATTCACGACGTCGCCGGGCTGACGCGCTACGCGATGTCCAAGGGCATGATCGAGGCCCGCGTCGGGACGAAGGCGCTGGCGTAGCGCGCGGAAACTGGATTTCTGGGTGGCGGGAATCGGAGCAAGCGCTAGGATGGCGCGGTGTCGAACCGCGAACGATCCCGGCTGATCTGCCTGCTGCTGGCGTTGATCACCGTGGCGTTGTACTGGCCGGCGACTGGCTTCGACTTCATCAACTTCGACGACACCGATTACATCCTCAACAACCCGGCCATCCATCAAGGGGTCACGAAATCGGCGCTGGCCTGGGCTTTCAAGACTTCCTACGCGAGCAACTGGCATCCGCTGACCTGGGTGTCGCACATGGTGGATTGCGGGCTGTATGGCTCGCGCGCAGGAGGACATCACCTCACGAGCATCCTATTGCACGCGCTGAACTCGGCGCTGCTCTTCCTGGTGTTGCAGGCGATGACGCGAATGACCTGGCGCAGCGCGATGGTGGCGGCATTGTTCGCGTGGCATCCGCTGCACGTGGAATCGGTGGCGTGGGTGTCCGAGCGCAAGGACGTGCTGAGCACGCTGTTCTGGCTGCTGACGATGGTGGCCTATGTGCGGTATCGCGGAGTGCGAAGTGCGGCGGGCGGAATCGGGCAGAAAGAAAAATCGTCGGCTGCCTGGTATTGGTATGGCGCCGCGCTGGTGTTCTTCGCGCTCGCGCTGATGAGCAAGCCGATGGCGGTGACGCTGCCGTTCGTGCTGCTGCTGCTGGACGATTGGCCCCTTGGGAATGCGGAGCGCGGAGCGCGGAGTGCGGATTCGCGGGAGGCGGCAAAGCCCAACCGGCCGGCATCTTCGCTTTGGAACCTCCTGCTTGAGAAAGCGCCATTCTTCGTGCTGGCGGCGTTCGATTGCGTGGCGACGGTTTGGGCGCAAAGAGGGGCGAACTCGATCGTGAGCCGCGCGGCGCTGCCGGTCTCGGATCGCATCGTGAACTCGCTGGTGAACTGTGTCCTGTATCTCGGGAAGATGCTCTGGCCGGCCGATCTGGCAGTGCTTTATCCGTATGTCACGCGGCCAATGTGGCAGGGCGCGCTGGCGGGATGCCTTCTGGCGGCCATATCGGCAGCGGTCATTCTGGCGAGGCGGCGGGCGCCGTATCTGGGCGTGGGCTGGTTCTGGTTTTTGGGAACGCTCGTGCCGGTGATCGGCCTGGTGCAGGTGGGGATCCAATCCATCGCGGACCGATACACATACGTGCCGTCGATCGGGATTTTCATCGGCGCGGTGTGGGGCGCCGCGCACCTGCTGGACCGATGGAATTGGCCCGTGTCCGCGCGCGCCATGCTGGCGGGCTGCGTCCTCGTGCCGCTCATTATTTGCAGCCATGTTCAACTCGGGTACTGGCAGGACAGCGTGACACTGTTCACTCAGACAACGGCGGTGACGCGGGACAATATCCTGGCCGAATATGATCTCGGCGAGGCGCTCGGGCGGCGCGGCGACCAGGACCAGGCCGCGGTGCATTATTTGAAGGCGCTGGCGATCCGGCCCAGCGCGGTCGAGGCCGGCAGCTACAATTCCCAGACCGAGGCGCGCTACAATCTCGGCGCGATCTATGCGCACGAGGGGAGGTGGCCCGAGGCCGAGGCGCAATTCCGCGCGATCATTCGCGAGCACCCGGACCATGCCCAGGCGCATTTCGCGCTTGCCACAGTATTGCTGGCCGCGGGCCGCGTTTCCGACGCCGTGGCCGAATTCCGCCAGCTCACCCAGTTGCGCCCCGATGATCCGCAGGCGTGGCAGCAGCTTGGTGACGCGCTCCTCAAGCAGGGCAACGCGTCCGAGGCGACGAATGCTTTCCGGATGTCGGCGCATTTGAAGGAACCCTCATCGCAGCAAGGCGGGCAGTAGGCGCAACTGCACCAGCCCGGAAATGAACCACACCAGCCACGCGCCGCCCCGACGATAAAAGTAAACCGTCACCGAACTGGCAATCGCCGTCTGAAATATCAATGCCGTCGCGAGCCAGGGAACGGTGAGCTTCGGCGCGGAGTCGAGCTTCAGGAATTGCACAAAAACGGCGAACGCGACCGTCAATCCGTACGCCACCGCGGGCCGGCGCGAGAGCCGGATGAAGAACGCATACGGCGCGAAGCAAAGGAACAGCGGATCGAACGCGACGGTGAACAGGCTGTTCGCCAGCCAGGAGATTGCGTCCACCGGGTACTCCTCGGGCCGGAGTTGGCGCAGTTGCGGGTCCACGGCGAGGCAAAGCCAGAGGCTCAGCGCGATCGCCCAGGCCGCGCCGATCGTCCACCAACGCCGCTCGCGCGGCTGTGCCAGCGGCGGTTGCCCGGAATATTTCTCGTGCCAGCCGAGCACGAACGACCAGAGCATGAACGCCACCCACAGGAACAGCAGCAGCACGAACGCCAGCGAACCGGGTGGCGCCGGCCAGCGGGTGAGCCGCGCGCAGGCCGCCAGCGTGGTGAGCGCAGCGGCAATTCCCGCCCCGCGCAGCACCCTGGTTTCAGCGAGCGACCTCATGCTTTCGGCCACTGTTTCCGATGATCCCCGGCCGTTCAATGGCAAAAGCGCGCCGAAGCCCGCGCTGCCGGAACGCCGGCTTGCAGCCGGCTTGGCCTCGCCTCCCACCCGCGACGCAAAACACAAATAACGCCTGCATCCCGGCGCACCCGCCGCAATGACTTCGGCCCCGCATTCCCTTCCGGCCCGCAAACAATCGAAACTTTTTTCCGGGGGTGGTGTTATACTGTCCAGCCTGAAAAAGCATGTTGAACAGGCGAAGTCGCGGTCGGCGGCAGGCAATTCGTGAACGGATTCGCAATCATATAACGCGCCTGCCTCCGCGTTCACGCCGCGGTTGAAGAAAGTCGAACATATGAAAACGAAATGTCACCGCAACGCCGGTTTCACCCTGGTTGAGATCATGATCGTCGTGGCCATCATTGGACTCCTGGCCACCATCGCGATTCCGAACTTCGTGCGCGCGCGCCTCAAGGCCCAGCAGAGCGCCTGCATCAATAACCTCCGGCAGCTCGACGGCGCCAAGCAGACCTGGGCCCTCGAGGCCAAGGCCGCCCCCAACGCCGTGCCCACGCTCGCCAATGTCCAGCCGTACCTCGGCCGCGGCTCGGCCGGCACCGCCCCCACCTGTCCGGCGGACCAGTCCCGGACCTTCGAGACCAGCTATTCGCTGAACGATCTCCAGACTGCGCCCACCTGCCTGATCCTGCCGGGCGCCGCCGGGGACGCCACCGGGCATCATCTGGATTGATGGTTTCATCCTGCTAATCCGATTCTTCATGTTGAGGCCGGGACTCTTTTGAGTTCCGGCTTTTAATTTTCCCTTAACCCGAGAACTGTCCTGTTCCGGGACATGGGACAGCTTGAATCCAGATTCTGGACAGTTTTTTCGGGACGGTTGTGGCTGGATACTGGAATACCCACAAGAAATGGTGGATATGGAGGCTTTTTTAGGAATTGCCAATGGCACTCTCCCTGCTGAATCCGTGGTGCGGTCGGCGCCTGACAATACGTGAACCAACAGTCGTAATAATGTTAACCCGTCAGGCGCTTGTGTTCACACCGCACCTAGAAAGCAGAGACCAACGTATGAAAAAAAACACCTCCCGGAAAGCGGGCTTCACACTCGTCGAAATCATGATCGTTGTGGCGATTATTGGCCTCCTGGCTGCGATTGCCATTCCGAACTTCGTGCGCGCGCGCACGACGGCGCAGCAGAATGCCTGCATCAACAACCTGCGTCAGATTGACGGCGCCAAGCAGCAATGGGCCCTGGAATACAAGGCCTCTGCCAGCACGACGCCCGTCATCAGCAACATCCAGCCCTACCTGGGCCGTGGCACCGCCGGCACCGCGCCGAGCTGCCCTGCTGACTCTGCCGCGACGTTCGCGACCAGCTACACCATCAATGACCTGAATACCTCCCCGGCCTGCAAGATTCTCTCGAGCACTCACCAGCTCCAGTAATCTTCGTCAGATCGGACTTGATAACGGACGGTTAGTTTCTTTTCGAAAGGCCCGGAGATCCTCCGGGCCTTTTCCTTTTTTTTGGAAGCCATCTCACAAATGCCCGCGGCGGCGTCAAGGAGGAAAACCGAAGGCAAACGGGACGAAGCAGCGCGAGGATGTGGAGGTGGAGGCGGCCGGTCTTTGGGCCGCCCACTGCGTTGCTCGTCGGTCGGAGAGCACTGCGGCTATCCTCCCTCCTCGCGCCTTGTCGGCAACCCAAATCTCTGGCCGCGCCATCCGCGCTCATTTGTGAGATGGCTTCCCGAATCGCCCTTGCGAATCGCGGGTTCCCATCAGATGCTTTGCGGATGCAATCGAAGACCGTCGCCGTGATCGGCGCCTCCAGCGACCGCGCCAAGTTTGGCAACAAGGCCGTGCGCGCCTTTCGCCTTCAGGGTTATACCGTCTATCCCGTCAACCCCCGCGAGCCCGAGATCGAAGGCTTGCCCGCGTATCAAAGCATCCGGGACGTCCCCGCGCGTCCGCACATGGTCAGCGTCTACGTCCCTCCGCCAGTCCTTCTGAAACTCCTGCCCGACATCGCCGCCCGCGGCTGCGACGAACTCTGGCTGAACCCCGGCGCCGAATCCGACCAGGTGGTCGCCGCCGCCGAGCAACTCGGCCTGAACGTCATCCAGGCGTGCAGCATTGTGGCCATCGGAGTGTCGCCGGAAACCGTGTAACCGGCGGCGCATTTTCAGATTTCAGATCATCAAATTATCAGATTGGGATGCCGGAGGTCCTCCCACACGGGCCATTCAACCGCGGATCACGCGGATGACGCGGACAGAAATGAATCGGCAAAAAGATCGGCATAATGTATGCATTATGCCATTAATTACGCCAAATAAGCCTTTGCAAATAAGCATATCGTAGTGTTTATTGGATCGGCAAAAAGATCGGCATAAAATGACCTCCAGAGCACCTGGCAGACAACTTTTTGACCATCCTTCGGATAACGAAGATTGAACAGGAGCGAACAGAGAGAACGGAGACGGAATCCAGGGTCCTCTTTGATTTAGGAACGCCGACTTCAGGGTTTTGACGCGAATGTCGCGAATCGACACGAATTCAATACCCGATTGCCATTGCCTTCGACCAGGGCCTCAAATTCGATGCCGCGCGAGTCTGGTCACGATTCTAGCCGGCCTTCTCAAATCATGCTCCCAGATGCGGAGGACGCGCCAGCCGTCGGCACGCAAATGACGGGTGACGGCGCGATCACGCGCGGCGTTGGCGTCGAGTTTCCTTTTCCAAAAGGCGCGATTGTTCCTCGGCATGTTGGAATGTTTGGGGCAGCAGTGCCAGAAGCAGCCATCGACAAAGACCGCGATGCGCTCTTTGCGAAACACGAAATCAGGCCGGCCAAACACATTGGGATGACGCCGCCAGCCGGTGATTTTGTTGGTCCGGAAAATCGCGATCAACGCCAGTTCCGTCTCCTTGTTCCCGCGCCCGCGGATTTTGGACATCACCTCGGAACGCTTCTTTTTGGTGAAGACGTCGGGCACAGTCTATAATGTGACGGTTTCGATGCTCGAATACAGCACCGAAATGTCTCCGGAGATCACTCGGAATTGACTGCGCCTTTTAATCTCGGGAGATTCCGAGGCATGCTCTAGCTTTATCCCGGGATCGTAAAAAACGGCGCCACTTGCCAAAGCCTTCAGAAGCCGGAGGGGATCCGTGCCATGGGCGAGACGCACCTTTTTCCCGTAGCAGTATTGCCGCTGAGGCTCCTTTCGACATTGGGACGGCACGTAGGCGGCTTTTGTATGTTTGCGCGACCAGTGTTTCAGAAGACCACTGAAAGCCCATTCTGCCGCAACCTCATCGTCACCCGTTATGAGAGCGAGGCATCCATTCGCGTTCTTGATCTCGCCTTCTTTGTGGTCGTAACCGATGAGGGAAAGTGTCAAGCCCGTGGTTGGATGCCGCTGTCCTACGCGATGCACGCCTCCGAAGTTTAGCCGATCTGGACGCTGTGATCTGTCCGGGTAACCAAATTTGCGGACGAAGGCCTCCACACCACGTTCTTGGTAAAACCCTCCGGTCGGTTCCGGTGTCATCAACGTGATTGCGCCTGCTCCTAGTCGGTCGAAATTGGATACGTTATGCTGCTTGACTTCCCAACCGAGAAAATCGGGTTCTGCCTTGCTGTTCTTGGCTATGCCGAACTGAGCCTCGAGAGTGAATCCGCCGCACTGAGGGGCATTGCAAGGGCGTAGGATGCCGTGAGAATCCAGTTGGACTGAGTCGATCCAGCCGCGCCGATGGACGTCCCTGAGTTTTTCCAGCAGTTTGGCCCTCGCGGCATCTTCTCCAACTGCCTGAGGCAGGCTTATTTCCTTGAAGACGCAGAGTGCAGTCGGATATGATCCAGAATCAAACTCCGCCGCTATTTCAGAATTTCCCGCCGCAACAAAGCCGAGTACACGCCTGTCGGAAGTGACGCCCAGAAAGAGGACTCGCCCGGGAAGCTGTTTCTGAATTTCTGATGGAAAGGCTTCTGCTCGTCCACGGTCAGCCATCAACAGATTGGGGCCTGATTCACAGCCCCTGAGAAAGCCCGAAAAGCGAACCTCGGGATACTGCGAGTACAGTATCAGTTGCGCATTCGGGGCTTGAGCAACTTCTCCATTTTCACGCAGCCATCCGAAGTTCAATCGGGCCTTAAAGCTTGGGCCCTTTTTTGTGTTTTCCGCATAAATCTGCTCACTAGGAAACACATTCAAGGTTTCGACAGCTCCAGCGAAATAAATCTGGTTCTTTGAGTTGTCGTTCTCAGCCAACTTCTTTGCGTATAACCTTGTAGCCCCAGCTTTTGCAAACAGATGTCTGAGTTCGGAAAGATTCATGCAGAACCCTTCTTTACTCCCTTGACAGTATATCTCACTGAACGTTTTAGAATTCCCACGACTCCATTCACCGCATTCTTCGATTCTCCAAGTTCTAGAATCAGATCATCCTTATGATTCACAGGCTTCTTCAAGCACTCCACCACCTGCTTGGCGATTCGTTCCACCACGGGAACTACAACCGAATTCCCAAATTGCTTGTAGGCTTGGGTATCTGAAACAGGGATTTTGAATTCTTCAGGGTAACCCATCAGCCTGGCGCACTCGCGAGGGGTGAGTCGGCGCGGATTCTTCCGCGCACCTTGGGAGATAAGAATTTCCGAGCCATCCTTGTAATAACGCGCGCTCAGAGTCCGCGCCACGTCTTTGCCCGTGAACAACCCGAATCCGAACCCGTTTCCTGCGGCTCGATGCTTCGCAGCGTAATTCTGAAGATACGTCCAGAGGTGGTCCGTAAGCGTGTATTTCGGTGGCACCTCGCTGTCGAGAATTGTTTCGAGTTTGGGTCCCTCAGTTGGAAACTTCGGAAATTCAAACGACCGCTTCTCCCGGAATCCGACAATGAAGATGCGTTCCCGATGTTGTGGTACAACCGACTGCGCATCAATCACGTTGTGATAAACAGTGTAGCGAAGTGCCTCGGTAAGGGTGGAGTGAATGATGCGGAATGTATTGCCTTTGTCATGGCGGGCCAAGTGCTTGACGTTCTCGAGCACGAAAGCATCCGGCCTGTGGTGATCAATCAATTCGGCCAATCTAAAAAACAAGTTCCCTTGCTCTTTGTCTTCGAAGCCATGCTTCCTACCAAGACTCAGTTTCTTGGAAACTCCCGCTATGCTGAATGGCTGACAGGGAAATCCCGCGCAAAGAATATTGTGCGGCTGAATTGCGTTATCAGCTACCGAGTAAATGTCGCCGTGCGGCCGTTCATGAAAATTTGCCTCATATGTGATTTGGGCCTTTTCATTCCAGTCCGAAGAGAAAACGCATTCGCATCCAGCACGTTCAAATGCAATCCTGAATCCGCCAATGCCGCAAAACAAGTCAATGAACTGAAGCTTTTCCCGTTTGCCGGCCCCGTTCACCCGGTACTCAACCGTTTCCTCCCGAAGCTTCCCGTTATTGGATTTGCGAGGGCTCACTTGTCAATCCCTCGGCTAAGTTCAGAAATAGTGACGCCCAGCGCTTTTGCGATTTTTATCGCACTCAGGATCGTGACGTTGCGCTCTCCGCGCTCGACACCGCCGATGTAGGTGCGGTCGAGTTCCGCCTTGTCGGCCAAGCCCTCCTGCGAGAGATCGTGTTCCTCCCGTCGTTTTCTGATGTTTCGTCCGAGTGCAGTGAGCGCTGATTCACGAGATTTCATCGGAGCCCATTAAGGGCTCGCTGATGTCTCGCAGTCCACGGACTAGAAGTAGCAATCGGAAGTGCGGAATTCGGAATGCGGAGTGCCAAATCGGGGCGAAGAGGCGGGCGATCAGGCGTCCCGATCGGGACGCGGGGTGGTGGGGGGCGGAGGAGGATTTGAGATTTGAGATTTGAGATTTGAGAGGAGGGGATGATGAAACCCATGCAGGGTTTTGGGATCAATGGAGTGAACCCAGGGTAGGCCCTCGACAGGCTCGGGCCAACCGCTGGGCTGAGTGAT
>Ga0070741_10001244_pt1 | contig 79938 bp, 64 predicted proteins | sample Coa_R1_4_FD_66440 | JGI IMG/M metagenome (GOLD analysis project Ga0070741, IMG submission 66440) | Surface soil microbial communities from Centralia Pennsylvania, which are recovering from an underground coalmine fire - Coalmine... | ecosystem: Environmental > Terrestrial > Soil > Unclassified ...
CCCGGGCGACATCATCCCGGAATGGTGGGCGAGATCATCTCGGAATGGTGGGCGACATCAAATCGGAACGGTGGGCGAGATCATTCCGGAATGGTGGGCGACATCGAGCGGAATCAGCAGGGCTAGGCGTAATGCGTAAGCTGCTGCCCTCTGGCAGCCGCCACATCACGAGCGCCCTGATCAGTGGCCGATCCAATCCCTGACAGTCTGCTTGCAAGCTTGAAAACTGCGGCTCCAGACGAGGCCGGGCGGGCAAGAAGGACGCGGGCGTGTCGTTACGGGGCATTCGTTCGTGACGCCGGGCGGCAGGAAGCCCCAGCCGTCAACCACACACGAGCCACTAATTGTCGCGCGGCACCCCGGACCACAGCCGTCTGCAGCCGTAGCTGGGCTGAGGCCGACTATGATGACCGCGAACAAAACTCCAAATTGCGCTCTCATGCGCTGCTCCTCCGGTCCTGGAATTTAGTCCCCCGTGTTGCTTTTCGTCAAAGTGAACATGCGTCCCCAAAAGAAGAGCAATCAACGATTACCGGCAGCGGGGACGCGGTTTAGCCAAAAATGTGGCAGTCATGACACGCCACGTGCGCCAGCCGACTTGCCACCAATCCGCCTCACGGCGCCCCGTTTCCCCGATCACGTCCCGATCCGCGCAGGCCCCCGTCGGATGTGTCGCAACCCCGGCGCGGGTTTGTCTGCGCCGGATTGTGTCGCGGCTCCGCACGTTGCCCCCTTTCGGCGTCCAACATGGACCCCACCGACGCATTAAATTCTAAAATGGATTGTGGCACTTACAGCGCGCAAGACGGGGTCAACCTTGGGCGCCGATTGACGGTCAAAAGCCAAGCCGATCCACATCAGCCACGTTCCCGACGCAGGGTGACTGTAAATCAGCCGCCTCATGGCTTCGAAGGTTCGAGTCCTTCCTCCCCCACCAGCAATATCAGTGGCTTAAATGCCTCGTGCTTCCCAGCCCGCTGTGCTTCCCGGAATTGGGAATCGCTTGGGAAGCGCCACGCCCGGGTCCCTCACCATGCTGGGTGGTGCCCGGCTTGCGCCGCGTTTGCTGACGTGGCGTCCAGATTTCTGGACTGAGGAGCGGCAGCAAGTGCGGCACAAATGTACACTTTTGTACTTTCACTGCGGAACGAAGTCCATATTTCAGAGTCATGCATGCGGGGTAATTTGGTGTGGATCGCACTGTGTTTGGCAAGTTTGCGCGTGAGGCGACAGCGACGCTGCTTCGCTTTTCAAAATCGACCTCCGATCCGGGGCTGGCCGCGCGGCTGGTCGAAAAGGCTGCCGACATTCAGGATCGGACTGAGGATTTGTCCCCTCCCGAGATTGACCGCAGCCCCTGGGCTCCCGATGTCGAACCCGAAGTGACGATGGTCACTGATCTTGAGGTGAAGGCGAAGAATTATGAAGGTAGAGCTGCCCAGTACTACGAGCTGGCTCTACAGGCGCGAGAGGGGCCTCAGCGTGGTTTCTTCGAGGTTCTCGCGGTGTACTACGAGAAGCTTGCAGCGGACTTCCGGCAGGCGATTGCAAGGCGTGGCGGCGGATGGGTCCAATGATGGGCTCCCGGAGGCGTTCCCACGGTGCCCGACCTGCGCCGCCTTCCCGCGCCTTATGGGTGCCTTCCTTGACCCCATTCGCAGCAGGAGCGTTCGGCTGAGAAAACATAACATCCGGGCTACGCGGCTTCGGGCTCTGCGTACCAACGTTTCATGTGGTGCTGTTTGGAGATGACGAACTGCGGCAGTTCGGATTGCGATATTTTTCGCAATAGGTCTTCACACGGTCGCGCAGGGGCGCCGCAATGTTGTCGGTCACATTTGCCCCCATCCAGTTGAGCGTTCCCCTTGGATTAGGCAACATCATCTTTGGCGCGATCCCAGAGCACTGAAAGCAATGGCCCAGATTATGACAGCGATCCCCAGCGACCATTTCCAATCTAGGCCCAACGCTTTTGATGCAACAATAAAGGTAGCAATGCCTGCCGAACCTGCCAAGTAATCGCCGAAGCTTAACTCCGTCGATTTGCCTGTTGCTGGGCCTCGGTCCGCAGAAAGATCGCTATGCCGGACATCGTTGACACCGAGTACGCTACCTTTCCCGTACTGCGCCTCCAACATGTTCCGCGCGTTACCCCAAGTGTCGGCGTGTACCGTTACATCCTGCAAAGCCCCGCTCTCCAATTTCACCGTTGCTTTGAATGTTTTAAGCGTCTGCATCGAGTGCCTCCCCCCAAAAGACGCATGTTGCTTGGTCAGACTTGCCGAGAAAGCAAGACTCGTTGTCAAGCGAACAGCGCCGCGCCCGCCTCGGTGAACTTCACGAACGTCGCGCTTTCATGGATCCAGAGCCAACCGTGGCGATAGCTCGTTCATGGAGTCAACGGAGGGCCCGTGATTGTTCAATAACTCCACGATTCAGTGTTACCTAGTTGCCATCCTTGACGATCTCTCGGCAGCTCAACCTCCCATAGAACCTTCGATAGGATGCCGAGCCTTGTGACCCAGTGTGCCTGCACTACTGCGGATGGCTCGTTTGCGCCTCCGCCAGCACCTTTTCCGCGATCGCCACGACGTCAGCGGCCGGGATGTCGCGCATGCAGCGGTGATGCTTGAGGCGGCACACCGGGCGGTGGCAGGGCTGGCAAGGCACGTGGGTCTTGGTCTGGATGGTTGCGGCCAGACCATTCAGCGGCGCCCAATGGTAGGGGCTGGTGGGGCCGAAAATGCCCATGGTCGGCGTCCCCAACGCCGCTGCGATATGCATCAGGCCGGAATCGTTGGAGATGGCCACGCTTGCCGCGGCCATGGCGAGGATGCCGTTGCGCAGGTCTGTTCCGGTGAGATCGCGGACTGTCGGGCCGCCGGCCGCGACGATCTCGGCGGCTTGCACCTTTTCCGCGGGACCGCCGACCACCCAGACGTCCAGCCCATGCAGGGCCAGCAGCCGGGCGGCCTCGGGGTAATAGGTCCAGCGCTTGCCGGAGCCGACCGAGCCCGGGGCCAGCGCAACGGCCGGACCCTCGCCAAGGCCGTTCGCCTGGCGCCAGCGGGCGACCTCGTCCTTGGGAACGCGCAGCTGCGGCACCGGCCATTCCGATGGCAGGGCCGCGCCATCGGGCAGCGCCAGCGCGGCATTCTTGTCAATGAAGCGGGGCAGGCGTCCCTCGCCCCAGCGCCAGTGATTGATCAGCCCGAAGCGGAATTCGCCGACAAAGCCGACGCGCTCGGGGATAGCGGCCAACGCCGGGGCAATGGCCGATTTCCAGGTCCGCGGCATGACCAGCGCGGTCCGGTAGCCGCGTTCTTTTAATACCGCTGCCAGACCCCACTGCTTGCGCAGCGCCAGCCGGCTGCGCGGCAGGTCCCAGACCACCCCCTGCCGGACACCGGGCATATAGTCGACCAGGGGCGCGCAAAGCGAGGTGGCCAGCACGTCGACCGGGCGGTTGGGCCAGCGCTCTTTCAGGACGCGCACCACCGTGTGACCGCGCACGAAATCGCCAATCCACATATAGGGCACGATCAGGATCGGACTGATGTCGTCCCGGTCCATGCTCATCGTGCGATTGTCTGAATTAATGTTCATTTTTTGGTGGTCACTGTTACCGCCCCGTCGGTAGCCGCTCGCCGCCGGCTGGTCAAAGCCGAAGCGCAAGGGGCCCGACATATTCCCGCCTTCACAGGGAACCAGCAGGGCCAAGTTGCCTGCGCCCCCAGAGTGGGGCAAAGCTGGCGCTGCATAAATCGGGGCAGAGACCGAACCATGTTGCGCGCGGCAGGCGGATTGAAGATCTCATCGATCTCCGCCGGGCGCATCGGCCGCGTGGGCTCGGCCCAAACCAGGAACCGATAAGGACAAAATGTTCGATTTTGACGCCTTGTCACAGGCGATCGCACGCCAGACCGTGCTTTGCGTCGGCGACCTCATGCTGGACGAGTTCGTCTATGGCGAGGTTTCGCGGATTTCGCCGGAGGCGCCGGCTCCGGTCATCGCGGTCCAGCGCAGCGAGAGCAATGTCGGCGGTGCCGGCAACGTGGCGCGGAACATCGCAAGGCTGGGCGCCAACTGCATCTTCGTCGGGCTGGTCGGTGATGACGTCGCCGGCACGCAGGTGAAGGCCGAACTGTCGCGCGAGCCGCGGATCGAGAGCGTGCTGGTGTCAGATCCCGCCCGTCCGACGACGCGCAAGGCGCGCTTTGTCTCCGAGCATTTTTCCACGCACATGCTGCGGGCGGACTGGGAGCAGGCGTCGCCTGCCACGGGCGAGACCGAGCAGAAGCTGATCGATGCGGCGCTGCCGCTGATCGCGCGCGCCGACATCGTGCTGCTGTCGGACTACGCCAAGGGCGTGCTCACCGCCCGCGTCATCCGCAACATCATCGATGCGGCACGCAAAGCAGGCAAGCGCGTCATCGTCGATCCCAAGAGCCTGAACTTCGCGGTCTACCGCGGCGCGACGCTGCTCACTCCCAACCGCAAGGAATTTGCCGAGGCCACCCGCAGCCGCGCCGATACGACCGAAAGCATCACAGAAGCTGCGCAGGATGCAATGCAGCTGGCCGATTGCGAGGCGATCCTGGTCACGCAGAGCGAGCGCGGCATGACGCTGGTGCCGCGCCAGGGCAACGCCATCCATGTGCCGGCCCTGCCGGTGAAGGTGCGCGACGTCTCCGGTGCCGGCGATACTGTCGCAGCGGTGCTGGCGGCGACGCTGGCGGCCGGCGCCGACTGGGAGACCGGCTTGCGGATGGCCTCCGCCGCGGCTGCGGTCGCGGTCGGCAAGAAGGGCACCGCGAGCGTCACGCGCGAGGAACTGCGGCGCAAGATCCTGCCGCATGCCTATCTTGCCGCCGAGGAGAAAATCGTCGGCTCCGATGCCGATCTTGCGGCGCGGGTCGAGGACTGGCGCAAGCAGGGCTTGCGGGTCGGCTTCACCAATGGCTGTTTCGACATTCTCCATCCCGGCCATGTCAAGGTGCTGACGGCGGCGCGCGCCGCCTGTGATCGGCTGATCGTCGGGCTGAACAGCGATGCTTCGGTGCGGCGGCTGAAGGGCGAGGGCCGCCCGGTGCAGAACGAGCGTGCCCGCGCCGAAGTGCTGGCGGCGCTGGAGGCGGTCGATCTGGTCGCGATCTTTGAGGAGGACACACCGCTCAAGCTGATCACGCTGATCACGCCGAGCGTGCTGGTCAAGGGCGGCGACTACACCCGCGAAACCGTGGTCGGTCATGAGATCGTCGAGCAGGCGGGCGGGGTCGTGGTGCTGGTCGACACGCTGCCGGGCCACTCCACGACCTCGCTGGTCGAGCGCGCCAAAGGCGACAGGAAGGAATTGACGGGAGTGAAGGCGTGACGGCGATCGCCGAGCATCCGGGATCGTCCCTCGCGGCGAGCTTGCGCGATCCGGCCCGTTGGATGTTGACCGTCGACGTCGTCGCCGTGCTGCTTGCGCTGGCGCTGCCCTGGTCAACCTCGCTTGTCGGGATCTTCGGTGTGGTGATGGTGCTCGCGATGCTGCCATGTTTCGACATGGGCAGGTTCGCTCGCGTGCTGAAGCAGCCGATTGCTGCGGCCCCGGTCACCTTGTTTCTGCTGGCGCTGGTGGGAACGCTGTGGTCGGACGCGGCCTGGGGGGCGCGGCTCTATGGCGTCGGTCCGACCGCAAAGCTGCTGGTCCTGCCGTTCCTGTTCCAGCATTTTTCGCGATCGGAACGCGGTCTTTGGGTCCTCGTCGCCTTCCTGGCGTCGTGCACGGGGATGGTGGTGATGTCCTGGATCGTGGCCTTTTTGCCGGATCTGACCTTGAAGGCCAGGGACGTGGCCTCCCACGGCATCTTTGTGAAGAACTATATCGACCAGAGCCAGGAATTCGCGCTGTGCGCGGTGGCGCTGGCCTATCCCGTCGTGATGCTCGCGCGCGCGGGGCGGGTCGGGCTTGCGATTATGCTCGGTCTGCTCGCGGCCGCTTTCGTGAGCAACATGGCCTTCGTAATCGTCTCCCGAACTGCGCTGGTAACGATGCCCATTATGCTTGCTGTGTTCGGGATTCTGCATTTGCGGGTGCGGACCACGGTTCTGATCCTTTGTGGTCTCGCCATAGTCAGCGTGATCGCCTGGGCTGCGTCGCCCCAACTCGAGGCGACCGTTGCGAAATTCAGAGTCGAATATCATGCCTATATGGAACAGGGCGCCGACACCTCGATCGGACAGCGGCTCGAATTTTACAAGAAGTCGCTACACTTCTTTGCCGAGGCGCCAATAAAAGGACATGGCACTGGCTCGACGCGCGGGCTGTTCGTGGAGGCGGCAACCGGCGCTCCCGCGGGCACCGCCGCTGCGGAGGTGGTCGGCAATCCGCATAACCAGACGCTCAATGTCGCCGTGCAATGGGGCGCCATCGGCGTCGTGCTGCTCTATGCGATGTGGCTGTCGCATCTTCTGCTGTTTCGCGGCGAGGGGCTCACCAACTGGATCGGGCTGCTGGTGGTGGTGCAGAACATCTTCACCTCGCTGTTCAACTCCCACATCTTCGATTTCCACGAGGGCTGGATGTATGTGCTCGGTGTCGGCGTCGCCGGCGGCATGGTGCTGCGCGCGCGCACGGTGAAACCAACGGACACAATCAGTGCTTCTTGAACGCGATTGCCGCGCTTTCCAGCGCGGACCAGATAGGCTATCAGCAGCACGGGGACATTGTCGCAAGGCTTGGGATTCCTGCTCGCCATCGGTCGTCGCATGACGCGTTTAACGCATCTCACTTTGCGCAATTACCTGATCGCCCTGCACGACGTGGCGGCGACCGCGGCGGCGTTGTTTGCCGCCTTCTATATGCGGTTCGACGGCGGCGAGGCGTTCATGGAGCGGCTGCCGCTGTTGTTGCGGATCCTGCCGTATTTCCTGGGCCTCAGCCTCATCGTTTGCTACCTGTTCAATCTCACCACAACCAAATGGCGCTTCATCTCGCTGCCGGATGCACTCAACATCCTGCGCGTCGCCACCGTGCTGGCATTGGCGCTTCTGGTGCTCGACTACATCCTGGTCGCGCCCAACGTGCATGGCACGTTCTTCTTCGGCAAGGTGACCATCGTCCTCTACTGGTTCCTGGAAGTCTCCTTCCTGATTGCCTTGCGCTTTGCCTATCGCTATTTCCGCTACACGCGGGTGCGCCACCACGCGAAAGTCGATGAAGCCTCGCCGACCCTCCTGGTCGGGCGGACGGCCGATGCCGAGGTCATGCTGCGCGGCATCGAGAGTGGAGCGGTGAAGCGGATCTGGCCGATCGGCATCCTTTCGCCCTCTATCGCCGATCGCGGCCAGCTCATCCGCAACGTGCCGGTGCTTGGTGGCATCGAGGACATCGAGGAGATCGCGGCCGACTTCGCCCGCCGCAACAAGCCGATCGCGCGTGCCGTGATGCTGGCTTCGGCGTTCGAGGCGGAGGCGCGCCCCGAGACCTTCCTGATGCGCGCCAAGCGGCTGCGGCTGATCGTGAGCCGGCTGCCCTCGCTGGAGAGCGGCGATGCACCGCGGCTGGCGCCTGTCGCCGTCGAGGACCTGCTGCTGCGACCGAGCTCGGTGATCGACCATGCCCGACTGGAGGCCCTGGTGAGGGGCAAGTCGGTGATCGTCACCGGTGGCGGCGGCTCGATTGGCGCGGAGGTCTGTCGCCGCGTCGTGACCTTCGGCGCCTCGCGGCTCCTGATCATCGAGAACTCTGAGCCGGCGCTCTACGCCATCACCGAGGCGCTCGCCGCAGAGCAGTGCGAGGCCGAGGTCGGCGGGCGCATTGCCGACATTCGCGACCGTGAGCGGATCCTGCGGCTGATGATGGAATTCAAGCCGGACCTGGTGTTTCATGCCGCCGCCCTGAAACACGTGCCGATCCTGGAGCGCGACTGGAGCGAGGGGGTCAAGACCAATATTTTCGGCTCGATCAATGTGGCGGACGCAGCGCTCGCGGCCGGCGCCGAAGCGATGGTGATGATCTCGACCGACAAGGCGATCGAGCCAGTCTCCATGCTGGGGCTCACAAAGCGCTTTGCCGAAATGTATTGCCAGGCGCTCGACCACGATCTCGCCACGCAGGCGAGCCACCGGCGGATGCGGCTGATCTCGGTCAGGTTCGGCAATGTGCTGGCCTCCAACGGCTCGGTGGTGCCGAAGTTCAAGGCGCAGATCGAGGCGGGCGGGCCGGTCACCGTGACCCATCCCGAGATGGTCCGCTACTTCATGACCATTCGCGAAGCCTGCGATCTCGTCATCACGGCCGCCGCGCACGCGCTTGGCGTGCAGCGGCCGACGGTCTCGGTCTATGTGCTCAACATGGGCCAGCCGGTGAAAATCGTCGACCTTGCCGAACGCATGATCCGCCTCTCCGGCCTGCAGCCGGGCTATGACATCGAGATCGTCTTCACCGGCATGCGGCCCGGCGAGCGGCTCAACGAGATCCTGTTCGCCAGCGAGGAGCCGCCGGTCGATATCGGAGGACTTTCCGGGATTATGGCGGCGAAGCCCAAGGAACCATCGATGCAGATGGTCAAGAAATGGATTGCGGCGCTGGAGCAGGCGATTGAGCGCGACGAGCTCGCGACCATCAGGGCCGTGCTGAAGGACGCAGTGCCGGAATTCGGCTCAAACGCGGCGTGAGGGCCGAGCCGATCTTTCGCCGCGAGAAGCGGTTGAACTGCAAAGCGAAAGCCGCAGCCCCAACGCAGCAGGACGGCATCCGCGTCCGCCGAGTTCACGCAGACGGAGGCCAGCGCGCGTGCTACGAGCGCGACATTGAGCACCGGTTCGGTCCCGACGTCCGACACCACATGTCCATTATCGGTCGCGGGCTGATACAAATGCTTGCGAACCGGATCCGTCGCCAGCGAATCCGGTTAACATCGGGATTGCCGGCATCATGGCCGCCAAACCCAACGAGCCGCCGATGCTCGTGTTGAAGAATGGAACGCTCGACCCAGCGATCGCGCGCGACGACCCGCCACTATCAAGGCCGTAAGCCGTGCCGGAGTTCGGCTCAAATGCGGCGCGAGGCTGGGCTGGCAGTTCACGACCCTGCCGAATCTACCTCTGTAGTCCTGGCACGAATGGAAAACTCCGAGGACGTCATGTTGTTCTCGCGGCTTCTTTTGATCCCGGTTCCGCTCCGAATCCGGCGCAGCAGTGGTTTCTCGATATAGAGATGAACACAAACCCCGATTGCGATACTCACGACGACCCAGGATAACATCACTTCGGCGCTATCCTTTGGGAGGATGCCGCTCTTCCGCAGAGCATGGCTCGCAGCCATCGTGAAGAAGATGAAATGCGTCAAGTAGATCGAATAGGATGCATCGCCGATCAGGACCAATGGTCGCCAGGTAACAACGGCTCCGCTGCTCTCCAAAAACAATGCGCTGGCAACGATGATGATCGGTGCATACGACGGCAGCGCTAAATCTGGCACCCAGGGTGTCACGAATTGCGATGCGTAGCAGGTCACGATGGCCGCAACACCGGCGATGATTGTCGGCCAGCGTGGCGCGAAGCGCGCGAGAGTCGTCCAGACGTAGTATACGGCGATGCCATAAAGGAAATAGCGGATGTAATCGTGCGAATAGTAATGCACGAGAAAACCGCCAACTCCGGCGGCATCAAGTAAAAGCACGCCCCATATGAATGCCGCTGCGAGCAGAGGCGCTAACTTTTGATTTACCGAAAGCGCGACTGCAAACACGAGATAAAAATAGATTTCGAAATTGAGCGTCCAGCCGACATGCAGCACCGGAGAATCTGATGACGGTAGGAACAGCAGACTTCGAGCCAAATAGGCAATGAATTGCCAGCTCATCAAATCCAGGGGGAGTTTGAAGGTGAGGAGTATGAGAGCAAAAGTGCAAAGCCAATAAAATGGTACAATGCGCTCGATGCGCTTAAGCAAGAAGTTGTCCGCGCTGTCCCGCGTGATCCAGCACATGATAAAGCCAGAAATGACAAAGAACGTCGGCACGCCGAAGAATTGAGTGTGGTAATCACCAGCGACGCGGAAATCGGTGTGGTAAAAGACCACACCGATCGCCGCGATTCCGCGCAGGATCTGTAGGTTGAAAAGCATTTTCAAATGACCTGGGAAAGGATTGTCCCGCTCCTGTTCGGCTGTGTGATGCGCCGCGCGATCAGAAATGGCAGGGTATAAGCTAGCAGAAAGATATCGAAATGAACAAGTTCTGCCGGCTGTTTTTCCTGCCGTCGTGGCTTCTGGGTGCCAGTTGAGCAGGCCCTTCCGCCGAGAAGATTGATGTCCGGATCGCCAGCTCGGACTGTCGTTTGCCCGGTTGGCTGGCGATGTCGCTGTACGGACGCTCAAGGATTCGCGTTCAGGCCGCTACACTCCAGCTCTGAGGTCGTGATGACGCTGAGGAAAGAGTCCGGTTGCAGAAGCCCCCGCGCAGCCAGCTCGGTCCGAACCGGCGCACTCCCGGCTGGGACCAAAAGAAGTGGGAGGTCTTGCTTCATGCTTTGACGCCAGCTCTCCGCGAGAACCGAAAGAGTAGGACAGCGACCGCCATGGTGCCGGCAGCGAGCAGCGCCACGTCGGCGAGCGCCGAGTTCAGCCATACCGAGGCCAGCGCCAGCGCCGCAAGCAGGATATTTAGCGTAAACACCTCGGTCACGACAGCCGATACGGAGTAGCCATTATCGGTCGCGCGCTGATAGAAATGCGTGCGATGGGCGGCCCAGAACGGCTCGCCGCGCGCGATTCGCCGGAGCAGGGTCAGCGTTGCGTCGGCGAGATAGTAGAGCGGCAGGAGCAGTGCCGCGGCGATATGCTGATGCCACGCCAGCTCGAGCAGGCACCAGCCGAGCAAGAGCCCGATCGGCAGGCTGCCGACATCCCCGAGAAAGACCCGGGCCACCGGCCGGTTGAACGGCGCAAAGCCGAGCATGGCGCCGCAGAGTGCGGCCGCAATGATCGTTGGCGTGAGCGGGAGATCGCCGCCCCATCCAACCAGAACGATCGCAGCGGTCACGGGCACGACCTCAGCCGCCGTGATCAGATCGAGCCCGTCCATGAAGTTGACGAGATTGACGAACCAGAGTCCCGCAAACAGCAGCGCGGCGCGCTCGAGCGCGAGCGGGATCGCCGGCGCCACGCGCAAATCGGCAGGCGCGGTGAAGATGACCGCGACCACGGCCGCTGCCTGCAGCAAGAGACGCGGCAGCACCGGAATGGTCCTGACATCGTCCACAAAGCCCGTGGTTGCGATGAAAATGGTGGCGCCAAACAGAACGAGCGGGATCTGCACGTCCGCTGCGACCTCATAGGCGCAAGCCACCCCGATGGTTGCGGCGATCACGGCAATGCCCGCGCCTTGCGGGATCGGCACCACATGCGAGGATCGTGCATTGGGCCGCGCCAGCGCATAGCGCTGCAGCAGGGGCCGCAACAGGACAATCAGACCCGCCGAGATCAGGGAGGCCGCGAGTGCGGCGAGCACGAGCAAGGGGCGGTGGCTGAGCACGTTCATCGTTCCGGCATCTTAACGCGCGAGCCGGGAGACGCCGGCCGACACTGCGGCATTCTCCTCGCGCGCGAGCTTGGTATAGAGCTCGACGACAGAGCGGCCGATGATGCGCGCCGAGAGCTTGTCCTCCACGAGTTTTCGCGCGGCAGCGCCGAAGCGGGCGCGCAACTCCGGTGACTGTGCCAGCGTCAGTATGGCATTGGCGAGCGCCGGGGGATCCTCGATCGGGACGAGCAGCCCAGTGTGGTCGGCGATGCAGATCTCGCGGCAGCCGGGAGCGTTGGTCGCAACCAGTGGCCGGCCGCAGGCGGCCGCCTCCATCAGCGCACCGGGCAGGCCCTCGCGATGCGAGGGCAGGGTCGCAATATGAGCGGCGCGCCACAGCGTTGCGATGTCGTCGATATGGCCGAGCCAGGTGATGCCCGGACGCTTAGTCCAGGACTCGACCTCGTCGCGCGACACCGAGGCGGGATTGGCCGGGTCCGGGTTGCCCGCGATGATGAGATTGAAATTGTGCCCGTTGGCACGCAACAGATCGTGGGCGGCGACCAGCGCGCGGATGCCCTTGTCGACCAGAAGCCGCCCCGCAAAGCCAATGGTGATCGGTCCATCAGGCTCGGGCAGCGGCTTGAGCCTGTCGGCATCGACGCCGGAGCCGGGGATCAGGGTTATCCGCGCGGCATTGGCGCCCAGGGCAAGCAGCGCGTCACGATCATCAGGGTTCTGCACCAGGATGTTGCTGCGCCTGCGGTTGAGCAGCCTCGGCAACAGCCAGGCCATGGGCTGTTTCAAGAGGCGCGACAATAGGCTCGACGAGGTGAAGACGAAGCCGAGCCCGGTGATTGCATTGACGGTCGGAACGTCGCGATCGAGCGCGGCAAGCGAGCCGAACACGCAGCATTGCAGGCCGGAGTGATGCACGATTGCCGGCCCGATCGCGGTCTCGAGCTTGCGGATCGCAAGCATGGCCGGGATCGCGGCTAGCGGGGATAGTCCGCCGCGCCGAAAGGGAATCGGGTGCAGGACAAAGCCCTCCGCCTCGATCGCGGCCCCGTCATTCTTGACATTGGTCGCAACGTGAACCTCGAAACCGGCATCGCGGGCGGCGCGCGCCATCGGCAGGCGGTTGAGCAGGAAGGCCCAATCCTCGTTGACGACGTAGAGGAGGCGCAACGGCCGATTGCGTCTGCCAGAGACCATCGGGGAAGGCCCGTCGCTCACTCCGCCGCCTGCTTGCTCTCGTTGAGGAAGGCGCGGTAGGCCAGCGCAAGGCCGTCTTCCAGCGAGATTCGGGCGCGCCAGCCGAGCGCATGGAGGCGGCTGACATCGAGCAGCTTGCGCGGCGTGCCGTCGGGACGCGCGGTATCGTAGCTGATGGTGCCGGTGTAGCCGACGGTGCGCGCGACGGCTTGCGCGAACTCCGCGATCGAGATGTCCTCGCCGGTGCCGATGTTGATCATGTCGCTCGAGGAATGCACCTTCATCAGGTGCACGCAGGCGTCTGCCATGTCGTCGACATAAAGGAACTCCCGCCGCGGCGTGCCGGTGCCCCAGACCATCACGGTCGAGGCGCCCGAAAGCTTCGCCTCGTGGAAGCGGCGGATCAGTGCGGCCACCACGTGGCTGTATTCGGGGTGGTAATTGTCGCCGGGGCCATAGAGATTGGTCGGCATCACGCTGATGAAGTCGGAGCCATACTGGCTGCGATAGGCTTCCGCCATCTTGATGCCGGCGATCTTCGCCACAGCGTATGGTTCGTTGGTGATCTCCAGCGGACCGGTGAGCATGTAGTCCTCGCGCAAAGGCTGCGGCGCGAGTTTTGGGTAGATGCAGGAGGAGCCGAGAAACATCAGCTTCTCGGTGCCATTGAGATGCGCCGCATGGATGACGTTGGAGGCGATGGCGAGGTTGTCGTAGAGGAATTCGGCGCGCAAGGTGTTGTTGGCGACGATGCCGCCGACCTTGGCGGCTGCAAGGAACACCGCTTGCGGCTTTTTCCTGGCAAACCAGTCGAACACGGCGGCCTGGTCGCGCAGGTCGAGCTCGGCGCGGCTCGCGGTCAGGATGTTCACATCCTCGCTCGCCAGCCGGCGCACGATCGCGGAGCCTGCCATGCCGCGATGCCCCGCGACGAAGACCGTTTTGCCCTTGAGCTCAAACGGCACGCTTGCCATTGGCGACCTCCAGCCGGGCCTCGCTCAGATCGCCCGCCACCATCTCCTTCACCAGCTGCGCAAAGCTTGTCTTCGGCCTCCAGCCGAGCCTCTGCCGCGCCTTGCTGGAATCGCCGATCAGCAGATCGACCTCGGTCGGGCGGAAATAGACCGGATCAATCCGCACCACCGTCTTGCCGGTCTTCCTGTCGATGCCGGTCTCCTCGACGCCTTCGCCGCGCCATTCGACGCTGCGGCCGACCTCGGCAAAAGCGAGCTCGACGAACTCGCGCACCGAGCGGGTCTCGCCGGTCGCGAGCACGAAGTCGTCAGGCGCGTCCGCCTGCAGGATCGCGTGCATGCCCTCGACATAGTCGCGGGCATGGCCCCAGTCGCGCTTGGCTTCGAGATTGCCGAGATAGAGCGTCTCCTCGAGCCCGGTCTCGATGCGGGCGACGCCGCGGGTGATCTTGCGGGTGACAAAGGTCTCTCCGCGGATCGGGCTCTCATGGTTGAACAGGATGCCGTTACTGGCAAACATGCCGTAGGCCTCGCGGTAGTTCACCGTGATCCAGTAGCCATAGAGCTTTGCGACGCCGTAAGGCGAGCGCGGATAGAACGGCGTGGTTTCCTTCTGCGGGATTTCCTGCACGAGACCATAGAGCTCGGAGGTCGAGGCTTGGTAGAACCGCGTCTCTTTCTCCATGCCGAGGATACGGATGGCTTCAAGGAGGCGCAGCACGCCGATCGCGTCGGCATTGGCGGTGTATTCCGGGCTCTCGAAGCTGACGCCGACATGGCTCTGGGCGGCGAGGTTGTAGATCTCGGTCGGGCGGATCTGCTGCACCAGGCGGATCAGATTGGTGGAATCCGTCATGTCCCCATAGTGCATCAGAAAGGGTACGTTGCCGACATGGGGATCCTGGTAGAGATGATCGACCCGGGCGGTGTTGAAGGAGGACGAGCGCCGCTTGATGCCATGCACGGTGTAGCCCATCCCGAGCAGATATTCGGCCAGATACGCACCGTCCTGCCCGGTCACGCCGGTAATCAGCGCCACGCGCCGCTTATTGTCCTGTGCCTGCATCTTCTCTCCATCACACGAGGCAACCGATCCGTTCCAGGCGGCAGACGTCACAATGCTCGGCATCCCTCTTCGCCGATGCCCCTCGGCTCCGGCCGGAAGGCACCGGCTCCGTTCGCCGGTATAGCACGTGACGAGCGCACGCGGCCGCTTCGACGGCGCAAGCCCTTAGCATCTCGGCTTTTCAGAGTCTAATGGCTTGCCGGCCCAAAACGAACCGAGAGCCGGGTGCGAGGGGGGGAACAGTGCACCCCGCCCGGCTTGGCTACCCGATTCAGAGCTCGGGGACAGTGCACCTCGCGCTAATCCGGGTGCTTGTTGGTAGGCATGATCTGCTTGATTCATCCATCAAGGTCGCGCGGCTGGTTTTGCCTTCTAATCATCGACGCCTCTTCCGGGGTGGGCGTTTGAGGGCGCAGGAGATGGCGCCGAACCGGCCTGAACGTCTGCGGTCTTTGATGACGGACAATTGGTCGCCCTTGTAGGCGTCATCATCGCAGAAAAACTGGCGTGGAAGCTGGTCTGGCGGCGGATTTGCCTCTCTGAGGCAGACGTAAAACGGCCCGGGCCGTGGTCGGTCGCTCGAATGTCTGAAGCCTGCAGTGGACCGACCAGTTTCGCCGCAGCTGCGACCGCCGACATGTTCGTGATAATTGCTTCTTCCGGAGGCGCAGACGGCGGCACCTAGATCGCCTCAGGCAATCGGGGGAGTTTGGGAGATCGCTTGCGCAGGCTGTTAGCATCAAACTGAGCAACATGGCAGAGCGCCGCGCTATCTTGATCCCAACTCGGTCCGCTCGGATAGAGCAAATGCAGTGACCGGGCTTGGCACCTTACTCGCGCCGAGCGCGACTCTGCCTTTGGTAGTCGCCACTCATTCCCTAGGCATACACAACAGCGAGCAGCGCGCGGGGCTGTGATGATGAGGACCATCTTCACTTCTTTGCCTTGAGACGTCTGAAAGACAAGCGCAACTTTTGAGCCCTTCTGTGGACCGATGGAACGGTGCGATGCAGCTTAACCGCGATCTCATGCGGTCGAAGGTGCTCCGACATCAGCGACCTCAGGCGCTCGTCTTCCTCGGGCGTCCAAGATTTTTTTCCAACACCCAGCTTCATTTCCGCCACCCGCGCATTCACCCTCGCCGCGAACAATTCCGCAAGGTCAGATCCAGCGCAAACGGATACGCCGTTACGCGTGATTCTTCATCTGCTCGAACATCTCCTTCACTTCGTTCAGCCAAGTTTCCCTATCGGTGCAGCGCCGCTTCAGCACGCAAGCTGGCGGTGGTACGTGGACAGCTAGGACATGGCGCTCCGCCGGGGCAAAGAACATTTGCGTTTTGCAAATTGGTCTCGTAACTGTTCGGAATGGACCGGTCTTTTTCGCAGTATTGGCGGTGGTTGGCGGCGCCATTTTAGGTTGTGCTCTTATTTGGATTTACTTCGATTGAGCCATCAACAGAAAATCAAGGAAGTGCACGTGCTCGCGTACAAAAGCAGGACGCAAATGCAGGCCATCCACATATTTGGGGTCGGCCATGCCGAAGAAAGGCGAACAGCCATAGCCGCTGCCGCAGACGTCGGCAAAAGCATCGAGCAATATCGCGCCCGTATTCTCGGCAATTCCGCGTAGTTCAAGGTCGGTTTTCGCATAAGCGGCGCGCAGCTCCGAAACGGGCACATCCATGCCCGCAGTGGGGGATATTTTGAAGCCCGTTAGTCCACGGGTGATCATGTGGTTCGGATCGAAGCGAAGGAGATCGGCCGGCACGCCTAACACCAAATAAACCTTTGCGCCATGGCCCTGAAGAAGCCGCACGTAGTCTTCCAAATTGGCATAAAAGGCGTCCCGCCCTTCCGGTTCGGTAAGCGAAATGCGCTTGCCGTCCCTCTCGATCTGCAGGGTGGAGCCACTATATCCCGCCCATGAAGCGCCGAGTACGATCGTGTCGATTTTTTCGCGCCGTACTAGATCGAGCAAAATGCCGGAAATGTTCGCGCAATGCGCAAAATCGCCCTGCTGAATCATTCCCTGCAGCGGTGCACAACTGCCTCCGACCACGAAATAGGTATTGGCCGTTAGCCGCCCTTCGTCGGCCAGCTGTTGCACCCGAGGCGCGAACTGAAACAGCACACTGTCACCTGTCAACGCAAGCTTGTGGCCGCCTTGGCCCAAATGCGCGACCAGTGTAGTGTCGTAGTTTGAGACATCCATCCCTATGGTTGGCTGGAAAACCGGATCGTTTCTTGCCTCGCTGATCTTGCGCATATCGAGGCCAGGAAGCGTCGGGAAACGCGCCGGGAAACCATGCATGGTCCACGTAGCCAGCCCCGCGGCGCCCAACGCCACCATGCACCCCACAACAATATGCGTGCGTCTGTGGCGATGCGTGCCAAAGCGGACCGGACACTCGATGAAACGGTAGGTTACCCAAGCGAGGAGAAAACTGATCACGACGAGTCCAGCGGCCATTAGAGGCGTCGGCATCTTGCCGAGCCGAATAATGTAAGCGTAGGAGATCAGCGGCCAGTGCCAAAGATAGAGCGGATAGCTTATCAGCCCGACAAAGACGGGCGCCCGGGTGGATAACATCGATCGGTTCACCATCGCCTCTCGACCCGCCAGAATGATGGCCGCCGTGCCTGCCACCGGCAATAGCGCCAGCCAACCCGGAAACCGCAGCTCCGGCGTAAACAGCGCCGCTGAAATAAGCAGCAAAGCTGCACCGCCCAGAGAGATCCAAAACTGCAACCTCGGCGACAGAACGATCTGACCGCGATAAGCCAATCCCGCCCCGACCAGCAATTCCCAGAAACGCGAGAACGGCAGAAAGAAATCACCGACCGTGCTGGCGGCCGATAGCCACATGTTTGCGGCGAACGAGAGCAGGAACAGCACGGCCAAAAGACGTCCTACCCCGACTTTCATCCGGAAGATGATCCACAGCAAGGCGGGCCAGAAGATGTAGAATTGCTCCTCGATGCCCAACGACCACAGATGCAGCAGAGGCTTCAACGTGGCGGCCAGGTCGAAATAGCCAGCTTCGCTCCAAATCGCGATATTGGAAAGGAAGGCAGCTCCAAAGAACACGTGCTTGGCGAGCTGCATCAGTTCGGATGGAAGCAGGCAAACAAAGCCATAAGCTAGTACCGCGGCGAGGCAAACGGCGAGTGCGGGGAAGATGCGCCGGATTCGCCGTCCGTAAAAATCCGCAAGTGAGAAGCGCTCCTCCGCCATTTCCTTCAGAAGGATGGACGAAATGAGAAAGCCCGAAATGACGAAAAAGACGTCGACCCCGATATAACCGCCGTGGACCGCTTTCGGGAACGCATGATAGAGAACGACCGCAAGCACGGCAAAGGCGCGCAGCCCGTCGATGTCGGGGCGATAGTTCTCTTTTGCCTGAAGGGAAACGTCGGACTTCATCTAGGCCGTTGATTCTTGATGCCCGTTCTACTTGCCTGTAATTTTCGCGGGGGTAAACTTCTGTTGGAACGAGGTCCGTGATTCGCTGCGTCGGCGACACCTCATGCAAAGCCGTTTGCGGTTCCCCGATCGGCGGCGCAAAGCTCGGTAACGATCCTGAAGTGGTTGCGAAGGAACGCCGTGCAGTCCGCATTCCAAACAGCTCCGGCTTTCCGATCTTTCTTGTTCAGGCAAATATTGGCTCAGGGGCGCGAAATTGGTTATAGCTCTTTTTGGTGCGTCCTCCGATGTTGGCCAACGGCTTCATAGGAAGCTGAGTGGGGCCGGGCTTCAGGTTCGAAAGGTGTCACGGTCGCTGCCGGATGGTTTCAAGGCCGATCTGGCGACACTGGAGGGTGTCGATGAGGCGGTGAAAGGTGTCGACAAGGTGGTGTCATGCGCGCATGCCCGATACACAGATAGCATTTTGAAGGCTTGCGAGCCCGGAACTCCGATTGTGCTGACCGGGTCGACCTGGCGCTTCTCAAAGGTGCCTAACCCTGCTGCGGATGAGGTTCGCGCCGCAGAGCGCCTGTTTCTGGCGAGCGGCCACCCAGGCGTCATGCTGCATTCGACGATGATCTACGGCGGCTGTCAGGAGAGGAACGTTCAACGGTTACTCTCCTTACTGAAGCGTTTTCCCATCATCCCGATTCCAGGCGGTGGACGTCAGCTGGTTCGCCCCATCTACATTGATGACTTAGTCGAGTGTATTTTTAGAGCCGTTCAGAAAGTGTGGGATGCACCGAGGGTGTTCGCCGTTGCAGGGCCTGCGATTACCTGGCGCGACATGGCCGCGGCCTGCGCGCAGGCAAAGGGATTGCGAACGGTGTTCGTGACGATTCCAACTCCGCCCGCAATCGCGCTACTCGAATTTCTGAGGTTGATGGGCGTTGGCGCACCGAGCCCGGACATCTTGCGCCGCTTTAGCGAGAGCGCGGAATTTTCGACGGAAGAAATGACTTGGCTGTTGGGCGTGGACGCGCGCCCGTTCGAAGAGGGGATAAAACTGTCGATACGCAGCTGGGAAAATCCAATATCAGAACAACTATCTTGATTTCCTGGTGCTGCCTCAGGGCGCGCAGCTGGCTCGTCGCGCTGATCCCGTTCGTCGTATTAAAAAGGCGCGTGTCCGCAGGACTTCCGTTGAACTTTCATATCCAAATGGCTCTAAAATACGCGAAGCCGAACGATATCGTTCTGATGCCGCTTGAATTCTCCTGCGCGAGCACACCATCTCCAACCGGTTGTGAGATTGCAGGTCTCTCAAGCTGGGGCGCCTAATACATGAATTGGACGCTCCAGAGGATGTTCGAACATTTCAGGCATTCCGATTTCACCTCACTCCTAAGCAGGATGTTGGTCCGTCGGATACCTTCCGACCCTCAAGAAGCGGTGCACACCACGGGCGAAGCCAACTCTGCCAAAGGAATAGCTGCTTGGCACAACTACTCTTACAAGTCCATGAACGCGCGTGGTGACATTTGATCGACGCCGACGCTACGTCGCTATTGGCTATTGCTGACACTGCCTACACGAACGGCGAAGTGACCGAGTATGCAATCGAGCGTCTCACTTGGTTGCGCAATCAACTAAGGAGCCGAGGTGCTGCCCTAAGCTCACGTGGCCGGTGATAATGCGTGACCTTCGTGAAGAAGGGTATCGATCAGTTAGCGAAGAGCTTAGAGGCAAGCTTGAAGTTGCCGGACCAGATGTAATTTGCGATGCATCAGCGTTCCAGTTCGATCGTAGATTCTCCTTGACACCAACTATCACATCAATGCCGAAGGCGGCGCTCGATCGGATGTGTTGCAAGGGAGCTTGGCCTGCGTGATTCCGTGTTGCGGCGGTAGGTGGAGCAGCGAGGGACCCGGCTGGAGCGACCCGGCGCCCCACAACGCAGGCGGTGCTGCCCTGGTTCAACGAGCCGACCCCGCAACTCGGCCGGCTTTCGGAAACTTAAGGCTCATCTTGCTGGTATTTTGTCGGATTCGTTGGGACCACCATCCTGAAGGTCGCTTGAAAGACATGCCCGATCCTTGGTACGCTCGTGCCCAGTAATATTGAAAACAAATGTTGGGAACAAATGCTGCGGCGTGCTGCGGGCCGGCTGAAGCGCCTAATCTGGCGAAAACCTGAAACGTCGCGCCGCGAAAGCTGGTTAAGCGAGCGACGTGTCCATACGCAGCAGAGTCTCCTCGCCAGGCTCTCCGAGATTCCGCATTGGGAAGACAAGATCGCCCTCTACAGGCAATACACTTACGACACTGGCACCGGTGCCTGGACGAAGGACGACGCTCGCGCCAAAGGCCGCCAGGAGATCCCGGGCACCGACTTGAAGGTGAATTACGGCTGCGGCGGCACTATCGTCGACGGCTGGATCAATGTCGACCTCTTCGAGCATGACCACCCCGCTTACCGTCAGGTTAATCTGCTCGAAAAACACCCGTTCGCCGACAACAGCGTCGCATTCGGTTACTCGGAAGACATGCTTGAACATCTGCCGCAGGCCGCCTCGATCTTCGTGATCGCGGAAATCCATCGCTCGTTGAAAGCTGGGGGCGTGATGCGTTTCAGCTTCCCGGGCTTAGAGGGGGTCCTGCGTCGGCACTACTCGCCGGCTTCCGAGCTGCGGGTCCGCGAGGGCGAGTTTGAGGCGTATGCTTTTTGGGACCATATCCACTTCTATGCGAAGGAGGAGCTTCGGCTGATCGCCCAGCACGTGGGGTTCAGCAAGGTCGAGTTCTTCGAATATGGTGTCTCGCCCCACTCCGAGCTTCGGGGGCGCGATACGCGGGCTCACCAGATCGACCTGAACACATTCGCCGAGCTGACGAAGTAAGTCTATGGATCGCATCTACGTCTTGCGCCGCGATTAGCCGTACGGTCTCGAGCTTAGGTCCGATGGCACCCAAGTTCAACGGATCACTCCTCTGAATCGCCTGACGCACCACTACGGTACGAAGGCTATCGCTTTAGGATGTCCATGATCTGGACGACGACCGTCGGTCTTGGCGTCAATGTTGACCGGCCCCGCTGATTCGCAGTCAGAAGGCGCTGCAGGCAGCGCGCTGGATATGCCAGGGGCTCCAGAAGTTTTGGAGTGACGGAATGGAAGAGAGGACCAGCGTATTCGAGGTTCGTTTGGAAAGCCTCCGCGGCGTGGCCGCATTTGGCGTTGCCTGGGCTCATGGGAATGTAGTTTTCGAAACGATCGGCGAGCCAAGTTCCTATCCACTGCTTCTCGCCTGGCGCAATTGGTTGTTATTGGGAGTTCCGGCCGGCGCTTCGGTTGTCTTGTTTTTTGCGCTAAGTGGCTTTGTTCTTGGAGCCTCACTCAAGCGAGACAACAATATCAGGCGATACATTGTGCGACGACTATTTCGCATTTTTCCTGCACTTTGGTTCGCGGTCACGGTCACGTATGCGATGCAGTCAGCATTGGCGTCTCACTTTGATCGGTCGATCTTCAGTGAATCATTCCGGTTCTTTTTCTTAGGACCGCAGACAGTCGCTGATTTTCTCCGAAACCTTGTGCTTGCCAAAAAATCCATAGATCCTGTCATCTGGTCACTTATTCCAGAGGTGGTCTGCTCGCTTCTTTTACCGCTATTAGTCTGGCTGCACCAGCAGACCAATCGAGTAGGGCGTGCCATCATTCTGATAAGCCTCGCGATATTCGGATACTTTTCGGAAAGCGGCGCGATGCAATATCTGTTTGCCTTCTATGCTGGGTTCTGTTTGCCGTCCGACGTTATTGCGGCAAATCTCAATTCGCCGGTTCGATCGACAATTGCGGCGATCGCGGGTTGGTTTCTGCTGGTGCTCGGAAATGCCTATGGCGTTCCGTATACTCCCATCATGCGGGAAGCGTGCACGCTGGGAGCAGTGATCCTCATCGGGTCCATTGTTTCTACTCCAGTCGTTCTTGGATTTTTACGTCTCAAGGCGTTCCGTTTCCTCGGACGCGTTTCGTATAGCTTTTATTTGCTGCATTTGCCGACGCTGTTTCTGCTCAGCTATTTCGTACAACTGCATCCCGCGCTTGTTCCACACAATGCTTATTCGGCGGTCTTGTTTGCAGCCATCTCGATCTTGCTCGCGCTTCCAATTGCAGCATTGTCCTACAAATTTATTGAAGTGCCTGGGATCGATCTGGGCCGAAAGATTGCGCAATGGTCTAATTCGAGATTGGTCAAAGCAGCAACTGAGGCCTGATTCTCCATGGCTTAGCCGCGACCGACCAGATCAGATAAGCGTGAGACAGGCCGAAATCTCCAAATCTCCGCATTACCAGCTGCCGTAATGGTTTCTTGGTTTCTTGCGCCATCTCCTGATTCGTTGTTTCAACCTTTCAACGATCACAGTTTGGCGCATTCCACGCAGGGAGCGGGTGTCGTCCACCATATCGTTCTCGACGGATTCAGGGGGCAGGGTCGGGAGGTCGATCGCTTCATGCGCCGCAGTCGGGCCGGGCCAGGAGCGTTGCGATTGGCCACCTCCTGTGATTCAAACTTGCAAACCGGGGCTCGAATCATCGCGACATCTTCGGACTGGACCCAAATTCTCTTGCTTCGGGATCATGCCGGCCTTGAATCACGACTCGCCAAGGAGGAAAAGTGGGTACCGGTGACCGTCAACAACTGGTTCGCCTGCCAGCGATGAATGATGAATGGACCCTGCTCCGATGAGCGGAGGTAAGCGCTGGACGATTTACTACCTGATATCGAGTTTGCGTAGACAGGCTTCCGCCAGCACCTGATTCGGCTGGTTCTGGTCAAGGGGTGTCGCCCAGCCAGCACTTTCGACTATCTGGACTTGGCTTTCGCTGGGTAGCCTCTTCATTCGTTCATAGTTCTGGTAGCGCCATGGATCGGCCCTAGACGAAGCCACACAATATGGAACGAGAATGTCTGCCTGTGCCTTTGATGTGATCACCAGAATGCGGGCGTGAGAACGCCATCCCGTCAAATAAAGGGATCCCGATGCAAGAGTCGCTCCAACGATTACTGCAACGACGTATCTGATCAGAGTTGTACCCATACACTTACTTCATCGGCTGATCGGGGGTTTCTGGAGTGCTGTCGATTCTTTGCACGAAAGCCAGGAACGTCGGGGCATCGAAATCTTCGTGCCCTTTCTCGTGAATATCTAACTGTACGTCAGAGCCATATTTCGCCCAAATCTGCTTCAACTCAAGAAAAGCCCCAATCGTCTCATCGCTGATCGCACCACGTTTCGTGCCGCTGAACCAGGACTCCGGATGGCCGGGACCGTAGCCTAACCAAAGACCATCATGCTTTCCTTCTTCAATCAGCAAAGGCTTTGGAGCCAACAACGCGTAAACGGCCGAATACGAGAAGAAGGCACGAAAGTCGTGACAGAATGGGTGAGTGAAGATTCGGTATTCCCGTCGGGTGTGTTCGAGCGAGAAGAACGCACCGTTGGCGGCCATCGCCTTGATGTCAGGGCGCATGATAGTTAGCACAACAGTCGTCAGGCCGCCTGCCGCATTGCCTAATCCGATGTATTCGGGCTTTGAGTTCAGCTGCGGCTTTATCTTCGTTAGCGCCATATCGGCAAGACGCGCCCAGATAATGGAGTAATCCACTGTTCTTGAGAGTTCGGCAAACGGGCCGTGAATTGTGTTGGGGAAAGCAATAACAGTGAAACCTTTTCGGGCCAAGTAGGCGCCGTAGCCATTGTCGTCGAAAAGTGTGGTTGGTGCTTGGCCGTGTCCCTCCCCACCAACTTCACCATGGCCGTTGATTGCGATGAGCGTCGGAAGCTCGGCATTAGGCGCGTCCGGCGTCGCCACAGCGACTGAGTAGTGAAGGTCAGCCCCGCTTTCCGCCACGTTCGCAAACAGCAGATCTATATGCTCGATCGAGAAACCATTTCTTTTAATCGTCCTGCCCGTGCCGATCACCACTGGTGCGGTTTCAATGGCGTGAGCGAATTGTTCTCGCAGGTAAGTGAGAGGTGCCTGTCTCCAATTCTCGAACTCAGAACGCTCCCCGAGAATAGAAGAGGCCGTCAAATCAAATTTCGCATCTTTGTAGTCCCAATCGAACGCGCCTGCCTTGTTCGGACTAAAAAGCACAGGAATCAAAATCAGAAATATCATGAGAGTGCGATTCATTTTTCTTTCGCCACGCTGAGGAGTTTAGAGGTCGGAGTAACGGGCTCCAAATATTCGCCCCTGAAGCTCATGAAGGGGCGTTCGATAAGCTGGTATGTAGCTGTTGCGCTCAGAATGGCGATTGGAACTAAATAGAGTCCCGACAGCATTGCGTTGACATACGGGTCGCTCGTGGCTTTCACATACCAATGGTGCTTCTGAAACATCAGCAAGATGGGCATGTGAAGAAGATACAGAGAATAGCTAACGAGTCCAACGCGGCCGAGGACGCATTTGTAGGTGCGATTGAGTGATCCGTGTGCCTGCAGATAGACGACTATGAGCGAGGCGAACATGATCCCCTCGTAGGGATGCCACAGGAGCTTCCAGTCTGCGTCGCGTTCCCAGCCGCCGAGCCTATTGAACGCAAAAAGGGACAATGCGATCACGCATGCGGTCGCGAAGAGGAGGGCAAGAGGCCTCTTCGTGATTAAGAAGTTCTCGCGATAGCAATGAGCGGCTATCATTCCGACTAGAAACTGATCGATCCGACCGACGATTGTAAAGTAGGACAGGTCGCGGGGGTCGGCTCCGAGACCTATGCAAAGAACGCGAAGCAATATAGCGAGACCCAAAAGGTGTACCAGGTAGCGTGCACCGTATTTCAATTTGAAAGAAATAAGGTACGGAAAGAGAAGATAGAACTGAAACTCGACGCAGATGGTCCAAAGCAAAATCGTGAACGCTCCCCCTGCGAGCCCGGCAGGCGTGTTCCCGAAAAGGAAGACGCTCGAGGCGAGCCCAGTTAGCGAAAATTGAGCGGGATATGTATAGGCCGCTAGGATAAGCATCAGTGTGTACATTGGGTAAATTCGCAGAAATCTGTTTCGGATAAAGCCCCAGTACGAAACACGCCGGTCGTGTGCGCCGTACGCGAAGAGAAATCCGCTCAAAACCAGGAACAGTGAAACACCTGCGTGACCCTCGGCAAGCACCGCGAAAACGGGATTTGATGGCCGCAGCCACAAACCCATGCTGGGATCGACGCCCCTCGTCAAATTATGGGTGAGGTGCGCGAACAGCACCATCAAAGCGGCAACTCCCCGCAGTTCGTCCAGCGCAGGTAGATGCTGGATGTTTTTGCTCCCGTACGCCGATATATCGCTCCCGGTCAATTTCTTCCCCTCGCGCAAGTAGCCGTCGTGGTCTGTTAATCCAAGCCGTTCATCTTGCATACCCCCTCGCCGCGGCGCGCAGCATATAAGCGTCGGCAACGTACCCACTTCTCTAAGGACCTGGGACGTTTTTGGCTTCCCTTTCGGCCGACTGATCCCGGCATGATGCGCGGCATCGCGGCTATCACGTTCTTCTGGGGGCATGCCACCGAAGTACAACACGTTCGCGTCATTGGCTTTAGAACGTCGGCCCGATCGTGAAAGCTATGGCCCGCTTCGAAGTTCACACAACACAAGAGGTTCAAAGCACCCCGTGTTGAGCAGCCAAGATGTCAAGCGCGACTTGGCCGGCCCGCGCGCACCTCATCTGGGATGCTCACCAAGCATTGTGAGCGTAAGGGGTTACGCCAGAGCGATAAACCACCGAGTTTCGGGGGCCCCTTCGAGGGGCAGCGGCAATGCGGTCAGCAATCGCTCCGGACGCCAGTTGTTGACGCGCGAATTCAGCAGGCGATGTCGGAAAGATCAAAAGATGCTCGTCCAGCGCCACCATTGCCTGCGTCCCGCGCGATTTCGGCATCCGAGTCAGTGGACAGGCGCGGAGCGGCGCAAAATTGATCGACACTCCCGCGAATCAGGCTCTAGTCTAAGTCTAAGTAAAATGGAAGTCGCTCTGATGGCTTATCAGTTGCGCCATTGTTACGTGTTGCAGGGTGATGGTGTCGTGGGCGGCGTCGGTAATGACGGCGTTGCCGGAATCGTCGTCATGCGTTGCTGCCAGGAGAGCGGTGACATTGGCAAAGAGGGTCTTGCTGAATTGCAGCGTGTCGGTCGCGGGCGTGAAACTCGGCAGGATTAGGTTGCCGAAATTCGGCGCGAACACGAAAGTGTCGTGCGCGGCAAAGCTCGAGACCTTGGTTGTCGCGGCAGCCTGCGTGGTGGCGACGACCAGCGTGCCGCCATTGCCGTCGCCGGCGAAGTGAAAGCTGTCCTGCGAATATTGCCCAAGGAATTGCAGCGAGGCCGAACTCGACCCGGTGCTCAAGGAGAGCGTGCCCGAGGCGCTGTCGAAGTCGGTATGCAGCGCGTTGAAGTCGAAGCCGCGCAAATCGACCTGTTCGGAGCCCGCAAGCGTGCCGTCGCCGCCAAAGCCTGTGAGCTGGCCGCTGAATGCCGCGGGCGTGTCGAGCGTCAGCGTCTGACCGTTGAAAGCTGGCTGTGAGGTCTGCGCCACGTGAGCGGACGCAGGCGAGGTGCCGGCGGGGACACCGATGGTGCCATCGCCGTTGAGGTCCTGGTGGAAGATGGCCTCGAAATTTTCGAGCGTCGTGCTGCTGCCGGAAACGGCCGGCGTTAGGTTTGAGATGTAGTTGCCATTGATATCCGTGGTCCAAATCCCATACTGGTCGGTGCCAGCCATTTTCCAGGCGATATCGTAGCCGCTGGCTGTCTGGATGGCGCCGATCGGGCTCCAGCTGCTGAATTCACCGGCGCTCACGGCCACACCACCATACTTTAATGAGGGGCCGACCCCGGCGTTGTAGAGGAAGTATTCGTTAGCCACCTCGGTCAGCGATGTTGAGCCGTCGGTTTGGACGGCCACGCTGATCAACCCGATTGTGCCGTCGCCGTTGATGTCTTGGTGGAAGATGGTCTCGTAACTCTCCAGCACGAAACTGTTGCCGGAGACGGCCGGGGTCGGGCTCGAAACGTAGTTTCCGTTGTTGTCCGTGCTCCAGATCCCATACTGATCGGCGCCTGCCACTTTCCAGGCGATATCGTAGCCGCTGGCCGTCTGGATCGCGCCGATTGGAGTCCAGCCGCCGAATTCGCCGGCGGTCACGGCCACACCGCCATATTTTAATGAGGGGCCGACCCCGCCATTGTAAAGAAAGAATTCACTGGCGCCTTCGCTCAGCGACGTAGAGCCGTCTACCTGGATAACGACTGTGGGGATGCCGATTGTGCCGTCGCCGTTAAGGTCCTGGTGGAAGATGGTCTCTAAGTTTTCGAGTGTGGCGCTGCTGCCGGAGATGGCTGGCGTTAAGTTTGAGATGTAGTCGCCGCTGTTATCCGTGTTCCAGATCCCATACTGATCGGTGCCAGTAATTTTCCAGGCGATATCGTAGCCGCTGGCCGTCTGGATGGCGCCAATAGGAATCCAGCTGCCGAACTCGCCGGCGGTCACGGTCACCCCGCCACTCTTCAATGAGGGGCCGACCCCAGCGTTGTAGAGGAAGAATTCGTTGGCCACCTCGGTCAGCGATGTTGAGCCGTCGGTTTGGATGACTAGGCTGGTCGGCCCGATCATACCGTCCCCGTTCAGGTCCTGATGGAAGGTTGTCTCGTAGCTCTCGAGCGCGTAACTGGCGCCGGGAACGGTCGGCGTCAGGTTCGAGACGTAGTTTCCGTTGCCGTCCGTGCTCCAGATCCCATACTGGTCGCTGCCTGCCACTTTCCAGGCGATATCGTAGCCGCCGGCCGTCTCTATCGCGCCGATCGGGGTCCAACCGCCGAACTCGCCCGGCTTGACAGCCGTGTGATCGTATTTGAGTTGCGGTCCGGTGTAGGTACCGACTGCGTAAAGAAAATAGCTCGATCCGACCTGCTCCAGGCTCGTCGTGCCGTCAGTCTGGATCACGACGGGCGTTTGGTTGGTCAAATGGAAGCCTAGTGCGTCCAGCTGCTTCAGGTCGATTGCCGTCAGCTGCTGCAGCGTGCTGCTGCTATAATACTCGTTGAATGGATCGCTTCCACCCTGCATGCCGGTGTTGAGAAAGTCGCTGGGATCGGAGTTCTGGCCGTAATCCGCGAGCTTTGTGTTGCCCCCGTCCACAGAAAAGTAGGCGACATTCGCGGGGATGTTGTTGGTGAACAGCCGGGCGCCCGGACTCGTGAAGCGATAGAAGTCGAAAATGTCCGGCTCGGGACCGTACGGCACGCGGCCCATTGCATGCGTGAGCTCATGCAGCGCTACCCCGACCAGGAGGTTCGGGTTGATATCGGTCGCAAAGGTGGCGCTGCCGTCGTCGGTCGTGGTGTCGTTGGCGCCAAGCAGGCCCCACAGCTTGAGCTGCGCATTCCAGACCGCGACGCTCGACTGGCCCTGGATGCTCGATCCTGAGGGCAGCGCGTTGAAACTTGTGTCGCTGGGGGAAGCGTTGTTTACCAGGTCGGCTCGCACCGTCGAGTAACTGAGCCATTGTCCATTGTCGGGGCCCGCCGCCGCGCCGCCGCCCGTGCCGCTGTAGTCGATCTGGAAGTTCAGGGTGATCTTGTCCGTCACCGCCGCACTGAGAAGCGCCGCCGCTTGTTCGATGCCGGAGCGAAAGCTTGCAGGCGCCGCCATCGCCGCCGCGTCGAAAATGAGATTGATGGTCAGGCCGCCGGAGGTTTCGGCGACATCCGAGTCCGGACCGCCTGAGCCGGAGGCACTTACTGCGGCCTGGGCTTCGTATGTCTCCGCCGGAAATGAGACGGGTGGCGGTGACGGATTCACGGATGTCGGTGACGGGTTGGAGCCCCTTGTATGCGGGCTCGATTGTGAGGGAAGCAATCCGGCCGAGCTGTCCCAAAAGCTATCCAACGGATCCGAAGACTCCGATGGATTGTGAAGGTAATTTCTATAGCTCATCGCAAGTTCCCGGAAACGGGATATCTCCAGAAAGTTGGCGCGCCGAGCAACACAAACGGCTCGCTCAATATGATTCGCATCTGGTGCGATGCGCAATCCGGAGCATGTCCACCCAACCTTAATTTTGGGTTGTGGGTCTACTTCACCGTTGAAGCGATTGCGCCGCCAGCGCGTGCGCGGCATTGCGACGCGAACTGTCCCTTGTGCGGTCGGTCGCTCGGGGGCGGCTGGCTGCTATCCAACCCGAACAAGCACCTGCGCTCATCAGCAGCACCAGCCGGCACTCACGGCCGCATGGAGACCAAAATTGTCGCTATCGCGGCAACGAGAGGCCTTCCCCAGTAATCTACGGTTACCGCTGCCAGTGTCGCCAGTGGCTACCTTGTCAGCCTGGAAACTGCCTGAAAAATTGTATCAAAATATGAAAGGCAAGAATTGTCAAATAGTTACGATGTTCACAGATTGAACATGCGGCTTGACGTTCACCGGCTGAACGCAGTAAGAGCCCGTAGGACCGGAGGGGCGGGGTGGACCATTTGCTAAACACAGAGCATGAGAACGAGCGGATCGTTCTTGGCCTGTTGAGTTCGGTGGAAAGCGACGGTGCGCGCTCGCAGCGCCACATCGCCGCCGAACTCGGAATCGCGCTCGGCCTTGTCAACGCCTACCTGAAGCGCTGCATCAAGAAGGGGCTGGTCAAGGTCAGTGACGCGCCCGCGCGCCGCTATGCCTATTACCTGACCCCACAGGGCTTCGCCGAGAAATCCCGCCTCACGGTTCGATATCTGTCGGATTCGTTTTCGTTCTTCCGGCTTGCCAAGAGCGATTGCGCGCGCGTGCTCGAGCAGGCAAGCGCAAAGGGCTTTTCGCGCGTGGTGCTCGCCGGTCAATCGGACCTGGCCGAGGTTGCGATTCTGTGCGCAGTCGAGGCGGGCGTGGCGATCGTCGGCATTGTCGATCCCGCTAGCGAGGTTGCGCGCTTTGTCGGCGTCGACGTCTGCAGCTCCTATGCCGACGTGAAAGAGGCGTTCGATGCCGTCATCGTGACAGACGTCGCACACGCAAGCGCATCGTACGATGCCGCCGCCGCGGTGTGCGGTCCCGAGCGTGTGCTCGCGCCGGGCCTGCTTGGCTTGCGCGAGCGAAGCGAAACTGCGGAGAGGGCGCCATGAGCGAAGTCGTGCAGGCGCGATGGTATGTGGTGCAGACCCAGGTGAACGGCGAGGCGAAGGCCGCGCAGAACTTGTTGCGCCAAGGCTATGAAATCTATCTGCCGCGCTATCTGAAGCGTAGGCGCCACGCGCGCATGGTCGATTTCGTCGCCAAGCCGCTGTTTCCGCGTTACATGTTCGTGTCCATCGATATGGCGACACAGCGCTGGCGCGCGATCCAGTCGACGCAGGGGGTCTCCCATCTCGTGTGCAACGGCGAAGAGCCGGCTGCGGTACCCGATGGCGTGCTGGGCGCGCTGAGGGCGCGCGAAGACGCGCGCGGCTTTGTCAACATGGAAGCCAAGCCTGGCTTCGCGCTTGGCGACAAGGTGCGGGTGCTTGCAGGCGCCTTTATAGACAGTGCCGGGCTGTTTGATGGGATGGGTGACCATGACCGGGTCGCCATCCTGCTCGACATGCTCGGTCGCAAGGTCCGCGTTCATCTCGACGTGGATTTGGTTGCCGCCGCCTGAGTGCGGCTTATCGCGCGGCTCGCTTTTTTCGAGGGCGCCGCGTTTAGTGTCTGCTTCCTTCGGGGAGCGTCTGGGTTGGACAGCGTTTCACCCGGAGTGCGGTAGCATGGAAATTTTTGAGCCATGACCATTTTACATAGGCAGCCACGTCGTGCTTGGCCAGATCGATCGAAACGAGCGCGTGGTTGTACTCGACAATCCGATCTCGGTTTCCGCGAGGCGGTCGCGGAGCAGGCGACGCTCGTCGTCGGTGATGCGAGGCTTGTATCGAGGTTGATCGAGGAACATGGCATTGACGCGATCATGCATTTTGCCGTGTCGAGCGTGGTGCCCGAGTCGATCGCAAGGGCGATCCGGCCGCGATTGTCGCCGACAGTCATAGGCTGCGGCAGTTGTTGTCGTGGGCGTCCGCCTGTGCCGATCTCGAGACCATTGTCGGGCACGCGCTTGGCTGGGAACGCAGCATATCGGCAGAGGACCAGCATGCAAGATCATAGCGGGATTGTGAGCGTGCCGGAGGTGAGGCGGCTACCGAAGGATTTCTCAAAGAATTCCGCGGGGGGGCTTGTGCCGAATTGCCATTTGGTCGCTGGGTCTATTAAAAACGTTTGGAGGATCCCGTGACGGATGCATTCCCGCTGTTTACCTCGATCCCGCCCAATTCGAATTTCGGACCGGTCGTCGAAAATTGGCGGGAGTTGGGTTTTCGGGTCATCAGCATTAATAACCGGAAAGAGGCTGCACATCTATTTGGCGTCGAAACGATCACGGTCGACACTGACGAGCTAAAACTCCCAATTAGCGACATGCTGAACGCAATCCGCGAAACCGGAGAGCCGTTCGCCGGCATTATCAATGCGGATTGCAAGTTTTTGGCGCCGATCGACTTTGACGTGATTAGGCGCTGCGCAAGGAAGTCGGTCATTCTCGCCGAGCGGATTGATGTGGATGATCAGGGTGCGCCGGCCCTATTCAGGGCTAACGGTTTTGACGCCATGTTTTTTGACGCTTCCGCGATCAAGGATTTGAAGAAGAACAGCGCGTTTAAGATCGGTATGCCATGGTGGGATTACTGGCTGCCAACCGCATTTCATTATGTCGGCTTTCAGATCAAGAAATTTGACTGTCCCATCCTTACCCACGAAGTGCATCCCGTTCATTGGAATGATCGTTATACCTTCATGATGCTGGCTGAGGATTTCAAAGCGGATTTTCCAGACCATCCAGCGGTTTATCTCGGCGACAAGTTGGCCCCCACTGTGTATCGAAATTTGTTAGAAAGCCCAACGATTTCAGCAACGCAGATTCCGTTGCCCATCGTCAAAATTATGTCCGGAGTGCCTCAAATTGTTACTCAGGCAAGCAAGAGATGGAATTGGCGCGAACTATCGATACTGCGGCCGTTGAGGCTGCTATGGAGGGAATACAAGATGTTGCGGATCAAGCAATCGCGCTCCCACGAGCGCGCAAGTAAGATGTTGTGAGGCGGGTGCGCCTATGCGCCGTGGCGTTGCCTGATCGCGCTTTTTTTTGGACCGATGATGTTTGCCGCGCAGTTCATCGCGCGGATTTGCGAACCTAGGCTATTGTGATGGGGCATGTCGTTGCGGACGGTTACGAACCTGGGGGTAGGGTTATCCGAACGCCTGTTGCATTGTTTGCTTACAATCGTCCGGATCACACGCATCGGGCGCTTGAGGCGTTATCGCGCTGTCGGCGAGCCGCGGATTGTGATTTCTTCTTGTTTTCGGACGGGCCAAAGAGCGAAGCAGCGGCTCCAATGGTCGAGCAAACAAGGGGCGTCCTGCGAACGTGGGCACGGAGGCTCAAGGCCGAGGTTGTCGAGCGGCCGCAGAATCTCGGCTTGGCGCGTTCCATTCACGCCGGCGTCACTGATCTGACGCTGCGCTATGGACGGGTCGTCGTCGTCGAGGACGACCTAGTGGTCGGCCCAGACTTCTTGCACTTCATGCTCGAAGCGCTTGATCGTTATGCAAACGAGGATGCAGTGTTGCAGGTTGGGGGATTTCCTCTAAGTCCGCCTGACCGCGGTGAGTTTGACGCCTTTCTCCTGCCGGTGACTACAACCTGGGGATGGGGCACATGGCAGCGTGCTTGGGCTCACTTCTCGTGGCAGCCGGAAGAGCTTGAGGCCACTCAGCGAGATCCTGATTGGCGGAAACTGTTCGACATAAATGGGGCCGGCTCGTTCTCCACGATGTTGGAGGACCGGCTCGCCGGAAAAAACGACTCATGGGGCATCCTTTGGTGGTACGCGGTCTCGCGCCGCAGGGGCCTCGTTGTCTATCCTGCCGTCAACCTGGTGTGGAACGGAGGCTTTGACGGTTCGGGAATCCACAGCGGATCGAATGATTTCCTTCGGCAGGCGGATGTCGATGCCCTTAACGGCTCGCGGATCCCGGATCGGCTCCGATTTCCCGCCACCTTGGTGGTCGACCCTCAGGATATGAGGCGTCTTGAAGCCTTTCTCCGGCGCCTTGGTGGTGGGGCGCAGGCCCCCCCGCCACGGCAACGGCCCAAAATCGTGCAATGGCTTGTAAAGCGGGTTCAACATGCGTTTTCTTGAGTCTCTCAAGCGCCGCGCCATTTCTCGGCTTGCGATGGCGTTGGACGCGAATCGGTCCACGGCACCGACCCAGCTCGATCCGAACTGTACGCTGGCCACTAGCGCCCGCTTGCTACCAGAAGCGGTGATCGAGAATTTTCGCGGTGCCAGGAGCGACATAACCGTCGGCGCGAACACCTACATCCGCGGCAGGCTGCTGACCTATGCGCACGGCGGCAGTATCAGCATAGGCGAATGGTCCTACATCGGCGTTAGGACCGAAATCTGGTCGATGAATTCGATCACGATCGGGAACCGGGTATTGATTTCCCATGGCGTCAATATCCATGACGGAACGGGCCATTCAACTGATGCCCTTGAGCGCCACACTCATTTCCGAAACATGATTCAACACGGCCACCCGCGTGATCCGGACGAATTGCCCGGAGTGCTGTCGGCGCCAATAGTGATAGAGGACGATGCATGGATAAGCTTCGGCGCTACCGTCCTACGTGGTGTCCGGATTGGCGCCGGAAGCGTAATTGCTGCAGGCTCAATCGTGACAACGGACGTTCCGCCGCGGATGCTTTATCGAAACAGGATGACGCCCATAATAGAGCCACTGTCGCCGGAGGCGGCGATTAGGGAAGCGGCATTCACAGGTGAAAACGAGGTACAGATTGTCGATCGTTGAAAAGGCTAAACGGCTGTTGACGGTTCCAGCTGCGCAGCAGCCTGCCGAACTGTTAGGCTCTGTCATGGCAGGTTACCGCCAACAGCTGGATGATTTGATGATCCTGCAGGGGCAGGCGCTGGCCATGGCTAACGCGGACCGGGCGCCGCTGCAGCGGCTCCAGGATGCCGAATTCAAGGTGTTTTCTCAGTTCGGCGAAGATGGGATTCTGCAGTACCTTGTTAGAGAGACGGGTATTCGAGCCGAAGAGCGCTCGTTCATCGAGTTTGGAGTCCAGACTTACACTGAATCGTGCACGCGGTTTCTGCTCATGAACAATCATTGGCGCGGGTTAATCATCGATGGCAGCCATGAGTATATGAACGCCATACGTCGCCAGGACATTTATTGGCGGCACGACCTGACGGCAGTTGGCGCTTGGATCGACCGCGACAATATCGATGGCCTGATCAGCAATGCCGGGTTCGCTGGCGAAATTGGTGTACTTGTAGTCGATATCGACGGCAACGATTACTGGGTATGGGAACGCATCGAAGTGGTTAACCCGGTGATCGTAGTGGTCGAATGGAACAGTGTCTTTGGTCCCGAGCACGCTATTTCGGTCCCTTATGACCCAGCATTCGTCAGGACGCGGGCGCACTACTCAAATCTGTTTTGGGGAGCATCAATCGCGGCCTTTGAGCACCTCGGCAACCGCAAGGGATATGCTCTGCTTGGCTCGAACAGTGCCGGGAACAATATCTTCTTCGTGCGTAAGGACAGAATAGGGCGGTTAAGACCGGTTTGTGCTCGAGAGGGGCATATCGAATCTCGATTTCGGGACTCTCGCGATCGGGATGGCAGCCTGAATTTCCTTGGCGGCGAAATGCGGAAGCACACAATTCTCGACCTCGAAGTCGTTGAGGTTGTGACTGGGCGCACGACAACCCTCCGCGCACTAGATAAAGGGCATGTTTAATGGCCCAGATCACTTGGGAGGAAGCGGTGCAGTGGCTGCGCGAGCAGCCGGATCAGCAGGCGCTGGTTGCTGCTTGCTACTTCGATGATCCCTTGACTGAGGCCGCAACGCGCTTCTGGGCTAGCGCCGAGTGGAAGGCGATCACCGCTTTACTACCCACGCCGAGAGGCGCGGCGCTCGATCTCGGGGCTGGCCGGGGCATTAGCGCCTATGCTCTGGCGCGTGACGGCTGGGAGGTAACTGCGCTTGAGCCGGATCCGAGCTGCCTCGTTGGGGCCGGTGCAATTCGCAGCCTTTCGAAGGCGAGCGGGCTTTCGATCGGGATAGTCACTGAGTATTCCGAGAACTTGCCGTTTGGCGACGAGAGCTTCGACCTAGTCAACTGCCGTCAGGTACTTCACCACGCGCGTGATCTGCGCCAGAGCTTGCGCGAGATCTTCCGAGTTCTGAAGCGAGGTGGGACTATGATTTCCACTCGCGACCACGTCATTAGCAGGCACGAGGATCTACAATTGTTTCTCGACTCGCATCCACTGCACAAGCTCTACGGCGGAGAGAACGCCTTTCTCCTGCAGGAATACCGCGACGCGATCATCGGCTCAGGCCTTGTGATCGAAAAGGAATTGGGTCCATTTGACTCTGTGATCAACTACTTCCCGTTAACCGAAACGCAACGCTTTGGGTACGTGACAATGCCGGTTGCGCGGTTGATCGGCGAATCACTTACGGCAGCGCTGTTTAGTCAGAACCATGCTCTTGGGAGGGGGTTGTTTAAGCGTCTGCTCGCTGAATATAGCGCGAGAACAAATGCGCCAGGTCGGCTCTATTCGTTTCTCGCGCGCCGCCCGTTAACCTGATGCCTAAGATGGTTGAAATCGTGAGCGAGCCTACGATCAAGCGGGTCGAGATCATTCGCACTTACGAAGCGGTCGGCACCGCGCAGGGGCCTCTGAGGACCTTGCAGCTCGCGGGAGGTGAACTCTATTGGTCGCGCCACGTGCTCTGGCATCTCTTCGTCCGAGATTTCGTTGCTGGCTTCCGTCAGAAGTTGCTTGGATATCTCTGGATCGTGCTGATGCCACTAACGGGCATCGCGAGCTTCGTCTTTATGGAAATGACGGGCATTTTGAATCCTGGCTCGACCGAAATTCCCTACCCGATCTTTGTCTTCATCGGGACGACCGTCTGGGGCACTTTCGTCGCCGCTATAACGACGGTTGCCAGCGGGCTCATCAACAACGCTGACCTAGTGATGCGGACAAACATCCCAAAAATCGGCCTGGCCGTGACTGGACTCGCCTCGATTGCCTACAACCTTCTCATCAATCTCGCCGTTCTCGTGCTGTTGATGGGTCTATTTGGGCGCTTGCCGTCGATCTGGGCCATCTTCTACCCGCTGGCGGTGCTCCCAATCGTTGTTCTTGGCGCGGGTGTGGGCTTGATTCTATCGGTGATAGGGGCAGTGGCGCGCGACCTCACCAGCATGCTGGTCACTCTGATCAATCTCGTCATGTATATCACTCCGGTTGTGTACACGGCCCAGTTTAGCAACCCATGGCTTCAGCTGATTGTCCGCTGGAATCCACTAACGTATCTGGTCGATACGCCACGGGCCCTGTTCGTCGCCGGCCGCGTGCCGAGCCCGACTGGCTTCGCACTTTCTACATCTCTGGTTCTTTTCACGTTGTGGGGCGGTATCCACGCGTTTTACCTGATTAAAGACAAGGTAGCGGAGCGCCTTTGATGGGAGAGCGTGCGATCCGTGCCGAAGGGCTTTCAAAGAAGTTCGGGCTGACCTTGCGACAGTCGATGAAGTATGGCTTGCACGATGTGGCGCGAAAGCTTCTTGGAAGGAGAAATGGAGACGACGTCTTACGGACGGGGGAGTTCTGGGCCGTCGACGACGTCAACTTCGAGCTCAGATCAGGCCAAGCGCTCGGCATCATGGGCGTTAACGGGAGTGGCAAGACGACCTTGCTCCGCATCCTAAATGGCGTATACGCTCCTGATCGCGGTAGAGTTCAGATCAGAGGTCGCGTTGGCGCTCTGATTGCTGCCGGAGCGGGGTTCGCTCCGATGCTCTCCGGGCGTGAAAACGTCTATATTAATGGTTCTCTGCTCGGACTTACGACGAAAGAAATTAAAGGGTTGATGGACGAGATAGTTGCGTTCTCCGAACTCGGTGATTTCATCGACCTGCCGGTGAAGAATTATTCCAGCGGCATGTATGTCAGGCTGGGCTTTGCAGTCGCCGCGCTAAGCCGGCCCGACGTGCTGCTGATGGACGAGGTCCTGGCGGTCGGCGACCTGAACTTCCAAAAGAAGTGCTTCGACCAGATCCTGCAGCTCAAGCGCTCCGGCACCGCAATCGTTCTCGTCTCCCATTCTCCGGGGGCCATATGGTCAGTATGCGACCGCGGTCTCTTTATGGACCACGGGCGGGCAATTGTCGAAGGCGGCGTGGAGGACGTCGTCCGAGCCTACGACGACCAAAATTCGCGAAATGCTGTTGCTGCCGATCAGCAGTTCTCTCAAGCCGCCGCCAATTCCGGCGAGCTTCAACTGGGAGCATCTATTGCAGAGGCTCAGGCTGGCGCGAAGGTGGGAACCGGGGATGTGGTTTGCACAGATTTCCGGATTGTTCGATCAGAAAGTGAAGCGCGTGTGGACGAACTCGATTTCCGGGAGCCATTTTTCGTAGAAGTGGACGTGACGATTATGAAGCCGATCGATGACTTCATACTTCGTGTTGTTGCGGATGCCATGCATTATCGGAACATCGTGACGCTAGACAACTACGAGCAGGGTTGTCCAATTGGAAGAATTGAGCCCGGGCAATACCGATTCCGGATCGATGTGACGGATCAGAACTTTCGTCCAGGCGCGTATATTTTCAACGTCGCGGTTGTAAGCAGAAAGATTGGAGTCCATCTCTTTTTGTGGCTCAAATGCGCCCGCATCGTCGTCAGGAATCCCCGTCGCTATTTTTTGTACTCCGATCCCATGGCGGTCGTGTTTTTTGGTGCTACCTATTCCCACGTACGACTGGAGAGCAGCTCGTGACTCTAGGGCACGACTTTTTTGCGAAGGGCCATTTCCATAGCCCTGAGACGCACGAAGAGATGGTGGTTCTCTTCAAGCGATCGGTGAGTAATGTGGTGGTCGAAATATCGTCCTTCTGCAATAGAAAGTGCAGTTACTGTCCCGTATCCCAGGTCGAACGATCGCGGGAAAACAGGCTCTTACCAGATCAGATATTTGATCGAGTCGTAACCGATCTCGCTTCGATCGATTACGAGCGCAGCGTGTGTCTTAATTTGTACAATGAGCCCACGTCCGATCGAGAGCTGCTTCTTAAGCGAGTATCCGTGCTGAGACAGGAAGTCCCAAAATGCAGGATATACTTCAGCACGAATGGCGACTATCTCAATCGCGATTATCTGCACGAATTAGTGGACGCGGGACTGTCGGAACTGTACGTAACTTTACATGCACCAAGAGGCGCTTCTTACAGTGACGCCTATGTAGTTGGGCGTTTCTCGGAATTCGCTGCCAGGATGGGAAAGCAGATCAAGGTGGATACGGTTTTGCCGCAGCAATCCGTACAGGGCACTATGAATCTTTTCGGCATCAAGCTTCATGTTTTTGCAACAAACTACGACCTCTACGGTTCGGATCGTGCTGGCGCTATTCAAAACCTTTCCGCTAAGGCTCCAAAGCGAATGGCCCCTTGCGACCGACCATTCAATGATTTCACCATTTCCTATGATGGAACGGTGTTTCCATGTTGCCAGATGTTCGCAGATAATGATCTCCACAGACAGCGTTACGCCATTGGGAATATGGCAGATTACTCGAGCATGTTCGAAGCTTATGCATCAAGGGACATGGCTGGTTGGCGAAGGACCTTGCTGCGGTTTGGGCCAAAGGCCAGCCCTTGCGATACGTGCTCTGAAGCAAATCACGAAGGCTCGGCTGAGGAACGGCGTGTGCGCGACGTCATTTATCAAAATCTGATTGGCCAACCTCCAGAGGACGAAGTGGTACGGGTCGAACCTGGCCGCGTGTCGGGCGCGCCCAAACGTCGGCTGTTGCCGCGCTTTCAGATCTTTCGCCAATGAACTTTCTTCGGCGGGGGCGTCGATGGGTGGAGCGCGTGCTCTCTCCCGCGGCGAGAAGGCTCCAACCTAGCGAGCCTGTGCCTTATTCGACAGACGGGTGGGATCATATTCCCAAAGGCAAATACGACTACGTACCGAAAGGCACGTATGTTGCTGGACCCGCTGACAGATTCCTTCTCGTACCCAAAAACCGTTACCGAGTTGTTGTGCTGCCGGAGCAGCCAAAGCGGTTCGAGGACGGGGTTGGATGGCTGACCGAAGATAACTCGCCGGAAGGTTACGACCTGCTTTGGGGCGACACGAAAAACCTCCAGACCTATCGGGCTGAAGGGGATCATGCGAGAGACAAACTCAAGCTCGAAATTGTCGACCACGTTGTTGGTTCCATCCGGCCGCACATTAGGGTAGTGGACGTGGGTTGCGGTGTTGGCGACTTGCTAGCAGAGGTTCGCGCAAGGGAACCAAGCGTCGACGTCTCGGGATTGGATTTTTCGCCTAAGGCCATCGAAGGAGCAAAGCGACTTCTGCCCGATGGTGACTTCCGGAGGTTTGTGATCGATCGAACACTGCCATACGATGATCGCTCGTTTGATCTTGTTCTCTGTACGGACGTCGTCGAGCATCTCCACTACCCTAAGGCGGTCGTCGCCGAACTGGTTCGGATCTGTCGCCCGGGCGGGACGGTCGCGGTGGTTGTGCCCGACGGAGACGTCGACCAGTTCTTTGGGCATAACTGGTTCTTCAACCAGCAAAGGCTATCCGACTTGCTAGCCGATTGGCGCGGCGTGGTTACGCGACTCCCGGTCACCGGGGAATATATCGGCCGAATTTCCGTGCCGCCTTTGTAAACGACCAATGCTCAGAAAAATCAGAGAGTTGACCAAGCGGACGCAATCACATTTGAGGGCGGCTCTAATGCAGCGCATTGCTAGACCGCTGCTGCAGGCCGAAGCCGCATCGGGCATGGAAGCTGAGGCGGCCCTGGCTGAACGATTGTTGGAGAGAATCGCCGCCCACGTGGCGGCCCAGCAGCTGCCGGCTCACGATGTCCGTTTCCGTAATGCATTACGTGAGACGCTTGCCGCCCAGTTGCCAGCGGAAAGCAGGGAATTGGTTCCACTGCTTGAGCGGCGGACGTCTCCTGTCATGAGTACTTGGACCTTCCAGAACGAAGTCATGGAGTGGGACATCGGCGAGGACGATCTGGTCCTTGATGTTGGGTCGGGCGGTTGGCCATTTAGACGCGCGGATCATCTTGCGGACAGATTCCCGGAGGGGACGACGCACCGGTTTGAGAACATGGTTCGCGATGAACGGCCGTTCTTCGCGGTGGATATCGAGCAGCTACCCTTCGCCGATCATGCCTACGAGTTCGTTTTCTGCTCGCACGTGCTCGAGCATCTCGACAATCCCGGGCAGGCCATACGAGAATTGATGCGGGTAGCAAGACGAGGGTACCTCGAGGTTCCCACACGCCTTTCGGACATAATGTTCAACTTCACGAGGCTAAAGGACCACCATCGCTGGCACGGTCTCAGGCTGGGAAATACGCTGGCCTTGATCGAATGGAACGAGCGCGAGCGCCGCGAACTCGGCAACGAATTTTTCAATGCCTTGCAGAGTGAGTTCACCAATCCCTTTCAAGCATTCTTCGAGCGCAACCGCGATTTGTTCTTCACATCCTATCGCTGGGAAGGGAAGATCGATTTCCTGATCATCGATAAGAATGGCCGAATTATCGATTCTTCGTGCGGCGACGATCTATCTCCGATGACGCCCGGCTGGCCGGATGACCGTTAGCTTGAAACCACCGGTCTTTGTTGTTATCCCCGTATTCAATCGCCTTGCGTTCACGCGCGAGTGCATCGGGGCACTGAAGACACAGACATATCAATCGATACGGATCATCATTGCCGATGGCGGTTCGACCGACGGAACGCCGGCGGCGGTAAATGAGGAGTTCCCAGACGTCAAGGTGCTAACCTCGGACACCGAGCTGTGGTGGGCCGGGTCGATGGCAATGGGGATCGACCACGTGCTGCGCGATCACTGTCATGGGGCCGGCTTCGTCCTGATGATGAACAACGACACGCTGGTGCCGGAGGACTATATTGAGCGGCTGGTTCATGCTTCGCTTACCCATGACGCCGCGGTAGGGGGGCTGATTGTCGATTCGCGGGACCCTTCGCGCATTCTCGATGCGGGGGAGTACATTGACTGGTCAACATACTCCTTCCCGGTCAAGACAAACATCCAGCCGGATGAGCGCTTCTGTGACAATGTCGACGTTCTTCCGGGACGGGGGAGTCTCGTACCGATCAAAATGATCCGAGCGGTGGGCAATGTCGACGCCGCTCGATTTCCCCACTATCTTGCCGATTACGAATTCTTCAGTCGCCTCAGGGCAAAGGGTTTCCGGCTAGGGGTCGCCTACGACGCGCGCATTCTCGCACACATCGAAGAAACCGGAATCGTCCCCACAGCCGGCATGGTGAGTTTCAAAGCAGTCTGGCGGGAATACTTTTCCAGACGCTCGATGAGCAATTTCCAAGATCATTGGCGTTTCATCGGCTTGCACGCTCCCATCTCTTGTCGCCACCGGTTGCAGCGTCGTCTGGCGCTGGCAGTCATCACGAGCTTCGCCTTACGAACGTCCGCCCGGCCTTTTGCGCGACCGCTCTATTGGCTCTGGACGCTCCCTCGTCGAATTCTCGAGCAGGTGCACGCCATCCGGCGGTTCGCCTCAGCCGCCCGCCGAGAGGGGATCAGCGTTCTGTGCCGGCCGTCCGAGTTCCCGGGTCTTGTCCGGCTTCCGCTTTACCTGCTTGCCGCGCCGGGCCCCGTCAGCCTCCAGGACATCGAGTCGGTTCAACTGGACGCTGACAGTCTCGTGTCCGCAAATATTGTGCGGCCACTGCGCAAACAAGATTGGTTCGCTTTCGCGACGCTCGATTTCAACAATAGATCCGATCGGGACAAGCTTGCTCGCCTATTCCTCAAAGCCTGGAATCCTTTCAGTAAGCTGAGCAGGACGTTGGCCTGGCGAAGGGCTCGCGAGTGCGCAGAATGAAGGCCCGCTTTCGTATCGGAATAGAGCTAATCGACGATCCGGCGTGGATGGGCGGCACGCTGTATCTCAGGAACCTGGCAATCAGCCTTGCCCGTCTTCCCGAACCGGATCGACCAGAGTTGTGCCTCTTGGGGAGTTCAGAAGCCATCTCGCGCGTGCTTGAGGAGAGCGACAATCCTGCAGCATTTGGCAAGAATCTGCCCGAACGGCTGTCGCGCCTTTCGCGGCTGTTCGGGCGGGCTCCAGGTTCGAAGCAAAAAGTCGATGTTGTCTATCCGGGATTTGGTACACCGCCCAACGGTGCGCTTGTCCTCCGCTGGATCCCCGATTTCCAGCACCGCTATCTTCCCCAGCTGTTTTCCGCCGAGGAGATCGAGCAGCGCGAGCAAGCGATCCGCAGCATTGCCGAACGTCACGGAACCGTCGTTGTCAGCAGCAATGTTGCCATGCGAGACTTTGCAACATTCTTTCCTGATTATAGCTCAACGATTCGGGTCTGGCACTTCCGGTCGCTGATCGACACGACAGCTTCGACCTCGCGCCAAGCGATCGCCAAATTCGCCCTTCCGGAGAAGTATCTCTATCTTCCAAACCAGTTCTGGGCGCACAAGAACCACATCCTCGTGCTGCGAGCACTGGCACGATTGCGTGGGCTTGGCTTCAATATCCCATTGGTATGCACGGGGGCCACGTCCGACCGGCGCAATGCAGAGCACTTTGGCCAACTGCAACGCTTTATCGCGGACAACGGAATCGCCGATCAGGTATCGATTCTGGGATTGATCGAGAGACGTGAACAGATAGAGGTGTTGCGGCACGCCGCCGCAATCATCCAGCCATCGGTGTTCGAAGGCTGGAGCACGGTTGTCGAGGACGCTAGAGCTGCGGGCAAAAAGATATTTCTTTCCGACATACCCGTTCATCAGGAGCAGACTCCTCCTTCAGCTACCTATTTCGATCCCCACAACCACGAGGAGTTGGCCCGACTACTATGGGATAGTTGGGACAGGCTGCCTCCAGGACACGACACTCGTGCAGAGACTGTCGCGCGCAAAAACATGGAGCCGTTGATCCTTCAATCGGCACGCGAGTTCTGCGGTATTGCCGAGGGAGCGCTTGACTTCCAACGATCGGCCGCAATGCGGAATTCATAAGAATGACAGATGGTCGGTTATGACTGGATGCATCTTGCTCCCAGCAGCGGCACCGAAGTGGCAGCGCAATGCGACGGCATGACGCGTATTTAGCGTGTCGGGAACGAATTCGCCCGCTACTTGCTGACAAACCCAGCGTCTGCGGCAAGTGGCCGTCTCAAGGCCGCCTTGAAATGCCCAGTCCTGCCTTGAGCCCGTCGAAGGCGATAAGACCATACCGTCTCTGCGTGGAGTTCGCGCAAAATGAACGATGGCTCGGCGGCGCCATCTACATTGAGAATCTATTGTCTTCGCTGGGCAAGCTGTGCGAAGTCGAGCGGCCGAGTGTTACGCTCGTACTGCGCACCGGTGCGGATATTTCGTTCGCGAAGAAGCTGGTGAGTATGCCCATCGTGAGCGGTGCGCAGAGGATCAGCATGATCTATCGCGCAGTTCGAAAACTTAACGATCTGAGTTGGGGACGTTTGACGTGGCTGCTCAGACTGATCCGGCCGTTACAAACTGACGGTGGACGCCTGGAGCTCTGGTTCCCTGCAATCGCCCGCAGCATCATACCTCGTCGCGAGCTTTACTGGATTGCCGACCTCCAGCATCGGCACATGCCGCATCTGTTCACGAAAGAGGAGCTCGAGCAGCGTGACCGCTGGTTCGCGGGCATCGCTGAGGCTCCCGGGCATGTGGTGCTCTCCAGCGAAAGCGCGAGAGCCGATTTCCTGCGACAATATCCCAATGCTCGGGTTACGTCGCACGTATGGCATTTTTGTAGCACACTTCGGCCGGACGGGAGCGAGCGTCATGCAGAGGTCCGAAGCCGCTATGGTCTGACGGAAAAGTTCATTTACATCCCCAATCAGTTTTGGAAGCACAAAGATCACCTCACGGCTTTAGAGGCGCTTTTGCAGCTGAAAACGAGAGGGGTCAGGATTCCCTTAGTTTGCACGGGTTTTCAGGGCGACTACCGGCAGCCTGATCACTTTGCCAAGGTTGAGGGATTTATCCAGGACACAGGGCTCGCAGATCAAACGAAGCTGCTTGGTGTCATTCCGCGCAGGGACCAGATCGAAGTGTTCCGAATGGCCGCTGCGGTTGTGCAGCCCTCGCTGTTTGAGGGTTGGAGCACGGTAATCGAGGACGCTAAGGCGATTGGGCGGCCGATTCTCGCTTCTGACATCGACGTCCACCGCGAGCAATTGAGCCAAGTTGCGAACTCCGCGCTCTTCCGCGCCGGTGATGCGAGCGATCTTGCCGAGCGGCTCGCCGAGCTGTGGCCCGCATGGGAAGCCGGGCCGGACCTCGGACGCGAGGCCGATGCACAGGCGCTTACTGAGCAGCGGATCATTGAGGCGGCGCGCGAGTTCGTCTCGATCGCCGACGAGGCTGCAGGACTAGCTACTGCATCCACGCTCCTAGAGGAGACTTAAGTAATGTGCGGCATTGTAGGACTTCTCTCCCCCTCCAAGGTCCAGGTCGGCGAGGCGTCCAAAGTTCGAGAGATGAATCGCCTGCTGGCGCATCGCGGTCCGGATTCGGCCGGTGAGTTTAGTGACGAACACGTCTTGCTGGCGATGCGACGCCTGTCGATCATCGATGTTGCCGGGGGCAAGCAACCGCTGTTCAATGAGACCGGGGACATCGTTATTACCTGTAACGGAGAGATTTACAACCACCACGAGCTGCGGGCCGAGCTCCAGGCGCTTGGGCACAGTTTTGCAACTCATAGTGACGTCGAGACGATTGCCCATGCGTACGAGGAATGGGGCCTCGACTGCTTCAAGCGGCTGCGCGGCATGTACGCTTTCGCGATGTGGGACGGGCGCAAGGGGCAATTGCTTCTGGCCCGCGACCGAATGGGCGAGAAGCCACTCTACCTGTATCGCGACGAGGGCGGCAGGTTGTGGTGGGCCTCGGAAATAAAGGCGATCACTTCGGTGATGCCCAAGCCCTTGCGGATGTCGCCGCAGGCATTCAATCTCTATCTCACATTCCAGTACGTCCCTGAACCCGTGTGCCCTGTCGAGGGCATGGTACAATTGCCCGCTGGGCATTATCTGGTCGTGGCTCCTGGTGCCGATCCGGGCGAACCGGTGCCGTATGCCGATCTGTCGGAGGCGCGCGAAAGTCCGGCCCATCCGGTCGCGGTGACGGAAGAGATTCTCGACAGCGCGTGCCGCATGATGGGTATGGCCGACGTTCCAGTCGCTGTGGCCCTGTCAGGTGGAATCGATTCCAGCCTTGTTGCCGCGCTGACGGCCAAGCATTTCCCTGGGCAACTTCATGCCTTTACGATCGGCTACGAGGGGCGGCCAGAGAGCGATGAACGCGGTTTTGCGCAAACCCTTGCGACCGAGCTTGGAATAGAATTTACCGAGGTCGAGCTCCGTACAGAGGACGTCATCGCCGAGTTTCCCGATCTGATGGCAGCAATGGATACGCCCATTGGCGACATCGCGGCCTTCGGGTATTACTCGGTTGCCAAGGCTTCCCGCGCCGCAGGATACCCCGTGCTGCTTTCGGGCCTCGGTGGCGACGAGTTCTTCTGGGGCTACGATTGGGTGCGCGAAGCGATGCTGCGCAATGAGGCCCTTCTGTCGGACGCAAGCCCGAGGCAAGCGTGGTGGAGGCGGCTGACGCGAAAAGTCCGCGAAGCCACGCCGGACTTCTTCGGCGTGCACGCCGAACTTAGAAACGGCGATAAATGGTCACGCGGGCTGATGCCCGAGGAGGCGAGATCGAGGCTTCCGGAGGGCTACTGGCTCGATGAGGAAAGCCTCGATCTGAATCAACCGTTGCACTTGGCAGTTTCCAACCTCCTCAATCGCACCTGGCTGCGCTCCAATTGCCTGGCGCTTATGGATCGCATGACGATGGCGCACTCTGTGGAGGGGCGCTTGCCCTTGCTTGACGTTGAATTGGTCGACCGAGTGACCGGCATGCGCAATCAGGGTCTTGCCGACTGGCGCAAACCTCACAAATGGCTTCTCGTCGAAGCGCTTCGCGATGCGCTGCCGCCCGATGTGCTGTCGCGAAAGAAGCAAGGCTTCACCCCTCCGGCCCACGATTGGATGATCGGGATCGTCGATCGCTATGGTCCTCTGCTTAGGGACGGAGCGCTGGTTCGTCAGGGGCTGCTGGACGCTCAAAAGGCCGAAGGAAGCCTCTCTGAGTACGGACTCTCGTTCCTTTACAAACTGGTCTTGCTCGAGTGCTGGGCGAGACTTCGTCTGGAGGGCCAATCTAAGATGGACCTCATCATAGACCGGGAGTTGATGGTTGGAGCGGCTTGACTCTAACGGGCGTTTTCATGTCTTCGTCGGCACTTCAGTGATTGGGAATGTTCGAATTGGAGCGGCGGAGTAGAGTAGCCCTTGTTACCGGCGCCCACGGGGCCGTGGGTCGCTATGTGTCGCGGCTTCTGGCGTCCGATGGATGGTATGTCGCCGGCCTTGGCCATGGCGGTTGGAAGGGAACTTCCGCGGCGGACTGGGGGATTGGCGCTTGGTGCGAAGGGGACGTTTCCCCTGTTGAACTGGCGCGCCTTTGTCTTCGGCCGGACCTTATTGTTCACTGCGCTGGTAGCGGCGCGGTAGGCGCATCGATGCACGAGCCATACAGCGATTTCAGCCGAACGGTAACGACGACCGCGGTGATTCTGGAATTCATCCGGGTGAACTGTCCGGAGGCGGTTCTGGTCTATCCTTCGAGCGCAGCGGTCTATGGAATCGCGGAGCGCCTTCCAATTGCGGAGGATAGCGCATTACATCCAACTTCCCCCTATGGCGTGCACAAGAGATGTGCCGAGGACCTCGTCGTCGGGCATGCGCGCCTTTTCGGAATTCGAGCGGCTGTTGTCCGTTTGTTCTCGGTCTATGGCGAGCATTTCCGGAAGCAACTGCTATGGGACGCTTGCCATCGAATATGCGATAACGAAACCACGTTTTCTGGCACAGGTTCCGAGACAAGAGATTTCTTGCATGTTTCGGATGCGGCCCGGCTGTTGGTAGCCTCCGCGAGACATGCATCCGCAGCCTGTCCGATTGCTAATGGAGGTAGTGGCATCTCCGTCAGCATCGAACGAGTGCTGACAGAGCTGTTTGAGTTGCTCGGGCGAAGCAGTAAACCGAGTTTTGATGGAAAGCAGCGTTCCGGAGACCCGCGCGACTATCAGGCAGATATTACGATGGCAACCGGATGGGGCTGGTCACCCAAAATCAATCTAAGTGAGGGTCTGAGGGGCTACGTGGACTGGTATCTACGTGAGCGAAATTGAGCCAATCCCGGATGCGATCGACATAGCTCGTTCGATCTTACATGCCCTTTGGCGCGCCAGACCGCGGCAATAGTCGGACTTGCATCGTTCTAATTAGAACCTGGCACGGGCTCCGTTACGCAGTTGAGCCGACCGCGATCCTTGCTGAGGTGCGGGCCAGCGGATATCTAGCCCGTTCAGGATGTCGGGACGATCGTTTTGCCCATTTTTTGCTGGGAACAAAAGCGATAGCACGGAAACCTCGAGCCGAGAGCAGGTGATATCGTGAAGGTCGTTATTCTGGCGGGCGGCATGGGCACCCGTATCGCGGAAGAGAGTGTCGTCCGCCCAAAGCCGATGATCGAGATCGGCGGCCGTCCGATCCTGTGGCATATCATGAAACTGTACGCCCATCACGGGCTGACCGAGTTCGTGATCTGCCTTGGCTACAAAGGCTACATGATCAAAGAATATTTCATGAACTTCGTGCTGCATCACTCCGACGTTACCATCGACGCTGCCAGGAACAGCATCACTTATCACCAAAGCTATGCGGAGCCATGGTCGATCACGCTGGTCGACACCGGAGAGTCGACGCTGACTGGCGGCCGGCTCAAGCGCGTGCGCAACTATCTTGATCCCAAAGAACCATTCTGCTTCACCTACGGCGACGGCGTTTCGGATATCGACATTACCGCCTCGATCGCGTTCCATCGCAGTCACGGCAAGCAGGCGACCATTTCCGCGGTGCGTCCGCCGGGCCGCTATGGCGCGCTTGAACTCGACGGATCATTGGTGACGTCGTTTGTCGAGAAGCCCCCCGGCGACAATGCGCTGATCAACGGCGGCTTCTTCGTGCTCAACCCGCATGTGATCGATCGCATCGAAGGCGACAATACGTCCTGGGAGGCTGCGCCGCTGGAAGTGCTGGCGCGCGATGCCCAACTCGCCGCCTATCGCCATGACGGCTTTTGGCAGCCAATGGATACGTTGCGCGACAAGATCCATCTGGAGAGCCTTTGGCAGTCGGGCCGGGCGCCCTGGCGGGTCTGGGCGTGAGCGCGTGAGCCGATAGTAGCACTGTTCATCCCTGCGGATTCTACGCCGCTGTAGCCCGCCTTGGCAGAATATTTCGAAGCTTCCGGGCTTGCCGGGTCTGGCAAGCAGTTTGAGTGCATCGTGGGCAATCGCGCTCTTGGTTTCGATTGCGGGCTGCCGGTGAGCAGCTTAGGAGCGCCGATATTTTGGGTCGCCAGCATGGCTCATCGGGGTTGATGGTCAGGGCGGTCGCCTCGTATAACCCCTCGGCCCTCACTATGTGGAAGGTGATTGTCGTCTATCTGCAAGGTCGTAAATCGGTCCGATGAGTTCTGAACCCCACGTATTGGATTTCGAACGCGATTTGCTGGGAACGCGCGTATTTGTGACGGGCCACACCGGCTTTACGGGCGGCTGGCTCGTGAGCTGGCTCAAGCGCATCGGCTGCGATGTGGCCGGTTTTGCGCTCGCGCCGGCGACCGAACCAAGCCTGTTCGTCGCGGGCAATATCGCAGATGGTATCACCTCCGAAATAGGCGACGTCCGCCATTTCCCAGCCATCCGCGATGCGATCGCACGCCATCGGCCGCGGGTCATCATTCACCTTGCCGCGCAGCCGCTGGTCTCGAGATCCTTCGCCGACCCGATCGAGACCTTCGCCACCAATGCGCTTGGCACCGCACACGTGCTGGAGGCGGCGCGGCTCACGCCCGACGTCAAGGCGGTGGTCTGCATCACCACCGACAAGGTCTATCGTGACCAGGACTGGGTCTGGGGCTATCGCGAGCAGGATCCGCTAGGCGGCAAGGATCCCTACAGCGCCTCAAAGGCGTGCGCGGAGTTGGTCGCGGCCTCGTATCGCGCGACGTTGACCGAGCGCGGCAACGGCATGCTGATCGCCAACGCCCGCGGCGGCAACATCATTGGCGGCGGGGACTGGTCCGCTGACCGGATCGTTCCCGACTTCGTCCGTGCCGTGACGGCCGGCCTGCCGATCTCGCTGCGCAACCCGGGCGCCGTGCGTCCGTGGCAGCATGTGATGGCGCTGGTCCATGGTTATCTGGTGCTCGCCGCGCGGCTTGCAAAGAGCGACCGAGCGGCGGCTGATAACTGGAATTTCGGTCCCACAGACGATGCGGCGCGCTCGGTCCAGGATCTGATCGAGCGGCTGAGCGCAAGCTGGACCAGGCCGGAGATCACCTATGCGCCCGGAAGCTTCCCGGAGACGCGGTTCCTGCATCTCGACAGCACCAAGGCGCGATCGCTCTTGAGCTGGACGCCGCCGCTGTCGTTTACCCAGACCGTGGACCTGACCGCCGGCTGGTATCGGGACTTCGCCGCCAATCCGGCTGATGCCGCGCAGATCACGCTCCGGCAGATCGAGCATTACCGCGACGCCGTGAGGTCGCATGGCGCCCGCTAGCGCCCTCGTCACCGGCGCCTCCGGCTTCATCGGCGCGCATCTCGTCGCGCGTCTGCTCAACGAGGGCAGTCGCGTCATCGTGCTGGTGCGATCGTCCAGCGTACTTCCGCCCGAATGGCGAGATCGCGTCAGCATCATGACCTGCGACGATTTCACCGAAGGCAGTCTGCGGCAGGCGTTGCGGGCCGATGTCGAGACCGTCTTTCATTTGGCCGCGTATGGTGTGATGCCTGGCCATCGTGACAGCGCCGAGATGCTGCGCATCAATGTGATGCTCCCCGCTGTGCTGGCGCGCTTGTGCGCCGATCGGGGCGCGCGGATGATCATGGCCGGCAGCTCGGCGGAATACCGGCGGCCGCTCACCAATGATCCGATTCCTGAAACTGCACCGCTTGAATCCGCCAAGCTCTATGGATCATCAAAAGCCGCCGGCGGTTTGATGGCGAGCGCGATCGCCAGCGAACATGGTGCGGATTTCCGGCTGTTGCGCCTGTTCAAGGCCTATGGTCCCGGCGAAGCGCCCCACCGCCTGCTGCCGGCGCTGGTCAAGGATCTGAGCCGAGGCGAGCGCGTGGCGTTGTCGGCGGGCACGCAGGTGCTTGATTTCGTCTACATCAACGACGTCATCGAAGCCGTGATCCGCGCCGACCAGCATTGCCGCGACAAGGGCGGCGCGGCCACGTGGAACGTCGCAACAGGCCGCGGCCACACGGTGCGAGAATTTGCCGAAAGCGCCGCGCGCGCCATGCATGCGGACTACTCGCTGCTGGATTTCGGGGCAATCGGCATGCGCAAGGATGACGAGCCATGGCTCGTCGGCGCGACCGAGCTGCTGCACGCTGAATTGGGTTGGCATCCCTCAACCGGCCTAGACGCCGGCGTTCGCGCATCCGTTGCGGCGCTGTCGGCAATGGGGCTGCTGGAGTGAGTGTCACGTGATCACGGTGTCGCTGATTGGCGGACTGGGTAACCAGATGTTTCAGTACGCGGCGGGGAAGGCCCTTGCGGAGCGTCATGGCGTCGAGCTTGCGCTCGATCTCTCCGGCTTTCGGAACTATGCCCTGCGCTCGTTCCTGCTGGATCGCCTGCGGGTGCCCGAGGCCGCTCCTGCAATCGCTGCAGAGGCGCGGGCCGCGAAGCCGGCCAATCACTATGCCCGCTCGCTGTGGAGGCAGCGTATTGATCGCGTGCTCAGGCGAGCGGGCCTGCCCAAGCTCGCAGCGTCGATCGACGATTATCGCGAGCCGTTCTACCACTATGACCCGGCCTTCGAGACGCTCGGGCCGGAGACCTCGCTGTTCGGTTATTTCCAGAGCGAGCGGTATTTTTCTTCGATCGCAGAGCCGCTGCGCGACTGGTTTTCACCGCGCCAGCCGTTCGCTGAAGCCGCCGCCAGGGTGCTTGCCAGGATTGAGGGCAGTCCGCTACCAGTCTCGGTGCACGTGCGCCGGGGCGATTACCTAAACCCGGGCACCGCTGATGCCCACGGTATCCTCGGCGAGCCGTACTATCGCGATGCAATCGATCGGTTGCAGTGTACGATCGGGCAGCATGCCGAGCTGTTTGTGTTTTCCGACGATCCCGCTGCTGCGGAAGAACTGCTGAATTTTTTGCCGAAATCTCGCCTGGTTCACGTGTGCGGCGACCCTGCGCGGCCGTGGGAGGACATGGCAATAATGGCGCGCTGCCGCCATCATGTAATCGCTAACAGCTCCTTCAGCTGGTGGGGGGCATGGCTCAATGAAGCGCCAGAGAAGATCGTCGTCGCGCCACGCGCGTGGTTTGCACCGAACGCCTTACGCAATCGAATAACCGAAGATCTCTACCCTCCGGGATGGCTCGTCGTCTAAGTATGTGTTGCGATTTGATCATTGCCTCGCCAACGCGGTTCGCTGAGGGTCTCTGAATGAACCTCGTGACGCCAGCTCCCGTCGTTTCGGTCATCATGTCGATGCGCAACAGCGCAGCGACCGTGGAGGCCGCCGTGCGCTCGGTGCTGCAGCAGACGCTTGCGGATTTCGAGTTGATCCTGATTGACAACGGCTCCTCCGATGCGAGCGACACCATCGTCACGGCGTTCAACGATGCGCGCATTCGGCTGGTCCGCGAGCCTACCACCGCGTTCCTTGGGGCCCGGCTGAAGCAGGCGGTCGGCCTCTGTCGCGGCGAGTTCATCGCGCGGATGGATGCCGATGACATCTGCTTTCCCGAGCGGCTCGCCCGCCAGGTCGCGCGGCTGCGCGAGCAGCCGGAGCTGGATCTGATCGGCTGCGGCGCCGTGGTCTTCACCAGCAAAGGCGAACTCGTCGGCGAGCTGCCGGTGCCTTGCGTTCATCAGGATATCGTGGCACGGCCCTTTGCCGGCTTTCCGCTTCCGCATCCGAGCTGGTGCGGCCGCGCAAGCTGGTTCAGGGACAATCCTTACGATTCCGAAATCAGCTACGCGGAAGACCAGGACCTGTTGCTGCGCAGCTTTCGCCATACCAGGCTCGGGGCGGTCGATACCGTGCTACTGGCCTATCGACAGGATCAGCTGGCACTCAACAAGCTGCTGCAAGGCCGGCTGACCATCATGGGATCCTTGTGGCGCTTCGGACTTTCCACGGGCGAGGTCCTGCCGGTGGTTGCTGGCATCACCAACCATGCCATCAAAGCGATGGCCGATATTGCGACCGTCGGCCTCGGCTTGAACCGGTTGATGCAGCGCCAGCGGTTGAGGCCAGTTTCGCAGGAGATTGTGCCGCAGTGGCGCGAGTTGAGAGAGGTGCTGCTGGCTTCGAACCGCACCGGAAATGCCCCGCGCGCGGCGTAGCAGGCCGGCGGCGCGATCACTCCTTCGTGGCGTGAGCCACCTTGATGTGGCCTGAGCCCTTCTCGGCGGAAAAGATCCAGACGAGCCCGCCGATCGCGCCGACGATGAAGTAGACGGCTCCGAACAGGATCGAAACCACGGTGCCGTCGGTCTGTGCCAGGCCTGCATAGCCGAACGCGACCATCATGGTCGCCTCGCGCACGCCCCAGCCGGCGATCGATATCGGCATCATCGTGATCAGCATGATCGGCGGGGTGAGCATGAACAACTGCTCGAAATCGCCCCCTGCCGCGATCGCGCGAACGCAGCACCAGGCGATCACCACCGCTAGCACGTGAATTGAAAGCGACAGCACAGCGATCTTCGGCCCGCGCTTTCTCGAGAAGATCACCTGGTTTGCAATCACCGAACAGGCATGGACATGCTTGGTCGGCCACCAGCTCTTCAGCCAGCCCCAGTGCAGGCGGCCAAGCAGAAGGAAGCCGAGGCCGCCGGCGAGTGCTGCGAAATCGACGAATACCAGTGCAAGCCGGCCCTTGGCATCCGAGATCATGCCGTAGCTCCAGGGCAGGCTTGCCACGATGATAAGTGCCAGGGCAATCAGGCCGACGGCGCGATCGGTCAGGATGGAGTAGGTCGCTGCGCGCCAGCCTGCGCCGCTTCGATTGACAAGCCAGAGCCGCACCGCATCGCCGCCGATCGAGGACGGCAGCGTCTGATTGAAGAAGCTGCCGATCATGTTGTAGCGAAAGGCCTTGAGGTCGGTCAGCGGCGCATGGCAAAGGTCGGAAATCTCGCGCCAGCGCAGCGCGCCCAGAAATATCTGGAAGATCGTCACCAGAACCGCAAGCGCGATCCAGACGAGGTTGATCTGGCTGAGCCGCGACTGGATCGCGGCGAAGTTGATCCCGCGCAGCGCGAGGTAAAGCAGCCCCAGCGACACCACGAGCCGGGTCGTAAAGATTAGAAATCCGCGCATGGCAGGCCGGGTTCACTCATGTTGCATTCGACCCGCGCCCGGTCACGCTCAGCTTCCGAAGTTCGGATCAGGCTTCGATAGGACACGCCCAAAGTAACCCTAACGGCCGGGCGGGTCGCCACCCCTTGCGGTCTCTAGTATACGGTGGCTAAACAGTCGGCGCAGTGGCGTCAATGGCGTCTAGAACACAGCCTGGAAGATTATTTTATGTCGCACGGCCGGAAGATCGCCGTTATTGGTTTGGGCTATGTCGGCCTGCCGGTTGCCGCCGCATTTGCGCGCGCCGGCAGCCGGGTGATCGGCTTTGACGTCGACGTCGGCAGGGTAAGGGAACTCCGGTCAGGGCAGGACCGGACCCGCGAGGTCGAGGCCGCCGACCTCCGACTGGACCGCCTGGAGCTGACCTCCGACAGGGCCGCGCTCGAGGTCGCCGATTTTTTCATCGTCACGGTGCCGACCCCGATCGATGCGGCCAATAGGCCCGATCTGAGCGCCATGCTCGAGGCATCGCGCATGGTCGGAGCGGTGCTCAAGCGCGGCGACATTGTGGTCTATGAATCCACGGTCTATCCCGGCGCAGTCGAGGAGGATTGTGTGCCGATCCTGGAGCGCGCCTCAGCTCTCAAGGCAGGCACTGATTTCAATGTCGGCTATTCGCCCGAGCGCATCAATCCCGGCGACAGGACGCATCGCTTCGAGACCATCACCAAGGTGGTCTCCGCCCAGAATGCGCGAACGCTGGACATCGTGGCCGATGTCTACGGCTCCGTCGTGACCGCGGGCATTCACCGCGCGCCCTCGATCAGGGTCGCCGAAGCGGCCAAGGTGATCGAGAACACCCAGCGCGATCTCAACATCGCCTTCATGAACGAGCTCTCGCTCATCTTCCAGGCGCTCGGCGTCGACACCGGCGATGTGCTCGCGGCCGCCGCCACCAAGTGGAACTTTCTTCCCTTCCAGCCCGGCCTCGTCGGCGGCCACTGCATCGGCGTCGATCCGTATTATCTGACCTATCGCGCCGAGAAGGCGGGCTATCATCCCGAGGTCATTCTGGCGGGGCGCCGCATCAATGACGAAATGGGGCGGGAGATCGCGCGCGAATGCGTTCGCGGCCTATTGCGCCGGAAAGGACGCGCCGGCGTGGTCACCATCCTCGGCATCACGTTCAAGGAGAATGTGCCCGACATCCGCAACTCGCGGGTCATCGACGTGGTGCGCGAGCTGAAATCGTTCGGCGTCAAGGTGCAGATCGCAGATCCCTGGGCCGATCCGCACGCGGTCGAGGAGGAATATGGCGTCGCCTTGAGCGGCATCGAGAGGCTGGAGCCCGCCGATGCCGTGATCCTGGCGGTCGCGCACGATGCGTATGTCGAGGGCGGCTGGCGTCTGGTGCAGCGCCTGTTGGATGACAGCGCGGGTCTGGTGCTCGATGTGAAAATGAAGCTCGATCGCGGCGCCAGGCCACCCGCAATCGAGCTCTGGCGATTGTGAAAGACGGAACACGCATGCCGACACAAGCGGTCCTGGTCACTGGCGCAGCCGGCTTCATCGGATTTCATGTCGCGCAGCACCTGCTCGCGCAGGGGCGCGAGGTGGTCGGTGTCGACAACATAAACGACTATTATGATCCCGCGCTGAAGCAAGCGCGGCTTGCGCTGCTGTCTCGCGAGGCGAAATTCACCTTCCTCAAGCTCGACCTGGCCGATCGCGCGGCAACGGCCGCGCTGTTCGCACAGTACGGCTTCGCCGAGGTAGTGCATCTTGCGGCGCAAGCCGGCGTGCGCCACTCGCTGCAGAATCCGCACGCCTATGTCGATGCCAACCTGCAGGGTTTCATCAACGTGCTGGAAGGCTGCCGCCACAATGGCTGCAAGCATCTGTTGTTCGCATCCTCATCATCGGTCTATGGCGCGAATACAAAATTGCCGTTCTCGGTGCACGACAATGTCGACCATCCCGTGAGCCTTTATGCCGCCTCGAAAAAGGCCAACGAGCTGATGGCGCATTCCTACAGCCATCTGTTCCGGCTGCCGACAACGGGCCTGCGCTTCTTCACTGTTTATGGCCCGTGGGGTCGCCCCGACATGGCAATGTTCATCTTCGCCAAGGCCATCCTCGCCGGTGAGCCGATCAAGCTGTTCAACCACGGCCGGATGCGGCGCGACTTCACCTTCGTCGACGATGTTGCGGAGGCTGTTGTGCGCCTGATCGCCCGCCCGCCGCAAGGCGAGGCGGACTGGAATGGCGACAAGCCGGACCCTGCGACGAGCAAGGCGCCGTGGAAGGTCTTCAACATCGGCAACAACAACCCCGAAGAGCTGACCCATGTGGTCGCACTGCTCGAGAAGGAATTCGGCAGGGCGGCGAAAAAGGACATGCTGCCGATGCAGCCCGGCGACGTCGAAGCGACCTATGCCGACATTACAGCACTCGAGCGCGAGATCGGCTTCAGGCCGGCCACACCGATCGAAGACGGCATCGCGCGTTTTGCGAGATGGTATCGTGAATTCCACAATCTATAGGCGAGAAGCCCGATGAGCAGACGAATCATCCCCCTGATCATGTGTGGCGGTGCCGGCACGCGACTGTGGCCGGCATCGCGCGAGGGACGCCCGAAGCAGTTCCTGCCGCTGTTCGGGGCGCGCTCGACCTTCCAGGATACCCTGGTGCGGGTCTCGGATGCGGCGCTGTTCGAGCGGCCCATCGTGATCACCAATGCGGCCTACCGCTTCATGGTGCTGGAGCAGCTGACCGAACTCGGCATCGAGGCCGACGTGCTGCTGGAGCCGGCGCGGCGGGATTCGGGTCCCGCGATTGCCGCAGGCGCCGCGTTCGCGCGGGCGCGCGACAGCGAAGCCGTTGTGCTCGCGCTTGCCGCCGATCACGTCGTCCGCGACACGGGCGCGTTCCTGGCCGCGTGCCGGCAGGGGCTTGCCGCCGCTGAGGGCGGGCGGATCACCACCTTCGGCGTCAAGCCGGAGCGCGCGGCCACCGAATACGGCTATATCAACCCGGGCGAGGGGGTCGCGGGCGAGGTCCGCACGGTCCAAAAATTCGTCGAGAAGCCGGACCAGGCGACCGCCGAGCAATACATTCAGTCGGGCTTTCTCTGGAACAGCGGCAACTTCATGTTCCGCGCCGCGGTGCTGCTCAACGAGTACCGCAAGTTCGACGCCGCAAGCGTCGACGCCGTCGCGAGCGCCGTGAGCAAAGCTGGCCGCGATCTCTCCTTCGTCACGCTCGATCCGGATGCGTTCGCAGCGGCCAAGGCGATCTCGATCGATTATGCTGTCATGGAGAAGACTGCGCATGCCGCCGTCGTGCCGGTTGCCTGCGGCTGGTCCGATGTCGGCTCCTGGCACGCGGTGTGGGAATTGTCGGAAAAGGATGCCGACGGCAATGCGGCGCAGGGCCCGGCTGTGTTCGAGGATTCCCGCAATTGCGACGTCGCGACCGACAAGGCGCTGGTGGCGCTGGAGGGCGTCGACGACCTCGTGGTGGTGGCAACCCAGGACGCCGTGCTGGTGTCGCGGCAGAAGGACGCCAACGGGCTGAAGCGGCTGGTCGCAAAACTGAAGAAGGTGGCGCCGCAGGTCACCGTCGATCATCTCAAGGTGCACCGGCCCTGGGGCAGCTACCAGTCGGTGGACAGTGGCGAGCGCCACCAGGTCAAGCGCATCATCGTCAAGCCGGGCCAGCGGCTGTCGCTGCAGAAGCATTATCATCGCTCCGAGCACTGGATCGTGGTGCGCGGGACGGCGCGCGTCACCGTCAATGACCTCGTCAAGACGGTGCATGAGAACGAATCCATCTATATTCCGATGGGCGCGGTGCACCGGATGGAAAATCCCGGCAAGATCATGCTGGAGCTAATTGAGGTGCAGACCGGCAGCTATCTCGGCGAGGACGACATCATCCGCATCGAGGACGACTATCGCCGTTCATAAAAATGGCGCGTCGCCGAAAGGTAGACAATTGATGAAACGTAGAAAAAAAACGAATGGTTGGACAGAGAAAAAGATCGTCGTTGTGCTTGTTCTGACTATTGAGGGCATCTCAGTCTCGGAAGCTGCTGCTCCTGAGGCCGCGCCGCCCCCGGACGGCCAAAAACTTGTGGAAGGTATAAATCAAGCTATAGCCGATTCGCATTTCGATCCGCCGATCGAGGTTACCGATCCAATCAGGGCACCATTGAATTCCTTTTCTCAGTGGATGGTTTGCATCAGGAGCGCGCAGTCCGAGGTATCCAGGCGGATAACGTATTCGGCCTTTTTCAGAGATGGCGTCTACACCAATTCGCGCTATTCTGCCTTATTCGAAAATTGTCCAGTTCAACAATATCACTTAAAGCTCTAGCCGGTTTCCTTTAATCTCAGGTCTACAGGGCAGCGAGGGGACACGCGAATGCTCACCAATTTATTCCGTCGTTCGGGGACCGACGGCTCATTCCGGACCCGCGAACCGCGCCGAGATGAGGAACTGGACAACGAGGTGGTCGGCCAGGTCGCATCGGCTATCGACGAGGCGATGCAAAAAGTCGAGGCACAACGAGACGGGCTCCAGCGCCGGCTCGACGACGTCATCGCCCGTGCAGCCATTGTCGGCGGCAATGATCTTGACGATTTTCTCACGCGAGACGAGGCGCGCTCGACGTTGCTTGCTGCTTCCGACGGAGAGATCGGGCGCGGGCAGCTGCGGTTGAAGACGCTGGACGAGCAGCTTTCCCATTTCAAGTATTTGAAGGCGGCGCTGCAAGCGCGCTTTCCCGATTTCAATGCGGCCAGCGAGAAACTCGTGCGCTAACGCTGCCTCGCGGGCAGAGCATCGTCAGCCTTGCCGATCTGCGGCCACCCGTTTGTCAGTCAGTAGGCTTACTTGTTGGCCGCATCGAGATATTTAGGACCTTCTCTGGAAAGACAGGAGTCAAAGGATCTGGTGCTACAACAAAACGACCGCGTCTCGACCTATTTTGACCAGATTTCGCGCGGGTATTCTGACCGCTACGGAGAGCAGAATCCGTTCCACAGCTACTTTTTTCGCCAGCGACTGAAGGCCGCAACGGACGGCCTTCTGTTTGACCGTAAGCGGGTCCTCGACATTGGCGCCGGGACCGGCGCGCTCTATGACGAGCTGATCAGCCGCTGCTCGACCGTCGATTATTTTGCCTGCGATATCTCTCCGCAGATGCTCGCGCAGAGCGCAATTCCACCCGATCGGGCCTTCGTGGGTCGGGTGTCCCAGATATCGTTTCCGCGCGACAGCTTCGATTTCATCTATTCACTCGGCGTGACTACCTACCAGGACCCAGCGGAGCTCGCCGCCAATTGGCGCTTCATTGCCGATCATCTCGCGCCCGGCGGGACGGCAATCGTCAGCTTCACCAATCGTGCAGCGCTCGACCATGCTATGAGAACGGCATTTCGAATAGCAAAGCCGATCTTCAGGAAGGGCGTGTTCGGCCAGTCATTCGCGACTTTCGCCTATCGGCCGGCCAAGGTTGCCGAGATGGCGCGGGCTGTCGGACTCGAGATTGCGCGCGTAGCGTTCCTGAACCAGACCGTTTCGCCGTTCAACACGCTGTTGCCCAAGCCTTCGGTGGCGCTGGCACGGACGATCGAACGACGGGCGCCGACTGCGATGTTGCCGCTCCTCAGCGCCGATTTTGTCGTGTTCGCCCAGCCGGCCTGAGCATCGTGCAGCTCACGCTCACTCGAAGTAGATGAACTCGTGGTCGCCGGTGTAGCCGGCGCGCTTGAAGTCGAACTGCCATTCCTCGGGCGTATGGAAGATCCGGCAGGTCAGCTGCCAGTACATCAGGTTCACCTTCTCACGCTCGTTGCGATAGGCCTCGACGCAGAGATATTTGGCACCGCGGCCGACCCGCTCGATCTCGCGCAAGCTCGCGTCGAGCTCGTAGTTATAGAGATTGTGCAGCGTATTGATGGAGATCACGAGGTCGAAATGCTGGTCGGGCCACGGCAGTTTCGTGGCTGAGCCGACCTGGCAGAACGGCTTTACGTCTTCCATCGTGTGCGCGACACCATATGCGGAGATGTCGATGCCGGCGACTTCGAGGCCGGGCAGGGCCTCGCGGAAATCATGCAGGATAAAGCCCTTGCCAGAGCCGATATCGAGCACGCGCATACCGGCCTTGAGGCCATAGGCCGCGATCATGGCGTCCGCCACCTTGCGCCAGCGGCCATCATATTTGTAGCCGCCATAGCCGGTCTCGCGGCTGCCATCCCAATAGTCATAGTCATACTTGGTAGCGAGCTCGGCGACCTCGGCCTTGTCGCGCTGGGTGACGCGCGCGACATAGTCGCGCTTGGTCGATTTGTGGATCAGGCTGACGAACTCGCGATAGGCCATCAAAATTGCTCCTTCGGATTGGTTCGATGCTTGCGGCTTAGGCCTGCAAGCCGGATAGTCTTGTCTCTGCCTTGGCCAGCTGGGCGGCGCAGCGTGTGGCGCGGTCGCTTTCATCGGCAAAGGTGCGGCGCGCATCGCCAAGCGGCAGGAAATCGTTCAGGATGATGCAGGTCCATTTGATGCGATAGGCATCGAGCAGCAAACGGCAGCGCGCGCGACCCTTCGCCTCGAGCATCAGTCCGTCAGCGAGGCGCGCGATGAAGGCGGCATGGTACGCAAGCGGCACCGCGATGTCCGGCTGGCAGAAGAAGTCGGACACGAGCTTGGCCGGATCATCGCGGCCGGCATATTCGAAATCGAGAAAGCTGAGGCGGCCGGCCTCGTCGACGAGCGCGTTGTGAAAGCCGAAATCCGACGGCGACAGGCAGCAATCCGCCGGCGAGAGCCGATCGTGCATGGCAAGGCCGGCCTCGCTTGCCTCGACCGCGAGGCGGGATTTGACAGCCTCCCATGCCGGCTTGAGCCGGCTCGAAACGAACAATCGCGCATCGCGCGCATGCGGCGCGCCGGGGTCGAGCGCGGCAAGCCGTGCAACGCGGCGTTCGACCGTCGCTAGATGCTCGGACAGCGAGAAGCAGGCTTCCGAAGCGGGCGCAAGCTCGGCGCGCGGGCGCGCATTGACCGCAAGCGCGAAATCGACGGCGGCATCGACATGGGCGGACGTCACCTCGGCGGCGGTCAGCTTGCGGCCCTCGATAAAGCCGTAGAGCGCGGCATGTGCGCTCGCATCGCACGCCAGCGGCTCAGGGATGCAGCGAATGCCGCGCGACCAGGCAGCACTGAGAAAATTCCATTCGGCGCCAAGCCGGTCGCGCTGGTCGCGCGCGTCGACGAAGTAGCGCTTCAGGACCAGCGGCCGTTCCATCCCGGTGTCGACACGATAGACCTGGTTGTTCTTGCCGCCGGCCAGCCGCGACAGCGCGCGTGGCTCGCCCCGGCCGGCGCTTGCCATGAGGTTGCTTGTCAGCGCCAGCAGGGTTTCGGCGCCCAGATGGTCAGGCCGGCTCACGGACCAAATCCGCTGATATCGCCGCCCAGGAGCGGCGAGGGTCGAACCTGCCAGCGGGGTCGCCGCGAAACTGGCCATCCGGATCAAACAATATCTTGCGCATGCCCTGGGGAAAGCCGGGTAGCCCGAGAATTTCCGGAAGATCATCGATAAAGACATCGACGCCGAGCAGCGCGGCCCGTGCGACCTTCTCCTCCTTTGTCAACTCGAAATAGACATGCGCCGGATCGATTGCAGCAGTGTCATCGCCGATCAGGCCATGCGCCGCCAGGAAGCCGCGCGCGGCCGCATGCATGTCGTGCTGCGGCCCACGCAGCGGATGGCGGGTCCTGTGGCTGACGATGAATAGCCGATGTCCGGCGCTTTGGGCCAGGGCGATGAAGTCGGCAAAGCCGGGATAGGGGGAGACCATGTCCATGCGCGCCCCGTACACATAGCCTTGCAGTTCGGTGAAATCGTCCCTGCGGCCAGAGCCATTGAGATGATCGCGCACGCTGTTCTTGTCGCGTGCAAGATCGGATGGGATCAGTCCGCGCTCGAGCGCTGCGGCATGAAACACGCCGTCGTAGCAGGCGATCGTGTTGTCGAAGTCGATCCCGATCCGCATCGAAATCCCTAGCGCAAGGACATGTCGATCAGGGGACGACCGACCTTGCCCCCGGCGAGATCTTGCAGGGCCTGATCGGCGTCAGCGAGGCGATACGGCTTGGACAGGAGATCGCGCACCGGGAAGCGGCCGGAGGCGAGCAGGCGGCCGTAGCGGCCGTAGTCGCGGTCGGGCACGCTGTCGCCGCCCCAGGTGCCGAGCAGGCTCTTGCCCTGGTTGAAGACGGCGGGATTGAGCGAGAGCACGGCGCCATGCCTGGCGTTCCCGATCACCACCGCGCGCCCGCCCTGCTGCCGCGTGGCGTTGATCGCCTGATCCATCACGGCCGGGAAGCCCGAGGATTCAACCGCGAGGTCAACGCCTTGCGGTGCGATCTTCCTGATCTCGGCGAGCACGTCGGCTTCCGACGCGTCGATCACATGGCTCGCACCATAGATCCTGGCAAGCGCACGGCGCGTCGGATTGGGATCGATGCCGATCACCGGCATGGCGCCGGCGAGAGAAGCTGCCATGAGCGCATTGAGCCCGATGCCGCCGGTGCCAAACACGGCGACTGCGTCGCCCGGCTGCACCTTGAGCACATTATAGACTGCGCCCATGCCGGTCGGCGCGGCGCAGCCAAGCAGCACCGCGACATCCATCGCTAGCCCTGCTGGAAGCGCTGTGAGGCGGTTCTCGCTGACCACGGCATGGCGCTGAAAGGTGGTGACGCCGCCGGCATTGACCTTGCGGCCATTCCAGTCATAGACGGCGCCGCCGGCCTCGATCCCGTTGCCCTTGATCCAGGACAGCACGACCTGGTCGCCGGCTTTCACCTTGGTCACGGCGCTGCCGGTCTCCAGCACCGTGCCGGTGCCTTCATGACCCAGGCAATGCGGCACCCATTTGTCCTCGCCCTTGTCGCCGCGCCATTCCATCACCTGGGTGCCGCAGGCGCCGGAAAACGCGATCTCGACCAGCACCTGGCCGGGCTTGAGGGCGGGAATCTCGATCTCTGCCAGAACCAGGGGCTTTCCGGTCTGGACGAGCAGCGCGGCTTCGGTCTTCATTTACGTCTCAGCTCAATGCGTGAAGGATTTTGTCGGCGATCTGGTGTGCGGCAAGGCCCAGCACCTCGCGGGCATATTCCTGCTCGCCGGATTTCTTGAAGAACGCATCTGGCGTGCCGAAGCGCAGGAATTTCCTTGGCTGCGTCTCGGTATCGGTGAGCCATTCGGAGACGGCCGCGCCGAAGCCGCCGATCAGCGAGTGCTCTTCCAGCGTAGCGACCAGTCTGAACTTTGCGAAGGCGTTGCGCAGGCAGTCTTGGTCGAGCGGCTTCACGGTGTGGAAGCTCACGACCTCGGCCGAGATGCCGTGCTCTTTCAGCCTGTGGGAGGCCTCGACCGCCTCGGGCAGCATGTTGCCGGTCGAAAGCAGGCAGACGTCGCTGCCTACGGAGATCGTGATGGCCTTGCCGATCGCAAACTCGGACAGCGGACCGGCATGCACCACCGGCTCGCCCTTCTTGCCCATGCGGATATAAACCGGGCTGTCCTGCTGCATCGTGGCGCGCAGCGCCGCGCGCACCTCGTGCGCATCGCCCGGACAGATCACGACCATATTGGGCAGCGCGCGCAGGAAGGAGATGTCCTCGCAGGCATGGTGCGTCGGGCCGAGGCCCGAATAGGCGAGGCCGCCGCCGACGGAGACGATGGTGACCGGCGCCTCGTGATAGCAGACATCGGTGCGGATCTGCTCCAGGCAGCGCGTGGTCACAAACGGCGTGATGGTGTAGGCGACCGGCCGCAGCCCGTTCATGGCCATGCCGGCGGCAACCCCCATCATATTGGCCTCCGCCACGCCGCAGTTGAAGAAGCGGCCGGGGTGCTTGTCCTTGAACTTGTCGAACAGGCGGTTGCCGATGTCGCCCGACAGCATGACGACGCGGGCATCCTCGTTGCCGAGTTTTGTCAGCTCGTCGGCGAAGGCGTTTCTCATATCAGGCCAAGCTCCTTCTTCGCTTTGACGACTTCATCGGCCGTCGGCGCGCGGTAGTGCCAGTTGTTGTCGTCCTCCATGAACGACACGCCCTTGCCCTTCACCGTATGCGCGACCAGTGCAACCGGCTTGCCGCTGCCATTGGGAATGCGCTGCATGGCGGCCGCCAGCGCAGCCACGTCATGACCGTCGATCTCATGGGCATCCCAGCCGAACGCGGTCCATTTCTCGCGCAAGGGGGCCAGCATCAGCGTCTCGTTGGAACGGCCGGTCGCCTGCCATTTGTTGTAGTCCACGATGACGCAGACATTCTCCAGCTTCTGCGCGGCGGCGAACATCGCTGCCTCCCACACCGAGCCCTCATTGTTCTCGCCGTCCGAGAGCAGGGCGAACACGCGAAAGCGCTCGCCCTTGATGCGCCCCGAAAGCGCCATGCCGCAGCCGAGCGGCAGCCCGTGGCCGAGCGAGCCGGTGGCGGCCTCGACGCCCGGGAGGAGATTGGCGGGCGGATGCTCGGCAAGCCGTCCGCCATCCTGGCAATAGGTGTCGAGCTCTTTGAGCGGGAAGTAGCCCTTCATCGCGAGCGTCGCATAAAGCGCGGCGGCCGCATGTCCCTTGGACAGGATGAAGCGGTCGCGCAGCGGATCCTTCGGCTTGGCGGGGTCGACGTTGAGCACGTGCCAATAGGCGGCGGTGACGATATCCGCGCAGGACAGCGAGGAGGCGAGATGGGCGGCCTGTGCGGCATGCGACATCTCGATCACTTTGCCGCGCAACAGCGCCGCCTGGGCCTTGAGGGCCGCGGCGTCGATTGGCGGAGCGGTGTTGCGGACTGCAACGTTCATCATGCTCTCCAGTTGCGCGCGCTCTGCGAAAGGCGCGATGCGTTACGGCTTGTGTTGGTACTTCGTCGGCAATTCTGGAATGGCGTCGCGAAAGCGTACGGCCCAGGCGACGACATCGTCGATGCCCTGTCGCAGCGAGATGGTGTCGCGCCAGCCGAGCTCGGAGCGGAGCTTGAAACTGTCCAGCGTATAGGCGGTGTCCTTGCCGGGCCGTTCGGGGCCTATCTCGACGCAGTCGTCGAATGATTTACCCAGGCGCTCCAGGATCATTTCGACCAGCGCGCGGATCGAGACCAGCTCATAGCCGGAGATGTGATAGGCCTCGCCGGGCTGTCCGCTCTGCGCGATCTTCAGCGTCGCATCGGACACATCGGTCATGTGGATGAAGACTCGCACCGACTTGCCGCCGCCGTCGAGCCGGAGCCTCTCCCCGCCGATTGCGGCTAGAATTGTGCGCGGCACGATACGGTAGAGCTGCTGGCCGGGGCCGTAGACATTGGCGGCGCGGGTGAAGACGACGGGGAAGCCGTAATTGGCAAAATACGTGCGCAGGCTCATATCGCAAGCCGCGCGCGAGACCGCATAGGGCGTCGACGGATTGAACGGCGCGTCCTCGCGCACCCAGCCCTCGGTCGAGCCGTAGACCTCGGGCGTCGTCACGTGGACGTAGCGTTCGAGCCCGTCGTAACTGCGCAGTAGCTCGTGCAGCCGCACCGTGGAGACGACATTGGTCATCATCCAGTGGTCGGGATGAAGCCAGCTCTCGCCGACCATGCTTTGCGCGGCGAAATTGACCACATGGGTCGGCCGTTCGCGCTGAAGCAGCGTCTTCAGCGTGTCGAGATCGGAGTTGAGGTCGATCCTCATAAAGCGTACCATGCCGGGGCGCTTCTGCCATTTGTAGGGAAGCAGTGCCTCATGCGGCTCGTCGGAGCGGCTGGTCGCCAGCACGTCGTAGCCCCTGGCCGCGAGATGGTCGGCAAAGGTCGCGCCCGAAAATGAGTTGGAGCCGAGGATCAGGAATTTTGGGTTGCCGCTCATGATGTGCCCCTAGCCCGGGCCCTGCAGCGAGACCTCCTCGCCGCGCTGCGACTGCAGCCATTGCATCAGCATGTGGCCGATAATCACCTGGGCATCCTCGGCAATCTGCATGTCGTCGATCGCAAGATGGATCGGCACGTCACAGAGCGCCTTGGCCTCGCCACCGGAAAAGCCGAGCACGGCATAGCTCGTCATGCCCCTGAACTTTGCTTCCTGCAGCGCGCGCACAATGTTCGGCGAGTTTCCCGAGCCGGAAAAGGCGATCAGGATGTCGCGCGGGCGCGCCAGCACGGCAAGCTGCAGCGAGAACACCTGGTCATAGCCTTCGTCATTGGCAAGACATGTGATGACCGAGGGATTGGCAGCAAGCGAATGCACCCGCACTCCCGAGCCCGGCGTCTTGGTGAAGGCATAGAGGAAGTCGTTGGCGAGATGGTTGGCATTGCCGCCGCTGCCGCCATTGCCGCAGAAGAACACTTGCCGGCCGGTCTGCCAGCAGTCGAGCAGGTCGTAGGCGAGGCGCTCGACCGGGGTCCAGTCGAAGCCTTCGAGAGCCGCAGACAGCCGCTTGGTATAGTCGCTGAACAGCCTGGAGGGAGGTGCGAAGACCGGCGCGTTCATGCCACGACCTCCTTCTCCATCCATTTCAGATTGTACCAGCGGTCCTCATTCCTGAGCTGCCCTTGCGAATGCATCCCGATCAGCTCCTTGATCGCGTCCTCGACCGTCTTCTTCGGCCGGAAGCCGGTGGCGAGCAGGCGATCGGAATTGATGCGGTAGCTGCGCGGATCGTTGGACGGCGTCACCACGATCTCGGCCGGGACGTATTTTGTAACCATCCTGGCAATGTCGAGAATCGAGATGTTCTCGAAGCCGGCATTGTAGAGGCCGGTGTGCTCGGGATGATCGAGCAGGAACAGATAAAGATCGGTGATGTCGTCGATATGGATGTTCGGGCGGGTCTGGTCGCCGCCGAACACGGTGATGCGGCCGTTCATCAGCGCCTGCATGGTCAGCATGTTGACGGAGACATCAAGACGTTGCCGGGGCGAGTAGCCGCAGACGGTGGCGGGACGGACGATCTGCACGACCATGTCGTCCTTGTAGGACAGCACGATCCGCTCGCCGCACATCTTGGTCTTGTTGTACTCGGAGATCGGCAAGAGCTCGAGGTCCTCGGTCACCTGCGCTTCCTCCTTGACGCCATAGACGCTGCCGGAGGAGGCGTAGATGAAACGCTTGATGCCGTGCCGCTTGGCGCGGTCGGCAAGCTGCATGGTCGCGAGGCACGAGATCTCCCAGGTCAGCTTGGGATCGAGGTCGCCGCAGGGATCATTGGCGACGCTGGACAGATGGATGATGGAATCCACGCCTGAAAGATCGATCTCATCCGTATGACGTACGTCGCCCTTGACGACGGTGAGATCGGGATGCGGATCGAGGAAATTGCCGAACCACATGGCATCGAAGGCTACCACCCGGTGGCCCGCGCGCAAGAGCTTGGGCACGAGAACGCTGCCCTTGTAGCCGCACGCACCCGTCACGAAGATCTTCATCGTCTCACAGCCCCCAGGGATTCTGTACGAGGTTCGGCGCGAGCTTCTGCTCGCTCGCGCTCCCGGTCTTTGCGGGAGCCCAGCGGAAATTCGATATGCGCGCGCAACAGGCTCGCCGGATTGCCGATATCGCGGTGATAGCCATGCGTTTCAACGCAGAGAATGCGGCCGAGATAGTTCGGGATGATCTCGGTCGAGAGGTCGACGATCTCTTTGCCGAGCCTTGCGATGTCGGTGATGACGTCGGGCTCGAAAATATAGACCGCGCCGTTGGCCAGGTTGCCTGGCGGGTTTGCAACCTTCTCATGGAACGCCAGCACGGTGCCGCGCTGGTCGAGCTCGAGAATGCCGCAGGAGGAGGGATCATCGGTGCGGAAGCCGAGCATGGTCATGACATGGCCAGCGGGACGCTTGCCGTGCGCGTCGATCAATCGCAGCACATCGAAATCGGTGAGGTTGTCGGCATGCGCGACCATGAAGGCGCTGTCCTGGAACCAGGCGCGGTTGGCGAGGATCGTGCCGCCGGTGCCGCGCAGCTCATCCTCGTGGACGAGGTCGATGCGGGAGCGCCATGGCGACGCCGCGATGTGCGCCTCGACCTGCTCGGACAGCCAATGAGTGTTGACCAGGGCGCGCTCGATGCCGGCTTCGAACACGAGGTCCAGCCAGTAATCGAGCAGCGGACGGCCATGGATCGGCACCAGGCATTTCGGCGTGGTGTCGGTCAGCGGCCGCAGCCGGCTTCCGATTCCCGCAGCAAGAAGCAATGCGCGCATCGACCGTCCCATCACTCGTCGCTGTATCTGCGATCGTCGATCTCGGTGATGAACTCGCGCGTGGTCAGCGGCAGATTGCCGACGCGGGAAACCTGCAGCGCGGCTGCGAGCGAACCGAGATAGGCGGCCTGCCAGATGTCCGCGCCCGCCCGCAGCGCCATCGACGAGGCCATGAACAGGCTGTCGCCGGCGCCGGAGACGTCCTTCGGCGAGGGGTTGAAGGCCGGGAGGCGGTCGGCCTGCTGCTTGCCGTCGATCATCGCGTTGACCAGCACGCCCTCGGCGCCCAGCGTGACGACAAGATTCTGTGTGCGCGCCTTCCTGATCAACCGCTCGCTGATGACCGCGAGGCCGGAGGTGAAATCGTTGAGCGCGACCCGCGCCTCGCGCTCGGTCGGCGTCAACAGCGTCATGGCGCGGAACCGCGAGACGTCGCCGGTCTGCGAGGAGACCTGGCTGTCGGCCGCCATCATCACGCCCTTGTCCCGCGCGCGATCGGCGATGGCATCGACCAGGTCCTGCGGCAGGCAGCCATAATTGAAGCAGGAGAACAGCAGCAGGTCACACGCCTTCAGTGCGCGCTCGACCGTGGCGAGCATCTTGCGCTGGATCTCGGCATCGGCCGGATGCTCGCGCATGTGATTGACCCGCAGCATGGTCTTGTTGAGCGCGCGGAAACGCTGCTTGCGCGTCGTCGGCCGGGTCTCGTCGACGAAGTGCTCGCAGGCAACGCCATGCGCTTCGAGCGTGTCGCGAGCGAAGCGTGCCGCCTCGTCATTGCCGACCAGAGAGAAGAAGTTCACCTCGCCGCCGAGCCCGTGCGCGTGGGCTGCGACCGCGCCGGCACCGCCGACGAAGCTGCGCGTCATCAGGGGCGTGACGACGATGGTCGGATCCTCCTGCGACATGCCCACGGCATCGCAGGTGACATATTCATCGACGATGAGGTCGCCGATGACCGCGACCCGCATCCCCGCGAGCTTGCCGAGCAGTTGCTTGAGCCCCGAGATTTCGAAGCCGTGCCGCTTCGGGAACTCGAGCGGCTTGCGCACGGAGGAGATGTCGATCCTTGCGTCGCGCTCGAGCAAGGATAGCGAGGCGAACCGTAATTCTCCGGAGGAGAATATCAGCCGGCCGCCATAGGCGTCGACCGCCTGCTGCTCGGGATTGAGCCTGTCCTCGAACTCCTTGCCCTTGACGACGATGGAAGGCTGTAGCCGCGCGATGAAGTCGGAGGCGGAGGTATCGAGCCGCACCACGTGATGCACGAGCGAGATCGAGCGGACATTGTCCAGCCGCATCTCCTGCGCCAGCGTCACGCCCGGGGTCTCATCCGGGTTGACGCCGACGACGAGAATGTCGGCCTGCTCGGCGGCGAACTTCAGGAGCCTGAGATGCCCGGGGTGGACGACGTTGAAGTTGCCGGAGACGAACGCCACGCTCTGGTTCGCGTCGGTCGAGGCGCGAATCAAATTGCAGACATGGTCACCGTCGGTGGTGTCGATCAATTGGTCCAAGGATCGGGACTCCGCCAAATCGAAGCCGCGAAGGCCCCGAAAAATCATGCGGTGCTGCCGGTCACCGAAAGCAGCGTCGTCCTGAATGCCCGAGGTCCCAAGATCGCCGCGGCTTCGCGGAATCCCGCGAATCACCTAGACTCTGCTAATATCGCAGAAATTGTGGAATCTTGGTTAATCGAATTTAAAAAAATTTGCGGCATGCTCCTCGCGGGAGCTTCGAAAGTGATTCGCGTAAGGAGCGATCGAAGTCCGGTCGGGGAACGTGACGGAAGGAACGGGTGTGACGAAGACGAAAGGTGAAATTCAGTACCAGGAAGCCATCGATCACTTTCGCACCACGGGCTTTGAGCGCCTCGGCTTTGTGTCGGGCTGGGCGTATTTTGATGATCCGAAGCGGCTGGCCTTCGCGTTCGCGCGCTACAAGTTCGTTGCCAAGATGCTGCAGGGCTGCGTCCGTGTGCTCGAGATCGGCTGCGGCGATGCCTTCTGCAGCCGCATCGTCCGCCAGGAGGTCGCGCACCTCACGGCAATCGACTTCGATGCCGATTTCGTCGCCGATGCAAGGGAGCGCAGTTCTGCGCGCTGGCCGATCGAGGTCAGGATGCACGACATGCTGGAAGGTCCGGTCGAAGGCAGTTTCGACGGCCAGTACAGCCTCGATGTGCTCGAGCATATTCCGGCAAGCGTCGAAGACAGGTTTCTGGCAAACGTGGTCGGAAGCCTCACGCCGCACGGCACGTTGATCATCGGCATGCCCTCGTTGCAGTCGCAGGCCTACGCGTCGGCGCACAGCAAGATCGGGCACGTCAATTGCAAGGACCAGCGCGATCTGAAACTGCTGATGCAGAAATACTTCCACAACGTCTATGCCTTCTCGATGAACGACGAGGTGGTCCACACCGGCTACCACGCCATGGCGCATTACAATCTCGTCCTCTGCTGCGGGAAGCGATAGCCATGGGTGCTACCGAAGGCCTGAAGCTTTTCGAGCCGACGCCGGCCCGCGCCTGGACGGCGGCCCCGACGGCGCCGGGAGCAGAGCTCTACCGCGACGTGCTGACGGGGCTGCCGCAGGAGGCGATCGCGGATCTGTTCCAGCCTCCGCTGCAAAATCCCAGGGTGCGCTACCGCGACCTGTCGGTGCAGGATCCGGCGCTCCGCGCCCGCTTGCTTGGCGTGGTCGACGAATTGCTGCGCGACGGCCGGTTGTTGATGGGGCCCGCGGTCGAGCAATGGGAAGAACTGGTCGCAAGCTATTGCGGCGCCCGATACTGCGTTGGCGTCAGTTCCGGCACCGATGGGCTCTTTCTCGCATTGCGGGCCTTCGACATCGGCCCCGGCGATGAGGTCATCGTTCCCGCCATGACCTGGGTCGCCACTGTCAATGCCGTCGTTGCCACGGGGGCGACGCCGGTGTTCGCCGACGTCGGCGACGATCTCAACATCAGCGTTGCCGACATCGAAGCTGCAATCACCTTCAGGACCCGTGCGATCCTGCCGGTGCATTACACCGGTCGGCTCTGCGATATGGCGTCGATCAAGACCGTCGCCGAGCGGCATGGCCTGGTCGTGATCGAGGACGCCTCCCAGGCCTTTGGCGCCGCCAACGAAGTGGGCAGGGCGGGAGGATTTGGCGATGCGGCTGCATTCAGCCTCAACCCGATGAAGGTATTCCCCGGCTTCGGCGAAGTCGGTGCCGTGCTGGTCAATGACGCCGCCGTTTGCGAGCGAATCAAGGCGATGCGCTACCTCGGCACGGTGAACAAGGAGGTCTGTGTCGAGCCTTCACTCAACTACAAGATCGATACAATCCAGGCAGCGATGATGCTGGTCAGTTTCGAGACGGTCGATCCCGCGATCGATCGTCGCCTTGAGATCGCGCGGCGGTACCACATGCGCCTCGAAGACCTGGTTGGATGTCCCGAGCCGCCGCGATCGTCCAGCGATCGCCGGTCGGTCTTCTTCGACTATACCGTCACGACATCGCAGCGCACTGAGTTGCGCCGCGCGCTTGAAGAGAAGGGCATCGAGGTCAAGGTTCGCCATCCGCTTCTGATGTCGCAACAGCCGGCGCACCGGCGTTATCACGTCCGGCCGCTTCCGAATGCGGAACGGCTTGTGAAGCGGATTTTGAGCCTGCCGATCCATGAAAAACTGACCGACGACCAGGTCGAGTATGTGGTCGAACGGGTGCAGGCCTTTTACGCGGGGCAGCGCGGCTAGCGCGCACCTCGCGCATGTCACCGGGCAGCAGGACGAAGCGGGCAACGGGGCGCGTCTCGCAGCGAAATTCATCGGAGGACGATCCTTGCAAAGCACTGTCGGCTCCCGCGCCTTCCAGAACGCGCGGCTTCAGAAGAAATTCCGGAAGCAAGCGGAAGCAGCGTTGCAGACGGCCTATGGCGCGTTGCGCGAGGGACGCCATGCCGACGTGCAGGCAATTTGTGTCCAGATCCTGCGCGAACTGCCCGATCATTTCGACGCCCTGCATCTGCTCGGAGTGTCTCTGCTTGAGACTGCGCGCTTTGACGAGGCGCGGCAGATCCTCGCGCACGCCATCGCGGCCGAACCGCGCTCGGCGGAGGCCCATTCCAATCTCGGTTTCGCGCTGTTCAGGCTGAAGCGCTACGCCGAGGCGCGCCTCGCGCAGGAAAAGGCCCTGGCGCTGCAGCCGCAGTTCCCGACGGCGCTGACCAATCTCGGCAACACCATGATGCGGCTCGGCCACCTGCACGAGGCCGTCGCGCTGCATGAGCGTGCCATCAGCATGAAGCCGGATTATGCCGACGCCTATTGCAACCGCGGCATGGTGGAGGTGATGCTCAAGCAGTACGACAAGGCGGTGCAGAGCTTCGATCGTGCGCTGTCGTTCGCGCCGTGTCACCTCGAAGCCATCGTCGGCAAGGGGATGGCAAGCATCGAGCTTCGCCATTTCGATGAGGCGACCCGGCTCCTGACGTTAGCGCTTTCGATCGGGCCGAACATGCCTGAAGTGCTGACGCATCGGGCGCGGCTGCACCTGCATCTCGCCCGGCTCCCCGAGGCGGAGGCCGATTTCGACGCCGCACTCGCGCTCTCGCCGGACCTTGAACTCGCGCTGCGCGGAAAGGCGCAGGTCTGCCTGCATCTCGGCAAGCTTGCGTCCGCGCTCGCGGCTTGCAAGAGGCAGCTCGAGCTCAATCCGAACTGCGAGATGGGCGTGATGCTGCTTGGGGAATGTCTTGCCAAGCAGGGCGACGTCGTTGCGGCCATCGCGCATTTCGACCGTGCCATCGAACTCAAGCCGGACCATGAAGAAGCCATCACCAAGAAGATTTTCGCCATGGCATTCTGGCAGAGAACCGACTTCGAACTCGAACAGGCGGTAAGACGCGACTGGTGGGATCGCATCGGCAGCCGGATCGCACAGCGAAGGCTGGCGCCGCGCCTCCTCGATCCGGACAAGCGCCTCGTCGTCGGCTATGTCTCCTCTGATTTCAGAAGCCATTCGGCGGCGCTGTCCTTCCTGCCGGTGTACCGGCATCACGACCACCAGAATTTTCAGATCATCTCGTACTCCTGCTCGCCATTGCGTGACCCCATCACGCAGGAGTTCCGATCCTTCTCCGATATCTGGGTGGATGCCGCGGCGCTGTCGGACGAGGAACTCGTCCGCCGGATCGAGGCGGATCAGGTCGATATTCTGGTCGACCTGTCGGGGCATTCCGCGGGCAACCGTCTCAGGGTGTTCGCAAGCAAGCCCGTTCCGGTGCAGGTCACGGCCTGGGGGCATTCCACGGGGACGGGGTTGCCGACGATCGATTGCCTGTTTGCCGACCCCGTCACAATCCCGCAAAGCGTGCGGCCGTTGTTTGCCGAACGGGTGATCTACGATCTGCCTTGCTCGATCACGATTGAGCCGGCGACTGACGGCCGCATCTCCGATGCGCCGGTGCTTCGGAACGACTACGTGACCTTCGGTGCATTCAACCGCATCGACAAGATCTCCGATGCCGCGCTCGCGGTCTGGTCGAAGATCATGCAGGCGCTGCCGGAATCGCGGATCGTGATCAAGCATGGAGCCCTTGACGATGCCATGCTGCGCGACCGCTTGACTGCGAGGTTTGTGGGCCACGGAATATCCCTGGGCCGGATCACCTGCCTGGGGAATACGTCGCGGCCTGACCACCTGCGGGCCTTCGAGAACGTCGATATTTCGCTCGATCCGTTTCCGCAGAATGGCGGCATCAGCACCTGGGAATCGCTGCAGATGGGGGTTCCGGTCGTGGCCAAGCTCGGCGACTGCAGCTCCTCCCGGCTGGGCGGAGCGATCATGACGTCGCTCGGACTAGGCGATTGGGTGAGTGACGACGACGACAGTTACATCGCGGTTGCGCTGGAAAAGGCAAGAAATCCGATCGAGCTTCAGGCGCTGCGCCAGAGCCTGCCGACACGAATTGCCCAGTCCGCCTCGGGCAACAGCTCGATTTACACCGCCAAGGTCGAGGAAGCCTATCGCACTTTGTGGCGCGATTACTGCAGCCGCGCGATCGGCAGCACCAACGATCCGTCTTAGGAATCTGTCGAGACGTCGCTCGGAGAAGGCTTTGCAAAGCACCGTCGGTTCCCGCGCTTTCCAGAACGCGCGGCTGCAGAAGAAAATGAGAAAGCAGGCGGAGACGTTCCTGCCGGCCGCGCTCGCCGCCTATCGCGCCGGCAGGCATGCGGAGGTGCAGTCGCTGTGTTGGCGAGCGCTCATCGATCTGCCCGGCTACTTCGATGCCATGTATCTGTGGGGTGTGTCCCTGATCGACTGCGGGAAGTTCGATGACGCGCGGCAGGTGCTCGAGCGCGCGGTTGCGCTCGACCCGAACTCGGCCGATGCGCATTGCAATCTCGGTTTTGCACTGTTCAACCTCAAACGCGATCGCGAAGCCCGCGCCTGCCTGGAAAAGTCCGTCGCGCTGAAGCCGAACTTTCCGGCAGCCCAGAGGAATCTAGGCAATGTCTTGTTGCGGTTGGAATTGGCCGAACCGGCGATCGCAGCTTACAATCGCGCCATTCAGCTAAAGCCCGACGACGCCGAAGCCTATTGCAATCGCGCCGTGGCGGAAATGATGCTCAAGCGATATGACGCGGCCGTCGCAAGCTGCGAACGGGCGCTTGCGCTCAAGCCGCACCACTTCGAGGCGCTCGTCAACAAGGGGCTCGCTCATCTTGAGCTCCGCCACTTCGAGCTGACTGAAACGGCATTCGATGCTGCGCTCGCAATGCAGCCAAACCATGCGGAACTTCTGGCCCACCGTGGCCGTCTCCATCTGCTCTCGGGGCGGCAGGCGCGGGCGGGTGCCGACTTTGATGCCGCGATCGCGCTTGATGGCGTGCTTGAAGTGGCATGGCGAGGAAAAGCGCAAGTCGATATGCTCTCGGGCAACGTGGCGCAGGCGATCGTCGCCTGCAACAAGGTGCTCGAACTCAACCCGGCCTCCGCGACCGGCCTCACTTTGCTGGGCGCCTGTTTCGGTAGGCTTGGAGACATCGGCGCTGCGATCCAACAGTTCGACCGGGCCCTGGCGCTCAAGCCGGATTGCGAAGAAGCCATCAGCAAGAAGATTTTCTATCTGGATTTCCTTCCCGAGGCGGATTTCGCGGCACATCAGGCGGCGCGAAAGCAATGGTGGGAGGCGATCGGGTCCAGATTGCCGCGACAGCAGCTTGCCCCGCGATCGACTGATTCGGAGAAACGCATCGTGGTCGGATATGTCTCCTCCGACTTCAGGACCCACTCGGCGGCATTTGCCTTCTTCCCGGTGCTGCAGTCGCACGACAAGGCGAATTTCCAGATCAACTGCTACTCTTCTTCGCCGTCGCAGGATTCACTGACCGCGGTTTTCCGGTCGCTGGCCGATGTCTGGGTCGAGGCCACCAGCCTTTCCGATGATGAACTCGCATGTCGCATTCAGGCCGATGGCGTTGATATCCTTGTCGACCTCTCGGGCTATACGACCGGTCACCGCCTGGGCGTGTTCGCGCGCAAGCCGGCGCCCGTGCAGGTCTCGGCCTGGGGCAGCGGCACGGGAACGGGCCTTCAGACAATGGATTACCTGTTCTCCAATCCTGTGACCATTCCGCACGACGTCCGCCATCTGTTTGCGGAGCGCGTGTTTGACTTGCCGGCGGCGATCACGATCGATCCCATATCCCAGGCGTGCCCTTCGGCGCTTCCGATGCTGCGCAACGGTTTTGTCACCTTCGGTGTCTTCAACAGGATCGACAAGATATCCGACGACGTGCTGGCGGTCTGGTCGAGGCTGCTGCGGTCCGTGGCCGGTTCGAAGATCGTCATCAAGAGCTTCGCCCTGGACGAGGCGTTTCTACGCGATGGTCTGGTCGGCCGGTTTGTGGCTCAGGGCGTTCCGCAGGACCGGATCATTTGCGTGGGCTCGAGCGGACGCGCCGACCATTTGAAGGCGTTCGAGACCATCGACATCTCGCTCGATCCGTTTCCGCAGAATGGCGGCATCAGCACCTGGGAGTCGCTCTATATGGGCGTTCCCGTCATTGCCAAGCTTGGCAACGGCGTGTCGTCGCGTGCGGCCGGGACTATACTGAAAGCCGTCGGGCTCGATGACTGGGTCGCCCGCGATGATGACGGCTATGTTGCGATTGCGCAGAAATACGCGTCCATGCCGGACCATTTGCAGACGCTGCGGGTGGACTTGCCGGCCATGGTCGCGAGTTCGCCGGCTGGAAACGTCGTGGTCTACACGCGCGAGGTCGAGGCGGGTTATCGGCAGTTCTGGCGCCATTACTGCGGCGCGACGTCTGGCTCGGGCTCGTAACGACGACCGACGTCAAAACAGCAATCTGAGGCTTCGTTCCGTCCCATTAGAACCGAAGCGCTGATGTGCGTCAGCGCGTGCCACCCGCCGGGCTCGCGAGCTGCATGGTGACCTGGCCCGCCCGCAGCACGGGAGATGCGACCTCGCGCCAGCCGCAGCTGGCATAGAAGGGGACAAGCTCCGCATCGCACGACAGAAGGCCGAACCGGCCTTCGTCCAGGATTGCCGCGTTGGCAGCGCGCATGACCAATGATCCCACGCCTCGGCCCTGGGCATTCCTGCTGACGCACATGGTGTCGATGATGCCGCAACCACGCGTATCGTCCAGCGCGATGCGCGTGTAGCCCACAAGGCTGTCTTCCTCGTCGAGTGCCAGGACGTGAAGGTCCTGCGGGGCTACGTGATCTTTGAACCATCTGCGCTGCGAGGCGAGCGGGTAGGGCCAGAACTGCAGCTTCAACTGCAGGATCCTGTCGAGGAAAGGCTGGATCATGGTCGTCGCCAGCACCGTGGTCCGGATCATGCCGGCCTTCCCTGCTCTCCACCCGCTGCTGGCGAGGCGGACAGCATTCACGCAGTCCCTTCCTGCAGCGCGGCTACGCGCCGGATAAGCTCGGCCTGGTAGGCTTCGAAATTCCGGGGCTCCGAATCGTCAGGCGCGAAATCGGCGAATATCGTCTCTTCCGGCCGGAACGGGCCGTTGGTGATTTCGTGCACGATCAGGACATCGCTGCGGACAATGAGGGTATGAAAGAACGGCCGCGACATTCGATAATAGAACGATCGCCCGCTCCCGGGCGCACCGAGCCGCACGAGCTGGTCGATCTCGCCGTTGTCCTTGAAGACGACGATGTCGACTTCGCCTTCGACGATATGGAAGGCCTCACTCTTGCCCGGGTGCTTGTGCGGGCGGATATAGGAGCTTGGCTCCATTGCGATGATCATCTCGTGCAGCGTATCCGCGCCGTCGGGATGGGTGTTGATGCGAGCGCGCCGGTTGGCGGTCGCCTTGACCGCAGCCTTCAGCGTCTCGAGCTCGCTGCTGCCGATAGTCGAGATCGGACCCTCGGCCAGGAACACGTCGGGAGACTTCTGAACAAGAGCCATCCGGCAAGGTCCTTACCAATCGAATCCGCGAGCACTGCGTCAATCGACCGGAATTACGCGTCCTGCGCAAGCGCTCTTGCGCCGGTGGTCGCCCAATAAATCGAAGGAGTTCCGCCGAGCTATGCGCCAATCGGGGGGTGAGATGAATCACGCCGACGGCCCAAAAGCGAAAGCGTCCAGGGGTTAGCGGCGGAGTAGTTCGTCTCGCATAACCCAAATGGGTCATGTCTTCCTGAGGCGAATTGGCTCGGGCCAGGCGGAAGGCGAGCGGCAGGGGGCTACCGGCGGACGTACTTGCGCGGGGGAGATTTCACCTGCGCCTTTTGGCTGAACGTGTCCGTTACTGTCGTCGATATCGGCCCGCTCGGCCGCGATCCGAGATTGGGCTTTGCAGGATGCTTGCCCGATGCTACGTTTTAAATAGATTTTAACAAAATATTATTCTCTGATTTAATTAGTTGGGGCTGGCCTATGAATTATGCAGGCCGATATGTGCCTGACGCGTCGGATGGCGAGGGTTTCCATTTCGATTTGAGTTCCCTCGCCGAGCACGGCAATGAGGGCTTCGTCAGCGTTCCTGACGCCCATCTTCTTTTTTCCGGAGACTTTCAGAAGTCGGGAAATGATCTGATCATTTCGGATCAGCTGCATCGCGTCGTCGTCCCGGACTATTTTCATCATGACAAGCGGCCATTGCTGCTCTCGCCAGAGGGCGCGTCGCTCGATTCGCGCGTTGTCGACGCACTGGTTGGTCATGTTGAATACGCGCAAGCGGGGCCTGCTGCTGGCGGCAAGGTTATTGGCCACGTCGTGAAGATGACTGGTAGCGCCAGCATCGTTCGCAACGGTGTGGCAATCGTGGTCAACATCGGTGACAACCTCTATCAAAGCGACGTTGTCCAGACCGGCAGCAACTCCAGCCTGGGGTTGGTGCTAGATGACGGCACCGCGTTCAATTTGTCCGCAAGCGCGCGGTTCATGTTGAATGACTTGAATTATGATCCGACAAGTAATTCGAACAGTTCACTCCTTACGCTCGTACAAGGTGCGGCTAGCTTCGTGGCCGGCCAGGTCGCTCCAACGGGAGACATGAAGGTCGCGACTCCCGTAGCCGTGGTCGGAATTCGGGGTACCGCGGTTCTGCTCGACATCAACGCGACCGACGGAACGGTGGATATCTCCGTCGCCGATCAGCAGGACGGCCAGGTCCATTCCGTTCAGGTTTTCAGGTGCGCTCCGGTGGCGAACGTGCCGGGAGTTTGCACCGCCGGAGATCCAATCGGTGTCGTCTCGAGCAACGGCCCAGCCTTGGCGCTGACCCCTGGCCCCAATTTCCAGGTCACCCCCCAGGAGATCAACAAGACGCCCGCTCAGATTACGCAGGAGTTCAGCTCATTTCAGCAGGTCCTGAGTACGTATGACGCTGGAAAGCAGCAATTCCCGAACCTGCCGCAGCACACCGAAAACACAAATCAGAATAATGTAAACCCCGGCTCGACCAAGACCGCTATGGGCAGCCCCCCCATGTTGCCGAGCGACTCTCCTGCAACATCAGTCATTGCGGATATCACGCAGGCCAAGGTCGAGGGTAGCGATGATTCTGTTTCTTCCACCGTGGCGATTGGTTCGGGAGGGCTCATCGTAAGCGCCTCGACGACCACCCAAACCTCATCGTCGAACACGACGGTTGCTTTCGTCACACCAATCGCGCCAGTCGAAATCAGCAACACAGGTGGCTCGGTTGACCAGTCTATCCAGACTATCACAGGAACGGTCGACGCGATCTACATTGGGACGACGGTCACAATTTTCGATACTTACAACGGTGTTACGACTGCGCTCGGGACTACCACAGTTGCTTCGAGCGGAGTTTGGAGCAAGAGCGTTACCCTCGCAGGAAATGGCTCTCATAGCATTTTTGCGCAGGACGCTGCTGCCAACAGTACAAGCGTGCCAGTGGTGTTCGTGGTCGACGTCGTCTTACCCACGGTTGTGATCAGTACCACCGGCGGCGTTACCAATCAGTCGAGCCAGACGATCTCCGGCAGTGTCACGGCATCGGCCGGCGAGACGGCATCACCTGGCGCGACGGTGACGCTGTACGACAACGGCACCGCGATCGGCACGGCGACGGTCGGCACCGGCGGGAGTTGGAACACCAGCGTCACGCTGGTCGGTGACGGCAGCCACAGCATCGTTGCCAGGGACACCGACGCGGCCGGCAACATTGGCTCGAGTGCACCGGTCATCTTTACTCTGGACACGGCGGCGCCGACGGTTGCGATCAGCACGGCGGGTGGCGTCACCAATCACGCCACGCAGACGATCTCCGGCAC
>Ga0070741_10001245_pt1 | contig 79914 bp, 76 predicted proteins | sample Coa_R1_4_FD_66440 | JGI IMG/M metagenome (GOLD analysis project Ga0070741, IMG submission 66440) | Surface soil microbial communities from Centralia Pennsylvania, which are recovering from an underground coalmine fire - Coalmine... | ecosystem: Environmental > Terrestrial > Soil > Unclassified ...
ATTGGGTGTTCCTCACGACCAGACCGGATCAACCGGAGGACACAACGCGCAAGCTTGCCGAGCAGTACGGTCACAAGTTCACAAAAACGGAGGATGGAGATCAAATCCACGGCGTCGTGACTCATATCATCGACAAGGAAGGCCGCTGGCGCGCCAATTTCCATGGCCTGAAATTCGATCCGACCAACATGGTCGCCTTCATGAATGCGCTGGTCAACGACATTGAAAAGCCACATGAGGAGCCGCGACCCGATCTTTGGCAGCGGTTGAAGAACTGGTTTTGACCATGCAGAGCAGGTTTCGCAGGTTGATCGGTGTAGCCCCGGATCGGCGGCGGCGGAACATGTTCGCCGTTACCGGCTCACTGGCCGTGATCGCGATCATGGGGACGCTGGTCTACTACTCAGTTCCGCTCTATCGATTGTTCTGTCGGGTGACTGGGTTTGCAGGAACGACGCAGATCGCGCGCATGGCACCGGGGGCCGTTGCCGGCCCGCCGATCACGGTGCGCTTTGATGCGAATGTGGCGTCGAACCTTCCATGGCGTTTCACAGCGCCGCCGCCGGTTAAAGTCAGCCTCGGCGAGCAACAGAAGGTAGCCTACACTGCGGTCAATCTGAGCAACGAGCCGGTGCTCGGTATGGCGATCTACAACGTAACGCCGCTCGAGATCGGCAAATACTTCTACAAGATTCAGTGCTTCTGCTTCACCGAGCAGCTTCTGATGCCGGGCGAACGCAAAGAGTTCCCCTTGGTGTTCTACGTCGATCCGGCGATCGCCGATGATCCCGACGGTCGCGCTGTGAACACCATCACGTTGTCCTACACATTCTACAACAAAGGGCGGGAAGTAATGGAGCGATACTTGCGATCGCATCCCGTTGGCAGCAGCTCTGTGGATCTGGGCAAGCAATGAGCGGCGTAGAGTTTCTATTGTTTCTTTAACAGGCACGGCCACGTGGCCTAACAAGTTAGAGAGGTTTGCGATGAGGGGGAGACTAAGGCTCCGACGACTTGCCGGATGGCTGTTGTTCACGCTGTTGCTGATTGGAGCAATCGGCGTTTGGTTCGCATTTGATCCGGGATTTCGGTGGGCGCACCAAGCTTTAAACGTTGCCGCGAATATGCCCAAGAATGAATTCGATCAACGCGTGCGTGACTATCTGATGTCCAACCCCGAAGTCATTGTGCAAGCCGTTAGCCAACTTAGCGCGCGCCAACACGCAAACGAAGAAACAGAAGTCCAGAAGGTTCTTCAGGCTCGCGCAGAGGAAGTATTTGGCGATACGGCGAGTCCGACCGGCGGAAATCCTAGCGGCGATGTTACTTTGGTCGAGTTCTTCGACTACAACTGCCCTTACTGTCGCCAGATGGCGCCGGTCATGACCAAAGCCGAGGAAGGCGATCCACAGTTGAGAGTCGTTTACAAGGAGTTCCCGATTCTCGGACCGAATTCCATGTTTGCAGCGAAAGCCGCGCTCGCAGCGCATAGACAAGGCAAATATGTCGCCTTTCATCGCGCACTTTATCAAGTTCGCGGCACAGTCGACTCTAACAGGACGATGGAGGTTGCTGCATCGCTCGGTTTAGACATGACGCGTCTCAAGACGGATATGGCAGATCCTGCGATCCAGGCTGCAATCGACAAGAACCTGGCGCTTGCTCAGGCGCTCCGCATTAACGGCACGCCGGGGTTCGTTATCGGCGATCAAATCCTTCGCGGGGCGACAGATTTGAAGACCCTGCAAGCATGGGTTCGCGCGGCGCGGGAGCATCGGCAATAGATGATAACGGCCGCCATCCCGCTGTTGTCAACAATGGGTGAAAGATCGTACGGGAAATCGCATGGGCTTCTATCAGGCGCGAATCTTGCCGTATCTCGTCAATCTGGCGATGCGCAACCGCCGTCTCTTGCCCTATCGTGAACGGGTGATCTCTGGCGCGGAAGGCCGCGTGCTTGAGATTGGTATTGGTTCAGGTCTGAACCTTCCTTTTTATTCTTCCCAAGCGCGCGATACTTTGGGTCTGTCGGGCATGGGCGTGTTCGGGCTCGTGATTCTGGTCCTCGTGCTGCTCGCTATCGCCGCACTCGTCAAATATGTGTTCTTTCGGTGAAAATCGGCGTTTATCTATGCCGGATATCATGTCGCGGCGGCCGAGTTTATTAACTATTGCTATCCTTTAGCATCATCAAAGTTTCGTGAGATCAAATATAAATCACAATAGGTTGGCCAGGATGCTCCATAGCAATTGACGCGCATCAAAGATTAGTCAGATGTTCAGGAGACAATTGTACATTAAGCAAGCGACCATCTTGGTGCCCATGAAACTCGCCCGCCTTATCTCTGTGTTCCTTTTGACCCTGAGTCTTTCTTTCGGGTCGGCGATGAGCATTTCGCTCGCGGCACAGCAGGCAATCACGATGCCCTGTGCGGAGCCGATGGATCACTGTCCATGCTGCAAGGATCGCTGCGACAGCACCATCATGAGCTGTTCTGTTCAGTGCCCTATGCCGTCGAGTACCGTTATTTTTCTGGAACACACGCAACCGAACAGGCTCGCAATTATTCAGTTTTTCGCACTTAATTCGTATTCCGGCAGTCAGTTCGCCAGCGGGCCGCCGCCTCCCATCCCAATCTGATCTCCGCAAAAGTCAGGCTGCCGGACAACCGCCCTTTCCGGGTGTGTTTGTGACCGCACGCCTATGCGCGCGGCGATGCACACCGCGCGTGCCCGCAAACATGGAGATCAAGATGAAAAACGTTACGAAAACGCTCGTTGTCACCTGCCTTCTCGCCTTTTCCAGCCCTGCTGCAGTATTCGCTGCGGCTGCCGATTACGCCTTCGAGCCGGTTCAGGCCAACGTGAAGAACGGTTCGGGAAGCGAGATCGCGATCAAGCTGATTCACAAACCGAGCGGAAAGCCCGTCACCGGTGCCGTCATTTTTCGCACGCGGCTCGATATGTCACCGGATGGCATGGCAACGATGGAGAGCAAGATAGAACCCCTCAAGGAAGACGGGACTGGCGTCTATAAATTTCGCGCGGATTTCACGATGGCGGGGAGATGGGCCCTGAAACTTCAAGCGAAGGTCCAGGGCGAAGCCGACACCGTGGAAGGTACCGTCGTTTTCACTGCTGGGCAGTGAGAGCGTCTGATGCGAAAATTCTATATTGCGGGAGGCGTGGTAATTCTTGTTGCCACAGCCGCCTGGTACTGGATCGGCACCGGAAGCCAGCCTGGCATTCAAGTGAGTCAAATGGCATCGAATGGGAGTGCGGACAAACTGCCCGCGTCGCCCGCATCGAATGCGTCCCGCCGGACTCTTTACTGGCAAGACCCGGACGGTAAGCTCGCCTATTCGGCAACGCCAATCAAAACAGCGGATGGCCGCGAATACACGCCTGTCTATGAGGATTCGCCAGCCGAGACTAAAAACCCATCTGCGAAATTGGCGATCGGAAAAACGCTTGCAGAGAACGGTACGCGCAAAATTAAATATTATCGCAATCCGATGGGGCTGCCCGATACGTCGCCGACTCCGAAAAAAGATTCAATGGGGATGGATTACATCCCCGTCTATGAGGATGAGGACAGCGACGGGTCGTCCGTTAAAATCAGCGTCGAAAAAATCCAGCGCAGCGGCGTCAGATCGGAGCCGGTGCAGCGTCGCGAGCTTATCAGGCCGGTTCGTGCTCCCGGTATCGCTCAAATCGACGAGCGCACTATTCGCGACATAACTTTGCGCGCGAGCGGTTTTATCGACAAACTTTACGTCGCGGAAACCGGCAAACACATCAAGACGGGCGAACCTCTATTTCGCGTGTACAGCCCCGATATTGTCAGAGCCGCAGTTGATTTTAAGATCGCGAGGGAAGGGATTGGTAGATCGCGTTCGGAAGCGGCCAAGGACATTGCCGGTGCCGCACAACGGCTGGAGAATTTCGACGTTCCCGAAAGTTTAATCAACGAACTGAAGTCGGACAAAAGCCCGACCCCAACGAAAATCGATTGGCCTTCTCCGGTCAGCGGGGTCGTCATCCAGAAAAATATAATTGAAGGTCAAAAAGTCGATTCCGGCACAATGCTGTATCGGATCGCCGATCTCAGCAAGATATGGGTGATCGCCGACGTTGCCGAGCAGGATATTGGCCATATCAAGATTGGTGCTCCGGCGACCGTCGTTTTCCGCACATTTCCCGCCCAGCCCTTTCAGGGGAAAGTGACTTTCATTCTACCTGAATTAGCGATGGCAACGCGCACCGCGAAGGTACGCATCGAAATTGCGAATCCCGAATACCGCATCCTCCGCGACATGTTCGCCGATGTCACGATTAACGCTGGCGATGTCGGAGCATCCCGGCTCGCTGTCCCGGTTTCGGCAGTTCTCGATACGGGCGTTCGTCAGGTTGTAATTGTCGATAAGGGAGACGGCAGATTTGAGCCGCGCCCGGTGAAACTCGGCATGCGCGGTGAAGGCTATGTCGAAGTTAAGGAAGGGGTAACGGAAGGCGAGCAGGTGGTCACGACCGCGAACTTTCTTATCGACGCCGAAAGCAATCTAAAAGCGGCGTTGAAATCGTTCACTCCGGATGGTGCCGCATCCAACGCAAAGAACGCAGGGCCGGATAAGCCGTTATCTGGCAACGTTGAGGAAACGGCCCGATGATTGCCAAACTTATCCGCTGGTCGGCGAACAACCTGATGCTGGTTGCAATCGGAGCGATCTTTGCGGCGGCGTTCGGTATTTACGCCGTGAAAAACGTGCCGCTCGATGCCATTCCAGATTTATCGGATACGCAGGTTATTATCTACACCGATTATCCCGGCCAAGCGCCGCAGGTAGTCGAGGATCAGGTTACTTATCCGCTATCGACGGCGATGTTGTCTGTCCCAAAGTCGCGTGTGGTACGCGGCTTTTCATTCTTCGGCGTTTCGTTTGTCTATGTCATCTTTCAGGACGGCACGGATATTTACTGGGCGCGATCGCGTGTCATTGAATATTTGAGCGCGGCGCAACGCAATCTTCCTGCTGGCGTGACCCCGACGCTCGGCCCCGACGCAACCGGCGTGGGCTGGGTCTATCAATATGCGGTAGTTGCCTCGAAGCGCACGCTCGCTGAATTACGCTCAACGCAGGATTGGCAAATACGATACGCCGTCGCGAAGGCGGAAGGTGTGGCTGAAGACGCAAGCGTGGGCGGCTTTGTCAAGCAATATAGCGTTGTGGTCGATCCCGCGAGGTTGCGCGCTCTTAATATTCCTCTGACAAAAGTGAGGGACGCGATCCGCGCTAGCAACAACGATGTCGGTGGCCGTGTGGTCGAACTCGCTGAAGCGGAATTCATGGTGCGGGGGCGGGGCTATATCCGCAACAAAAGCGATCTCGAACAGATTGTGCTGAAATCCGAAGGGGGTGTGCCCGTCCTCCTGCAAGACGTGGCACGCGTCGAGCTTGCGCCGGACGAACGGCGCGGCGTCACGGAAATGAATGGCGAGGGCGAAGCGGTGGGCGGCATTGCCGTGCAACGCTACGGTCAGAACGCGCTCAGCGTCATCAATAACGTGAAGGAGCAACTCGCCCTCATCAAGGCGAGCCTGCCCGACGGCACGAACATCATCCCTGTCTATGACCGTTCCGAACTTATCCTCCGCGCCATAGAGACGCTCAAAAGGACACTGGTGGAAGAAAGTATCATCGTCGCCATCGTCTGCATCGTTTTTCTTCTTCACGTCCGAAGTGCCTTTGTGGCGATCCTGACGCTACCTCTGGGCATTCTCATTGCCTATATCTGCATGCACGCGCTCGGCCTGTCCTCCAACATCATGAGTCTGGGCGGGATCGCCATCGCGATCGGCGCAATGATCGATGCTGCGATTGTCATGATCGAGAACGCGCATAAGCATCTTGAGCGGGCTCCGCCTGGTAAACCGCGTATCGATATTCTGATCGAAGCGGCGAGCGAAGTCGGCCCCGCGCTCTTCTTCTCGCTTCTTGTCATTACGGTTTCGTTCCTGCCTATCTTCACGCTGGAAGCGCAAGAAGGCCGCCTTTTCGCGCCGCTCGCCTATACCAAGACGTTCGCGATGGCGGCGGCGGCTTTCCTGTCAGTGACGTTGGTGCCAGCGCTCATGATCATCTTTGTGCGAGGGCGAATTGTTCCCGAGCACAAGAATCCGGTGAACCGCTTTCTGATATGGGCTTACCGGCCAATGATCCGCAGCGTGCTCAAGGCTAAAGTCCTGACGATCAGCGCTGCAGCTATAATCCTTGTGCTTAGCATTTGGCCTGCCATGAAACTCGGCTCCGAGTTCATGCCCGACCTCAACGAGGGTACGCTTTTTTATATGCCTGTCACACTGCCGGGCCTTTCTATGGCCAAGGCGGCTGAGCTCCTGCAGACCCAGAACAAGATCATCAAGTCTTTTCCTGAAGTCGAATCTGTATTCGGCAAAGCGGGACGCGCCATGACGGCAACCGATCCCGCGCCTCCAGAAATGTTCGAGACGCTCATCAATCTCAAGCCTGAAGATCAGTGGCGGCCGGGCATGAGGATCAGCAAGCTGACGGCGGAAATGGATAAGGCGCTGCAATTCCCCGGTGTGTCGAATGCATGGACAATGCCGATCAAAGCCCGAACGGATATGCTTGCGACCGGCATCAGGACAGTTGTCGGCGTAAAGGTGATGGGTAAAGACCTTAGCGAGATAGAGCGGTTGGCGCGCGAGATAGAGACCGTTATCCGTAAAGTGCCCGGCACGGCGAGTGCCTACGCCGAGCGCGTCATGGGTGGTTATTATCTTGAAGTTGAGCCTGACCGGCAGCAGCTCGCGCGTTATGGTCTCATGATTGGCGACGTACAGGATATTGTCGCCTCTGCCATTGGTGCTCAGACCATCACCACAACTGTTGAAGGGAGGGAGCGTTACGCGGTCAGCTTACGCTATCCGCGTGAGTTGCGCTCCGATCCAGATTCCATCGCTCGCGATGTCCAGGTGCCGATGACGAATGGAGCGTCGATACCGTTAGGGCAAGTTGCGAAGATTAGACTTACGACAGGTCCGTCCAGTATTCGGACGGAGAATGCGCAGCTTGCTGCCTATATCTATGTCGATGTGCGCGACCGCGATCTCGGTGGTTATGTCGCGGATGCCAAAAAAGCGGTTGAAGCGAGTGTCAAATTTCCCACCGGTTATTATCCGGTGTGGAGCGGCCAGTTCGAATATTACGAACGCGCGAAGGCGCGTCTCATTGTGGTCGTACCTTTCACTCTCCTCATCATTCTCCTTTTGCTTTATCTCAACTTCCGCAGAATGACCGAAACGCTAATCGTTATGTTGTCACTCCCGTTTGCTCTTGTCGGCGGGCTTTGGCTGATGTGGTGGTTGGGTTTCAATCTTAGCGTTGCTGTGGCCGTCGGTTTTATCGCGCTCGCGGGAGTCGCGGCAGAAACCGGTGTTATCATGCTGATCTATCTCGACCATGCTCTCGAAGCTCGCAAGGAAGCGGCGGCGCGCGAAAAGCGTAAGCTGACACGCGACGACCTTTATGCCGCGATCATGGAAGGTGCAGTCGAACGGGTTCGGCCGAAGATGATGACGGTGGTTGCCATCATGGCTGGTCTTTTGCCTATTCTCTGGAGCACCGGCACGGGTTCCGAAGTGATGCAGCGTATCGCTGTGCCGATGATCGGCGGCATGGTGTCGTCTACCATCCTGACGCTTGTCGTCATTCCAGCGATTTATGCACTTGTGAAAGGGGTCGCCCTTACTAGGCAAAAAATCCTACCTGTGGTATAATAGCAAAGGAGCTTCCCTTACCAGTCATCGCCAATGCGATCAGTGTTTCCAGTCATTGCTCGCACCTCAGGGCCCCCCAGTTTACTGGAGGAGCTTTCTTTTCAATGCGCAGCAGTGAACCGTAGCCGTCGGCGGCTTTAAAAAGACAAGTGAGCTTCTTCGTTATAAAGCCCTTCGTCTTCAACCTGGACCGTGGAGTGCTCTATATTATATTTTTCTTTGAGAATCCGTCGCGAAGCACGGATAACCTCAGGGGACGTTTTAAGATTGTCGACAACAAGATGTCCACTCATTGCATCGACGCCAGACGTAACTGTCCAGACATGAAGATCACAAACTTTTCTTACACCAGGAATTTCTTCTAGTGATTTACTTAGAGCCTGCATATCAATATGTGCCGGTGCGCCTTCAAGCAGAATATGGATCACTTGGCTCAAAAGTCGCCACGTACGCGGCACGATAAATAGCCCAATGCCTGCGCCGATAATGGGGTCGATTAATTCCCAGCCCGTGGTCATCACAACAATCGCCGCGATGATTACCCCAACCGATCCAAGCATATCGCTTAACACTTCGAAATAAGCGCCTTGGACGTTGAGGCTTTGATCGGCGCCCGCCGATAGCAACTTCATACTGATCAAATTGACAACGAGGCCGACCGCCGCGACGATTATCATGGGTAACCCGAGAACATCGGGCGGATTAAGAAAGCGCTTATATGCCTCATACAAAATATAAATCGTGATAAGTAGAAGCACAATCGCATTTAATAGCGCTGAGAGAATTTCCGCCCGCAAAAACCCATACGTCTTGTCTTTCGTCGCGGGGCGTTGCGCGAAGGCAATCGCGACCAGAGCGAGTGCCAAGCCTCCAGCATCGGTAAGCATATGGGCGGCGTCGGCGAGGAGGGCTAGGCTGCCCGTGAAATAAGCCCCCACAATCTCGGCGAACATATAGGTGAGGGTTAAGCCGAGCGCCCATCCGAGCCGTGAACGGTGTTGCGCCGCTGCCGACCCCGAAGACGGGAGACCATGTCCGTGCCCGGCGTGCATTTGTGTCATTCCTTGTTTGATATTTGAGTTCTAAATGGTAACGGTAGAGACCATTTGAATAGGTAATAATGCGACTGTTTACAGTCCACGGTAATATTATGTCATTGAATTACATCCGTGCAACCACGCTGGGTGCGGTCGCGTACTTAATGTTGGTGCCCTCAAGCGTAGTGGCCGAAACCGGAACGCAAGGAAAGGGCTCTTACAATTTATTCGATCCCACACCGACTGTTTTGTTGCGGGAGCTTTCGACCGATCGTCCGGACACGACTGAGAGTCCTTTCACCGTTGACGCAGGTCACTTCCAATTCGAGACAACACTACTTGGTTACTCGCGCTCACATACTGACTCAGCGGGAACGACAACCAAGGCATATGAATATGGAACGACCAATCTTCGAATTGGGCTAACCAACGCGATCGAACTAAGTTTGATTTATGCTCCTTACGGTATGATGCGTGTTTCTTCCCCCGACCCCACATTGGCGGGACGTTTTTCGGGAAGCGGAGATTTGACCGTTCGCACCAAGTTTAATTTTTGGGGCAATGATTCATTTCAAAAAGCTGGAGAAACCGCCCTAGGCTTGCTGCCTTTTGTGAATATCCCCACTAACAAAGGCAATGGGATTAGCTCCGATTTTGTTCAGGGTGGCGTCATCCTACCATTCGCCATCAAACTTACAGACAAACTTGATCTCGGAATTAATGGCGGTGTGCAATGGATGCATAACGACGATATGCCTGGATATCATAAGGAGTGGATCGTCACCGGTTCGTTCGGATACGATTGGAGCGAAGTAGTCAGTACATATTACGAAATTGCGGCGAATTTCTCGACCCCACAGGGCGACGCAATACAGTTAGGCACGGGCATCAGCTACAAAATTGGAAAGAACCTGCAGTGGGACGCCGGAATAAATTTTGGCATTACTACAGCAGCACCGCGATTAAACCCATTTATGGGCGTATCGGCGCGATTTTGACTTGAAGCTTCGCACCTGTTTTTGCGGTTACATGCCATAACCTTCTATTGATAGCGGTATGAGCGCGTTTTCATAAGCAAGCCTATCCGGGAGGCTAGATCCTGATCGCCTCGATATGTGTCTGCAGGATCGTCACGGAGTGTGGTTGCATCGTTTTTTTTGCGGGGGGTGAATGGAAGTAAATCCGAAGAGTTTGCTACGTGAAGCCGCATTTATCGCGTCCGTCTTTAGCGTTCCGTTCGCGGCGGGCGCGATTATGAGTCGGGCTTGAGTTCACCGAGTTTTTATTTGCCGCCTTGATAGTATTGGCCGCGTTGTTTCTGAAAGTGGGTTACCATTGAGCGCGGTTTCTTTCATGAACGCGATGAACAGTTTCGGGAATTTTTAAGAAATATGGTGCCGCATTCTGTCTAGCGGCTCACATGCGCGTTATCCGAGTGCCTAAATATCAGTTTTGAGCCGATTCCCTATGATTCCGTGATTTGCGGGCTTGTTTCATTGGGGTGTGCGGTCTATTTTGGCGCAGGCATCAATGATGAATCGTAAGTTCCATACTCTATTGCTCCGATCACCGCGCACCTATCTGTTGCGCAGTGTGATCTCAATTATATGCGCACTCTCGTTCATTGTCGTGACTATGACGCATGAAATGCATGGCGCGAATGCCGCGCCCATAGATGGCGTTGTCGTAGTGACAATGGTCGATACTTCGCCGCCCGCATCAGATTTCTCCAAGGGTCTATCCGGCACGATCACGCATTGCCATGTTTGCTTGATGGTCGCAGTAGCCAAAAGTGAGCCATCTATTATCTCCGCACGGGTTGCGGTTCCAGGTATTGAGCGGCTCTCTCAAGAGAGCCGGCCGTATCGCCTTTCTGAAGATACCCCCCCTCCAAAATATACGATCTAAACGGCTTTCGCGGCGCATCAGTTGAGCTGATGCGCGTCTGCTCATCTGTTTTAGGTCGGTACTATGTCTTTTCGCTCGGCGTTCGCATGCGTATTCGGCATGGCGATTATCCTGCTGCATATCTACCCGAGTTTCGCTCAATCGTCAGGCGTACTCACGCTCACCCGTGCTCTTGAGATAGCGTTAGCGGCTAATCCGCGACTGTCGGCAGCGGACCGCGAGATCGGCGTTGCGACCGGCCGATATGTGCAATCAAAGGCGATTCCGAATCCTGAGCTGTCTTTCGAACTCGACAATGCGTTGGGATCAAACGTTTATCGCGGTACCCGTTCAGCCGAATCAACTCTTCAATTGAGTCAGCTCGTCGAACTTGGCGGAAAGCGGCAAGCGCGGATCGCTGTGGGTGCGGCCGAGCTTGATGTTGCGCATTGGCAAAGCGCAGCGGTGCGTCTTGAAATCCTTTCAGAAACGGCGACGGCGTTCGCGGGAGTTTTAAGCGCGCAGCGACGGGTTCGGATTTTCGAATCTCAGATCGTGTCTCTTAACCGGCTCATTCCATTACTTCAGGCTCGCATTGATGCAGGGGCGTCTCCCGCCACCGAAATCTCACGGGCCGAGGTCGCGGCAGATATTGTGCGAGCTGAGCGGGAGCGAGCGCTTACCGAACTTGCAATTGCACGCCGCGAACTAACTACTCTGATGGGTAGAAACGCGCCTGAGTTTCGTTCGGTGGCGGGCAACCTAAATAGTGTGGGAAAACCGCCTCCTTTTCAGACACTGCTACGAGCTGTTGAAAGTAACCCACAGCTCATGCGCTTTACATCACTGCGCGCGCAGCGTGACGCGGAATTCTTATCGGCGCGTCTCAAGCCAATCCCCGATTTGCGAGTTGCTGGTGGTTGGCGTCATTACAAAGATACAGGCGATGATGCCGTTCGCTTAAGTCTTTCCGTTCCTCTGCCAGTTTGGGATCAAAACAGCGGAGGAATTCTAGAAGCGCAAGAAATGCTAGCTAAAACTGATAGCGAGCGAACTGCGAGTAAAGCAGCTCTTATCCTCACGCTCGGCAAAGCTTACGACACGATGACGGGCTCGCTGCGCGAGCTTGAAATTTTGCGAAACCGCGCGCTGCCAAATGCGCGCAAGGCCGCTGAAGGGACCGAAAGCGGTTACAGCCAAGGGCGTTTTACGCTTCTCGACCTTCTCGATGCGCAAAATACGGCAACGCAGACCATGCTGCGTGAACAAGAAGTCCTAATTAAATTTTACACGGCGCTGGTCACGATTGAGGGCCTTACCGGTATTCCACTTCATCTGAATTATGCGAGGCCGCAATGAAGCGATTTTCGAAAAAGTTCGTAGTTGGCATGTTGGTCGCGCTACTCGCAGTCGTCGCAATTTACTTAGTGTCGCCATCTAATAGTACAACGCCTCCTCCCGCAGATGAACATGCGGAGGAAAGGAAAGATGGAGTTCGGACAGTCCAACTGAGCGACGCGAAGATTGAGGCCGCCGGGATCGAACTTGCGACAACAGGAAGTGGCGAAATCCGGGAAACACTCCGTCTACACGGTATCCTTCAACCCAATCAGGAATCGCTCGTACAGGTAACTCCACGGTTTCCGGGCATCGTGCGCGAGGTGTCGCGGCGAATTGGAGACGAGGTCGCGAAAGGAGATTTGCTCGCGCGTATTGAGAGTAACGCCAGTCTCACGACGTATGAGCTGCGCGCTCCAATTTCGGGGACTGTGATCGATCGTCAGGCTGCGCTCGGCGAATATGTTTCGGAACAGAAACCTTCATTCGTCATCGCTGACCTCGGGACCGTTTGGGCCGATTTCTCAGTTTATCGGCGCGATCTAGGGCGCTTACGCATTGGAAACACGATCATTATCAATGCGGAGGATGGCGGCGCTCCCATTGAGACGAAAGTTTCGTACGTCGCGCCAGTAGGAAATAGTGAAACACAGAGCGCATTAGCGCGCGCGGTTGTCTCGAACACCACGCAACGGTTGCGCCCGGGATTGTTCGTGACCGGACGGGTTCTACTGGCCGCAAAACCTGTGGGTCTCATCATAAAGCCTTCCGCACTTCAAACTGTAGCAGAACGCACGGTCGTATTCGTGCGCGCGGGAGACAAATTCGAAGTGCGGGAAGTCGAGATAGGTGACCGCGATCCCGAAAGCATCGAGATCAAATCGGGACTGTCACACGGCGATATCTATGCCGCAAAAAACAGCTTCGTCATCAAAGCCGAATTGGCCAAAGGGGAAGGCGGACATGAACACTGATTCAGTCCGTAAGAGGGCAGGACAATGATAGCCGCGATTATTCGCTTTTCCATTCGCCAACGATTTCTGGTGCTAGTGACGGCGGCCGCTCTTGCGGCATTCGGCGTTTGGAATTTTTACCAGCTTCCGATCGACGCGGTGCCGGATATTACTAACGTACAAGTACAGGTGAATACGAAAGCGGTGGGGTATTCACCTCTTGAAGTCGAGCAACGAATTACTTTTCCCATAGAAACTGCGATGGGCGGTTTGCCACGGCTCGACTATACGCGTTCCTCATCTCGCTACGGATTAAGTCAGGTCACCATCATTTTTAAAGATGGCACCGACATCTATTTTGCCCGGCAGCTCGTCAACGAGCGAATTCAGGAAGCAAAAGACCAGCTTCCGCCCGGCACCGAGATGAGTATGGGCCCAATCTCGACTGGACTCGGCGAAATCTTTCTCTATGCGGTGGAAGCAAAAAAAGGCGCTCTCAAAGCCGACGGCAAACCATTCACACTGACGGATTTACGTGTAGCGCAAGACTGGATCATCAAGCCACAATTGCGCGGTGTGCCCGGTGTAGTCGAAGTGAACAGTATCGGCGGCTTTGAGAAGCAATTTCACGTTCTCCCCGAACCCGCCCGCCTCATGGCCTACAAGCTCAGCTTTCGGGATGTGTTGACTGCGCTCTCGGCGAACAATGCCAATGTCGGTGCCGGTTATATCGAACGCAACGGCGAGCAATATCTCGTCCGAGTGCCAGGACAAGTTCGCACCCTTGAGGACATAAGTGAAATCGTTATCGGGTCGCATTCCGGCACTCCGGTTCGCATCAGCGATGTCGCAGAGGTACGCGAGGGAAGTGAACTCCGAACCGGAGCGGCGACACTCAACGGCAAAGAAACTGTGTTGGGCACCGCGATGCTGCTGATTGGCGAAAACAGCCGTACTGTAGCGCAGCGTACGAATGCGAAACTGCGTGATATCGCGCGATCACTCCCCGACGGCATTATAGCGCGGGCGATTTACGATCGTACGCATCTCGTTGAAGCGACGGTCGCGACGGTCGAAAAAAATCTAATCGAAGGGGCAATTCTCGTCACCGTTATTCTCTTTTTGTTTTTGGGAAATTTTCGAGCGGCGCTTATCACGGCTTTGGTAATTCCGTTGTCGATGCTGCTCACCTTTACTGGAATGGTTGAATACAAGGTTAGTGCGAATCTCATGAGCTTAGGCGCGATCGACTTCGGCATCATCATTGATGGCGTCGTGATCATCATTGAGAATTGCATGCGCCTTTTAGCGGAAGAGCAGCATCGTCGCGGACGACTTCTAACGCAAACCGAGCGCTTCGAAACAATTCTTACGGGGGCCAGCGAAGTCGCCAATCCCAGCCTGTTTGGAATGTTTATCATCGCCATCGTCTATCTCCCAATTCTCACGCTGACGGGTGTTGAGGGAAAAATGTTCACGCCGATGGCGGTGACGGTATTGATGTGCCTTGTCGGGGCAGCACTATGCTCGATCACCTTTGTGCCCGCAGCTGTTGCCGTACTTGTAACGGGAAAAGTGACAGAGCACGAAAATATTCTTATGCGAACTGCCCGGCGCGTTTACGAACCGCTGCTTGATTGGTCAATTCGTTACAAAGAGCGTGTCGTTGCTGTCGCAGTCGCGCTCAGCTTGCTAACAGGAATCGCTGCGTCGCGAATGGGAGGCGAGTTTATTCCAAGTCTGGACGAAGGCGATGCAGCGATCCAGGCGTTGCGAGTTCCCGGTACCAACCTGACACAATCGTTAGAGATGCAGTCGGCACTAGAGAATCGATTGCTAAAAATTCCCGAAGTGAAGGAGGTTTTCGCGCGCGTGGGCACGGCCGAAGTAGCCACCGATCCGATGCCTCCGTCGATCTCGGACGGCTATATTATTCTAAAACCACGCAAAGAGTGGCCAGACCCCTCCAAGAGCAAGGCCGAGGTTGTTGAGACGATCGAAAAGACCGCTGCCGACGTGCCGGGCAGCAATTATGAAATTTCCCAACCGATCCAATTACGCTTCAATGAGCTCATCTCAGGCGTGCGCAGTGATGTTGGAGTGAAAATATTTGGTGACGACCTGGAGGTACTGACGCGCACTGCAGAGCAAGTACAGACTGTATTGCAAAAGGTGAAAGGCGCGGCGGATGTGAAGACCGAGCAGATTGATGGCCTGCCCATGCTCACCATTAAACCGAAACGTGAAGAACTTTCACGTTATGGTATAAGCGTCGCAGAGGTGCAAGGAATCGTCGAGGCAGCGGTTGGCGGTAAGAATGCTGGAACAGTATTTGAGGGGGACCGGCGATATGAACTGATCGTACGGTTACCGGAGTATCTTCGGTCGGATGCAGACGCACTTAAGTCACTTCCTATCCCCCTGCCACCGCGCGAAGGACAAGCTTCGGCGGTTCGCGCTTTATGGACATCATCTCCGCTCGCGAATGTTCGGTATGTGCCACTTTCCGTTCTTGCTGACATCGAAGCGTCACCTGGTCCTAACCAGATTAGCCGCGAGACCGGAAAGCGACGCATCGTCGTTACCGCGAATGTTCGCGAGCGTGATCTAGGCTCATTTATCGCCGACGCACAGGAGCAAATTGGGGCCAAGGTAAGACTTCCAGAAGGGTATTGGATTGGGTGGGGTGGGCAGTTTGAGCAACTCGCGTCCGCCACCCAACGGCTAACCATTGTAGTACCAATCGCGCTTCTGCTCATCGCCGTTTTGCTATTTATGAGTCTTGGATCGGCTGCCGACGCGGCGCTCGTTTTTAGCGGCGTGCCGCTCGCGCTGACCGGCGGGATCGCCGCACTCCTACTTCGCGGTATTCCGCTTTCGATTAGCGCGGGTGTCGGGTTCATCACGCTTTCAGGCGTAGCGGTGCTGAACGGCCTCATTATCATCGCCGAAATCCAGCGATTAAGGCTCGAAGGCAAGAAGATTGTTGATGCCGTACATCGCGGCATCATGATCCGGCTGCGCGCCGTCCTCATGACCTCATTGGTTGCGCCACTGGGGTTTGTGCCGATGGCTATTGCGACGGGGCCTGGGGCGGAAGTGCAGCGACCTTTGGCGACTGTTGTCATCGGCGGGATCATTTCTTCTTTTGTGCTGACGCTCCTGGTTTTGCCAGCGCTCTATGTGTTGCTACGCCGCGAGAATCCTAAAGGGGTCCGCGCGCCCAACCAATCAAAACATCAAAACAGTTTCTGACAGCGTGACATCACTATTGAGGTGCAACATGAGCAAACATTACGATCGAGCTGGGTTCGCGGTTCTGATTACGGCCGCTATTATTGTTATGAGTTTCAACTTTGCATTTGCCGAGTCCGCCAGTCGGCAAAAAGTGGTCGGGCTAGGGGCAGCTTCGTGTGACCAGTTCATTTCAGATGCGACCAAAAATCCTTCGATACAAAGAGATTATCTCGCGTGGGCTCAAGGTTACATGAGTGCAATATTGCTTACTCGACCTGGGAAAGTGGACGATGGACTCGACCTCGCGCCACCAACATTTCCTCTACTTAAACAGCTAGAGTTTTTGCGTGACTATTGCCGAACACATTCGGACGGTCAGTTTCCAGAGGCGGTAGAGGGTTTATACAAAGCACTGCGAAAAGAATTGGCTACATGAGGGTTATCCAGACAATCGGATAGATAACGGTGCCGTTATTGATTTAAGAGAGTGAGAAGGAGCAAGCGGTGCGTTTTCTTTATAAAGCGAACCCCATTAGCCTCGCTGCGGTTCTTATTTGTTCGAATTTTACTCTGAGCGCAATTGCAAGCGATTTGGAATCGCTCGTACGTCTCTTAGTCCCAGCATTTTTGGCCCAAAACTTAACTTTAGTCTGCGCAACCGAGAGGCCTGAATTTCTGGCGGAGTTGAGTGAGAAATCGTCGCTCGTAAATTCTTTTGCGGATCATGTGAAGGCAGAAGTAACAATGGGTATGTCAGAGAATGAAGCGAAAGAAATTCGTATTGTCGCGGCTAATACGGCGCGAGATGAAGTCCTAAGAAATCTAAACGCTGCAAAACCCGAGAAAGCTGATACACGCTTGGAGGAACTCAATAATTGGTGCAGGTCTAGGGCTAAGCCATTAATACTTGAAATTATTAGTGTTCACCAGACGAAGCATGCGGAGTTCGAAAGGAAAGTTGTAGAAGCGAAAAGGTGATTTGGTAACTCAAACCATATAGGAGACAGAATATGGGATTTGACCAATATCATGAGCCTGCAAGCGAGTTGTCGCAAAAGACGCGCACCTTCGCCCGCATGATAGCCTCGCTTATCGAAGAAGCAGAAGCAATAAGCTGGTACGAGCAAAGAATGTCCGTCGAAAAGGACAAAGAAGCGAGGGCAATTATGGAAAATGCCCAACAAGAAGAATTCAAGCATTTTGGTATGAATCTGGAGTTTCTTCTCAGGCATAAAAAAGTATGGAGGACGGAACTCAAAGAAATCCTGTTTACGAAAGGCGATATTATTAAAAGAGGCGAGGCGGGAGAGAAAAAAGTTGACTAAAAATGCGTATTCAGATCGGGCGCGACTATCAGTGTCGTAAATTCTGACACTGGCTGTGGTCAGCCAGTACTTGGATAACCCGGCATTGACGAACGTGACCTCTTTTGCAGCCCGCGATCATGCGTTCGAGCTCAATTTTGAGCGCGGCCAAGCTGGAGATCCGTTGCTCTACCTCCGTTAGTCGCGCACACGCAATCTGGTCCGCCGCGATACACGACTGATCAGGGTTGTCCTGCAAGAGGAGAAGTGCGCGAATGGAGTCGATCTCAAAGCCCAAGCCGCGAGCGTGACGGATGAATTTCAGCCGTCGGAGATCACAATCATCGAACGATCTTCGATTACGCGGGGTTCGAGGCGGCGGTGGCAACAGTCCAATTTTCTCATAATACCTAATTGTGGGCACTTTAATGCCCGTTTCGCGCGCGGCCACGCCGATGGGAACTGCTGATGTCATTTTTCTCTTGCTCCTCTAGTTGCTAGAGGATGTAGCGTCCGGACCGGAATTGGCAAGGGATTGCTCATGACTGAAACCTCAAGCCGGATACGTTATCGCGTGGAGGGCATGGATTGCGCAAGTTGCGCATCAAAGATTGAAACGGCATTGCGGTCGATGCCCGCCATTATCAATGTGGCGGTCTCGGTGCAATCGGGAACGTTGATGGTTGACCATCTGGGCAACGCCAATCTCGCGGCCGTAGAAGGCAAAGTGACGGGCCTTGGCTATAAAATTTCACCCTTAAGCGCAGCGACACCTGCCCAACATGGGGCTCACGAACACGAATCGATATCTGGTAGGTGGTGGAATACTCGAAAAGGCTTGCAGACGATTGCGGCTGGGCTCGCTCTTGTGGTGGCTTACCTTGTTGGCAAATTAATTCCACAGATAGCGCCTTTCGCTTTTGGCGCTGCGATGTTGATTGGACTCGTCCCAATTGCCCGACGTTCGATCATGGCTGCGTTTGCGGGAACCTTGTTCTCGATCGAAACGCTGATGACAGTCGCGGCGGTGGGTGCGCTCATCATTGGGGCCGGTGAAGAGGGGGCGACGGTCGTTTTCCTATTTTTGGTGGGAGAACTTTTGGAGGGCGTCGCTTCTTCTAAAGCGCGGGCGAGCATTCAATCTCTGGCAACTTTAGTACCAAAAACCGCGCTTCTAGAGGCGAACGGCCAAACCCGTGAAGTTCCGGCTGAAAGTCTAGCGGTTGGAATGGTAAGTTTGGTTCGGCCTGGCGATCGAATTCCAGCAGACGGCGTTATCGTCTCTGGCGAAAGCTCAATCGATGAAGCTCCAGTGACCGGAGAGAGCATGCCGGTACGGAAAGGGCTGGATGCCAAAGTCTTCGCTGGCACAGTGAATGGCGAAGCCGCGTTGCGCATTCAAGTAACAGCGGCTGCAGCTGACAATACGATTGCTCGCGTCGTTAAACTGGTAGAAGAGGCACAAGAAAGCAAAGCCCCAACGGAGCGCTTCATTGCTCGCTTTTCGCGCTGGTACACACCGGCGGTGGTTTTGCTCGCAGCGCTTGTCGCAATCGTTCCGCCACTAAGTATGGGAGCTCAGTGGAGCGTCTGGATTTATAAAGGGCTAGCGATCTTGTTGATTGGCTGCCCTTGCGCTCTGGTGATTTCAACTCCGGCTGCCATCGCTGCTGCGCTCTCCGCTGGAGCACGCAATGGACTGCTTCTAAAAGGGGGAGCGGTATTGGAGAGTCTTCGCAAAGTAACCATCGTGGCCTTCGACAAGACAGGCACCCTTACGGAAGGTCGCCCGAAAGTGACCGATGTCGTTAGCTTCACGGATTCAGAGGCAGGCCTACTTAAATACGCAGCAGCATTGAGTGTCGGCTCTAGTCATCCGTTATCGCAAGCCATCCTTGATCGGGCCGAGACTGCAAAAATTCCAGTCTTACAAGCCAGCGACGGCAAAGCCATTGTGGGGAAGGGCGTTACTGCAATCATGGAAGGCGACGAAATATTTCTTGGGTCGGCGTCAGCAGCGGAAGAACGTGCGCCGCTATCAAGATCGCAAAAAGACACGATCGGAAGATTTGCCGACGAAGGAAAATCACTTTCAGTGATCGTATCGGGAAATAAAGTCTTAGGCATCATTGCAATGCGTGACGAAGCTCGTCCCGATGCAAAAATCGGACTTAAGCTCCTTACCGACGCCGGCATTAAAGTTTTGATGTTAACCGGAGACAATAGTCGAACAGCAGCCGCAATTGGTAAGCAGCTTGCCATAGACGTGCGATCGGAATTGTTACCTGAAGACAAACTTCGCATCGTAAAGGAACTGCAACGTGACGGTTATGTCGTTGCCAAGATTGGTGACGGCATAAATGACGCTCCAGCGCTCGCGGCGGCTGACGTAGGAATCGCGATGGGCGGCGGCACCGATGTTGCTTTAGAAACGGCCGATGCTGCTGTGTTGCATAGTCGAGTAATCGACGTGGCGAAAATGATAAATCTTTCTAAGCGAACAATGCGCAACATCGCCCAAAACATTACAGTCGCACTCGGGCTTAAACTTGTTTTCTTATTTACAACCATCATTGGGATCACCGGCTTGTGGCCCGCGATCCTGGCCGATACTGGCGCAACAGTGTTAGTCACCTTAAACGCGATGAGGCTTTTGCGAGTTAATAAAAACGCATGACGCCTCGCACGCAACGCGCTTCGCTTCAATCAGATGACTCATATGAAGGCTCCGCAGTGAGTAATTCGGACACGTTTGAATGATTGTGAATTCTAAAGAAGTTAGAATTTGGCTGTTCTCGATTCCATTTATCTACTTAGGGGCAGGTATTAGCATCTGGTATCTGAGCGGTTTGGAGAGCTAGGACAGCTAGTAACATTTTCTTTGTTTGGAATTGAATGGCTTGCTGTCTGGTTTAGCGATCGCCGAGAGCGGAAAGCACGGGATCGCGCAAAACGTAGTGATAAACGGAACGTGCCATGAATTACTACGTGAGTGAACAGTTGTTTCCCTCTGTGTCGAGCCAAGCGTACGTGCACACATCGGAACTCATGAGTGTGTCGTGTTGTGCGAATAAAAATAGCGGCGAAGAGCGAAGTTGAGGCTGCTGATTAATTACAGTTTGCATATGAGCTATGCGCTCGATGGAGGATGTCACTACGAGTACCCTAAAGTTTTTCCAACCACAGTGGGTTTCGGGAAGCCGCTGTGAGCGTGCCGCTTCATACGCGAGGAATTTGCGTAGCATACTAGTTTGGTCAAGCGAATTTCTGGCGACAGGCATTGTCCCTCGATCGCACTCGACTACGAACGGCCTGCGACGGCCATCCGCCAGCATGATCGCGAAAACATAGTCGGGTAATATGCCGATCTGCTTTGACATGCCGCGATAATGAACAGTTACCCGCCAGCGCCACAGAGTTTCACGGTCTGCTTCGACGGGCGCACTACTACGTAATCGGTCTTGATCGAGCAGCGTTAGCTCGCGATGCAACTTACAAGACCGGACGAGACCCACGTCGAAATCGGTTATGGCGAGGGTATGTAGAATAAATTCGCGTCCGGCATCTCGATTTTTCTTACTCCAATTCGTGCAATTGCGAACAATAGGTTCGTGCTCGTTTAGAAGACGCGCTCCTCGATTTCCAAGCGCATAGATGATCGGAGTGCTCCCTCCACCTCGTACATGGTAGTCAAGTTGAGCCGGCGGCCGATCAACGTAACCCGCATGAAAAAGGTAGGTCAGGCGCTCGCAAATCTTCTTATGCGAGCCGGCTACAAGTTGGGATATGTGCGTTGAACGAATAAAGCGGTGTCGCGCGATCTCTCTCAAGATTTCAACGTCGCGCTCTGTTATTGAAAAATTGGGCGATGTATCGCCACGACTAAATCTTGGAAGCCGTTTCGATGCGTGTGTCATTCATTGGTCGTACCTCGCAGCGTATTCGAGTGAAACGTTAACCATTTGTTTCTATGCGTGCCAATGCAGATACCAGAGCAGTTCGCTTAGAAAGAATTATCCGCTCCAATCAGTTTCATCCGCGCGAGATTGCGTGTTTGTAGGGACATTTCGATTTTCCACAAACGCGTTATGCGGCGAAGGTGACATGGGCGACTGCGAGTGAATTGGACCTACTGCATCTGACCGTCCCACCCGCGCGCGATTTTGCTGAATCTGGCGGATTTGAGCTGCCTCTGACATCTTCGGCTGACGCTCAAGCGTACCGAGCGGAATGGTAAGTGATACTGCCTGGGGAGTTATATTGCGTACGTAGCACGCGAAGTGCGTTGCATTTTTCTCTCTTCGCTGCTGAGCCAATAACGAAGGAGTACAGCGCATATCCGGAGCTATCGATCGTGCGTCGCGGTCGGAAAGCCCTCCGACAAGTTTAATGCTGGTATTAGATGCGATCGACGAGCGTAAACCTGCAGACAATTGATCAAGGTATTGGTGAGAGAAGACAACGCCAAGTTTGTACTTTCGAGCTTGCGTCAACAGATCATCGACATTGTTGTCGAAATAATCTGCGGCCTCGTCGATGTATAAAAACGAGGGATGACGTTTATTCTCCGGAAGAGCGGCACGTTCCAAGCCTGCTTGAAGTGTAAGAGCGATAAAAAAGCGGCCAAGAAACGAAGATCGCTCTGCTTTCAAAAAATCTTTCGCCGTATTTACGAGAACAATTTTACCGCTATTTAGTGCGTCAAACATATCGATGCGATTAGTGGGCGCTGTAAGCATCCGCTCGAACGTGGGATTTTCAAGAATGCCCCATAGCCGGCGTTGAATTTGGCGTTTGGTATCCGCAAAGGATTTATGCGGAAATTCTGTTTCAAAAAACATGCGAGCGCCCGCAGGGAGTGCCTCGATATATTTGAGGTAAGGCGTGTGATCCGATAGAAGTTTAATTAGATCATGCAGTGTTGCGCCTGGTATGGTTAGCATCAGCCGCGCAAGATATCGAAAAATGACGCTCTGTTTCTGAGTCAGTTCGGCTCCGAGGAGGGAGCCGAAAATGTAATCGTACAACTCAATGACGCCGTTGAGGATCTGCTCTCTGCTCGTCTCATCATATGCGCCCAACCGATCAAAATTTACATCGAAGAGATTGAGCGCGGGCACATCCCTTGGATCTATAATTATTAGCTTTGATGCCAGTTCTCCATCAAACAGAGCCAAGCGGGCGATCTTCTTGATCATATCTCCCTGGCTATCGATGATAACAAGACTCGGCGCACTCTCGGACAACAAATCCGATAAAATGATGTGCTGAAGCGTTTGGGTCTTTCCATGCCCTGAGCCAGCGAGAATATGTGTGTGCTCAAATCGTACGCGCTCTGGAATAACAAATGGCACGGTAGCGCGAAATAGCGACTCAAGGGTCGTATACCGCAAATATTTCGAAAGGACATCCTCACCTTTATAGTTGCTCGGAAGTATTAGTTTTGGAGAGTCGCGATGCTCTCGCGTGAAGGGTACGCCTGACACATCATGCAGATTGCGATCAAGCTGATTGCGCAGATCAACGCACACGTCGCGCAGGCGAGCATTTTTTTCGTAAAAAGGAAGGATTACATTTTCGACATGTGCCGCCAGATTAGGAAGTATGTCGCTAAGCTCTATCGCGGGCGTAAATGCATGCTGCGAAGACACGCTGCCTTGGATCGTATCTTCTCGGGATTGCATTGCATTGGCTGGCAGAGCATCCATATAGGCGATCAATGCTCCAACAAGAGCTTCGCAAAAGGCATCGAGAGCGGTTACATCCGCTAGTTTCTGATATCGTCGCTCTACCAATTCGCGGTATCGAGCTCCTTCTACTGAACTGAAGGTGAGGGGCGGCTCTCCCAGACCATATGTGTTGAACTGCTCCGCTTCGTATAATTTTTCAACCACTGTCTTCATGCGTGCAAAGAGTTCAGGAACGGGAACAGGATCGCGCTCACTGAGAACGATATTTAAAAGGCCAAGAGAGAAGTCTTCCGTCGTCGGAAACTCTTTAAGGCTCAGTTCATGAAGCGACCGAAGCAGAGCAGCGGTGCGATCCTTCGCATCCCGCTCTAAACCCCATGCACTTTTTGACCACCAATAGTAGAACGCAAACGCGCAGCCTAGCCCAAGAAAAAGAGGCCAATAGGCGACAACAATGAATGCGGCGGCGCCGCCAATTCCAATTATGAGGAAGCCAACGACCGTGAAAAGAGCCGTCAGCCAAGGTGGCTCTTGCCTGGCCATTAGAACTCGAGTGTTTGCGGTTCGTAGTTACTCTCCGCGCACTCAGCAATGTAGTTTTTCAGCGAAGGCAAAATATCAGTTGAGAGTTCATGCTCAAAATTTCTTGCCTCTATGGGTGATGCAAACACGCTCCATATCCCGTGTTTAATAATTTCTTTGAGGAAGATAGGTGTTTCATCATTCATTGGGCTAAGCTGAGTATAGACATGCAAATCGTAAAGTGAGCGCGCTCGTATGATGGCTAACTCTTCTTCGGAGAAGATAATCTTGCAGTTTACTCTCCACCGCGGTGAACGCTTAAAAAGCCCCACCGCATATTGATACTCTTCAATTTCAATTGTTGCTCGCATGTCGATCCCCCTTGGCTGTGAGCATCACGAGCGTAATAGAAAAGTATTTATCGGTCGCGGTATCCGTGCACCGACATTGCCCTGTCATGCTGCGCTGCAATCAATCGCGTACGAAAATAGCGCCGCTCGTATTCGCCACCTAGATCTCTTTGAAACTTAGCGATGGGGAGGGGTAGACGTTAGCAGCGTCGAGCGCGTGCGGTGCGGGAACGTACCTATCGCTGATAGGCTGAAGCTACACCAGAGGGGGAAGAGTCATCGCGCTAAACGCTTTAGACGGCATGCCATCTATCATAAGCTTGAGATACATGTGGTGGTTTTCAAGTTGCATGAGATCGGTTTCTGAAAACCGATTGCGAAATTCTCGCGCGAAATAGGGCGCATCTTCTCCGCCCAGACGAAACGAAATAAGGGTACCTGCATTTCCAAGAACGGCATGACGGATGTCATTCTCCAGTTGGTGCATGTATTGATGAGCCATGATGAAGCCCACTCGGTATTTACGAAGTTCGGACAGCATGTTTGAGAGCGCGAGTGTGGTGAAGCTCTGAAATTCGTCGACATATACGAAAAAATCCTGTCGCTCGCGCGCTTCGATCACAGCGCGGGTGTATGCTGCTAGCCCGATCGTTGTGACGAGAAGGCCACCCAATAGCGATGCGCTGTCCTCACCAATTTTGCCTTTTGCAAGATTCACCAGAAGAATGTTTCTTTCGTCCATTATCTGTCGGATACGCAAGTCGATTTTAGGAGCTGTAACGATGCGGCGGACTAAAGGATCGGAGAGAAATGCTCCGATTTTATTTTGTATCGGAGCTGTACCATCCGTTCGGTACCCAAAAGAAAACCGTTCAAACTCCTTTTCAAGAAATCTCCGTACCGGTTCGTTAGTAACCGAACGAGCCACCTCAAGACGAAAGGATTTGTCTGTAAATATTCGTAAAACGTCATCTAGGGACGAGTGAGGCTGCTCAAGAAGCGCCATTAAGACGTTTCGCAGAATATGCTCCATGCGCACCCCCCATGCATCGGGCCACATTTTTTTAAGCACTTCCATTAAGCCAGATGCGGCGAGCGCTATTCGGTCTTTTCGTACATGGCGAAGGGGGTTGTAGCCGTAGGGCTGCGATGGATCGCTCGCATCAAGATACATCAAGTCTTTGCGCCGGTGGTGTTGAATCCGTTGTGCGACTCGGTCGACAAGATCACCGTGAGGGTCAATGAGTGCGAAGCCGCGCCCATAGAGGGCATCCTGCAGAGCCATATGCTCCAGCAAGGTTGACTTTCCAGTACCGGTTTTGCCGATGATATATATATGTGAAAACCGATCCTCATTTTTTATTCCGAACACTCTGCGATCATCGCGAAAGTCTGTTCGGCCAATATGGAGCGATGCGGATTCTGACATTTATACATTGTGCGCAGGGCGCCCACGCGCACCTAGAAGGGGGAAATGTCGCTTTGGGTACGGTGCCGTCCGTACGCCAGCCGGTGAATTCGCGCGACGTGCCAGGCTGACAAACTATCGAGCCTTGGTAGACACGAGCTGTGCGTAATACTAACGGGCAGAAGCTCGATGCATGGAATGTTTCGGTTTCGCAATCCGGCCCCGCGTGCGCGAGGGACCGGTAGCGAAACGGAGGTGTTAGATGAGTCATGTTCACAATTATTATCGATGCCGGTGCGGAGTTGAATGGGAAAACGAGTGCGTCAGGGCAGATGAGATGAAGTGCCCTACGTGTGGCGTACAGTCGATCCATCCCTATAAAAGGGATGAGGCTTCAAAATCGGAAAAAAGCGATTCGCATAAGATTGCCGAGCTCAACGATACATTCCGATCGCGACTGAGTGGGGGAAGAGTATTACTCACGGCGGGCGTGGACGCTATGTCGTCTTCCCTGAAAACAGCAGCGCTCATGCGAACGAGTACATTTTCATCGTTCACGCCCGATAATGATCCTCACGGCGAACATGATTTTGGCTCCTTCGAAATGGCCGGCGAAACATTTTTCTGGAAAATCGACTACTTCGATAAGGGCCTGAAGCACGGCTCGGAAAATCCGGCCGACGAAACTAAAACGACCCGCGTGTTGACGCTCATGCTTGCACAAGAATATTAGCCCCCGTTGGGGGCTTTTTTTATATGAGGTCCGCGTGTGGCTAACAGTGACTTTCTAGATAGCTGGTAGGAGCTACTTCTCCGGATAAGAATAGAGGATGATTCTTGAGCTTCTAAAACTTTCCTCAGAAGTACAGATCGCTTTAGCCAGCGGATACACGGCCTACTTGATCGCGTATGTCGGATTACGCGCTCCCCACCGTACAATTGATGTCGCTTTTATTTCATTGGTTTTTAGTTTGGCAGCTACGGCCATTTCATGGACAACGGCGTCTCTTGGCCCGATCTTCTCTGGCGCTATTGCATTTTGCGGGTCGATGATTGCCGGCGCCATTTGGCGCAGATGGGGACGACCGTGTGTTAGATGGATATTGCGGCGCTTACGTGTGGCTTGGTCCGACGATGATCCGTCTGCGCTCACTACGTTAAGTTCAGGCACGAAGTATTTTGTGACTCAGATCGCAGTGCTTACGGATGATGGCACATGGTATCGATGTGATGACACAGCGCAGTTTTCTGACGCACCGTTCGGCCCATGTCTTATCGGCCCAAATGGAGATGTCGCCTTATACCTCACACATGAAGAAAAGGCGGGTAAGAAAGCACGAAAGCTAAAAACAGTGAGGCATACTCACTACGGCGATCGTATTACGTATCTGCCGGCCAACCGCATTCGGACTATCGCGGTTCGACATAAGAAAAGACGCTAGTCATTCTTCGACGGCGGTGGCGGGGGAGCGGTATGCCCGGTAGGGGCTTGCGCGGGTGCGCTGGGCTGGGTAGTCGCGCCCGGATTTGGTTGGGGGATGTACGTTTTGAGGGAAGGCCGAAGACCTGAGTCTCGCGAATTATTGGACATGGTTGCTCCATTCACTGGGCGATTCGAGCTTCATTCTACGCAACTTTCTCGCCGCTAACAGCCATATGCGCATATATATTGACATATGCGCATATGGCGGCTATGTATCGATATGCCGCGTCTCAATGTGTATCTGTCGGATCAGGTGTATGAGCTGGCGAACCGTTGGAAGGAACATTCCAACCTATCCGAGATCTGTGCGCGCGCGATTAAAGATGAGCTTGGCGCGATTGAGGGTCATCGCACAGCGGATAAATTCTTTCAGCTTATTCGTTCTCCGAACGACGCCGAGAAAGCCTTAAAGGTTAAATATGGTTTGACGGACGTTGTTATCTCTGAGGTCAATGCTGATTCTTTTGAAATTCGAGAAGCTTTAGGTAAGGCGGCAGCCGCGTATCTCGATCAGAACATTTCCGATGGTTCCGTGATTGCGCTTGCCGGGGGCCGCCAAATGTGGTGCGCAGTCCGCAATCTGTCGCCGCGGCGCGTCAAAACCAAGATTACAGCTCTGGGCATGCATCAAACCGACCCGTCGCTGTTGCATGCGCACCCCAATACATTGGCTACGCTTATATGGCTCCTCTATAGCCCCCGTTCTGAGGCGCATGTCGTTGGCTCCAGCGATAAAAACAATCCGTGGAGCGACGATCTTCCGGTCAAACCTTACCCCACCTACTTCGTTGTTTCATCGTGTTCTTCGTTTGAAGAAAAAACTTCTTTTTCTCAACTCATGGGTCACGATGCAGCAAAAGCACTTATCCGAAAAAATGCTCTAGGGGACTACGCCTATGTTTTCTTCAACAAAAAGGGCACGGAAATCGACCTATCATTGTCCGCGCCTCATTTCAGATTAAGTGCTTTGCAATTGAAAAAGCTGTCGGCAAGGACAGATGCCCGTACAATTCTTGTCGCTGGCGGCTCTGAAAAATTTGAAGCCATTCGAACGACGCTCGCTATGCGCTTGAGCAATACCCTCATTACTGATGGACGTACTGCTAAGAAACTTCTGGATCCATAGCCGTGGAGTAGATCAATGACCGTCCTCGCGTTCAGCGATTTCCCCGTCATTCATCGGTGGCGTCATAGGGGAGTGAGGTCTTTGGAGAATTATTTCACAATCGGGATGATCGACGGTCAGTACGAAATGAAGTTAGTTCCTTTTGGGTTGCTCGCGAATATGAAGTGGCTAGGTGATCTGGAACAATCTGCTGCGGGCGCGTTATTTCCATCGCGAATGATCTTTTCCTTCTGCGTTGAGGAGTTGTCGATCGCCGAAATCTTGAAGGGCATTTTTATTCGTCAGCTTGACGAAGATCACCTGGAAGATTTCCACAGTGCGCGAGTTTATCTACGCCGCCAGTATCTAGGGTATACTATAAATGACCTGTTACGAGGCAAGCTAAGTACTTTCGCTCAAATATGAACCCATCCTCCGAAACGACTAGTCAACTGAGGCGAACAATGACGCGGACAGCAGAAATGCAGCAGTCGATTGCGGTAGTCGATCTAGGCGGACAGTACTGCCATATGATTGGACGACGTCTGCGAGATCTTGGTGTCCGCTCCGACATCCTTCCCCATAACGCTAGTTGCGAGAACCTCGCCGGCTATGCAGGTATTATCTTATCTGGAGGGCCGCAAAGCGTATATGCACAAGAGTCGCCTAAAGTAGATTCGGATATCTTGAAACTGGAAAAACCAATTCTTGGTATTTGCTACGGTCATCAACTATTGGCAAAACTTTTAGACTGTGATGTGACCCCAGGAAATGAAGAATATGGACAAGCAACGCTGACACTTCGCGACAAAGGATCTTTATTTTATGATACGCCAAAAGCGCAAACAGTGTGGATGAGCCATGGCGATTCCGTTCGAACGCTATCTGCGGGACTAAAGTCTTTAGCACAAACAGACGCATGCAAAATCGCCGCTTTCGGTGACTTTGATCGAAAATTATTCGGTGTTCAATTTCATCCTGAGGTCGATCATACGCAGTATGGGCGACAATTGTTGGAAAATTTTACTCGAAAAATTTGCGAAGTACGCGGGCAAGAAAAAATAGAAGATACGGTCAATCGTTTAATTCAAACTATTCGCGATCGAGTGGGTAATCGATCTGTATTTTTCTTTGTGAGCGGCGGAGTAGATTCTACAGTCGCATTTACACTTTGTGCCAGGGCTCTTCCGAAAGAACGAGTAATCGGCGTATATGTCGATACAGGAATGATGCGAAAAAATGAGACTGAGGAATTGAGGGATCTACTTTCTTCTGCGGGATTGAGCGAGCAATTAAGAATATATGATGCATCGGATCAATTTTTGACGGCGCTTAAAGGTCAGACTGATCCTGAAGAGAAGAGAAAAATTATTGGAAAGCAATTTATTGATGTCCAATCGCAGGCTATGCGCGAGTATGGAATTGATAGCGAGCATTGGATGCTTGGCCAAGGCACAATCTATCCTGATACGATAGAGTCGGGTGGAGCAAGCGGCGTTTCGGCATTAATTAAAACGCACCACAATCGCTGCGACGAAGTGCGAGAAATGATCGCAAATGACAGAGTGATTGAGCCGCTCGCTGAATTTTACAAAGATGAAGTTAGAAAGATCGGAAGGATACTTGATCTTAGCGAGAAACTTACCGGCCGTTGGCCGTTTCCTGGGCCTGGCCTAGCGATCCGTGTTTTGGGAACTGAGAAAACGGAACAGATCACCAAGTTTCCTCTTGAAAAGAAATTCAAAAATTACAAAGCCTATAAGTTTCCGATACGCAGCGTTGGAGTTCAGGGTGATGGACGCACCTACCGGGAAATAGTTGCGATCAGGGGGCCTCTTACCGATTATAAATCGCTTGCTGAATTGAGCGTTACACTGTGCAATCGCGGCCGCATTTTTAATAGAGCGATTGTGCAAGTTGCTGGTTCGGCAATTGATCTATCTGAAGGTCAAGTACGCTGTGGCGGCCTTTCCAACGCGCGAATTGAATTGTTGCGTCAAGCGGATCATGTAGTGCGCACAAAAATGGAAGAGCGCAAGCAAACGAAGAGTGTTTGGCAGTTCCCCGTTGTCCTCATCCCGGTTTCTCTTGAGGGAGGTGAAACAATTGTGTTGCGACCCGTAAATTCGGAAGACGGTATGACAGCGAATTGGGCGCGACTCCAGCCTAATCTCCTCAAGGATATCGGGGAGGCCGTAGCCGAAATTCCAGGGGTAGATGCAGTATTTTTGGATATCACCGATAAGCCGCCGGCGACAATTGAATGGGAATGACGTGACTGACCCGCAAGATGTGGATGCCGAGCAGATTCTTAAAGATGCGACGGCTATATATAAGCGGCAAGGCGAAGGCGTGGTGCTGACTCTCGTCGGAGCGATGAACAATCAGTTTGTGCTCATTTTCAATATTGAAAGCCTTTCAAAAAAAGATCCGGCTTCACGTGACCACATAATAAATGATGTTGCGAAAAAACTACTCTTGATTAAAGGGGTTGCTCGAGTTTGCTATGAAATATTTCCGGACAAAAGCGGGGCGCATTAATGCGCGTCGCACGACACCGACCTCTTATCGCAAATTGAACCGCATAGCTCCGGAGCCAGCTATGATTGCTGGGCTGACTACCTTCCCATCCAAAAATCAGTCGGCTCAAAGTCCAAAGGTCGACGCCTGTTCTCTTTCTTTTTTAATTTTTCATTTGCTAGGTCATTCGCTCGAGAGGAGCAATAGGATCGAAATTCAGCGCATAGCGAATGCAGATCAAGGTGTGTATTTGCGCGTAGAATCGATGGAAGGTACAATAACAGTGGCAGCATTTATTCATGATAACCTCTCATGATAACCTCCTAGGTGATGTTGCCAATGATGTGGAACCGCAGATTCCACGTCGAGCCTCCGATGAAAGTCGGAGGCTTTTTTTTAAATGGAAGGCGGCGGATGAAAAGATCGTCAGAAACGAAAATGCTCGCGAACGAAGTTCGCAGGCGTAAATATTTGAAGTGCACGAATGGGAGACTGGAAGAATAAAATGCTATTATGGGATTTTGCGATCTAGTTGATCGATCAGGATGTTTTCGGTTTTTCAGCTATCGCTTCCACGGTGGGAGTCGGTGAATAGTAACGAACCGTCTTCTCGTGATTGCGTAATGCTTTCGGACGATAGAGCCCGCTGCCTGCACAATCGATTACATTCGGTAAATCGAAACGTAGTAAGACCGTTTCATCGAGCTTGGCGGTTGGCAATACGTCGCGCACTTTGATCTCGTAATTTTTAGTACCGATAAACCATCGCAGCCAGCGCGGCCAACTCTCCGTGACTGCATCGAGCGTGTCTCGCATACCCGCAATCTCGCAGTGCTGAACTCCATTTGCTGCTGGGTAAAGGTGCAATGGCGTACCGGAACTGCCTGTCCCAACGACATGCTGACCGTTAACGGTAACCGGTCCGAGCTTGAGCGGATACGGCAGCTTCAACGTTTCGCCGATCATCCAATTGAGTGAGATATCAGACAATCTGGATTCGGTTTCCGGATAACTGCCACCGATGTCGGAGTGATTTCCTGCGAACCACCTCTGGGAAAGATGCCCTTCATTCGCAGCACTTCCCCAGGCCACGCGATCAAAATCCTTTCGGGTTTCGTCGATCGCATTTGCAGAGCGGGCTGTGTCGACATACTTGGACAATAGCCGATCAAAGTTTTCAGACTTCCACTCGGCCTGATGTGAGCGCGGCGGATCACCGGGATTTGGAAAATCTCTGATTGTTTTGGTGTACTGCGCTCGCTGCCGATACCAGAACCACGCGTTGGCGACCGAAACTAACATCGCCGTGAGCACCAGTTCCGTCCACCAGAACCCATAGTTTAAGGCGAATTTGATAATGAGCGCCGGCGCGACAGCTAGCACTCCGAATAATATGGCAAAGCCAACGGTGAAAGCTATAAAGAGTCCGATCTGAATGATTATCCGGCGGCTGCCTCTAGCACCGAGTGCGGCAACGGTATCGAACACTCCGACAAAATAGGCTGCCGCATTGGACCGATCCTTGTCATCTGATTGTCCAACAAAGTTGGAACCGTACTTCTGACGGAATCGCCGTGCTTGTTCGTCCCGTTCAGTCTCATATTCCTTACGTGCGTGCCCTGCACCATGTTCGTAAACCGTTTCGACCGCTTCTTTGGCGATATCGCGTACCGATTTACGAAACCGCATCAATGGACCGCTGGGCGTTTTCGTCGGGATGCCGCAAAGCATGATCGTATTTGCCAAGCAGCGCACTGTATATGCGCCTCGGCTGAATCCTATAAGGAAAACTCTGTCTCCCGGCTCGTAGTGATTGATGATGAATTCGTAACAATCAGCCATGTTCTTAGTGATGCCGCGTCCCTCGACCGACTGAAGAATCTTCCGGCCTTGGCGAACGATATTGAGCATTCCCGAAACATCGCTGTCAGTGCCAAGTCCCGGATCGTAAAAGCAGATCTGATCGTGTGGATCGATCGCATTCTCTGGATGCACCCTTGAGGTACGGTACATCTTATAGACGTTTGACACTCGTTGCTCAGGCCGAACGCCACCGTCTTGCCCAGTCCCATCAGAGTAGACAACAATATTCTTTGGCATCACGTAACTCCGCGTCGCTAAATGTTTTGCCGTGCTAGAAGTCAGAGAATTAAACTATTAATTATGCAATGGATTGTAGTTGATGGGAGATAATCATTTTAAATCTTTTCGAGTCCGTATTTTCTTATTGTTTGCGTGTGTGTGCAAATATGAAGTGGCCATTGAGGCATCCATGTTGCGTTACATCGTCTCCATGAAAATCTAAATTTTACGCTTTGGGGTTTGAGTTCAAGTGCCATGCTGCCTGCAAATTTAGGTACAATAATAAGTAATTTAGACTCCTTTGGCTTAAGCATGAAATAAGGGCTATGGCCGGCCGCGCCCCCAACCAAATTTCGCACATCCATTTTTTCTGACAGGAAATAGATATCGGGTTTAACAGTCGAGCTTAAGATAGCGATGTCATAATCGCTGGGGTTGCTTATACGAATGCAAGCCAATTTTCTTCCGGTTTCCTCCTCGATAGTGAGCGACCCGATCGGAAAGCCCTTAGCCATTCGATCATAAAAGAAGACAGCGGATGTAAAGAGACCTAGAAACGATCCCAACGTTTTGAGAAATTCAATCATGTTCGCTCACTATAAATTGCTCGTCTAATGCGGCCCGCATGACGCGGCGCACAAATGGGGAAATGGGTTGGAGATTATAGTTCTCAAAATCATTTATATCGATTTATGTAAGCTAATAAATGACCGCAGCCTAGCGCTCGGCGGCGGGGTCAAATTCTGCTATATTCGTTGATGCTAGTGAATACCCGGCTGGGTACTGCATTTTATGAGTAATCCTACACCAACCGTATTGACTGTCTGGCAATCCCTGGATGGCTGGGCAACCAAGCTCAAGTCTTGGCAACGATTAATCCTCGCGCACGCAATAAAGACACGCGTCTTAACCGAAACACAGATCGACGAGGTATATCAACTCTTTCTCGAAGACATGACTCTTCAAGATAAGGTCGAGCGTCCTGAAATCTCTGTAGATGTCTCAGGAAGGCCGAAAGATTCGCTCAGCACACAATTTCGCTTAGAAGAAATTGATGGCCTGGATGGGATAAACGCTATCCCCAATACGGCATCTTTAATATTTGGATCTCAGCTAACGATTATTTATGGACGGAATGGAGCTGGTAAAAGTGGCTTTGCACGTTTGATAGCGAACGCCTGTTTCAGCCGATACAAACCAGCTATCCTCGGAAATATTTATGACAATGTCGCACCGCCCGTGCCGACGGCAAAATTCCATATTTCTCTAGATGGACAGCGTCAGGAAGCCCTTGTTTTTTCACCCACTTCCGACCATGCCGAGCTAAAGCGCATCAGCTTTTTTGATATCACTGTCGCACATCAGCGAGTTTCGGAGGCATCTCCGTTCGAATTTAAACCATCGGGCTTTGACATTTTTCCAGAGATGGCTCGCGTATATGCGCAACTGACGACGCGACTTTACGGCGATATACAATCGCGCACCCGCGATACGAAATTTTCAGAATCTTTTATTGGATTGGAAACGGACGCATCAAAGTCAGTGGCTTTTGTAAATGCCACAACTGACCTCACCACGGTCCAAAATTTGGCTGTCTATGGTCCTTCCGAAAAGGCACGTCTGGAAGAAATCGACAAACAGCTCACGGCTTTGAAAAGCAAATCTCAAAAGGAAGTTTTGGCTGCATTGAGGCAAGCGCGGATTGATCTTGAAAATCTGGGCGTTAAGATTATCGGCATAGGCGAGACATTTTCTTCTCTAAAAGCCATATCTCGAGTCGAATTATCAAAAAATGCAAAGGCGGCTGCAGATACAGCAACTGCCTTAGGATCGGAGCAATTCAAGCGAGCATTTTTTAAAGCGGTTGGAACAGTCGAGTGGCAGAATTTTGCTAAGTCCGCGCATGTCTTGGCACGAGTAGAAAATGTAACCTATCCCAATGCGGGCGACCATTGTTTGCTGTGTGAGCGGCCTTTGGACGATTCTTCGAGGAGTCATATTCAGGCGTTACTCTCTTTCGTCGAAGGAGATGTTCAACGCGCCACGGAAGTAGCTGCGACCTCTCTTCAAAGCGAAATTGACCTTATACAAGCTCTCGACATCAACATTTTTCCTAAGGATTCGCGCTTGCGTGAACAAATCCGTCGAATGGATCCCCAGGCAGAGGAAGCGATCGATAAGCTAGCAGCTAAAATAGTTTCTGTTCGCGATGGCGCGCTGAAATCATTGCGCGAACGAACGACAGAAGAACACACATTAGAAACGGCCGAGGTACAAGAACTTCTAGCGAGGACTATGAAACAGGCCGATGCTGACATTGATCGTCTGGAAAAAGAGGATACGACTCAAGCTATTCAGTCATTAGAGTTAGAGCATCAAACGCTTCGGCATCGTGAGGTCTTATCACAGTTGCTGCCTAGCATCGAAAAACATGTCGTTGATGCAAAATGGTGTGCACAGGCGGAGAAGGCAAAATCAGCTCTTAATCCTCGTCCTATCACCGATAAAGAGAAAGAGTTTTTCGGAGAAATTATCGGTGAATCGTACCGCAAGCGTTTGGCTGAGGAATGTAAAAAGCTAGATTGCGCACTTCCCATTGAGTTGGAAACCGCAGGACAAAAAGGAAAAACGGTGCGCTCTCTTTCTATGAAAGGTGGTCACGCACCAGATGATATATTGAGCGAAGGTGAGCAAAAAGCGGTAGCTCTTGCTGACTTCTTAACCGAGGTTGCTTTAAATCCCACGAATGCTGGGATAGCGCTGGATGATCCGGTCACATCACAAGACCATGAACGGAAACAATTGATCGCCGAACGATTGGTTGAAGAGGCTCGCCAGCGGCAAGTTATCATTTTCACTCATGATCTTCCTTTTCTAAATCAAATTATTTCCTGCGCAGAACGCGAAGACGTCAATTTCCTAGCTCATTGGATTGAACGCAACCCAAAAGGGCAACCGGGACAGGTGACTTTGAACGATGTCCCAGCAACAAGTAAGGCATACGACAGCGCTGAGCGCGCAAAGCAGTTTCTTGCTGAAGCACAGAAGGGAACTGGTAGCGTTCGTCACGATGCGATTTGCAAGGGTATGGGCGCGCTACGCCGAACAATCGAAGAGAACGTCGTAAAAAAACTATTTAAGAATGTTGTTCCGCGCTGGAGTGACAGGGTGATAGTAACTGGCTTGCGAGCTATATCGTGGGATCATGATTTAGCAGATGAATTTGTGCAAACGTATGAAGACTTATCTGCCTATATCGAAGGTCATTCGCATACAGATGAAGCGACTGGTGCTCCGCCGGAAATCAAAGATCTCGAACAAAGGGTCAATCTAGTCGAAGCGCTCATTAAGCGAGCCAAGCCAGACCGAAAAGCGCAGTTGGCCAAAGTGGCAATTTCTCCTATCGTGCAACAAGCGGAATAAAGATCAAAATAATATTTATGCCGCGATCGGTCGCTTCTCTTCTAAGTGGCTTTTTTCAGCCTGCTCATGAGCATGTCTCAGCAGGATTTTAAAAATGCGCTTGGCCCTATTGGTTCGAACACCTCCCCGATGTGGTCCACCAAGCAGTAAAATAGCCAACGCGGCATATATTCCACCCATGGACCCGACCATGATCGGGTCTCCACTGCCGTTATCTACTCGCAGGGTAAGCCGTAGCTCTCTCCGTGAAGAATGCAGTTGAGTTCTTTCCTCAGATCGAGGAGGGAAGCCCACACTTCACTATTCGCGTCGAAGAGATCTTCAAAGAGCACATTGAGTCTTGTTTCAATCTGCTCCTGCACCGGATGCCCCACAAGCCGAAATAGGCCATGTGGTATTTTCTCCATACAAACACGTTACTTGGCTAATAATATCGACCGCTTTGCATTGTCATGCCGCAGCGGGATTCGATGTAGACGGGGTATTTTGCCTCGGAGGACTATTGAGTTTTTTGAGAAATGTTGTCGAACTGCTATTACAACGGTGTCTCTATGGACAGTTACTTAGTCTGAGGCACATACTCTCGGCAGAGTGAAATTATTATCTAGAAAATTTTTATGCCTAAAAAGAAAGCGAAATCTGAAAAGCCCGTAGCGACTCTAGAAAAGATTCGAATCTGTAATCGTTGCGGCCAGGAAAATCCACCAAGCGCAACTCATTGCGACTGTGGTTCATCCCGCTTTGCTCCAAGCTGGGTCATCGCAAAACGTCCTATCAACCGCCAGTTTGGTGTCGAAGTAACTGAAACTAATCCAGAATATGGCGACATTCAGAAGCGTATAACCTTGAGTAAATGGTGGCCTGGCGGTCGCTCGAGCCTACATATCCCTTCGTTGGTCCAGTGGGATGCAATAGTTCGAATAATTGATACCGAACTACGGCCTTTCGTCGGTTGGGAAGAGAAAACCAAACTAGTAATGACTGTAAAGGAGAAGCGTTCAGCTGGTGAGAATACTGCGTCCGAAGTAAAAACTCTCGTCGCTCAACACCCTGACGTAGTGAAGCAGGTCATTGCTGCGATTGATATATCTAAAATTAATACTGAAAACCTACCTGAACTTCTTTCGATGGCAGGTCAGCTAGCTGATGCGGTCAGTGGTTTCGATCAAGGTTTTCGCAATGCGTTTATTGCTGTTGTTAAAAAATTACCTCAACAGCGAAAACGCGCTCTCGAAGATCTCGAAGCACTGTTAGAAACATGGTCACTTCATCAGGTGACGGCAGTTGCTCAGCAGGTTAAGGGACGCCTTAACACAATTGAGCTCTTCAAGAATCAAGTACTCGATGAACGCACTTACGAAATCAACGGTCCCAATTCTATTCATCGCATATTAGAGCGATCGATGTGGCTCATTGATGAACGTTATTGGCTTCTCCAATCAAATGAAACTTTACGTAAGTTTATCGGAGAAGAAATGGCCAAGAATGACCGTAAAAAATTTGGAGCAAAGCGTCCAGATTTTGCGTGTGGCACCGTTGGCGACAAACTAATAATTTTGGAGCTCAAGCGTCCATCTCACACACTTAAGGTGGACGATCTAAATCAACTGGAGACCTATTTAACAGTTGCGGAGAAATATAAAAAATTCCGTGGGTACGAAGGTTATCTTATTGGTAGCAGGATAGATGATGATCTCGCGCGCCGAATAAAGCATCGCTCAAGCAGTTATCAGTTACTCACGTATTCTGATTTGCTCGATGATGCTCAAAAGCGGTATCGAGATTATTTGAAAGCTATGGAAGAGTAAGCATTGCAGTCTCGGCATATTTTCACATCATGCATCCGCCAATAGGTTAGGGCACACTTCCTCTCATGCCGCGATCGATGGCTTCTCTTCTAAGCGGCCTTTTTCAGCCTGCCCACGAGCATGTCTCAGCAGGATTTTAAAGACGCGCTTTGCTCTAGAAGTTCGAACACCTCCCCGATACGGTCCACCACACATGGCAATTTTCGCTTTTTCGAGCTCAAAAAAAGGGTTTCGTAGCTCAATGACAACATTTTTGACGTGTACAAAAAAGTTCGAAGTGACGATTTTGAGCATTTCCCGCTGTTCTTCTTGATTGCTGGATTTATAGCTCAACGACAACGTTTTTAAGAGTTCGAAGAGTTTATAAAGCTCTGTCGAAGTTTCTCTGGAATTGTCGGTTAAACTAGTTAGCCCCTCTCGGAGAGACCGTAAATCTAGCAATAGAGCTTCGTTCTTGGCGTTAAATGACGATTGGTCCAGTGACCCATCAAGATAAACGTCAATAAGCTTTACGCGCCTCATTTCTATTCGTTGAAGCTGCATTTGGAGTGCGCGCCGGCGATCCTCAACAGCCTTGGCGCTGTCGCGTCTTGCTTCATCGATTAGCGACGCCAATTCGTCATTTTCGATGCTCGTCAGTGCAACGGCTTCCAAACGGTGCATGACTTCTTTTGACACAATATCCTCCCGTACCAAAGTTTTCGGGCAGTTTCTCGAGTGGCAACGGTAATAAATCTGCTCTTTCTGTTTCTCGCCAGTTAGAAAATAGCCGCATCGCGCGCAACGGAGCATTCGCCGAAATAGAAAACTGTGTCTTCGCGTTCGTCGAATGAAGCGTCGGCTAAGTATGGATTTTGTTCGATCGAATAACTCTTTTGATACTATTTGGTCGTGCACACCAATGTAGACATCGCCAGTTTTCTTAATTCTTATACATCCTGCATAGAACGGATTGCGAAGTATGTCCGATAGGCGATTTGTCTTCACTTTACCGTTGGCGCGATTTCTGAGTCCGCGAGAATATAGTTCATCGCTCAGGCCGTTGAGAGAAATCTCGCCGCTCGCGTAGCGCTCGAACGCATAGCGCACTAAGGGAGCGGTTATTGGGTCTAGCTCTTTGGCTTTGGCGGCTCCCCGATCAAGATATCCGAGAGGGGCCGCAAATGGATAAAAACCCTGCTTCAACCTTCCGCGAATTCCTTTTTTGACCTCTTCCCGTAAATTTCGAACGTAATGTGAAGAGATTACGGCCAAGAAATCCCCAGTTAAGCGGCCTTCGTTCGAACCTAAATCGATGCTCTCTTGTGTGAACCGAACATCAATCTTTCGATCAGCGAGATCTTGGATCTGACTCCAATCAGATAAATTTCGTACGCTTCGGTCAATTTTATGAAAAATAACTCCGGCGGCACGGCCGGCTTTTAAAGAGCCTAGCAAGCGAGAAAACTCACGGCGACCAGTTTTCGCCGCGGTTTCCTGTTCTTCGAACCATTCAGTAATGGTGAGCCCATTGCGCGCGGCGAAAGCAACGATCGCTTCACGTTGTTCTTGCAATGACGAGCCATGCTCGCCTTGTCTCACGGTCGATACTCTTATGTACGCAAAGTATGCTTTCATTAGTTTCTAGCGATATTTTTGAATCTATCGCGATCTGCCGAATTTGGCGAATCCTGGAGTGTGAATTCTGCATGTAGGCGATCATGAATTCGAAGTACGAAGGCCACATAGTCTCTAAAAGTATGGGCTGCGCTCTCAAGTTCCCTTTCCGTCGCGTTCGGAAGAAGGCGGCGAATAAATAGCGGAATTTCCCCTGCGTTTTCCATTAACTGCATGCTTAAGACTAAGCGTCAGCTAATATTCTAAAAAGACACGAAGATCGCACAGAATGACATATTGCCCCGTCTCGGCATTATTTTTTGCACTGGGTAAAGTATCTGCATGCATCAGGAACACGAATCTCGCGCCCAACGAAAAAGCGCCGTACCTACAGTCTCGCGTGTATGCGACGACGGTTCTCTAATTGAATTAATTTACGATCCTGAAAAACGTTCAACCGCCTTTTCCGTCTTTAAAAATGGTACCTGCACAATAGAAAGCGATTTGGAATTGCATAGCGGTGAACGCATTGCCCCGTTCTCGCCTGAAAACAACCTGATTAAAAATGAAGTTGTTTTATTGCCATCTCAGCCGCTCGAATATGGAAGTCCTGCGGATCTTATGGAGGAGATACAGGCGTTTATTCATCGCTATGCGGATTTAAGCCCATCATTTGAAAAAGTCGCAGCCTATTACGTCAGTTTGACCTGGCTTTATGACGCGTTCAACGAAATGCCGTACCTACGGCTTCGCGGCGATTTCGGAACTGGCAAAACGCGAACACTTCTGACAATCGGGTCGCTTTGCTACAAGGCCTTCTTCGCGAGCGGAGCGTCAACGGTTTCGCCTATATTTCACATCTTAAATATTTTTGGAGGGACACTCGTTTTTGACGAGGCTGATTTTCGTTTTAGTGACGAACGAGCCGAAATTATAAAAGTGCTCAATAATGGAAATGTCAAAGGAATACCTGTGCTGAGAACAATGATAAATCGTCAACGCGAGTTTAATCCGCAAGCGTTCCACGTATTCGGGCCAAAGATAGTCGCAACGCGTGGAAATTATGAAGACAAGGGGCTGGAAAGCCGATTTATAACCGAAGAGATGTCTCCTCGGAAGTTGCGTGCGGACATTCCAATAAATCTACCCCTCTCGTTTAAATCGGAAGCGAGAGCTCTTCGCAACAGACTGCTCTTATATAGATTCCGCCATCGTATCGACGCGAAGATAGATGAGAGCCTATTAAATCCAGATTTGGAGCCAAGACTAAATCAAATATTGATGCCTCTGCTCAGCGTCGTGCGAGACGAAACCGTTCAGAAGGAAATGAAAGCCGTCGCGGCTAACGCGCAAGCCCGATTGATCGGGGAGCGTGGAGATACTGTGGAATCGCACATTCTCGAGATGTTATCAGAACTGATGGTTAGTTCGGAGAGGCCTGCGGTTCCTATTGGTGCAGTCACCGTCGCAGTTGTCGAGCGATACGGTCATGACTACACCAGAACAATCACCAATCGTTGGATAGGGGGGATTATCCGAAAACGGTTGGGACTACAAACTTACAAAAGTCACGGTATTTATGTCGTACCTCGTGGCGAATACGAAAAAATCAAAATTTTGTGCCAGAGATATGGAATCGAGCCGCAAGAACAGTGGGCAACTCCTCTGGCCAAGCCTGGCCTTGGGGGACATGGGGACGAGGAGAGTAGTAAGCACGCAATGTAAACGAGCCGATCGAATTGCGATCAGCTCATATTTTTCCGTCCCCTTGTCCCCACGTCCAGACTCCTACGGGAAAGGGTATACAATAAGATTGCCATCGCTGAGTGTGCCGCATCGGCAAATATTCGCGTCTCGGTTGGCATTCGGAATTCGCAGATACTTCAAAGCGCGATCGTCATGCAGCCGGCTGACGACGTAACCTATGGAGCCCAGACTCAAAATTTACATGCGAGCAAACCGCCTGAAGTGGGGAATTACTCAGGCAGAACTCGCATATCTATTGGGTCTTAAAACTGGGTCGGTCGTCTCCAGAATTGAGAGGGTTAAGCGTCAGCCGGGTGTGATGGTCGTACTCGCGTGCCAAGTAATCTTTGGGACCATGCCAATTGAATTACTTCCCGGGCATTTTTCCGATATTGAAGATGCTGTCATGCGCAGAGTGCATGAGATGGACAAAAAATTTAAATCAAAGTCGTCTCCGAAAAATAAAGCTAAACAACTTTTATTAAAAGATATTGTTGAACGTGCCGCCTCACGACACGATCCGAAAGGTTTATGAGAGAAAGGCAAAGGTACGATCTAATTCTTGGTATCTATTTGAATGTGCGCGGGTTCGCGTTTGTTTTATTTGAAGGGCCATTTTCTCCTGTCGACTGGGGGATTATCGAAATACGCGGAAATAAACGTATGCGTCGAAGCCTCCGTCGAATTGGAGCGATATTCGGGCAGTATGGACCGGATGCATTAGTGCTGCAAAACATGTCGATTAAGGGAGTTCGGCGGGCGAAGCATATTCGAAGTTTGAATGATGCCATCAGAACGCTTGCTGAAACTCAATCAATTCCGGTCCATATGTATTCGCGAATGCAAGTACGCGACTATTTTCAACAATTCGGACTAACAAATAAAGATGCGATCGCTGAGGCGATAGTTAGAAAAATTCCAGTGTTCGAACGACTTATTCCGCCACGAAGAAAAATTTGGAATAGCGAGAGCGCGCGCATGGTTCTATTCGATGCTATTGCGATGGTGCTTTTATTTTTTAGAAACGCCCTACTGCACGACAATTGAGGATGGTACGAGGAAAGACTCCGAGCGAAGCGAAGGAGGCCTTCCTTGATTGGTTGCTTAAAAAGAGAAGTAAGTCGCGATGCAAGCCCGGCGCTAAATACATCTAAATGCGCATTAATTCCAAATGGGGAGGGGGTTATCATCAACTCCCACCCATAACACCGGTTACGCGTCACTTTGAGAAGAAAAAGAGCGCGGGGCGAACCCCGCGCTCATTGTTTCATCACCCCTCTGCGACGAAGAGGTCAACCTTCGTCATCTCTTTAGTTTTCACGTCTTGAACATAAAAAGTCTTACCCTCCATATGCCGCTGCAGCAAAACATAATGAATGCGCAGAGCATTTCGAATTACTTCTGAATCAGTATCAGCATCAGTGGCCCCTTTCAGCCACTCAAACGCCTCTGCCGATTTCGTCGAAAGACTAATACTAAAGCGCCGACGCAGTTTTCCGGGAGGAGGAAAGTTTTTTGAAACCCGAGCTTCCTTCCTTGTTGCGGAAAAGTTCGTTCGGCGGGAAGCTGCTTTTGGCAAGCTAGCCGCGTTGTTCATTTGGATCTCCATCGTTATTGCCATCCCCGCTTTGAAACGATTCGCTTGACTTACTGTATGCTAATATAATACAGTATGTGATGAAAAGCTACCGTGTATTTACGGGGCAAGATTAGAAATAGGTGTCAAATTTCGCCGGAGGCAGTCATGAGCAAGCGTCCTCGACGAAGAAAAAATTCGGTCCAAAAACCTCGTGCGCAAGACCACGGCGAACGGGGTCCACCTCAAGCGAACATACATAAAAAGGGAACTAAGTTTGGTTTGTCAGCTTATTTCCACGCATTGGGCTTTAAAGCTGGTTTCGCGTACAAACGCGATGTAGACGTAGAATTTGAAAATAAAAATAAGAAAAAGTAATAACGAATTTTACTTTGGCACAGTAATCGTCCGGTAGAGGAACGTGATTCCTGCTCCGGAAACAACTGATGCCCCTTTGATGCGAATAAAAACAGATTTCAAAATAGCTTCCGAGCTATAAACCGCCAGACTGCTATTCGCGCTTTCGCAGAAAAAAAGGGCCGCACCGCGGCCCTCAAGTTTATGCTATCTTACCTTTTTCGTAGCCGGCAGAACTGTGCGAAGTGGAGACGGAAGCCAGGTAGTCGGGCTCAGCAATTCTTCTGCTTTCGAAGTCATTGCTGCTTTCTTCATACCTGAAATGTTATTCGCCACTTCACTTGAAACGCCTTCCGATACGGCCTCGATGACCAGCTCTTTACTTATACGGTCAAAGAATGAAACCGTGGTCGGCCGCCACCAGCGCACCATGTCAAGATTACAGGCTGACGCAAGAAGATCTGCCTGCGAGAGTCGATCATTAGAGCCCGGAGTGTGCGGACGCCGAATGCCATCGATTGTGCACGCAGCGAGATAGGCAAGCAGTTCGAGTTTAGTTCCAAGCGTTTGCTTGCATATCCATTGCCATGCTGCCTCGGGCTGCGGAAAGTATTCAGCCCACCGTGTATGGCGTTCCGCCATAGCGCGGACGGCGGGATGTTCTCCAATATCGTCCGCAAATCTGCCGAGATCGATCGCTGTTGGCCGAACGTCCAGACAAGTTTCCGTAGCACCAAAGAAGAGGTGCATGACAAACGTGTAGATCAAAGCCGACAGCGCCAGTTCCGGTTGGTCGGCCAGTGTTTCCCGAAGTGCTGCTGTGCGATGAACGGATAGATCTTGAAGCAACGCTTCAGAATAACCGCTTTTTCGTCCTTCAACACTTGTCTCGGAATGTGCTCCGTCAGCATCCACTTCGCCCCTTACCTGTTGCTGGCGGATAAGCCCGCGTGTGACTTGTAGTGTGCCTTCCGAAGTCAGACTCACTATTACGCCTGCTTTGGTAAGGGCCGTTTTAGGCCAGTGCTCCCGCTTTCGCGCGAGCCGCTCGATCTCGTCAGAAATCCTATCAAGCGTGGCCGATTTTTCAGGGCTTGGACGATCTTCCAAGGCGGCAACAAGCGAATCGTAACGCTTGGACAGCGTTGCAAAGCGTTTGGCATCCTTTTTAGATAACGCAATTTGTTTCGGAAATACTTTACCGAAACGCGCCAAGGCTTCGTAGTCGAGCTCGGCATGACATTCGACCCAGCTCCAGCCCTCCAGCTTTATATCCTCCGCCTGCTCAGCCAGCTTGTTGGCTGTGAGACGATCGAGAAGTTGGCTGTCGTTGAAGTAGGCAGCATCCTCATCGAAGAGATCACGGACGACCGTGCCTCCCGCAACCTCATAGTTTTTCACACCCACAAATCGCGCGCGACGGTCACTTCCGTCTACTAACGATTTGGTCAGTGCCCTACGAATAGCCGAGGCGCTCCGATCAAACAGGGGCGCTTCAAACCATGTATGCTCCTGTAAGGCGTGATCGTCCGTTACCGCAAACGCGGTAAGCTGATCGAGTGTGAGGTTGCCCGCTTTATATTCCGCCATAAGTCGTGGACTAACTGCTGCGAGCTTGAGACGTTGTTCGACAGATCGCTCAGAAACGCCGAACCGGACTGCAATCTCCGATGCGGCGAGTCCTTGCGATTGTAGTTGCGAGAACGCATCAAATTGATCTGCAGGATGCAATGCAACCCGCATCACATTTTCGGCAAGCGATAATTCCATACCACCCGCCATTTTCTCGTCTGCGAGCCGGCAAGGGACGATGTAATCCTTAGGAAGCTTCTTGCGTTTTACCAGAAGCTTTAAGGCTTGCAGCCTCCGCCCACCCGCGAGCACTTCGTAGCGTCGGTCGTTCCCATTTGCGGACAGTCTTCGCACGGTAAGATTCTGGAGTAGACCGTGGGCTGCGATGCTTGCTGCCAGCGCCTCAATTTCGGTGCCGGTGTCGATCCTTCTTACGTTGTCATTCGCGCGCTGCAACTGCTGCAGCGGAACATTCATGAGGGTTTTATTCATTGTACTTCTCCGTCTCAGAGGACCAGCACGCGCGAAGTATTCGCGAGTTCCAATCCCGTGTGGTTGAGGTGAAGCACCTGGAAAGAACAGGTACCGTTCATGATGATGATCGGAAGGGGAGCGCGCACCGAGACGTGGATTTCTGTCGAAATGGCAAATCCGCCGTGAATAACGGCGGTTGAGGATGTTTTCGCTGAGCGCCTGTACAAAAAAGGCCCGGTTTGGATACCGGGCTAGCTCTTATCAAAAGTGATCTTGCCTTGACCGGAGAATAGAAATTTAAAAACAACCTTCGCAACTACATACCGAATGGCACAGATAAATTCGTGTATGAAAACTAATTTAGCGAGGATGCCATTGTGTTTCTCTAAATTCTCCGAGACTGCGGCATAGCTGTCTTCTTTGAGCTAAGAAAGGGTTTTCGCCATGCGTAGGAGCTGGCGAAGTCGCGGAACACCAAATTGAATTCGTGTGCGATCGCTGGTCCTTCTGTCAAAACGAGAAATTACGAATTTTGGGATTGATTGACGCTGGTTACGGTTTACCCTGCGAAGCTCAAATTGCGTCCCGAATTTCTGCTTCTTGCCTTGTTCGAGTAGAAGCCGATCTGTGGCCGCCGCGAAAAGCCATGGAGCTCCCTCATGCCCTCGACGAAGTGCTTTGTGCGCTAGATTCTGGGCCAGCTTGTAGTCCCTTTCTTTGCTACCATGTTGAAATATGAGCGCTGCATTGTAAAAGTCGGACGCGGTATTAAGACCAGCTCGTCGGATGAGTGCAGATACAATGGTGCGGCGGCGCTGATCGCGCTTCGACACCAAGAATTCATTGCCCTTGTAGAAATTCGGCACTCGATCTCGCTGATCTGCGGCGCAAAGCGCGATTAAAATTGCATTGTCTTTGTTGATTTTTTTCTTTTTCATACGCGATAGCACTTACGGTGTGCTTTTATTTGGCTGCCTGCTGACCTTTGGGTTAGAGCACCAAAGTAATATTACAACGGAATCGCGACTACCGCCACTTGTGAGCGTCCCGCATGTTGTGCCATCATTCTCATCTCTTCATAACGTGTTTTTGGGGGCATGAGCCATGAACAAAATGGCGATCAAGATAAGGAGAAATACTCCTCTACTTCTTAGAAGGGCACAGAGGGTACCGACGCTGCCACGTTCGCAAATCAGAGCCAACATGACGGTGGTGACGACGCCAAATAACAATCCCGAGATGCACGACCAAAAGCAGGATGCCACAGCACCTCGCAACGATTGATATGCTTAAATTAGTTTTGCGAGCATCGTAGCGACAGCGTTTGGAATTGGCAGTTTCGCCAATTTTGCAATCCAATCCCATTGCCCCGCTGGATTGACCTCCAAAAAAACGAATTCACCCTTGGGTGTTTCAATCATGTCGATCGCACCGAAACGAAGGTCCGCTGCACGCATGAATTTGAGTATTTTTCGCTGCACTGCTTGCGGTAGGCGGGCCGCTCTATGTTCGACCCTGTCGAAATCGTAATGACGCCAGTCGATCTTGGTTTGATTGCTCGCTTGGGAGTCAATGCGGCACGCCAGGACATTCGTCCCGATGCTCATCACTCGGTATTCAAAACGTTTTTCGATATAATGCTGCGCGAACACCGGGCAATGGCGTATCGCCTTTCGGTTCTTTAAAAGTTCTTGTGCCGAAAATTTTTGGGAATAGATGAAATATTTGGAATGAGAGTCGAGCTTCGTATAGGCCATTGTTTTAAGTAATAGGCCGTCACGCTTATTTGAGAATCTGACCAATTGGTCTGGATCATTAGTTATAAGCGTAGAGGGTGTCTTCAGCCCGCAACGTTCGGCGATTTTTTGCTGAAGCAGTTTATTGGTTTCTAGAGCCTCAAGTGTTTCCTTTTTATTCACCCATTTGCAATCCAGCGCACTACATAAAGCATTCAATGCGGCGGTCGCCTCGGCGATCGTAAATCGCTGCTCAAGTTTTGTCATGAAACGCGATGCGACGACACCTCCAGGCCGCAGATACCACGCGACATCAATATCCTGAAGGCTTACAGTTTTTCTTTTCCCTTCAGGAAGCACTATGACCTGAACTGTTCCTCGTGATCTTGCTGCGGTCGCCGCGATACTAATACAAAGCTCATTGGGAAAAAGCTTTGTATCGAACAAGAGGAGCCGAATGTCTCGTGCCGAGCATGGCTCAACGAAAGAGTCAAAATAATAACGCTGACTTAAGTCACTAATGAGCAACACATTCTTCATGGCGCGTGATGCGTCCGTGAAACAGGACTCAGCTAACTGGTCTTGTCTTATCTTCAAGCATTGACACACATGATTTGGAAAAAAGGAAGAGGAGCTTTATTTTGGATCAGGTTTTCTAGGTGGTGGTGTTAATAGCAAGAGAAAAAATTTTGGATCCGATCTTTTAAGAAGAGAGCCCCGGTTTGGACACCGGGGCTCCGCCCTATCAAGAAGGTGATGTTGCTTTGACCCGAGCTGCGACGCGCTCTTCAATCCACGCAATTACTTCTTCGTAAACCCACGCAACTCTGCAAGCTCCAAGCTTTACCCTTTTGGGGAATTCGCCGGCGGCTTCAAGGCGCGCGATATGCGCGAAGCTGTATGGAATTCCGAGTAATCGCAGTCCCTTCTTGTCTACTAGTTGCTGTGTCATCGGACACCCCTTGTTGAGGGGCATCGCGATGCCGCCAGTTATCGCTAGCGGGCAGGGAGGATCATAAGGTCAGATGGTGGTCGTCCGCAACATGAACATAGCGGCACATAGCATTACGCGACACGGCGAACCGAGCCAGAGAGGCGCTTTAGCTGATCCTCCCATGCGGCGACGGCTTCTCTCATTTCATTCATGTAGCTGTATTTGTTGTACACGCTCGCAACGCCGGAAATTATTCCAGTGACGTGATTTAGCAATCGTTCGACGATGTGGGGCGCGGTGCCTTTTCCGGCAAGGTTGGTAGCGAAGGTCCTGCGCAAGTCATGCAGCGTCCAGTGTTCAATTTTACATTTCTTATCGAGAGCGCGCTTGCACTTGCTGTAACCATTAAAGCATTCAGCGCCGTGGTTGCCTGGAAATAAGTAACCTTCCTTTGGCAGCGTTATGAGAATGGCGGCGGCGAGTTTTCCGAAGGGAATAGTGTGCTCGCGGTTGTTCTTTACTGCTTCCGGCGGAAAAGTAATCGTTTGATTTTGCCAGTCGATGTACTCGGCCCGGAGTCCGCCGACTTCACCGCGACGCTGGCCAATCAACAGACAGAGGCGAACAATTAAATTAAAATTAGTACGCTCTCTTGTTGCCCGCCAGACGGAAGAAATTTCTTCATTGGTGAGTGTGCGGGTACGAGACTTACCCTTCGCGAACTTTAATCCTTGGCTTGGATTGTGATTAATGTATCGATTATTGACGCACCAGCGAAGAAAGGTGCTGCCGGCCATGAGTGCGTGTCTTTGGAGAGATGGCGTGTCTTCTAAACTATTCAATATTAGTGAGAGCCGCTCCGTCGAGATATTAGATACACGATCACCGCGAAATTTTGGCAGGAAATGACGCTTCAACAACCGCTCTGTTTCTTTGCGGCTGCGATCTCGTTTGCCTTGATACTGCGAGGCAATGAAGATCGGTAATGCCCGCTCAAAGGTAATGCTCTGGGGCTGATGTTGCCCTAGAGTTCGCTCGGCTAAGAGCCGTCGGGCTTCGCTGCGGGCCTCCTGAAGAGAAATAATAGGATATCTGCCGATAGTGTGGCGGTTGCCGTTACGACCGAGAAGAACCACGAAGGTCTTCGCTCCACCCTGACTGACGCGCACCCCAAAATTCGGCAGCGCGTCCCATATTGTAATTTGTCCGTGAGCGGGCGGCCTCACAGTTCGCAAAGTAATTTCTGTCAGAGTGGTAGTTGTCTTAGGCATTCGCTAGGCATTCACAAAGGTGGTGTAGCAGGGTGAAAACATACCTCGCCACGTACTCAGCAAATGAAAGTTACGCAATAGCCGTCAGCGTTTTGAGAAACTATGCTCGCTTATGTTTATGTGAATAATCTGTCTCTTAATCAGTAGGTCCCAGGTTCGAGCCCTGGTGCGCCCACCAAGTGATCAAGACTCCTGCGATGGCCTGCTTTGGATTCGCGCGGGTATCATGACAGTCGCGCACGCATACAGCAAGTTGCCAGCTCTACTCGGCTGACCTGGATTGAGGGTCGGCGATTAGTCCTAAATGTTTTCCTGGACGAAGGTTCGAAACACCCGCCAACCGGCAAGCTACTTCGATTTCCCGGGGTGTTAAGGACTTCAGCCATTCCTCCAGTTTCGTTTCATCCAGCGTATGGGTGGCTTCCGGGGGAGGGATCTCTCCGACAACGTAGTAGCAAGATGCCCACAGGCAGTGATAATTCACGGTGGGCTTATCGACGCGGGCGAACCGCAGCGTATGTCTTCGCAGCATGGCGGCGAAAACCCGATCGCAAATGGGTGAAAGGGCCCGCGGCATCGTCCCCCAATAAGGAACGACACAGAAAGCACCCGGCAGAAAAAAGAAACAGCTTGTATCAATATGTCCGACCTCCTCGGGAAACGGTAGTATCGTTTCATCGGGGCGGCGAAACCGCCGCTGCGCGATCACATAATCACATTTGCCGATAGACGCAGCGGCATCGAGGCAAGCTTCGATATGATCGCCGTCGAGCCAGTTGTCCGCATCCAACAGGCCGATGCCGTCATATTGTTCGCCAATCGCCATAAGCGCGCCGATTCCGCGGGGCGTATTTCCGTTGTCGTTATGCTCCCGATCGAGCTTGAAGTGCCTTACTTTTTCGCCGTCGATCCATGGCTGCGGAAAACCGTCGGCAACGAGAAAGTGGTCCGTCGGTATGGATTGGTTTCTTACGCTCTCTATGCATCGCTGGAGCAGCGGCCGCGCTTCTTTATGATACGGCGTAATAATGGCGTAGCACTTTTGCGACGAGCGCGTCATGAATTGCTCCTTCAAAAACCAACGCTCTCGTAGCATGACCTCGTGCTTTGCGCCTGTAGCACAATCCGTTAAGACGGAGCGTCAATTAAGAATGCGACATCGTATCGGCCGTCGGTTTCACGGCGCGGGCGAGGATCGTCAGCGGATAATGAGGATCATCGGCCGCAAGATAATGGGGAGAAGGGATATCCTCTTGCGCCAAGCCTTGCAGGAAAGCGGTGGCAGTCAGCACGTTGCCGCGGGCCTGAACATGCACTGCTGTTGAAGGGAATTCCGCCAATAACAAACGCCGCAGGCCTGCTGCGGTAAACGACCAGAAGCGAACCTCACCCCATCTGTCGTGATCAGTCTGGCCGATGCCAGGAACTGTCAGGAGCAATACGCCCTCGGGCTTGAGAATTCGCTGCAGTGTTCTTATCGTAGCGCCCAGATCAAATACATATTGCAGTGTCTGTGTCAGGATGATGCAATCGAACAATTCCGAACCGATGTGATCGGCGGAGCTCAGATCGGCGATGATGGTGGCGCCCGGCGCTTGCGTGTCGACGTGAAGCACGTCGGGTTTGGTCACCCGTGCGCCGCCGAAACGCAAGGTGTAGGAACTGTCGCCAGCCTCAAGAACCCTTCCGCGGATGTCGAAGCAATGCTGCTGAAGAAAGGTTTCGATATAGAAGCGATCGATCGGCTGTCCACGGTCGTATCCCCAATGACGGCTGATCGGCTGCAGCCTCAGGAAATCGCCGAAATGCACCCCGCCAACTGCCGGGACACTGGTTGAAAGCGAAGTATCTGTTTTCAATTTGCTGCTCCAGTGAATTTTTACCTATGACCGCCTGGCACATACGTCTACAAACGGTATTGCGCTACGCGGGCGAAGCGCCGGGGTTCGTAATTGATCGTAGCCAGCTCATCAGCAATAATGCCGTCCGGTCCGGAAGAACACAATCATGCCGTCGGATCTGGTAGAAAATGGACCGTGAGCCTTCGCCAAAGCCCAGATACGATCTGATCAAGTCGTTCGTGGACGACGAAGTATTCGTAGTTCCGCGATGGTTGCCGCAAAAATATCTGGCAAATTGTATTTTGGTGAGTGACCGTACGGAACTTCTCAAACGGCTCCTGCGGCAAGGCATGGTTGCCGAAATCGGCACCCAGCGAGGTGATTTCGCGAAAGTGATACTCGAAATCTGCGAGCCGCGCGAGTTTCATATCTTTGATCTTTCATTTCGCTACTTCGATAGGGCTTTTTTCGACACCGCGATTTCGCGCCGTCAAGTAATCCTGCATGAGGGGGATTCGTCGGCGGAAATGGCGAAGCTCCCCGACGCTCTGTTTGATTGGATCTACATTGACGGAGACCACACCTTCGAAGGAGTGGTGCGGGACGTTCGCGAAGCAAAGCGCTTGATCAAGCCAAACGGATTTCTGGTATTCAATGACTATACGAATTATTCCTTTTTGGAGCGGATGCAGTATGGCGTAATGCGCGCGGTAAACGACCTTTGCCTCGACGATGATTTCGAAATTGCAATTTTCGCCTTAAGCGCGCTTGGCTATCATGATGTCGCGCTGCGACGGCGTTCGCTTCCACCGGGTCGGAAGTGTCGGACAAACCCTGGAATTCCTCACGTGTCTCGAACGAAATTTACGAAATAAAAGGAATGCTCGGCGACGAAGAACGGCGCGCCTTGTTTTGATTGGCAGAAAATTATTATGCAAAAAGAATATATCGTCGATGCAGGCGTTTATACCTGGCATCTGCATTCTGCCTTTCAAGCGGGCTGGCCAAGCGCGCGGACCTTTCGCTTGAAGAGCCTGTTATATATTCCTACGACTTTTTTGAGCTTTAGACGAAGAAACACCAGCATGTCATTCACGCGATCTCCGGAGATTGGGTGCGGCGAAAGAAACTTATCAGGCAATCGTTGACTGTTATCGTCCTTACAACCACCGCAAATCGTGGCGTATGCAGGCCGAGCGGATCGCAACACAGATCATCGGCAGATAGCTGAACCCAGCTTATTTTACGGTATTAACCGCGTTCGCGGGGAGCTTCGCGCATACGTTGTAGGAGGGGTGTTTCAGGAGTAGCCTCTTAGTCATTTAAGGCAGATCATATTCAGAATTACGAAACGGCGGGGATATGCGCTACGCGAAGGATTGGTCGAACAAGACCATTGCCGTTACCGGCGGCGCCGGCTTTTTGGGCTCCCATCTCTGCGAGCGGCTTATTCAGCAGGGGCATGAAGTTCTTTGCATCGACAATTTTTTCACCGGCACGCGGCAGAACATCACACACCTGCTCGATGAAAAGAACTTCGAGCTCATCCGTCACGACGTGACGCACCCGCTCTACATTGAAGTCGACGAAATCTACAATTTTGCCTGTCCGGCCTCGCCGATTTATTACCAGCTCGACCCTGTGCAGACTACAAAGACGAGCGTGCATGGGGCCATCAATATGCTCGGGCTCGCGAAAAGACTGCGCGCAAAAATCTTTCAGGCTTCGACATCGGAAATATACGGCGATCCTGAGGTCCATCCGCAGCCGGAGGAATACTGGGGCAACGTCAATCCTATCGGAATTCGCTCCTGCTATGACGAAGGGAAGCGCTGCGCGGAGACCCTGTTCTTTGATTATTGGCGGCAGCATAAGCTGCGGATAAAAGTTGCGCGTATTTTCAATACCTACGGGCCGAGAATGCATCCCAATGACGGGCGCGTCGTGTCGAACTTCATCGTGCAGGCGCTGCGGAGAGGATCTCACGGTATACGGCGACGGCATGCAGACGCGGTCCTTTTGTTACGTTGACGATTTGATCGAGGGCATCCTGCGTCTGATGAATTCGGCTGACGACGTTACGGGACCAATCAATCTCGGTAACCCCACCGAATTCACCATCCGCGAGCTCGCGGAAGCGGTGATTGAAATGACCGGCGCCCGGTCGAAGATCGTCAGTAAGCCGCTGCCGCAGGACGATCCGCGTCATCGCCGGCCGGACATCTCGTTGGCCAATCGGCTGCTGGACTGGAAGCCGACCATTCAGCTTCGCCATGGCCTGAAACAAACGATCGAATATTTTGACGCGCTGCTCAGCGGCAGCGAGAACGCCTCGTTGCTGCGGGCCGCCGAATAAAATCTGCGCGTCCCGTTACCGAAACGCGCAGATCGTTTTTCAAGCGGTTTTCAAACGCTTTCAGCGGATGTCGTTCGCCGCCATTGCCGAAGGCTTGCGCGGATCGCCATCGATATAGACCCACGCATTGGGATTGGTGCGGGTCTGACGTTTGACGTAGTCGTACGGCGTCTTCGACCACAGACGAACTTCCTTCGACAAATTGTCGAGGGCGAATTCGCCCTTGTCCGTGCGCACCAAAAGCACCGCGTGGCCCTGGTTCTGCTTGGTCCAGACGATCGCGATCAGCAGCGCTTCGCGGGGGAAGCCAGCTTCGATCAACTTACGTTGTTTGACGAGGACATAATCCTTGCAGTCGCCGCGGCCGTCGTCGGCGTAATACCATTTGTTCACGCGGCCCCAGTGCTTCATGTCGGTCGTGGGCTTGATGTGTTTGTTGGCCCAATTATTCACTCCCACGATCGTGTCCCAAGCATCCGTGGTCAGTGTAATCTCGCGAGGCGAGCTTGTTTTGGCATTGCACTCGCCAGGATACTCCGCGCAGAACTCTTTCCAGCCTTTCGGCGGTTTCGCGTCTTCGACAATCGCCGTGTAAAGGGGCGCACCGTCGGAACGCGCGGTTTTGGCCGCGGGTTTCGATAGGTCGAGTGACGCGAGACGCTCAGCCGGCGAGGTCTTCTCAACCTTCGGCTGGTTGAGCGCAACGTTCGCATTCGAAGCGGGTTCGGGATATCCGTCCTCGAACGGGATAGGATTCGCCGGAAGGGCGGCAAGCTGAGGCAGCGGAGAGCCGAGAGCCACGAAGCTTTCCACCGGCATGGCGTTCTGGATCCCTGTCGGCTGAATCAGCGTGTTCTGTGACGCGGCCTCAGCAGTTTTCCCGGCCTCGAGCGAGACAAGCTGGACCGGCGGCGTGGCCGGCTTGAACGACGATGTCGGATGGCCGAAGAGAATCGCGCCGGCAACCAGCGTGCCCAGCGGACTCGCATACAAAATCAATTTGGTTGTTTTGTTTCGATTGAACATCCGTAGCCCCCTGTTTGAGTGGGTGTGTTCGATCAATGAGCAACACATCCGTTCGATAACTGACCTTGAAGTTTGCGGCATGGAACGGCGCAGCGTCGAACTGGCTGATGTCGTTATCGGTCCAAGCCGTTATCTGCTTCGCGAATACGAGCGGTATGGCTGGCGGCTCCCGGCACAAACTTTCCATCAACCGTTTCCGATCGTTGATGAGCCGGTGAAATCCGGTGGCGGCGAAGCGATTCCGGTCGATGAGCTAGTTTTTTTCGGCCGCCTGGAAACCAGAAAAGGTCTTTGGCTTTTCTGCGAGGCACTGGACCGGATTTCGGATCGTCTCCGCGACAAGACCGTCACTTTTCTTGGGAAGACGACTGATGCGGGAATTTCCAGCGGCTTGCAGTTGCTGAACCGAAGCACGAAGTGGCCGTTTCGCATTAAGCTATTGACCGACTATGACCGGGACGAAGCGATTGCGTATCTGAAGCAGGGTAACAAGCTGGCGGTGATGCCGTCGCTTGCAGACAACAGTCCTTGCGTCATTCACGAGTGTATCGAAGCTCGCGTACCTTTCATCAGCACGCTGGGAAGCGGAATTCAGGAGCTCGTCCATCCTGAATGCTGGCCGCATATAATGTTCGAGCCGACGGCGCCTGCGCTTGCCGAAACGCTTGCCCGGATCCTTGATGGAGGCGCCAGGTTGGGACGGCCGAGCATCGATCCGCTGAAAAATATAAACGCCTGGTCCGCTTGGCACCGTTATGTTTCGTGTCATCGTGCAAATCTTCTTGTGCCCGTTCCGATCGTTCGGACGGACGGAAGCATTGTCCAGAAGGACGAGGAGAAAAAGATTCCCATTCTCGTGACGATCGATGAGGGGCATTATCCCGTTCAGCTACTCATTGAAAATCTTGCCGCACACGTCAAACGGCTCGGAACCTTTGCGGAATTCTTGGTTCTGTCGGGCCGTGCGGGGGAGATTCAGCGGGCGATTGCCGATTTGTTCACCGGAACCGATGGTCCGTCCGTCAAATTCTTTGATCCTTCGAGCATCGACGAAGCGCGTAAGCTTATCGGCGAATCCGAATTCGCCTTCTTTCTGGACGCCGATGTCGAGATGGCTCCCTCGTTTTTCATTTTGGCTCTCGATGCCCTTGCTCGCGACCAGTCGGCTATCGTGACCTGTGTTGGTGCGGTTCGCGGCATCCGATCCGAAAAACCGGAAATCGAACAGCTGCCAACCGGGGACATCCCGGCCTTGTCGGCGCTCGGCCAGCCGATGGGAGGTCCTGTTTGGGCTGCGTCGCCAGCGAATTTGGCCAAGCATTTTGCTTGCTTGGAATTTTACAACAAGCGATCGGACGCGCTCGCTTCATCGCTGTTCCTGGGCGATCTGTTGATGAACCGTCGCCGGATGGAAAACGGAGCGGTCGAATTGCTTCCTGTCGTGGGCGGCATCTCGACGCACGGCCACGAACCGCCGGCGGTCAAGAACGTCGAGGAGATTCGTCTTACAGCCGCTGCATTGGACATTCCACGGTCGCTCTGTGCCGGAGGAGCACCATGGTTTGCGATCTCGGCCTACGGCGCTAGGGCGGCAGAACCGCAGCGGATGCCGGGCGGACTGTTTTCAACTCTGCCGCCGGATCATCCGCAATCTGTGTTCGAGTCACGTGGCGAAAGTGGAGATTTCGCTATGTTAGCCGCCACACTCGGGCGGGCAGAGCTCGCGCTTCAATTGGAAGCGTCGCACGGCGGACCGGTGGAGCGGGTGCAAGAGTTGATGGAGATTGCTATCGATGCGGCTCGACGCCGGCCGGTATTCGATCTTGCTGAAGTATTGGCGAACGGGGATCGAATGGAATTCGGGCGACAATCATTTCCGCAGAAACTGGAGCAAAAAGGGCCTTTGCCCGAATGGGAGGGTCGCAGCAGTCAGGCCGGGAAAATTGGCGTCTATGTGGACAGCCGGCTGCGGATTACTGGCCGCAAAATCCGAGCCGCGACCACGCTCCTGAACGGAGGAGCCGGGAAGCTGTATTTCATAGATGTACCGCTTTGCGGAAGTTCTTCGCTCACGGCCCGATTCCGCTCGGGCGTTCAAAGCCCGCTTCTCGTACGCGCAAAGGCGATCGATGCCTTTACAGGAGAAGAAATGAGCTCAACCTTCGCGCATCTGAACGCCGATCAAATAGTTGCGTTATCGCTGCCTCTCTATGAGATCTACGGGCACGCCGTATTTCTTTTCGAGTTTAGCGGTGCTGCGCACACGCAGGTCACTGCGGAGCAAATCCTCGTACAGTAGTCGGGAAGCGTTTCAGCCTGCGGCCTTCGCGTTTACGCGGCCGTGCGGGTCAATTCCTTTACCGCTGTCTTCCAGGATTCCGAGCGTAGCCGATCTTCCAACCGTCCTCCTTGCGTTTGGCAAAGATAGCGCGCGATGCGCATTAGAAGTGGCTCGATCGCCCGCGTTTTGTCGCTCCTCAATCGGGCTGCTTCCGCCTCCGAGCAGCCAAACAAATGCGGAGCGTTCATTGCGAAACACTTTTGTATGGCCTTATCCAAAGTACCTTTCCGGATCGCGAGTTGCGTCACTCCTGAATCGAGCAGACGATACTTGACGAGACATGCATCTATATTTGCCAATCTATATTTGACGGCGAGCCGCATCCAAAGATCGTAGTCCTCAATGCAAGGATCCCAGTTGCGGTAATTGTCGACATCGAGGACGGCCTGGCGGCGCAATAATACGGTTGGATGCCACATCACCCACGCATGCAGCATTCGCTGTACAATATCGTCATGCTTCAACGGCAGCGCATAGTGCTGCCCATATTCTCTTCCCGCCTCGTCGATTCGCATGACCTGCGATCCGACGGCGGCGACTTCGGGATTGCTTCGCAGAAACGTCAGCTGTGTTTCCAGCCGGGTCGGAACATTCACGTCATCCGCGTCGATCCGGGCGCAAAATTCCGTTTTCGACTCTTCAATCATCATGGCGAGGGATCCGCCAAGACCCGCAGGACGATCGATGATCACTTGTCCCGGCAAGCGAGACGGAATCCAGGACTTTAATTCCTCCACGGTATCATCCGTCGAACCATTGTCCCATGCCAGCACCTGATAGCCGCGATAAGTTTGCGCCGCTATTGACGCTAATGTTTCAGGCAAATAGGGCATCCCGTTCTTTACGGGCAGCAGCCAGGTGACAAGGGGGCCCGTTTCGTTCGGATTTGTCATTGTCTTCGCAAAATTTTGGCCTCAAATTCAGCTGTGTTCCAATCGCCAACATAGAGGCGCGGCAGCCGCATTAGATCCTGGGCAGGCAGAATGGGATGTTCCTTGGTAGTGCATGCAAATTTAAATCCGGCAGCGCTCACTTGCGAGCACGAGTCATCATCAAAGTCGCCGAACGGATACGCAAAGCCGGAAACGGACGAACTCGCAAGCTCTTCACATATCATACGGCTCTCTTGGATCTCCCATCGTTGCTCCGCCGAACTCAGGCTGGGCAGCGACGGATGTGTGACCGTATGGGCGCCGATATCGATAAAAGCGGGCTCGCTCAATTCGCGCACCTCGTCGGGGATCAAAATCCGATCACGCTCCAGTTCGTCGGCATGTGTTCCGGCCCAAGCGGCTATCCGCGAGATGATCGCCCGCCGCTCGCCTGGATCTAGCGGTTTTACGAGGCTCCAGAGCGCGAAATACAACTTGGACGGGGAAAGGCCGGAAGATTCTCCATTTTCTTGATCGCCATGTTTCAGGCGCCATGAGTAGGTTTTTCCGCGCACTTCCAGCGTGAGCTCTTGCGGCAACGGCTCGGATTCGAGAATAATTCGCGCAAGAATATCCCACCAAAATCCGTTAAGATCGTAGATTGGGCCTGTGGCGAGGAAGAAAGTTGCCGGGCAGCCGCGTTTCTCGAGGATAGGCTTCGCGTGAAAAAGGACGTCGGCGTAACCGTCGTCGAAGGTGAGGACGGCGGTCCGACTCGGTACATTTCCACGCTCGAGTTTTTCAACCAGCCAAGACAGTGGGACGATATCGCGTTGTTGCCCAAGAAGCGCGATCTGTTGCGAGAAGTTTTCGGGGCTGACGCAGAGATTCCAGGGATCGCAACTCAGCCTATTGATGCGATGGTACATCAGCAAAATGGGTGGAGTTGAATTTCCGGCGGCGCGGCGTGTCGAAGCAACAATATAAGGGCCAATATTCGTTCCAGCGGTTTCCTCGGGCTGGCGTGGCCCAAATTCGTAGTGAAGCCGGACTTCGAACTCGGTGATGCAACGCGCGGCAAGATCCGGAATCGCGCAGCGCTCTTGCAATACTGCGAAGACACGCTCGATCGAGCTTTTGTGCAGAGGCCAAAGTGTGGGCCAGTCCTCGTATACGGTGCAGGCGCCCATCGGAACACCGGCTTGCATTATCGAGACGACGGCATCGGTTTCGATATCCGCAGTTCGCGGAAGTACGGCTCGTTGCAGAAACGGTTCGGCATTCTTACCGGCTCCGATCAACATGCCGGCGCACCAGGCTGCGAATGCGATAATTGCCAAAGGTGCCTCTTGCGCCGGCTCTCCTTCCGCAAAGGCCGGCAAGGGATGAGATACACGAGGATCACGGCCATGGCCGCGCGTGATGACCTTACATGCGTTCTCGAATAGAACCTCCGCTTCATGTGAAAGCGAATGAGCTCTTAACCGGTAGAGGGTCAGCGGTTCCTCGACTCTTGCAAAAACGGCCCCACCCCGCGCAAATCGCTGCCACAGATCCCATTCTTCGCAGGATTTAAGCTCCTCGTCGAAGCCACCGAATTTTTCAAAGGTAGCGCGGCGAATAAGGCAGGCATGGATATGAAAGAGATTGCGTGACGCGAGAAGCTTGAAGTGGTTTTCCCGCGGGGGTATTTCGGCTCGGCCGATGCGACCGTCAGATGCTATTTTGGCTCCCCCACAATAAATCAGGTCTGCAGACTGGTTGGCCGTCGCTAGCATTGTCGCTAGATGCGTTGGCAGGATCAAATCGTCGGCATCGAGAAAGAGAAGCCAGGTTTTCGTCGCGTGGCGTGCGGCTTCGTTTCGTGCGGCGCTGGCGCCGCGTTTGCGGCCTGTGATCAAGCGGATCCGCGGATCACGGTCGCACCAGGCCCGCGCATTGGCCGCCGTTGGATCGGTCGAGCCATCGTCAATAACGATGACTTCCCAGTCGGTATGGGTTTGATGAGTGACACTCGCAATTGTCGCGCTCAATGTCGCTGCGGCATTCCTGGCGGGAATGACGATGCTTACGCTGGACATGCGGGCTCTCTATGAGGATCAACAGGTTATCCGCCATTGTTTAGAAAATTTTGGCCAATAACAATGGCCTTAATTGGTGCGTTTAACCTTGCTTTTCCTTAGGAAAATTGGGATTATTTTCTCCTCGCCGGTGCATAAGCCTGCCGGCATTCTTATCAACTTGATCAACAAGGTGCGCTGCAATGTCCTGAAGGCGCTTGAGGCGCACGACGCAAGGGCCGCGTTGGCGGCAATGCGCACGCATATCGCAAACACCCTGGAATTCAGGATGTAGCCGCTCGAAAAGGCGGCGTCAGCCGGCTGATCCGAGATCGATATTCTCGCCCCAGCGGCGCACTAGCTTGTTTTCGATTTCAAACAAATCGAGCGCTCGACCAACCGAGTGCTCGACCATTTCGTCCAATGTCTTGGGCTTCGCGTAAAAGGCCGGGAGGGGTGGCATGACGATCGCCCCCATTTCGGTCACCTGGGTCATCGCGCGAAGATGACCAAGGTGAAAGGGCGTCTCCCGCACCATTAGTACGAGCCTGCGCCGCTCTTTCAAGATCACGTCCGCCGCGCGCGTGAGCAGGCTTGAGGTGACGCCAGTTGCGATTTCCGCGAGCGTCCGCACCGAACAGGGAGCAATAATCATGCCTTTGGTCGGAAAGGAGCCGCTCGAAATCGCGGCGCCAATATCGTCAATTTTGTAGACAACATCCGCCATCGCGCCGACTTCGGCGATTTTGATCCCGAGTTCATGCGCGATCGTGATCTGGGCGGATCGCGAAACGATGAGGTGGCTTTCGATTCCGGCGGCGCGCAGCGCTTTCAGTACGGCAGTCCCGTAGATAGCTCCTGAAGCGCCGGTGATACCGACAATAAGGCGTGGCTTGCTCATGCGCCGCCGATCTGTTGCGTTGTAATTTCGGCCCGTGCGGACCAGCCGGTCATGCGGCGCTCGATGAAGTCGAAAATCGCATACATCCCGATGCCCATGGCGCCCACGACGACCAGCGCCGCAAAAACGAGCGGCACGTTGAAATTCGACCCCGCGACCAGCATCACGTTTCCGATCCCGCTATTGCCGGCGATGATTTCCGCGATGACTGATCCGACGAAAGCCAAGGTGATAGCGATTTTCAGCGAAGCGAAAAAGTAGGGAAGCGAGCGCGGGATTCCGACTTTGAGCGTCATATCCCGCTGCGACGCGCCAAGCGAGCGCATGACCTCCAGAAGCTCCGGCTCGATCGTCGCGAATGCCGTTGCGACATTTGCTACGACCGGAAAAAATGAAAGCATGAATGCTGTCATGATCGCCGGTAATGTCCCAGCGCCGAACCAGATGACGAAGATCGGGATGAGCGCCGCTTTCGGAACGCTGTTGAAAGCCACAAGCAGCGGGTAAAGCGCCTTGTAAGCGAGGCGCGACGAGCCGACGAGAATGCCGAGGATCATGCCGATCACGACCGCTATCCCAAAACCGATTAGCGTGGTGGCGAGGGTCGCCAGGCCGTTTGTCAAGAGCGGCGACCAGTATTTGGCGAGTGCCTGCAAGGTTTCCAGCGGTGTCGGGAGAATATAGTTCTTGATCCCGAAGACGACGATGACGAGCCACCAAAGGAAGATGAAGAAGGCCGTCATCAGCCAGGGGGCTAACCGCTCCACGGACTGTTTCTTCATGACTACTTCCCCTTGCCGATATGATGGCGCAGATCATGAACGACGTCGATGAATTCGGGATCGAAGGTCGATTCCAGCGTGCGCGGACGAGGAAGGTCGATCTTGCTTGTCTTGATGATGTGGCCCGGCCGAGCGCTCATAATGTGAATTGTGTCCGCGAGGAACACGGCTTCGCGCAATTCGTGGGTGATCAGGATGATCGTGCATTTGCGGAAAGACCATAGCTCCTGCAGCACGCCCCATAGTTCCTCGCGCGTGAACGTATCGAGTGCGGCAAAAGGCTCGTCGAGCAATAAAATTGAAGGTTCATGAATCAACGCCCGGCAGAGCTGTGCGCGCTGCTGCATGCCGCCGGACAATTCCCAGGGCATGCGATCGGCGAAGCCGGAAAGCCCGACTTTCGCAAGCAACATTTCCACCCGCTCGTGATTTTTTTCACGATCTTGCTTCTGCCGGCTGCGAAAAGGCTCGACGATTTCGAGCGGAAGCATCACGTTATCGCGAATGTTCCGCCATGGCAGCAGCGTCGCATTCTGAAAGGCCATGCCGACGGTCTTCAGCGGGCGTTGTACTTCGTGGCCGTCGACCCGCACATTGCCGCGGCTCGGGCGCATCAAGCCTGCGATCAATTTCAGGAGCGTCGACTTCCCGCAGCCGCTCGGGCCGACGATGGACACAAATTCCCCGTAAGCGATGTCGACGTTTGCGCCAGATACCGCCAAGGTATTCGCACCGGTCGACCTGGTTGTATAGGCCAAGTCGACGTCTGCGAGTTCGATGAAGGCCATCGGCGAATCCTTCCTGTTTTCGCGCGGCTTCAGATTAGTTGACCATCCGTTCGTTTTTGGGAGGAAGATACGACCCATCGAACACCTCGTTCAGCGCGGGCTGACGCGGCAGGTTGTATGCCTTGGTGATGAGCTCGATTGCCTTTTGCAGCCGCTCCTTGTTGACGTCCCCGAAGCCGTCCTTCTTCACCGTGGGGGTGAGAATGCAGCACTCGAGCGCGACCTTGAGCCGTTCGCGTTCGATATTGGCATCGAGCAGGGGTTCGTAGGCGAGGGCAGCCTTGACTGCGAGTTCAGGGTCCTTCGCGATATCTTTCAGACCCTTCAGCGTCGCGCGCAGGAAGCCTTTCACTGCCTCCGGGTGTTCTTTTAAGAAAGTACGTGAGGCAGCGACGGAATTTCCATACAATTCAAGGCCGTAGTCCTTGTACATAAAGTACCGGATATTGTCCTTCTGGACGCCCTTGGCCTGCAATTCGAGCAGCGAGTTGAAGACCTGGCCCGGGATGGCGTCGACAGTACCTTGTGCGAGCAGTACCTCGCGCAACTTCGGATCGATGTACTGAATCTGAACGCTCGACACATCGATGCCTGTGCGGCTCGCGAAGATCGGGAACAGCTTGAAGGTGGAGTCGTTGGCGGCGGAGCCGAGTTTTTTCCCATTCAGCTGTTTGGGTTCGGTAATGTTGCTCGATTTCAACACGAAGATCGCGGCGGGGGCTTCCTCATATCCACTCATCAGAACCGGGAAAGCCTGATCCGGATTCTTCGAATTGAAATCCATTACAACGTTGATGTCGGGAAAGCCCATGTCATAGACACCGGCGGCAAGCTGGCGAACGACTTCCGCGGAGCCTTTTCCGCGATCGATGGTGACGTCGAGACCTTCGGCTTTGTAGTAACCTTTCTGCAGCGCGTGAAGAAACGCGCCGTGGGTGGCGCCCGGAATCCAGTCGAGTGTAAAGCGCAATTTCGTCTGGGCGTTTGCAGCCTGCGATCCCGCCAGCATGGCGAAGGCGAGACAGGAAATCGCTTGAAGGCAACGGCGTATCGGCATGATCCTCTCCTGGTGCGTTGAATTGGGCTCCTCTGGGTATCGGACCTGTCGCGCGAGCGAACGCCGGTCCGTTCCTTTTCTTTTCCCGCGCTGAACGCTATCGCTCACGAAGCCGGTTCGCACGGGTTATCCTTCACTGTACGGCCACGTCGGCGCCTGAGAGAATTTGCCGCGCGCGCGCCCGCTGGGCGTCGGAAATAATCAGGCGCTCGGCAAAGCCCTCTTCGGTCGGGGCCGTCGCATCGATTCCCATTTTCGTGACGGTGAAAGTTTTCGGATCCGACGTAGGATCGATGATCGCGGACTTCACGCCAGGGACCATGAAAATATCCTTTTCCGCGCGCACGCGCGTCGCGACCGCCCACATCACATCGTCCATGTCGAAAATATCGACATCCTCGTCCACGACGATAACTTGCTTCGTGTAGAGCTCCGTGCCAAGCGCGGTCAGCATCGCCATCTTCGGCTCGCCTTCGGCGATTTTTTTCATCGAGACGATTGCAAGAAACGCGCCACAGGTTTTGTGCGGCACGTGAACCGCGCGCACGTTCGGAAGATTACGGCGGAGGGCGTTCAAAAGCTCGCCTTCGCGTGTGATGCAGGAAATCAAGATGTGATCGCGCGACATGCCGGACGTGACGCTGTGGAACAATGCATCGCGTCGCATCCGTATCCGGTGCGCCACAAAAACGTTCTGCGTGCTGCGATAGGAGGCATAGCCTGTGAATTCGCCGAACGGTCCTTCCGGCTCGTGCTCTGCCGCGAGAATCTCGCCTTCAATGACGATTTCGGCGCCGGCAGGCACTTCGAGGTCACTTACGCCGCAGCGCGCGAGCCGATAGGGCTCGCCGAACAGACCGCCAATAATCTCGAATTTCCGCACATGCGGCGGATAGGCGTAGACCATCGAGCCCATGTAATGCAGCGGATGCGTTCCGATCACGATAGCGGCGGGCAGCGATTGACCGCGCGCCGCGGCGCGGCGATGAAATTCATACATCCGGCGGCGTGAATGCAGCGACACGCCTAACCTGTTTTTGCCTTTCAGCATCAGGCGGTGAAAGCCGGTGGTGTCGACGCCGGTTTCGATATCGCGCGCCGTAATCTGACCAGCAGTGATGTAAGGCGCGGCGTCCACCGTGAACTGGAAAGGGATCGGCAACTTTGTGAGATCGACCTGGTCGCCTTCCAAAACCACTTCGTCCCATGCGCCTTTTGCTACGATCTCGGGCGGAATGTAGTTTTGGCAGCGTTCCCTGAACGTCAGCGGAAGCTTGTCAGGCTCTGTGTTGAGGCACCTCGCCAACAGTTTACGGCTAGCGGCGACATTGGTGACGACCGGAATATTGAAGCCTTTGACGTTTTCGAAAACGATGACCGGCGTTTTCCCGATCCGGTCGAGTTCGAAAACGACGGACGTCATCTCAAGCTCACGGCTCACCGGCTCCTTAATTCGCAGGAACTCGCCGGGGAGCGTTCTCTCGGTTTCCTCGAGGAAGCCGCGCAAGCTTTGATGGTCTGCCAAATTTCCCTCCGTTGCGTCGTCTTTTGAAGGTATTCAGCTTATAATATAAGTTATAGTCCGCAACCCCATTTTCGCGGCAGCGGGTGCCTAGAAAATGTTGCGATGCTGTTTTTCTGATGTTGATTGCAGAAAATTATAGCGCGGGTTGCCGCGCGCGCCGGGTTCGACCGACGTCAGGAGTTAGCGGTTGTCTGCGTCAAAACCGAAACGTGGCGCTCGGGAAATGTCACGGCGAGCACGGAGGCGTAGCCCGCGAGATTGGATTTTGCCGCGGTTTCCACCGTGTCCGCTTCCCCGGCTTTATCCACAGAAAGGAAATTCGCCATGGCGTTTTGCTGCAGACGTTCGGCTTCGAGTTCCTCGGCCTTGACCCGCTGCCGCAATTGATCGGTTTCGGCGAAAGACCATCCAGCCGGCGGCGACTTCAGATGCCGCCGCGCGATACGAAGGGGAGTGACCACATGTTTTTGCCAGGGCTCCACATAGCCTCCCACCTCCGCGATCTCGCGAACATGGAGACGGCGGCCCCTGGAGGCCGCCCAGAGCATGTACAACAACAGATTGACGTCCACGCCGAACCGATCCTGAAGTTCAAGACAAATGCTCGCGACATTTGGCTTGGCGTAAGTTTGCAAGGAAAATGTCCAGAACTCGGATGCTGAGTCGGGCATGAGCCATTCCGGAGCGGAGCGGGAACGAGGATAATACCATGAACCCTAAAAGCGCCGAGCAGATCTTCTCGCATCAAAGCCTTTCTGACCGCATCACGGTTTCGCTGCGCGAGGCGATCACGAGCGGCCGTTATGCCTCGGGCCAGCAGCTTCCGGCGGGCAAGGACCTCGCGCAGAGTTTCGGCGTGAGCATCACCGTCGTCCGCGAGGCGCTCTCGCGGCTCAAGGCAGACGGATTGATCGCCTCGCGGCAAGGGAAGGGCGTCTTCGTCGCAGCGGACGGAAGCAATCGTCCCTTTCGCCTGGTCAAATCCGGGGGTACGCCGCGGGCGCTGCTCGAGGTTTTCGAGCTGCGAATGGGGGTTGAGGTGCAGGCGGCGAGTCTCGCCGCGCAACGCCGGACGGCGGAGGATTTGAGCGAGATGGCAAAATATCTGAAGGAGATGAAACCGTCGCGAAGGTCCTTTGACGAGGCGCTCTCGGCCGACGTCGCCTTTCATCGCGCGATCGCCGTCGCGACACGCAATCCGCTGATCGTCAGTTTCGTGGAGTTTCTTCAGCCGCATCTGCGCGAGGCGATTGCGCTTGCGCGCGCTACGTCAGCGAAGAAGAAGGAAACGGAAATCGCCGCCTATCGCGAACACTGCGATATCTACGAGGCCATCGCCGCGGGAGACGCGCGGAAGGCGAGTGCGGCCGTTCGCAATGTTCTCGAAGGAAGCTTGCGGCGGCTGCGAAACAGCCTCGATGCTTCGGAAGGCAAAGGCGAAACGGCGCTCAATAATCCGCGCCGTCGATGACGCCGTCGACGAGATTCTGCCCGTAGAGCGCTTCGAGATTGAGCCCCTGCAGCCCGTCGAGCGGGCGAATGGCCTCGATCATGTTCATGAGCTCCGCGTGTTCGGCGCGCCGGATTTGCTCGGCTTCGTCGCGCGAGACTTGCTGAAAACGCACCTCTCGTCCGGCCCGGCGGATTCCGACGATAGGCAAGTCGGCGGAAATCACCGTCGCGATTTTCGGATAGCCGCCGGTGGTTTGCGCATCGGAGAGCAAAATAATCGGCAGCTTCGAGCCGGGCACCTGAATGGAGCCCGTTACGATCCCGTCCGAGACGAGATTGTAATCGCCGGCGTGTTCGAGGAGAGGGCCTTCGAGACGAAAGCCGATGCGATCGGAGGCGGGCGTGATCTTGTAGGTCGCGGACAGGAACTGCTGCACGGCCTCCTTGGTGAAATAGTCGTCCTGCGGGCCGAGCACCACGCGGATCGGCTGGTCAAATCGCGGCTTGCGCGGCGCGTTCAACATGACTTCGGTGCGCGCAGCGGCTTCCTCATTCGGTCCTTCGAGAATATCGCCCGCGCGAAGCTGCCGCCCCGAAAATCCTCCGAAGCCGGGCGCGCGCGTATAGGTCGACCGGCTTCCGAGACAGAGAGGAATATCGAAGCCGCCTTCGACGGCAAGATACGAGCAAAACGAGTCGCTGCTCAGACGCGCGCGGAAAATTTCGCCCTTTGTCAGCCGGACGCTGCGATCGCAACGGATCGCTTCCTCGCGGCTGGCGATTTCGATCGTGCCGTTCCCGCCGACGAGGGCAATACGCACCGAAGAAGCCATCACCTCGAATTCCGGGCCCGAGCCGATCATTTCGAGATTGGCGGCATTCAAATCGTTTCCGACGAGCGCATTCGCTAGCATAAATCCGTCGCGGTCGAGCGCGCCCGATACCGGAACGCCGGCGTGCAGGTAGCCGCGACGTCCGCTGTCCTGGACCGTCGTAAAAAAGCCGGGCGCGACTACTTTAAGCAAGGCGCTCACACGGCGATCTCCTTGCTGGCAGGCGTATAATTTCTTTGCTCGACCGCCTTCCGAATTTTCGCGAACTCGCTCTTGGAAACGGGCCTGAACTTCACGCCGTCGCCCGGCCGTAGCAGCGCGCCTCGTTCGGAATCCGGATCGAAAAGCCGGATCGGTGTCGTGCCGATCAGATGCCAGCCGCCGGGACTTTCGTATGGGTAAACGGCAGCCATACTGGTCGCGATTGCGACCGAGCCGGGCGGAACGCGCGTCCGCGGGTCGGCGCGGCGCGGCAACCGAAGCTTGGCCGGCAAGTCGCCCATATAGGGAAAGCCGGCGACGAAGCCGACCATATAGACGTGGTACTGAGTCTCGCTGTGCAGCGTGACGACTTCCGCTGGCGTGAGTTCCGCCGCACGCGCGACCGCTTCGATATCGGGGGCGAATTCGGGATCGTAGCAAGCCGGCACGTCCCACAACCGGCGGCTGCCGGATACCTTGCCGGAATCGCTGACGAAGCCCGTGATGCGATGTTCAAGCTCGCGGCCGGTTGTGACCAGCGGATCGTAATTCACGCTGAGCGAGCGAAACGTGGGGAGGACTTCGGTCACGCCGGGCAGGCGGGCTTTCTCGACTGCTGCCGCAAGGGCGAGAATGCGTTCGCTGATCTTGCGATCGATCTTCGACCCGAACTCGACGATAAGCGCGCTGTCCGCGGCGTTGAGAATACGAAAATCGGCCATAGCGGGCGCCTACGCAAATTGATATTATGATGCTAAAGATAGCACTGCGACGGGTCAAATATCGCGCTTGTCGCAAGATGATCGCAACAAACGCCACAAGACCGCAACCGCATGAAGCTCATTCGAAGAGCAGCGATCGTTTCTCCAAGTCTTTCGGTGCTCCGTTGCCTTGGTCTTGCGGAAAGCTATGATCGCGCATTCTTCGATATCGGATACGAGTAGTCATAGTGTCCAAGCTCCTTAAAGCTTACGATCGAAGCAGGGTCCCCCTGTACATTCAGGTCGCTTCCGTGTTGCGAACGCGGATTCAATCCGGCCAATGGGCGGCCGGCGAAAAGATTTCCACGCTCGAAGAGCTTGAGCAGGAATTCGAAGTCGCGCGTGTCACTGTGCGGCAAGCCGTGGACATTCTCCGCGAAGAGGGTTTGTTGCAAGCGCGGCAAGGGCTCGGTACCTTCGTTTCCAGGAAAACACAGGACCGCCACTGGGTTAAGCTCGCGACCAACTGGAACAGCCTGATTGAATCCCTGAAAGGCAATGTCCCGCGTCGGTTGTCGATCGATTATGATTCGAAGCCGAACCTCGCGGATTCCGACGGCGAGCTTGCGTCAAGCTATGTGAAGCTGCGCAGCGTTCAGTACCGGAATGAAGATCCGTATTCGGTTGTGAACGTGCATCTTGCGCGGGAGGTTTTTGACCTGAAGCCCGATCGCTTCAAGAACGCCGCGGCGCTCGTTACGATCGACGAAATGCGGGAAATCACGCTTCGCAACGCGCACCAGATGCTTGTGATCGGCAGCGCCGACCCCGAAGTCGCGGACTTGTTGAAGATTCCGATCGGCGCGCCGACTGTCGAAGCGCATTGCGTCGTTATCGACGACGGCGGCATCGCGATTTATGTCGGCGACATCATTTACCGCAGCGAGAGCATTAAATTGCAGATCGACCTTCTCGGGCCGCAGCCGGTTCTGCCGAAGCGGGGAAGGAACGGCGTGAAGGTCGATCTCCCGCGGCGGAAATCCCGCCGCGCGTGAGCGGATTTTGTGCAGGCGGACGCGAAACCTTTTGATCGAGCGCCTAGTCTTGCTATCATACTAAAAATAAGCTGAGTTGCCGGGAAGACTTTAGGAGCGCGGCATGGTTGAGCAGGGCGTAGGCGCGCGGCTCTTGCGCAAAGAGGATGATCGCCTGATGCGCGGGCGCGGCGAATTTGTCGCCGATATTCGACTCGCCGGCATGCAGGATGTCGCGTTCGTCCGCAGTCCGCTCGCGCATGCACGCATTCACGGCATATCGATTCCGCCTCAATTCAAGGATCGTGTGTTCACGGCCGCCGATCTTACCGGCGTGAAACCAATCCGTGCGGTGACAGCCCTGCCGGGTTTCAAGGTTTCGGAGCAGCCGGTACTCGCCGTCGACAAGGTGCGACAAGTCGGCGAGCTCGTCGCGATGTGTGTCGGCCGCACGCGCGCGGAGGCGGAAGATATCGCTGCTTCCGTTGAGCTCGATCTCGAGGAATTGCCGGCGGTCTACGACATGCTGCAGGCGCGCGAACCGGGCGCGCCGCTCGTGCACGAAGTATGGGGCGACAATATTTTTCTCGAAACCTTCTTCGAGAAGGATATCCACAAGGCTTTCGACGCGCCGATCAAGGTCACGCGCGAGATTCGCACCGCGCGGCAGTCGATGGCGCCGCTCGAAGGCCGAGGCGTTGTCGCCACCTGGGACAGCCGGCTCGAGCAGCTCACCGTTTATACGGCGGCGCAGATGCCGCACATCAACCGCACTGGCTTGTCGGAATGCTTGCAGCTCGATCACGGCAATATTCGCGTGATCTCGCCCGACGTTGGCGGAGGCTTCGGCTACAAGGGCATTCTGCTTCCAGAGGAAGTGTGTCTATCGTGGCTCACGATGCAGCGGCGGCACCCAGTTCGCTGGATCGAGGATCGCCGGGAGCATTTGATCGCGGGCGCGAATTGCCGCGAGCATCACTATATCATCACCGGTTATGCCGATCGCGATGGCAAGCTGCGCGGGATCGACTGCGAAGCGACGGTCGATTCCGGCGCGTATTCTTCGTATCCATTTTCAGCATGTCTTGAAGCGGCGCAAGTCGCGAGCATCCTGCCGGGGCCGTACGATTTCGAAGCCTATCGCTGCAAAGCCTGGTCGGCGGCGACGAACAAATGCCCGATCCTCCCGTACCGCGGCGTTGCGCGAACGGGCGTCTGCTTCGCGCTGGAACTGGTGCTCGATGCGATCGCGCGGGAGGCGGGTGTCGAGCCCTACGAAGTGCGGCTCAAAAGCCTCGTCCGGCCGGAGCAGATGCCGTTCGACAACATCACGAAGAAACACTTCGACAGCGGCGACTATCCGCAGGCGCTGCAGCGGGCGCTCGAGCATTTCGATCTGCCGGCGTTCCGCACGCGGCAAGCGAAGGGCGAGCCGGACGGAAGGCTGCTCGGCTTCGGCATTTCGATCTACTGCGAGCAGGCGGCGCATGGAACCTCTGTCTATTCCGGCTGGGGGATTCCGATGGTGCCCGGGCACGAGCAGGCGACGGCGCGCGTGACACCCGACGGCGGGTTAGAATTGCGCGTCGGCGTGCATTCGCACGGCCAGAGTCTGGAAACGACGCTTTCGCAGGTCGCGTTTGAAATTCTCGGGATCGATACGTCGAAAATCAAAGTCGTTCTCGGCGACACGGCTTACACGCCCTATTCGACGGGCACGTGGGGATCGCGCTGCATGGTGATGGCGGGGGGTGCGGTCGCGAGCGCATGCCGCGAAATCGAATCGCGCGCGAAATTGATCGGCGCAAGCCTGTTGCAGGTTCGGCCGGAAGACGTGCGTTATGAAAACGGCCGCGTGGTTTCGGATCGCGGCAGTCTCGGCATCGGCGACATCGCCCGCGTCTGGTATCTGCGGCCCCAGGATCTTCCCTACGATGTGCATCGTGGCGGGCTGGAAGCGACCGTCGGTTACAAGCCCGTGCGCGATACGGGCACGTTCAGCTACGCCGCACATGCGGTCACCGTCACGGTCGATCCGGAACTGGGCGACGTCGAAATTCTCAATTACGCGATCGTTGAGGACGGCGGAAAGCTGGTGAACCCAATGGTGGTCGACGGCCAAATCTACGGCGGTCTCGCGCAAGGGATCGGCACCGCGCTCTACGAAGAGATGCCGTTTGACAAGAACGGCCAGCCGCTGGCTTCTACCTTCGCGGATTATCTTCTGCCCGGGCCGACCGAAGTGCCGGAGCCGCATCTCGATCACATGGAGACGCTCGGGCCTTACACGGAATTCGGCGTGAAGGGAATCGGCGAGGGCGGAGCGATCGCGCCGCCCGCCGCGATCGCAAACGCGGTGAACGATGCGCTGAAGGGGTTGGGCGCGGAAGTCTTGTGCTCGCCGATTACGCCGCGCCGCGTGCTGGAAGCCATCGCCGTCGCCAAGGCGCGCAAGGAAGCGAAGTAACGCCGTGAAGCCCGTCAATTTCGCATATGAGAAGCCGCGTCATCTCGACGATGCGCTGCGTCTGCTCGGCAACGGCTCGCAAGCGAAGGTGCTCGCGGGCGGGCAGTCGCTCGGCCCGATGTTGAACATGCGGCTCGTTCAACCTGATCTGATCGTTGATATCACCGCGCTCGATGCGTTGAAGCATTGCGAGAAACAGCAGGATTTTCTGGTGCTCGGTGCCTGCATCACGCATGCGGACATCGAGGATGGCCGTGTTCCGGACGTGACGAACGGCGCGATGGCGGCGGTCGCCTGCGGGATTGCCTATCGCGCGGTGCGCAACCGCGGCACGATCGGCGGGAGCCTCACGAACGCCGATCCTTCGGCCGATTGGATTTCGGCGCTCGCTGCGCTGGGGGCTGACGCGATCGTGCGCGGCAAAGACACGAGAACCATTCCGGTTGAATCTTATGTCACCGGCGCGCTCGAAACTTCACTCGGCGAGAACGAATTGCTCGAAGCGATTCGCGTGCCGGCGCATTCGAAAAAAGCTCGTTGGGGTTACTACAAGGTTTGCCGCAAGACCGGGGAGTATGCCCATGCGATCGGCGCGGTGCTGCTCGACCGGGCGCGCAATGTTTTCCGCGCGGTGATCGGGGCAACGGAGCGAAAGCCCTTGGTGCTCGCCGACGCGAAGCCGTTGTTTCAGGGCAGCGACGACCTGCGCAAGTTCGATCCTACGGCCGCCGACGCGATGCTTGCGTCGATCGGCATGGACGATCCGCTTGACAGAAAAATCCACACGGTGGCGCTCGCTCGCGCCGTTCAGCAGGCGTCCGCATGAAGCCCGTTTCCTTCACCATCAACGGTATGGCGGTTTCCGCTGAGGTAGAGCCGCGCACGCATCTCGCGGACTTCTTGCGCGAAGAGCGCGATCTCACCGGCACGCATCTCGGTTGCGAGCACGGCGTTTGCGGTGCCTGCACTATTCTCGTCGATGGCGCGCCGGTGCGTTCCTGTCTGACCTATGCGGTGGCCTGCAGCGGCGCGGAAGTGACCACGATCGAGGGGCTCGATAACGACGAAGTGACCGCCGAGCTGCGCGAGGCGTTCAAGCGCGAGCACGCCTTGCAATGCGGATACTGCACGCCGGGCATGCTGATCTCCGCGCGCGATCTCGTGCTGCGCGCGCCGGATGCCGATGAGCGTGCGATTCGTGTCGCCATGAGCGGCAATCTTTGCCGCTGCACCGGCTATGTCGGAATCATCCGCGCGATCAAAAGTGTGATTTCCGCACGCCGCGCGCGGGCGATTGCGCCGGTTGCGATGAACGGCGGGGCGCTCGGGCCCGCCGGTTCGCGCCATAGCGGCAGCGAGACAGTATCCGAACTGATGGCGGGCCGTGCGACCGCGACGCCAGTGAGCGCGAAAGCACAGCGGCCCGCAATGGACCGCGACTGGAGGCCACAGGTTTCGTTCGAACAAAGTTTCGTCGTTCATTATCCGCGGCAACAGGTTTGGGATTTCTTCGGCCAGGTGCGGGACGTCGCCGCGTGCTTACCAGGCGCAAGCTTGGTCGAAGAGCCGACCGATAATCACGCTGAGGGAAAGATACGTGTGAAGATCGGGCCGATTACAGCGGAATTTCGTGGCGAGGCCGATATCGAGCGCGATGAAAAGACTTACTCCGGCAAAATCATCGGCGCCGGGAGCGACGTGCGCAGCAGTTCTTCGACGCGCGGAATGATCAATTACAGTCTGCGGCCTACAGATGGCGGCCGCGCGACCGAAGTTGCGATCACCGTCGGCTACACCCTCACCGGGATGCTGGCGCAGTTTGGGCGGAGCGGCATCGTGCAGGATGTGGCATCGCGGCTGACAGCCGCTTTCGCGCAGAATCTCGAGGCGCGGCTCGGCGGAAAAGCCCTGGAGGATCTGCCGGTTAGCGGCGAGGGCTTAAACGCGGGATCACTCTTGTTTGCCTTGATCCGCGACCGCTTCAAGGCTCTGCTCAAGCGGCTGTTCGGTACGCGGTAAACTGCGGCATAAAAGGTATTGTTTGTCTAAAGATAGTACCTTATGAATGGGCCTGAAATTCGAGGTGCGTGATGACGATCAAGATCAATCTCAACGCCGACATGGCCGAGGGCTTCGGCGCCTATGACATCGGCGACGACAACGGTATTCTGAAAATCATCGGCTCGGCGAACATCGCCTGCGGCTTTCACGCCGGCGATCCGCGCGTGATGCACCGCGTCGTGACACAGGCGAAGAAAATGGGCGTGAGCATCGGCGTTCATCCGGGCTTCAACGATCTCTGGGGCTTCGGTCGCCGCCGCATCGACATGCGTCCGGACGACCTCGAATACATGGTCGCCTATCAGATCGGCGCGCTGCAGGCCTTCGCCGCCTATGCGGGCACCAAGGTCACGCATCTCAAGCCGCACGGCGCGTTGAACAACATGGCCGCAGAGATCAGCGAATATGCGCTTGCGATCGGGCGTGCGATCAAGGCGGTCGATCCGAACATTATCTATGTTGCGCTGTCGGGCTCCGAAATGGAAAAGGCCGGACGAAACCTGGGCCTCAAAGTGGCGCTCGAAGGATTCTGTGATCGCCAATACGAGGACGACGGCAATCTCACCTCGCGCAAAATTCCGGGCTCCGTCATCAAGGATCCGGCGGTCGCGACCAAACAAGTGATCGACATGGTCGTGAATAAGTTCATCACTTCGAGGCACGGCAAGAAAATCCCCTGCGAGGTGCATACGCTTTGTGTTCACGGTGACGAACCGACGGGCGTTGCGACCGCGAGGGCCGTGCGCGATGGACTGGAAAAAGCGGGCGTGAAGCTCGTCACGCTTCCCGAAATGCCGCTTGGCTAAGGAGAAGTCATGAACGCGAAGCCAAGCATTGCAATTCTCGGCGGCACCGGCGATCTGGGCTCGGGGCTTGCGAAGTGTTGGCTCGCGGCAGGTTACGATGTCGTCATCGGTTCGCGCTCGGCGGAGAAGGCGCAGGCCTTCGCCAAAGAACTCGGCGGCAAGGCACGCGGCGACAGCAATGTCGGCGCAGCGAGGGCGGCGGATGTCGTCGTCGTCGCGGTTCCGTTCGCGAGTCACGAGGCGACGCTGCGCGAAGTGAAAGACGCGGTGCAAGGCAAGATCGTTGTAGACGCGGCCGTGCCGCTCGTGCCGCCGAAAGTCTCGGTCGTGCAGCTTCCGGCGGAAGGCTCGGCGGCGCAGATCGCGCAGAACTTGCTCGGTGAGGGCGTGCGCGTGGTTTCCGCTTTCCATAATGTGGGCGCGAAGAAATTGCATGCGGGCGACCGCGCCGATTGCGACGTGCTCGTTTTCGGCAACGACAAGGAAGCGCGCGAGATCGTGATTGCGCTCGCGAATGAAGTGGCGACCTGCGGTGTCGACGGCGGCGTGCTCGCGAATTCCGCGGCGGCCGAGGCGCTGACCTCGGTGTTGATCGCTATCAATCGCCGCTACAAGATTCCGGGGGCGGGCATTCGTATTACCGGGCTGCCGGCGGTCGCGCCGCAATGATGGGTGATGGCGAACAGCGCCACATATTTCGCTGTACCGGGAATACCGCTCATCGCCCCGGGCGATAATCTCGCGGCGATTATCATAAGCGCTTTGAAGACCGCACAATTTCCGCTCGTCGCGAATGACGTCGTTGTTATTGCGCAAAAGATCGTTTCGAAATCCGAAAACCGCTATGTGCGGCTGAGTGACGTGCAACCATCGGCGCAGGCGCTGAAATTGGCGGAAGAGACGGGCAAGGACGCTCGCTATCTCGAGGTCGTGCTGAGCGAATCCGAGGAAATCGTCCGATACCGGTCCAATATCGTGATCGCCGCGCACCGGCTTGGCTATGTCATGGCGAATGCAGGCATCGATCAGTCGAATATCGAGCACGCCAACGGCGAGGAGCGGGTGCTGCTCCTGCCGCAGAATCCGGACGGCTCGGCAGCTGAACTGAAAACTGCGTTCGACAAGGCTTTCAACACAAATGTCGGTGTCATTATTAACGACAGTTTCGGGCGGCCGTGGCGGAACGGTGTTGTCGGCGTCGCGCTCGGTGTCGCGGGCATCCCGTCTCTCCTCGATATGATCGGCGCGCCGGATATTTTCGGCCGGAAGCTGCAGGTGACCGAAATCGCGGTGGCGGACGAGATCGCAGCGGGCGCATCGTTGCTCATGGGCCAGGCAGCGGAGCGCCAGCCGGTGGTCGTTGTCCGCGGACTTTCTTTCAGCGCGGCGGCCAGGCCCGCATCGGCGCTCATCCGCCCGCGCGAGCGGGACATGTTCCGATGAACGCCGAGAGCGCAGCGCAGTTCCGTGCGGGACCGGTTGTCGCGCTATGCGGCGGGATCGGCGGCGCGAAGCTCGCGCTCGGGCTCAACCGGCTGCTCGGAAAAAACCTGACGGTGGTGGTGAACACCGGCGACGACTTCGAGCATCTCGGCCTGCATATTTCGCCGGACATCGATACGGTCGTCTATACGCTCGCCGGCTTGAACGATCCCGAGCGTGGCTGGGGCCATGCAGACGAGAGCTGGAATTTCATGCAGGCGCTTCGTGAGCTCGGCAGCGAGACGTGGTTTCAGTTGGGCGATCGCGATCTTGCGATGCATGTCGAGCGGACGCGCGCGCTACAGAGTGGAGTTTCGCTCACAGATTTTACCGCATCGATTGCGCGCCACCTGAAAATCCCATCGGCAGTTCTTCCGATGACGGACGATCATGTGGAAACTGTTGTGATCACCGAAGAAGGGCCGCTTTCCTTTCAACGCTATTTCGTAGGCCTGCAATGCAGGCCAGCAGTCCGGCGGCTTGAATTCAAAAATGCGCAAAACGCCGCCGCTTCTAGCGCGGTTTTGTCGGCGCTGCGGAATCCGGATCTCGCCGCCGTCATTATTTGTCCGTCGAATCCCTATCTCAGCATCGATCCGATTCTTGCGATCCCGGGCATCCGCAAGACGCTTGACGAGATCAAGGCGCCGATCATCGCGGTTTCGCCGCTGATCGGCGGGCAAGCCGTGAAAGGGCCGACCGCGAAGATCATGGCGGAGCTGGGGTTGCCCGCGGATTCAGGAACCATCGCGCGGCACTATCCGTTTCTGAAAGGCTTGATTGTCGACAAGGTCGATCGCGGCGAAGTGAGCGAAATCGGTCTTCCGGTGCACGCGGCTTCCACCTTGATGCGAAGCCTTGCGGATCGCGACCGTCTCGCAGGCGAGTGCCTGCGCTTCGCCGCGCAGCTTGCGAACGCTGTGGAAGGAAGTGGCTGACATGGCGGAGCGCGCGGAAAGCTTGCCGGAAATCCGGGCCATTGTCCCGGTGAAGCGGCTTGGTCTCGCCAAGCAACGAATGGCGCCGGTGCTCTCGCAGAGCGAGCGCACGATGCTCGCACGAGTCATGCTGAATGATGTGCTGGCGACGCTGCACGCGACACCGGAACTCGCAGGCATTGTCGTGGTCAGCAGCGATCCGATGGCCGAGGAACTCGCGAAGCAGTTCGAGGCACGTGTGGTCGCTGATGTTGTCGAGACCGGCGCCAACGATGCCGTTCAGCAAGGCTTGGCAACTCTGGATGACAAAACTGCGGCGCTGGTTGTGCCGGCTGACGTGCCTTTCGCAACCGTGGAAGAGCTGCAGGCTGTAATTAAAAGTCTTGCTCAGCACGATCTCGTTCTGACACCGGCACGATCCGACGGCGGAACCAACGCGCTCGCCATGCGAGCGCGAGATCTGATCGCGACGAGTTTTGGCGAGGACAGTTTTGCACGCCACGTTGCGCTGGCGAAAGAAAAGAATCTGCGCTGCGGGATCGTTCGTTGCGACGGTCTTGGAAACGATATCGATCGGCCGGAAGATCTGGTTTTTTCGTCCGCGCCGGACAGGCGTCTGTTGACATCGGCGCTTCTTGCCGAATTTGATCTCGCCGCTCGTTTAAGCGCGCGGTCGAGCCCAGTACGGTATGTGACATGACGGTTTCGCTATTGAGAGACTTCCCCGCCGATCGCCGCCTCTCGCCGGCCGAGGCTGCGGAACTTGTTCGCCTCGACGATATCGAGCCGTTGCTCGCGGCAGCCGCGGCCCGCCGTGATGCCGCGCACGGGCAGAACGTTTCCTATTCGCGCAAGGTTTTCATTCCGTTCACGCAGCTTTGCCGCGATGTTTGCCATTACTGCACCTTTGCGCATGCGCCGCGCGCGAACGAAAAGCCGTATCTTTCGATCGAAGAGATGATCGCGATCGCGAAGGCCGGAAAGAAAGCGGGCTGCAAGGAGGCGCTGTTCACCCTCGGCGACAAGCCGGAACTGCGCTATCGCGTGGCGCGCGAGGAACTCGACCGGCTCGGTCATCCAACCACGCTCTCTTATCTGGCCGAGGCGGCCCGCGCCGTCTTTCGCGAAACGGGGCTGTTGCCGCACGTCAATCCCGGCCTGATGACGGGCGAGGACATCGATGCTTTGCGAAAAGTATCGGTCTCGCAAGGCATTATGCTGGAGAGCGTATCGGATCGTCTCTGCGCGAAGGGTGAGGCGCATTACGGCTCGCCGGATAAAGTGCCTGCCGCTCGGCTGGAGACGATGCGGCTCGCGGGCGAGCGAGCGGTGCCATTCACGTCCGGCATCCTGATCGGGATCGGCGAGACGCGGCAGGAGCGGATCGACTCACTCTTCGCGTTGCGCGATCTGAACGACGCCTACGGGCATATTCAGGAAATCATCATCCAGAATTTCCGCCCGAAACCGGGCACGCGTATGGAAAAAGCACCCGCGCCGGATGTCGAGGAGCATCTATGGACGATCGCCGTCGCGCGGCTCATTTTCGAGCCAGAAATGAACATCCAGGCGCCGCCGAACCTGAGCCCCGGCGCGCTCGGCCGCCTGATCGCCGCGGGCATCAACGATTGGGGCGGCGTGTCGCCGGTCACGCCCGATCACGTCAATCCCGAGGCGCCGTGGCCGCATCTGCGCGTGCTGGAAGCTGCGACCAAGGCCGCGGGCAAGAATCTCGTCGAGCGATTGGCGATTTATCCCGCGTTCGCGCGCAATATTGCGCGCTGGGTCGACCCCGGCTTGCGTACGGCTGTTCTACATCGCATCGACGGCGACGGCATGCCGCGCACCGACGACTGGTGTCCGGGTTGCGTGAGCGAGTTGCCTGCGCGGGAACTGAACTGGATGGACAAGGCTCCATTCGTGCGATCCAGCAATCTCGGCGGCTTGCTCGCGAAGGGACAGCGCGGAGATGCACTTTCGGAGCCGGAAATCGTTCAGATGTTTCGTGCGCGCAGCGACGATTTCGCCACTGTCTGCCGCGCCGCCGACGAATTACGCGAGGACGTCAACGGCGACGTCGTGAGCTATGTCGTCACGCGTAATATCAACTACACCAATATCTGCTCGTTCAGATGCCAGTTCTGCGCGTTTTCGAAAGGCAAGATGAGCGAGAACTTGCGCGGGCGTCCTTACGATCTTGACGACGCGGAAATTGCGCGGCGCGTGACGGACGCGTGGGAGCGCGGCGCATCGGAAGTCTGCATGCAGGGCGGAATTCATCCGTCCTATACGGGGCGGAAATATCTGGACATTTGCCGTATCGTGAAGGGCGCAGTGCCGGGCATCCACATGCACGCCTTCTCGCCTTTGGAAATTCACCAGGGTGCGCGGACGCTCGGAATCTCGGTGAGCGAGTTTCTGCAAGAGCTGAAGAAGGCGGGACTCGGCACGCTTCCCGGCACGGCGGCGGAAATTCTTGATGACGAGGTTCGCGCCACGCTCTGCCCCGATAAAATCCGTACGCAGGAGTGGCTCGATGTCATGCGCGCCGCGCACAAGCTCGGCTTCCGCTCGACCGCGACGATCATGTTCGGACATATGGAAGATTATCGGCATTGGGCGCGGCATCTTTTGCGCATCCGCGCGCTGCAAGCGGAAACCGGCGGTTTCACCGAATTCGTGCCGCTTCCGTTCGTCCACATGGAAGCGCCGATTTATCTCAAGGGCCGCGCGCGGCCGGGGCCGACATTCCGCGAGGCGATCCTGATGCACGCGGTCGCGCGGCTCGTGTTGAATCCGCATATTCCGAATATCCAGGCGTCTTGGGTGAAGCTCGGACCCGAAGGCGTTCGGCGCTGTCTCTCGGCGGGCGTGAACGATCTCGGCGGGACGCTGATGGACGAGAGCATTTCGCGCGCGGCGGGCGCCTCTTACGGGCAGGAAATGACGCCGCAAGAGATGGAGAAGATCATCTATTCCTGCGGCCGGACTCCGCGCCAGCGGACGACGCTTTACAGGGATGCGGATGAGATGCTCCGGCGGCGGTCCTTCGATGCCGCCGCAGCGCGTATGCGGGCGCGAGAGACAGAAAAAGCCGAACCCATTGCCGCGGCTCCCTAATTGTGGGCCGGGAAGGGGGTTCTTCTCGACATCCTATGTTACTAATGTTAGCATCTTTCA